>SDBU01000715.1_pt1 | contig 47310 bp, 70 predicted proteins | sample 2277071 | NCBI WGS metagenome assembly SDBU01 (sample SAMN10397929, study PRJNA504765) | marine sediment metagenome | isolation source: marine sediment core GS08_GC12, 126 cmbsf | place: Arctic Ocean: Gakkel Ridge, Loki's castle | collected 2008
ACCGGCACCCTGGAAGGCCTTCTTAACCAGGAACGCCGGGGCCTCATCAATGACGCGGGCCGGGAATAGTAAAGGCTTCATGGCCGGCGCTGCTTTACTGAGTTTACCGGGGATACCAGCACCCACTAAGTTGAGGGGGTCGAAGATAAGTTCACTAAACCCTTTCAGTCCCCAGGAGAGATTGGTGGCGTTGTAAGCATCACGGGCAGCTTTGGCATGGTCTAGTAGACTAGCCTGCTTGCCTTCCTTGACTCGTTCACGCTGGATATCGCGGCGGGCAAGGTCTAGATTCCGCTCGAAGTTCTGTTGGCCCGGGTAAAGTTTGAATAGTTGTTCAAGAACTATGGCCGCAGACGGTTCTGCGATGTTGTCCTGCTCCCACTCTGCGACGGCTAGAGCCTTGGAGAAGGCGCGGCGATACCACGGCGTATTCTCGGAAATAGCCCGATTGGTGATATCGCGGGACTCTTCAGGAGTAATGGGTGCAACGAATGGTTGCTTGGTATAGAGGATAGTGAGGTCTTCACCGATTGCCTGGCTCGTTTCGCGCAGAATACCCAACCCAAGAGGCTGGGTCTCATTCTGCATGATACCCTCAGCAAAGGCGTTCTTTAAGTCGTTCCGAAATACAGGATCGGGGTTAGCTTCCCACGCTTGGCGAAAGGCATCTACGCGCGGATCGGGCATTATTTACCTCGGTGGGGCGAGGCGTTTAGACTGACGCTGTACAGTGGATAGTTCTCTGCCCGTCGATTCTCCTATAATAGCCTCCAACTCCTCAAGCGCCCGCGGACCCTGATCCGCGAACTGCTGGATATTAGGTATGATACTGAAATTCTGTTCTCCGGTCAGAGGTACCTGTTGACCAGGTTGGAGGCCAGAGAACCGGAACAGGCGTCCAAATGCCTCGGTCGGGGTAAATGCCGCCTGGCCTCCACCTAGACGAGAGACGTTGGCAGCGAACCGGAACCGACTACCTGGGCTGGCCAGAATGGGTAGCAAGGCGTTGACGAACGAAGCGTCACGTTGGGCCCTAGACTCACTAGCTAGGAAAGCTCGTTGGCGTTGGTTTACACCTTGTCTAAAAGCCTCTTCGCGTATTGCTACATTGCGAGCCTCTTCAAAGTCACCTTGTCGAATGGACTCATCACGTTGACGATTAAAGCCAGCGAGAATCTGGTCATTCTGAAATTTTGTGGCCGCAGCCTCTTCCCTTTCTTGGTTAAGGAACTCCTGCCCTTCGCGGGTATTTTGGAAGGCGACGTTGGCTCGTTCTTGATTCGGAGTCAATTGTATGTCACCAGGGTCCACAAATATACCATCCTGGGTATAGAAGAACTGTCCCTGGACAGGCTGTCCGGTCGTAGAGTCAATTACGGGATTACGCTCGATAGGGCCTTGTGGGTCACCACCACCAGTGGGTAGTGTAGGACCAGGCCGATCAGCAATATCAGCGCCAAGTTCAGCCCCACCAGCCGCTTCCTCCTGAGTTAGATCGGCCAATGTAAAGTCTGGAGCCGGCTGATTCGCAGAGCCGATGATACCGCCTCCGATGGCGACGGTGCTTGGTATGGCCAAGGTGTGAACCGTCGCACCAGTTAAACCCCCAAAACGAGCAGCCGCAGTCGTACCGCGTAGGGCATTTAGACCGGGTATAATCGCACGACTGCCTCCTATACCAGCAGCCCCGATTCCACCAGCAGGAGCCGTAGCTCCGAGAGTCAGGGCAGTCAGGCCTAAAAGACCAAGGGGTGCATTGACTCCAATTTCTGCGTCAGTGCCAGGTAGTGGGATACCAAAAGACGAGCGGGTAAATAAGCCCTTATCGCGTTCGTCGGTGGAACCTATACCCCGGAACGGATTCTGGAATGTACCTCCACGATCTACTTGGCCACCGGACACGACTTGATTGGCCTCTTCCTGGGTTAATTCGGCCCCAGGTTCCAACCCAATAAGAGCGTTCAGGAGTGTAGAAGCCTGTTCCTCAGTGAGATGGCCGGTTTGACGGGCTTTAAGTATGCCCGCACGGTTGAATACTAGAGGGGGCCCACCTTCATGCGGCATTAATATTTTCTCCTTGGGCTGGAGACTTCGTTGCTCCTAATTTTCTTTAGTAGATTACAGTTAGCACAAAGAAGTTGATATTCATTGGAGCCCCGAATAATTTTACGATAGATGCCCGGGCTACCTAAAGACTGTCGCTCACGGTTACCACCACCATTTAGATGGTCTACCTGTAGGACCAACACGTTGTCAATACCGCACCATATACACTTACTGCCTAATACAGCGACAGCCTTCTTACGTAAACGTTTTCTAGTTTCCTTCTCAGTCAGAAGAATACGCTCATGATTTTTCTGGCGAAAACGTTGTTGGTTTTTCAATTGGTCTTTATATACTGCGTACATCTAATCTTCTGCCAGGTCAAATTCCTTTTGGGCGATGATTTTGCAGGCCTTGCAGGGCCGCTCCTCAGTATCCTGGTGACCGAGAGCTTGAGATATGATACCGATTTCCTCTAAGGACAGTTTATCATAGGAGGAGCGCAAACGTCTTAGAAAAGCCGTCGATTGATCCTCGACCGTTCGTTGACGAACCTCCGTGAGGGAGGCGCGGCCAATTCGAACGATTTCGTCAGTTATGCTCTGCGATAGACTGGCCATTACTGAGGCCCTCCTGTCTGGCGCAAGTCACCGCCCCGAAGTTGGGCTTGGTCAGAGCGGGAGCCAGGGCCTTGCTCGGCATCGCGGTTCGGGTTTTCAGGAGCAGGGGAGCGACGTTGGCCCGTGCCTCCCTCACTTGTCGATGCAAAGATTTGCTCCAGGATATCTGCGAGACCTAGGTTCTCGGCCACTTCCTGGACCGAGGCATTGGAGAGCAGACCTATCATCTCCGGTGAGAATAGGACTCGGGAGGCTACGATGCGGCCTAACTCCTGGTCGGGGTCTACGTTGGGTAGGTTCTCCCGTATGGCAGTTTGGGGCGACATCAGGCCCGACGTAACCAGTGAGATGACGTTCTGCATCTTACGGATTTCGTCACTGGGCTCTAGCACGTTGATCTTGACCTTAACAGCATGATGACCTTTGAAGTCGTTGCCGGATACTCGGAGGAACTCGTCCTGCTGGGCACCGATGGCGATGCTGATGGGCTCTTTAATTACGCGCTCCATCAGGAACCCAGCGTTGCGGAGAAGTTGGGACATCATTCGTTCTGTACTGTCGGCCAGGGGTTGGTAGCGCAACGTGGCCTGTCCCAAAGCAACTTGGCGGTCGAAGCCAGATCGGAGACCGGGCGTCTGACCTCCGCGGGCGACACGAGGAGCAGTCGCACCCGAGATGATTTGGTTTGACATCTGCAATGCCTGGAAGATGATTGCCGGGGGCAAAGATGGTGCCAGTTCCCCCAGTTCTACGCCCTCTGGGATAGGATGGATTTTACCGAACTCCAGTTTCATGTTAGCGACCTGGTTGGCCTGCTCACCTGTGGCCGTGCGAATGGGCCAGGCGCCGGCCTTCAATACGATGTCTTGGACTGAGAAGTTCCGGGACTCAGAGCGTAGGACATCGCGAATAATACGAATGAAGCCCGAGTAGCGGTACTCGGCTTTCTTCTCGGCATCTTCATAGCCCAGGCCTGACCCTCCGATTATAAACGGATGGATACCGTGGCGGTGATGAAGGATACCGTCGCCGTCACGAGTCTTGAGGGCAGGCCTCTTATCTACAGAAACGGCGCGGATATGGGAATCCCAGAACTCTAGGATTTCCACCTTGTCAGAACGCTTGCGGCCCATAGGATTGCCCCAAGCTGGGTAGAGACGCATAGCATCGTAGACATACCGTTGAGACTTCTGGATAGCCCACTCCGGCGGATCATGGAATGGGTCAAAGAAGACCTCGGTCGGATGAAGAACACGAAGAGTGAACGGTAAGTTTTCCTCGCGGGTCTGGCGCCACTCCTCCATGGCCTTCATGAAGTCGTCCTCAAACTCGAATTGGTTACGGGTAGGGCGAGTTGGGTGACGTTTCTTGTCGAAGTCGAAGCGCCAGGTAGCGAGGCCAATGCCGGCCAGATGCTTGACGGATGTGCGGAAAGGCGAGACAGTGAATTGGTCCTCAATCCAATTGAGCAGAGCCTCATAGAAGCGGCGCAGTTTGATGGCCTGCTCAGTACCTGCGGCAGTATCGGTATTGCGCCGGGGAACATTTATACGCCGAAACTTGGGTGTGATATGGTCTGTTGCGGTATCCACTACCTCGCGGGCAGTCGGAAGGATCACTGCATCTCGGACAAAAGCAGAGGGGATATTGAGGAGTTCCCGGAAGTCGAGGTTTAGATAGCGTTCGTCTTCCCGTATTTCCCTGTGGAGAGGGCCGAAATAGACCTCCATCTCGATACGGAGCTTGTCGATGTCCGTAAATCCCTCAAGAATTGAGATAGGCATGTAGTAAGTCCTCCCTTAGTGCGTCTGGGTCGGCGCCGGACATATCTGCCCATTGAGTGAAGTCAGGAGTATCGATAAAATCGCGTGCATTAATCCTTAGTATACCCTGTTGTCGGTATCTTGTATATGAAGGTCCTTGAACGATACCACTCCCTACAATATCCTCACGCAGATTCTTCCAGAAGCCACCCAGAAAGTTGTATTCGGGGATTTTAGTTTCGAGTCGTGGCATAGACCATACTCCCTAGACCATTACAGATCGTGCATTTCTCCATTTGGTTAGTGTATTCGTTGATGGCAATACGTTGGCCATCGCATGTGGTACATACTACAACTTCCAGGCCACGCATAGGATCGGACTTGGACCAGTCTACGTCGTGGGTAGTGGCTTCACCGTTGTTGATATAGGAAACAGGTTCTTGGTATTCCCACTCGGGAGGCGCTTCGTTGATTAGCCACCAGGTGATTGCCATGGCCATAACTTCATCGTCGTGGCCAGACATCGCTTCAAAACGACTCTTATCTCCATTCCAGCCAAAGCCTTTGAACTCGTCGATGGTGTCTTCAGAGAATATCGTGAGCTTATCCATTCGGACTGCCGAAGCAATAGATTCGAGTATCTCTCCTCGATTGGTGGTACCGGTATGGAAACAAGGTCGGTCGGGTCCTCGATGGTATATCTTATGCTTTGAGTAACCTCGCGTTCGGAGGTCTTTGACGACCATCCGCCCAACAGGTTGTTCTTCAACGATGACTTTGGGCTCTCCGTAGGCTTCGAGGAGGTCATAAAGCGCATCTCCAAACTCTTCGATAGGCATTTGGGTACGGAATTTAGCGACGTGTTCGCCTGTGGTGATGTCTATGAACTGGGCGCAGATGAAGTCACCACCGGCTATACCGAGGGCTGTATCGACGCCGACAGCGTACGTGTGTTCAGGATTGTGGAGACGATGGATTTGAGCATCGTGCATACCCATCTTAGGGGTTTCAGGGGTCATGGCGTTTAGTTTGTAGACATCGAATAGGCACTCGCCCGCGATGAGGAAGGCCTCAGTTGCGGAGGATGGGTATTCTTGGAGGGCCTTCCAGCCGGGGAAGTTAGCAGTAACACGTTTCCACCAGGACTTGTCCCGGCCCGGGAGAACGTTATAGGGGATGAACGTGGGTATGAACTCGTTGAGGCCCTTGACCGCGTTCCAGTACGTGCGGGCAAAGGTGTTCTTCATACCGCGGGCAGTAGAGAGACAAATGAGCTTGCCGTGCTCAACCGTAGGGAGAATGGCCGTGAGGAGGTCCTCGGCGTGCTCCATCTTGGCCATCTCATCCATGATAACTAGGTTGAAGGTGTACGAGGACCCGGAGTCGGCATCTGCGGGAAAGGCACGGATATGGGAATTGTTGGCGGGGAAGGAAAGCTCAATGTCGTTGTCCTTTCCTAGTGGGAGTTGCAGGAAGTCCGGGAGGTTTAGTAGCATGACCCGGGCTCGGTTGCGAAGGAGGTCAGAGGCGTCATTCTCTTTACGGGAGAAGATACCAACGTTGGACCCGGGCACGAACAGAGCGTACCAGAGGGAAAGACCGCCGCCCAGGAGCCAGGAGACTCCGACCTGGCGGGATTTCAGGATGATGATGCGGTCGTTCACCATGACGATTTCGATGAGTTGCTTCTGGTGAAGCCAGTCCTCCATCGTCACGAGACCAGTGCCGGGGATGTTTACCTTGCAGTATTTGAAGATGAAGTAGGCAGGGTCCGCAGCGCAGCGAGTATACTCCTGCATTTCGGATGAGACGCTAGAAATCATCAATTTCAGCTAGTGCAGACTCGGAGAATAGAAGACCTTCAGTAGACGTTTCGGAAATGGGGTTGCCGAGGATTCGGACTTGGCCTTCAAAGATAGGTTCTTCGATGGCGGGACGGGATGCGGCTTCTTCGTGCGCCTCCCTCAATGCCTTTGCGAAGCCGGCGCCAAATGCGTGGGCATCGTCCTCAGATATGTTATTGCCGGGTTTGCCGATGCATTGTTCGGCTATCCACCGGGCGGCGCCGAGAGCGATCTTCTCGTCCTCGGAGTCCATGGCTTTAACGATACGATCAACAGCCTTTGGGAGATATTGGAATAGCTTTTGCCGTTCTATTTGGGGCCGGGAGACAGTGGCTAGTTCCTTTCCTTCTTCCATGGTATAATCGTAGCATGAGCGTCAAAGAAATGTCAACCCGAGGGAGGCGCAACTAATGGGAAAAGCCCACATGAAAAATAGCAAATGCTGGATGACACTGTGCGGCCTGCCCCTCTTTACTAACGCTCCTTGTGTTTGGGCTACACCAGATAAGGATTTCGTGGATTGTAAATCATGCTTACGGAGGCTAGAACGTGGCGGGTAGGAGACGGGACAAGCTGGCACAGGACTTTCTAAGGGCCCAGGCGCGGACACCGATGATGTTGCTGCCGCCGAAGCCGAGCATTAACATGAAGATCAGGCCGGCGAGTGCGGAGCAGGAGATGTTGGCGGGCGTGGCGAGTAAGGGGTTTCGGATACCGCGGCTGTTTGGGATGATCGGCGGGTAGAAATTCAGAAAAAAAATATTTTCTCTGGATCAAGTATGCAGTTATATATACCATGCGGGTCGGTTAATACCCCCCCATCCCATTCACACTAACCCCTTAATATCAAGTCATCACACCATAACCACACCATTGCTTGCCGCTGCTGGGCGCCAGGTTATGTCAACTCCAGCTAGAGGCGGTGGGTCGATGGGCAAAGGAAAACCCCCACCGTTAGGCAGGGGCTAGAGGCCAGGGGTTGGGCGCTAGGGCTAGCGTATAAATACGTGCTTAGGCGGACCCTGGCGGATTGGCAGTTGATCCAACTCCTGGGCTTCCATCTCCGCTATCATCTCATCACTGTGCTGTTGGCAGATGCCATGTGAGCCGATGCTATTGCCCGCGCTGCCAGGGTAGCACCACGCACAGGGTGGCTTGTCGTCGTTATACTCGACCCAACAATCCATGCATAGTGGGCCAAGGGCCGTGTCTGGTACTGTGTAGGTTTCGCATAGTGCGCATTTTAACATTTTGTGTCTACTCTCCCGCGCTGAATTTAATAGGTCTAGCTAGGACACCCCACATTTTATGTCGGGCTTAGAATGCCAGTGCTACGGCCAGCGCACCCCACCAACCCACTACCGCAACGACCGCTCCGAGTACCACGAATCCCAATACTAGGATATGCATTTCACTCTCCTACACTTTCATGCTGGGGGCATTGTTTACGTGGGACCAAGCATATCCACGTTTGGGATTAGAGTTTTGGTTGTTCTGCTGATTGCAGAATTCTATAGCCTCTGTCTGGGTAGGGTGGGTATTGGCTTTGGTATAGACTGGTCCGCCGGAACCGTGTCGCCAACTTATATACATCTCATCACCCCTATTCAATTTGATCTACCCGTATTATCTCATTGCCAGGGGCCTGATTCAATAGATATCCGGTGTAATGCCGGTGTGCTATATGACACCTTGCCCGCTATTTAGATGCCTACGCCAACCCACTAAACAACGGCAATTGCCGGCACCTAGCGCCACCTTGCCAGAGGAAAGAATGGTCACTGGGGCTCTTATGATCTACCCTTGCACGTTTCCAGTCCCACACGGCCCGCTTTCCACACCGCCACACCAATCAAGGTATTTCTGTCTGTTGGTGTGCGCGTATTCTTGCCTATTCATCTCCCGCACCTAGGACAGTCGCCACAACATTCGATACCGCAATGAGACCAGCCATGACACCTTGCATGATCTTCCCGTATGTTGGCCAAGGGTGTTCCCTTGTCTGCCAATTCTTGGCACTTGTAGCATTCCGAATCATCTAGGTTGACGGGTAGCATTAGATCAGGGGCCGTGTCATATTCCCGCCAGGGTTCATTATCATCCCAAATAGGTTCTGCCATTAGATCAAACCTCCAACCTCTTGCCAGGTTACTAACACCTCTTGCTGGTCAAGGCATTCCGCCAGTGATAGTTTTGCCTGTTTCGCCATAAACTGCCATGTTGGGAATGCGTGCTCGGAGAATAGGATTTCATAGACCACGCATTGCTCTGTTTCACCTTGCCAATTACCAATCCCGTCAAACCTAGTGAACCCGTTGAATGCCTTGCCTATCTTATCTTCCCATAGTGCCAACCTAGTGACATCCTCTGGGGTGAATGGATCAGGTTTGCCCGCGTAGAAATTCAATCGAATCATTCCTTTCCTCCAATAGTATTACCTTCTGAGGTGGGAACACCTTGTCGATACTGTATACCGCTGTCTGGCCTATCACCTCAGTAAATAGCGCCTCACATGCTAGCTGCGAATGCCATCGTCGTTGTGCTTGGTATGCTCTGATTTCCCCTTGCCAGCTAAAACTAGATTCTGCCATACCATGCCCCAATACATCATGCACTATGCGAAAGTCTACGTTCTGCCTGTGCGTCCATTGGGGATGCCGACAATTGACGTTTGATACCTTGAATCTGCCCACCTTGATATCCGCAAACATCGCTTTTGCCGTAGGGTATGGCTCAGAATCCGGCACCTCTGTCACCTCAAGGTTATACCGTACCCTTTGCGCCAAGGTAGTGCATTCGTCTGCCAGCGCCTTGAAAGCTGCGACGGCATCCATCATATAGGACGGTTTGGCGATGTATTCCGTTGCGATGTCTAGCTTGTCCATTTATCTACCTCTGCCAGTACCTTGTCTGATAGTTCCAAATCTTCAAGTGTACTGGCCAATACCGTTAATAAGGTATACTCTGTCCAGTTTTCTCTATTGGCAATGTCCAGTAGTTCCTTTATTAGCTTGCCCATTGCACCCTCTCAGTGGAAACCCAGACGTTACCTACTCCGGCACCCTCTACTGGTATCAGTAGAACATCAACCCGACCCCATGCTTGCCGGACATCATGGCACTCTACATTCATTAGTAGCTTGCCACCCTCTATTGATAGTCTGCCCGCTTTCCCTATGTATTCCGCCAATTCCTTAGCAGTTAATCCCATGTCATCACCTCATCACCTTGATACTGTAACCATACCCTATGCTGTCACTATAGGCCACCCTATAACCTCACATTAACCTATCAATCTTCATTACCCCTATAAGGGCATATTACGGTTTAGTTGTGGTACATTCCTCAAGATGTCAGAGGCACCACAAGGATACGAAATCAACCTCACAATTTCAAGCTAGGGGGTTGACGTTATATAGCACTTATGGTATTGTATCTAAGTGGAGGTGAACAACATGCAGACCACACCACTGGAGAACGGGACCAAGGTACTCTACGGTGCCTTCGACCACAACCATAACCTGTCCGAGAACATGGACTACGAGGCCACCATCATAGGATATACGCACATGGACGATGATGTCCTCCACTATGTCCTCGAATCCCTGAACGAGGAAGCCGTGGTCAAGTATTTTATCCGGACCCATGCCCAGGTGCGCCTGGACACCAAGCTCCACGACTACATCAGTATCTACATCGAAGAGGAGCTAGAGAGGATGCAGCCTCACAATCCCGTCGATATCCGGCTAGTGGGACGCATGGGCCAGCTTAGGTGCTGGATTAGAGAGGCAGTGGACGCCCACGAGGGAGGCGCGAGATGATCGCCAAAGGTGACACGGTACGCATCATCCACTCCTGCGACAACGAGGAGTCCGAGGGTACTATGGGCATAGTTGAAGAGGTGGAGGACAACAAGGTTGAAGTCCGATTCAACGATGGCCTATGGTGGTACTGCCTCGACCAAGATGAACTGGAGGTGTTATGACGCACGTACCTTACACATTTGGGATATCGGATTTCCCTGGACTCGACCAGCACAAGGCTACCGTTACCGTGGATGACGCGAAGGCCACTATTCAGATAACCGATCACGGCCTAGTAAGTGGCGTTTACCACGTATCCATAGCCATCACACCCAAGCCAGTCTCCCTGGCCGAGCACATCGCCCGTCACTGTCACGCCAAGGTGTTGGTCTGTCGAGACGTGGACCGGTGCACCGTCCAATCCTGGATACAGGAGGCGCTGGACGAGTACAACGGCGGACCACTATCCGATTCTGAAATTGTATGGGAGGAAAACTATGGATGCCGTACAACGTGACCATATCCTAGAGTTGATTGACAACGACACCCACCTACGCCAACGCTATGTCTCAATTCGTGCTGGAGAGCCCCAATACTGCGTCATCGGCTGTATGCTGGCTGACAGTGGTGTTGATGTTGTTGCCGAATTCCACGGCAGTAGGTATAAACAGACCAGAGGCATAGCCATGACGAGTCTCAGAGACCCCCTTGCTAAGCACTTTGATCTAGACCCTGCCCATATCTCAAGGCTGCAACATATCAATGATGATTACAAGTCACGCAAAGAACGTCAATACTATCTCAAGGCATACGTCAACACTATTCCCCTAACTTAAGGAGGACATCATGGACGGATTCATAGTCACCAACGGCGAAGGCCAAGCCCTGACCAACCTGAATGTAGAGGACGGCGTAAACGTACTTCACACCGTCAAGGAAGTCACCGAAGTCCAAGCGCAGTGCGAAGGGGAGAGCATAGTCTATGCCCTGGTCGCCATCCCTGTCCAGTACGCACACTATATCGTGGACAATAGGACCCACGGCATGACAAAAGCCGCGATCCTCCACGACATGGCCCTGCGCTTTATCGGCACCCTACCCTGGCCGGACGGTTCCCTGCCCGACCCCGACGAGACCGCCCAGTCCCTATCCGACCTGGACGACCCCGCCGATACCTGGAAGGAGTAGGCATGTATCGAATACACAACATTACTCCAGCCCAAGCTCGTACGGGTAAGCGTCGGAGCATCAGTCGATGCCCCGTGGCCATGGCCGTACGGAAGAACTTCGATGCCAGTGGTGTGAGTCTTGGCCTAACGGACGGCACATGGTACGACCAAGACAATGTGGCGCACACGTTCACCATACCTTGGGAACTGGGTCAGCGAATTGGACGGTTCGACTGGGGTGGGATATTTGAACCTGGTGTGTACCAGATAGAGGAGGTGCGGGGTGCCTGAGTTTCTGTTCGAGTTCACAGACACCACCCGACAGGATGTCCGGACCACCATTGAGGCTGACGATCAGGACGCAGCCCAGGAGAAGTTCGACAGCGGCGACTGGCGGGTCCACGTCACCCACGAGGATGTCATAGACAGGAGCGCCATCCTGATTACCAAGCTGGAGGATGAATGTTCAACTGCCGATTCTTTGTAGCCAGGAACCAACCACTGTCCAGTGGACTCCATGTCCATGACGACCCAGGCCACGCTGTAGATGCACTCCGGTGCAAGGACAACGGCTGGACCGTCTGGACTGACGGCGAGTGCCATGTCGAGGGAAAACCTGCCACCAGTGGGGACCCAGGCGTAGCCCCCATCACTCTCAGGAATCTTGTCGAGGTGAAACATGACTAATACGATCAAGGGCCGACCACTGGAGATTGAGAGTCAAGCACCCATCATTCAGGAATTGGAGCGGGCCGCAGTGTGGGCCTACGCTACCTTCGCTGGGGACAGGCGAGAGTTGCCGGCACTCACCGTCACCATTCAGACCAGGGGCAAGAAGCATACCCTGTGCGGGTCCTTCAAGGCCGAGGGGTTTCGGACCAAGGAAGGTGAGGCCATCCATGAGATAGTGGTTTGTGCCGAGCGCCTGTTCGAGGACCCATACCTAGTGCTGGAGACAATTGTACATGAAACTGTACACCTGTGTAACCACGACCTTGACGAGAAGGATAACTCCAAGGGAGGGAGGCACAACCAGGTGTTTAGGGACCAAGCACTCGCGTTCGGGCTGGAGGTGGATGACCCCTATGACTCCAGGGGGTATGGGCACACCCACCTCAGTACGGAGTTGAGGGAGAGGCTGGAGAAAGAGTTCAAGCCTGACCTGGCCGTGTTCCGTATCTTCAAAGAGGCTGTACCCATCGTGGAGAAGGCACCACCGGTCAAGAAGCAGCGGCCATGGGTATGCAAGTGTCCGGTGACTCTACAGATTGCAACTGGGGTAGAGGCACATATAACGTGTAAGGATTGTAGCGCCCCATTTACTCTAAAAGATGCGGGCACTGACCCCAAAACCCCTTAGCGCAATTACAGTTATAGCACAGAACCTGAAATCCTGGAGGGTATTTATTCTTAATCAGCCACTGGATAAAATTATTTGGACGAGGCTCACCTTGTCGTCCATCGATGTGGTCAATAGTTAGAAACTTATACTCAGTTTCACCACAGCAATTACAGTATGGAGGGTCAGTGCTATAATGAACCACAACCCTAGTACGCATACGACGAGCAGCGTCTCTCCCAATAATACGAAAATGCTCATCTAGAACAGGGTCTTGTTTTCGACGTTGACGACGCTCACGTTTCTGTTGGTACTGGCCTGCAATCTTTTCAGGCGTACACCATTTAGCCCTACGAATTTTACCACAAGGAGGACATACCCAAGCATGTTTACTGAGCATATCAGCACCACAATCAGGACAAACAGAAGGCCAATTACGTTTACTCATAGCCTAATTATATCACAAGTAGCCACGTTAATATTAAGGGCCCAGTGCGAGGAATGTGACTCAGAGTTCACCCTGAAGGATGCCTGATGTGTGACGTTCACGCTGAGAAGGCCAGGGAGATGTTTGGGGACCCACTCACCCCCGAGAAAAGGCGACTGGCTAAGATAATCAACGTCAATTAACTATACGGAGGTGTCAGCATGTGGCCACATAGCACAAAATTATATCATCATCCTGAGCCCCCGAAGGAGACCCGCCTGGTGGAGTTAGCGCGGAGATTCAAAGCCATAGACACAGAGATGTCCGACCTACGGCACGTCTACCTCAAGGCTAAGTACGATTTCAAGGATGAGTTGCACGCAGTGGAGTACCCTTCCGAGTTGACCCAGGAGTCAGAGTCAGTGGCAGCGTGCCGGATCGTACATAGGGCCGACAGGCTACTCAATATCGAGCAGGAGCTTTGCTAATGGGGAACCAGAGATGATTTGGCAAGACTGGATACTAGGGGCCTCGTCACTGGTGATGTGCCTGGCGTTCATTCCCACCATTATCGGCAAGGATAAGCCTGATCGATGGACGGCAGGGATGTTCACAATACTCCTACTTATTTCAGCCTCGACCTTTATCACCCTGGACCTGTGGTTGGGTGCTATCACCCAGTATATTGGCGCCGTCGAATGGGGCATCACTGTCTTTCAGAAGCGGCCCCGCAACCGCTAAACTACTACCCTCTTTTAGTGAAGTGGTGGGGGGGATAAGATACCCCGCCCACTGAGCCACGATCTGAGAGCTAAAAGAAAAGAGCAAGTATCCCCAGGATGGCCGGTGGGTGTGTACTACTTACACCCCACAGGTTACTATAAGGGGGAGAGTTAAAAGATACTACTACCCTCACTGGAAAACCAAGGGAGAGCAGATGAATAATTTCGAGATGTTACTCCAAGCACTGGTACGGTTCAAGGGGCTGGGAGTGTTCATCAACGCCGAGCATGGTAACGGGACCTTCGACACCATACAGCAGGCTGCTGGTTTCGCCAGTGCAATCGAAGAGAGCTTCGATGTGGAAGATCCCGAGCCATACACCTGCCCAATACACGACGACGAAAAAGGATGGAGGGTGAACTACTATGTCCGATGCGAAACAGTGTGATAATTGCCGGGAACTTTACACCAAGCCCAAGGATATTGACGACCCCCATGTGGTGACAGTCAAACAGCGCGATGGCTGGAAGCACCCCGCTATTGGTGCCCGTATCAGCCTCTACAATGAGCTGGAGCATGACCTGATAGATGACTGCCGGAAGTGTACCGTCCTTGCGGTCCGGAAGTTCATGCACAAGTTCGGCATCACCGAGGATAATGGTGGTGCAAGATTCCGGTTCATGCCCAAGGTCCATGGAAAACAGGTCCGCTTAGAGAGTCCGGTCGAGGGTGAGGGTATCACAGCCTCTCGATTCTTCGACAGCTACCTGGGCCAAAAGATTGAGGTCACAGTGAGGGTACTATGAAGGTGAAGTGGACGGACCCCGGCAAAAAGTATGATGGGGTACGAATACCTGTTGCCCTTCAGTCCGATGTAGACTGGGTTCGGCTGGGCCCCGACAACAAGATGTGCTACGCCACGAACGAAGGGACCAGGGTGGAGGTGGTGACGTACATCCAACTGGAAATACTGGCCTCGCCTGGGTATGAGGTACACTGTGCCCCCAATTTCTTGTACTACGAGAGCGTGAAATGAAAAAGACACTCTACTATGAGGCCTTCGACGTGACCCCTCGTACCGTCAAGTTTCGGCAGCGGCACAAGGGGAACGCAGCCGGCAAGGACATCGGTGATGCCCAGGCCAACAGCAGTCGCAACTCCGAGATCGGATACCTGTACATGCTGAAGACCACATACATCGAACTGCACCGGCCCGAGGTAATTAAGATTACGGTCGAGGCGAATACTACGCCTGAAGACCCGTTCGAGGATTAACATGAGGTGTCATAGGTGGCTGTACATGGGGCACAGTGGTGGTATTCGAGTCTGCTGGTATTGTGGCAAATGTGAGGCAATATGACTGCTGAGAAACGTTTCTGGGCAAAGGTTGATAAATCTGGGGACTGTTGGTTATGGACGGCAAGCACGGATGGCCACGGTTACGGTCAATTTGCAGTGACACCAGCACATCATACCCTCGCACATATTTACAGCTATGCGCTTATCAAAGGTCCAGTCCCCATTGGCCTCGAACTAGATCACATCTGCCGAGTCCATAGCTGTGTAAATCCCAACCACCTTGAGGCGGTGACTCACACAGAGAATATATTGCGAGGTAATGGGTTTGCGGCTGTGAATGCGCGTAAAACCCACTGCATACACGGGCATCTATTCGCAGGAGACAACGTATATATAACACCTCTTGGGAAACGAAATTGTCGTACATGCAGGCAGGCATCGGATAAACGAAGATACCCAAGGAGTAAGTAATGAAATCAAAAGTCTATGGAAGTCGACACGGGTTCGGAGGTTATGCCAGGCAACTGTTTCCCCGAGCAGAGAGGGCCCTGTTAGTGGGCTACCTTATCTTAGGGGTACTTATACCCACTTTATACCTGGTAGGGGGCTAGAATGCGCTTAGGTGACGATTATACCGCTAATATTTAGCGACGGGCCTTGGTCTGACCGAGGGATAATAGAGGCAGTTAAACAAGAGGGAGGCGCAACACCCGAATTATGTTATGACTGTCTCACCCCCGGGGGCGCTCATACGCGCCGGTGGTACTGCAAACTCCTACCCTGGCATTGGAGGTACTGATGGACGCTGAGGAACGATTGCGAAAGATACAACATATACTGGGTGAGTATGTCGGCACCACCGATATTACACACGGGAATGCAATAGCACATGAACTTGTTCCCTATATCCCGTGGCTGCTGGAGCAGGTGAACGAACTTCAAGAGACCAACTCCAACAATATCATGTGTGCTGAGATGCAGGGTTAAAGACCTCCAAGAGCGGGTGCGGGAGTTGGAGGCTGATATACAACAATGCCGAGATAATTACGACGGGAATCATGGAGGGTAAATGGCAGTCGCAGTCATCGTAACCGGCGCCGAGCTACTGGAGGCGCTTACCAATGGGGACCTGACCCCACCAGTCAAGCTACCTTTCTTTGCGGGCCAGGCGCCGTCACCCTTCTACGAGGGATGGTCCCACCTCCTCTCTGCATACCCCAAGGTGGGTAAGACAGAGCTAATTACTCGTACAGCAGCGGAGTGGTGCCGGTCTGGTAAGTCGGTGCTCTATGTCACCGAGGAACCTATGGGTGTGTGGGCCCAGCGTCTCCGAGCGATGCGGTGGAACGGTGCGAACATCCATCTCTACTTCGCCATGGACCAGACTGGCAAGGCCATCGTCGCCAACATCCGACAACGTACCCAGCCCATCGTCATCCTCGATACCATCCGTCTCCTGGGCATCGAGAACGAGAACGACAGCAGCATAGTGGCCAAGGCCATGTCTCCCCTGATAGGTGCGTGTCGTAAATCGGAGAAGACCCTGGTCGCTGTGCACCATACTCGTAAGTCCGGTGGTGAGAATGGCATGGCCTCAGCCGGATCGCACGCCTTCGCCGGTATCGTGGACGTGGTGCTGGAACTGAATCGGATGAAGACCGACAAGAACATGCGAATCCTCACCGGTATCGGGCGCATCGATGAAGTCGAGGACGTGATGTACGTCAAGGAAGGTCGGGACTTTAAGGTGATTCACAGTGCCTCTTCGGTCGAGCGGGTCACCGACAAAATCCGTGGGTTAATCCTCGAAGGTGAGTTCTGGAGTATTAAGGAACTAGCTGAGGAAATCCCCGGACACAGTATCGAGAAGACTATCCGGCCTGCGGTCAAGGACCTGGTACTAACGGGTGAATTGAAGGCTGAAAAGAAAGCGGGGAAGGGTGGTGGAGAGGTGTATACGTGTACCCCATGAAGAGGAAGAAATGATACTTATTGACGTACGACTCTGGATTGATGACCACATTACCATGACCCTCCTGGTCAATGATCCCGCAGACATGGCAGAAGTTGAGGAGAGGGTTGCCCGAGGCCTAAAGGAACGATTTGGCGGTGAGGATATCTCTCACGGGATACTGGATATTAATGAGGCCAACCGATGTGAATGTCTTTGCCACGACCTTTGGCCTGGAGGATGTGGACAGAAGATTTGTAGTGTCTGCGGGGGTTGACATAGCTAAGCCTAGCTGGTATTATAGTGAATGGAGGTGCTCTCTACGAAACTTTGGGGTTCATACCACAATCCGCAACGAATATAGGAATTGGAGGTAGCCCATGGCACCAGCAGTTTGGACGGACGACGAATTTGTAAGCGGTGGCTTAAAAGGCATCACCAAATTCCAGGGGCAACTCACCGAGATCGAAGAAGATGTCTCGGGTAAGTTCGGGGATCAACTGGCCCTGTACTTTGACGAGTGCGAAGTCCTTGAGTCAGAAGAGGAAGTATCCCTGGAAGGTGGTAAGTACACCGACTGGATCAAACAGACCAACAAAAAGAACTCGGTAAACCAGGCTTTCGTGGCCGGCATCACCACCTTCATCAAGGCTCAGAAACTCAAGGGTGGTGTGCCCGATGCACTCTACGGAGTGGACATCATCTATGAAAGAACGGTCGTCATAGAAGGTGACGATTCGGAGGGCATGTCCCCTGGTCTATGCCTGCTCCCCATCGCTCTGGCCGGTGAAGAAGAGAAGCCCGCGAAACCCGCCCGAAGAGGTGGTAAAGCCGCTGCTCCTCCTGCCGACGAGGAACCCGCTGACCCGCCGAAGCGCCAGCGCAGAAGCCGAGCCGCCGCTCAAGAGCCGCCCCCGGCTGACGAGAGTGAGATACCCGCAGAACTGACTGCCTTCATCCTGACCCGAGTCACTGAAGACGGCGTTACCCAGGACATCATTCGCCGGGACACCGCCAAGAAATTGCCGATGAAGAAACTCCGGGATGCTGTTGACGGTGGCCTGGAAGCCGTACTCACCCACATGGTAGAGGCTGAGACCCTGGTCGAGGACGACGGTACCTACTTTCTTCCCGAGGAAGACGACTAGGCAGCTACTCCGGCGCTTGTTCGACAAGCCACCCTGGTTGTAAGCAAGTCCGGGAGTGGGGTGCACCTCCCCCACTCCCGGACTAGAACGTCTAAAGAGGTGATTGAGGTGGTATGACAGTTAATATTTCAGAGAATCCCAAGGTTACTAACTGGGCCATTAACAACATGATAACCAAGATGGGTGAGCGTGACTATGATGGCCCACCCCACGCCAGCGAACTCTTCTCCTGCTTCCGCAAAGGTGTTCTCAAACGCAATGGCTTCACCGAGGAACTTACCCAAGAGGACATCCTACGCTTTGCCGTAGGCTTCGCCGTACAGGAGTGGTTCTTTGGAGAAGAGAAGGAAGGCGAGGAGCACTTCGGTGTCATCTTCAGCGCCGATCACTCAGTCAAGGGTCAGGTCTTCGAGTTCAAGACCACCCGCTTCTCCTACATGGCGCTGCCCAAGGATGAAAATGGCAAGGGAATCCGCGGGGCCGAGAAGGTCAAGTTCGATCCCGAGAATGCCGGTGACTGGGTACCCCGGACCCTGGCCTACATGAGTGCCCACAACGTCAAGAAAGCCCACATCATGGTGTTCTTCCTGTTCCAAGGCGTGATGTCCACCTGGACCATCACAGCTACGGACAAGGACATGAAGGAAGTCCGGAAGGATATCGAGGCACGCCGTGACGTGTTCAACGAACTGGACGCAGAGTACAAGAAGGACAAGACCCTACCAAGTATCGAGACAAGGGCGTATGATGCTGAGTGTAATTACTGCCCTTTTTATGACCAATTCTGTTTTCACGAGCTAACGGCGGCTGGTGTTAAAGTGAAGCGGTACAACTGATGAAACGTTGTCCAGGCTGTGGGGTTACTAAGTCCTTAGATGATTTCTGGATGCGCAGTAACGGAAAACCGCTATGGCGATGTAAAGAATGCTTATCCCCACAGAAGTCTAAAAATCGCATGTATAGACGTGCAGGTGTTACGGCTACCCAGTACCATGCCCTCCTTAGTTTGCAGCATGGTGTGTGTTTCTTTTGTGGCGCCGAGCCTAAAACAAAACGGCTGGCAGTTGACCATGACCACGCAACCGGAAAAGTACGTGGATTGTTATGCCCGCCGTGTAATTCAAGCCTCGGACTCCTTGAGAAACACTGGAACCGTATCCACTACTATCTAAATGCTAGGCGTCAGAAATCTGTTGCGGATACTCTAGCAGGCAGTACAAAACGAGTATATTACCAAGGTAAGAAGAACGACATAATTTGGGCAACAAGGAGTAACTAATGGAATACACAGTAATCGGACGTGCGACCTATATGACCTATTGGACTGTTGAGGCTGAAAGTGCTGAGGAAGCCATGGGTATTGTGAACGACGATTGCCCATCTCCTGATGGGTCCTTCCCGGAAGTCCTAGCCTGGGAAGCTACCAACGCAACGGAGGCTGAGTAATGGCAGTCACCCCCAAGACTGAGGCAGAGATTGAAGGTGACTCCCTCGACCAATACATGGACCGTGAGTCCATCCTTCTAGCTGGTGGTCAGGGCAGCGGTAAGTCCAAGTGCGCCGTTGAACTGGTCGCTGAGGGTATGAAATCAAAGTTCAACGTCGTGGTCATCGACTTTGACAAGGGCTTCGCTAAGGAAGTCAAGACCCAATTGGGCACGCAGCCCGACAACCTCGAATACTTCCTAGCCAAGGACTGGTCCCGAGTACAGGACGGCATTAACTTTGCCTTCAACAACCTGGGGCTAGGGGACTGGCTAGTGTTCGAGATGATGAACTCTATGTGGGAGCTAGCCCAATCCCAGTACGTTGATGACGTGTACGGTGGGAACGTCGGAGATATGCTTCGTATGCTCCGCGCCGATGCCGAGACAGAAATCCTGGCACTCCAAGGTGCTGGTAAGCTGGTCAAGAATAAGAAGGATGCTGATTCCAAAAAGGGCACCAAGACCAAGGCCCAGGTACAGCAGGCGTCAGTGTCCTACGGTGGTATGAAGGGCCGGACTGACTGGTTTCCCATCAAAGCCATGCACAACAAGGACGTGCGTGAACGGGCCATCATGCGCGGGGACTTCCATCTCCTGGGTACCACAGCACTCCAGGCCCTCCAGCAGGAGGAGGCCCAGTCCTGGCCTGAGTGGACCAACCTGGGTCGGCGCCCGTCTGGTGAGAAGAACAACGTCTACAAGTTCGACACCATCATCGTAGCTGAGTGCAAAGGCACAAACAAATACCAGTGGCGCACCGACATGGGCAACGGCAAGGGCAAGGACCGTGGTGGTCGTGAGCTAGTGAAGGACCAGGACGTTACCGGTATCAGCCTGATCGCTGACTACCTGGACTTCCACGAAATCGAGATATGACACAGGAATCAAAAATAAGAAAAGCGAAAATCACTATAGCTTATACCTTTTCTGAGCACTGGGATGCGGCGGATATAGTCCAGACCGGCATGACATTTATTGAGATGGTACAGTGGGTCCTGAAGGAAGAGGGACAGATAATCGGTATCGTCGATGACGACTACGAGATTATCTCGGTGGAGGAGGTATGACCCTTGCTGAAGTTACCGAATTAAAGTACGCGGTACTTGTACTGATTGCCAACCAGACTCCGTGTGATATATGGCCCGGCTCCCTAGACAAGGATGGCTATGGTCGTACACACGGTACCTTAGTGCATCAACGTGCGTATAGAGAAGCCTATGGTCCCGTGCCTGACGGTCTTGAGTTGGACCATATCTGTCGGGTTCGAGCTTGCAGGAATCCTCAACACCTTGAAGCCGTAACTCACACAGAGAATATGCGCCGGGGTGATAGAGAAGCCTATGGTAACTACCAGCGTAGTAAAACTCACTGTCCATGGGGGCATCCTTACTCAGGCGATAACCTGATGAGTCGAGCTTGTGGACGCCGAGGTTGTCGTACCTGTGAGAATACCCGTAAATTAGCCCGCTACTACCAGAATAAGGAGACGAGAAGTGTGGACAATCGACGATAGAGAGCCTCGTAAACCGCAGGACTTAGTTACACTTGTACGTGAGGCTGGAGGCGAGGCTGAGCGGGAACGTATGGATGTAGGTGATATGATGACCTTCGACCGCGATGAAAACTTAGTCCTGGTCACGCGTAAAGCGGGAGACTTACTACAGAGTACCTTCAGCGGCCACTTTAGTCAGGAACTAAATGGCTGTATGGAAATGGCTCATAGTTACGGCGAGGGTTCTAAAGTATTTTTCTTGTTAGAGGGACCATGGGCTACCTACGGTGCTGGCCTCGCCCACTTCAAACGAGCCGGAGGTGATTGGTTTAAACAGGTTGCATCTCACTCGGGTACTAGGACACTTCTACCAAATATGCTGATATCGCTGCAAACTGCTGGAGTATATGTGGTATATACCACCAGCCTAACGGAAACCGCAGAGGCGCTAGTTGCAATTGAGCAAAGAGGCTGTGAGGGCTGGCCAACCAAGATGGCCCGGTCTATCAAACGCCCGGAACTCAAGTGGACCGACGACAATCGAGTCGCCAAGCTAATGGTCCTCTGCCCCAAGCTACCGGAGAAAGTAGCCACTCGGATGCTGACCGAGTTCGGTGACCTGGGGGTGATAACCGACATAGCTCGTGACCTAGACAAGCCCCGGAAGAATCACCCACTGCTCCAGATACCGGGTTTCGGTCCCACCCTACTCAAGAGCTTACAGGAGAGTTTCAAATGAGTTGTTCGATATGTTATGTGTCCTCCAAATGCGTACACATAGAGCGCGAAGAACGTCCAATTGGTGAATGGAAAAGCGCCAACGAGCTAGAGGACCCAAGAGAGATTCCGCCGCGTTCCTATACCCCGGAAGAGGAATTAGAAATCAGGCACACCAATGATGCTGTACATTTCGACCGCTGCGCCGCCGTCCACCGGTCTGACGTGTACTGCTCAGGATGTGCGCCCGAGGGTCTGTACATGGGGACCCAAGGCACCCCGAAGTATGTTCGACCTGATCTCGACGCCGTTCCCCGGAACGATGGATGGGGGCATATGTCTCGTATCGCTCCCGAGGACGAGGTAGGTAGCTTCGACATCGGGAGCCCTACTATGGACGAACGGATGGACACCCCCGAGGAATCCGGTGGCAACAAGCTGGACCGGGGCAAGCCTAACATGGCCCTGCTCCCCGGACATATCATGGCTGATATCGCAGCAGTCCTCACTGATGGAGCCGCACGCCCTGAGTACGGGCCCGACAACTGGCGCCAGGGCCTCAAGATTCGACGCCTCCTGTCGGCAGCAATGCGTCACATCATGGCCTTCAACGATGGGCAAGACTACGATCCGGCCAGCCCGTTCGAGCCCCGCTGTCACCTAGCCAACGCCATGTGTATGCTCATCTTCGCCCTGGAAATGTGGAAGACCAGGCCCGACATAGATGACCGGTACTGGGGTCTGGACGAGGACATGATTACCATGGCGTTCGCTGATGACCAACCGGTGGAAGAGGTTGAGGAGAGTTGCGCCTCCCTCGTAGATACTGAAATCTACGACATGACCCGAGTACAACTCTATACCCTAATCAACGACCTGACCACTCGACTCGATATCCTGTTGGAGGTGGACTAACATGAGCAGCGTGTACCTCGCCGGCAAAATCTCTGGGGTCCCTTACGCTGATATCGTGGACTGGCGTGAAGAGGCTCACCTCGCCTTGGCTGACGTGGGTATCCAGACCCTCTCCCCTATGCGGGGCAAGGAGTTCCTAGAGGGTACAGTATTCACCCACGATGACTACCATACCCATCTGATGACTGAGCCATCAGCTATTGTAGCTCGGGACCGATGGGACGTGATGAACTGTGACCTGATGCTGGTGAACCTAAACTGCGCTCCGACGATGGGTCGCCAGACCTGTGTCGAGTTCGGGTGGGCTGACGCCTGGCGCAAGCCCATCATTATGGTGGACAAGATAGGTATAGCCCATGCTCTATTCGTGGAGTTAGCTGGATTCAAGGTCCAGCATCTTGATGAAGGGCTTGAAGTTTGCAAGTCAATCCTGCTTATCTGAGGGAGGCGCAACACGAATGAAACGAATGAATGAGGGACTCTGTGAAACCACTGGCAGGCTGGACCGGATCATCTCTGAGATGAAGATACACGCGAAGCGACTCACCATCTCCGGTCAGGTCACGTATGATGAGGCCGATATCCAGACACTCAAACATCACGCCGAGGACATGCTAGCTATGGGCGAGTACGTTCTTGACAAAGTACATGAGGCCACCGCTCCTAGTATTGTTGGTGAGGTGCCTAATTATGTTCAGCAGGCGCTGGATGAAGTGCGGGCGGACTTGTTGGAACTCAAAGCCAATCTAGAACCGAATGGGTACTGGCATAACCAACCTGATATTGAGGCGAGGGTTGAAAACTGGCAGTTTAATACGTGGCGCCGGATGGAGGAAACACTTACTAAGGGGGTGACTGATGGAATACCACAAAGCTAGGTACTACATCGGGACTCCCTGTGGCCACTGCGGGGAACACAATACGGTAGCCGACATCTATCGTTACTCCATCGAGGGGTGGTGTATGTCCTGCACCCGGGAGTTCCGACTTACCCCGGCGCAGCAAGCCTATGCACGAAGGATGGCTAATGATAGCTCTATCAGAACTACAGAACCACGTATCAAAGTGTCGGCAGTGCCCCCTACACCGGAAGTGCAAGGGCCCAGTCCCCGGGGTGGGTATGTCAAGTTCGAAGATCATGGTAATCGGCCAGGCACCGGAGTGGCAAGATGATAAAGAGAGGATCGCCTGGGTCAGTCCCTACGGTCAGTATATCTCGGAGGTTCTGGAGTTACTGGGCTGGGCATCCACTCAGGTATATTACACGAATCGAGTCAAGTGCTTCCCTGGCCGTGGGCAGTTTGGTCCTTACAAGCCCTCCGCAGTTGCGCTGGAGACTTGCGCTCAATGGCTTGAGCAGGAGATTAAACTCGTACATCCTGTAGTCATCCTGGCTGTCGGGGCTGAGGTGATGAAGGCCTTCAACATCAAGGGCACCATAACTAGCAACGCAGGGAAGGTGTTTGACACCAGGTGGGGGCCGGTCATCCCGGTCCTTCATCCTGGTGGGTTGAATAAGGACCCAAAGAAGGCGTCGAGTTTCGTAACATCTCTCCGAATCGTGGAGACATTCATCAACGGGTTCCAAACGCCACCACCCTTCGTGAAGTTATGATCGATACCGTAGGTATAGACATTGAGACAGAGGACGATAAGACCTGGTGTGTCGGACTAGGTACGGCAGATAGTCGTACAGCCTCGAAGAATGAGCGGGCCATGCTCAACCTCGCGGAGGGTAAAGGGACCCCGGTGTTCCACAACGCCAAGTTTGATCTGAAGTACCTGGACCCCGATGGCAGTAGGTACGGGAACGACTGGCGCGATAGTATGATGGAGGCCCATTTCCTGGGGTACAAGCCCCTGAACCTGGGGGACCTGGGCTCCACCTTCCTAATCGGCCAGCCGCTGGATAAGACGGTAATCAAGCAACGTAAGAAGGTGCGATTTGATGAACGTGCTGATACTGTTCTTGACGTTTGTTCTCTGGATGCCTGGACCTCGGACGCTCTACACCGAGTATTTGAACAGGACATGGCACCTTACCAGGAAGTCTATGAGAAAGAGCGCAAGATTACTCGTGTACTCATGTCGATGGAGCGGACCGGTCTACCACTCTCGACGCCGAAAGTAAAACAGGCCATGTCCCTGGTGATGAAGATGATGGGCGCCGCGGAGGTACGGCTTAGGGCCCAAGGTATCCCCGAACCAGGCAACAACGAAGCCATAGGCCAGAAGTTCTGGCGGGGCAAGAAGCGGATTATGACCACCAAGAAATCTGGTGAGTTGTCCACTACAGCCCCCCATCTTACTGAGTTTGCTGTCGGTGATACCGAAAAGAAATGGGTGGCCGACCTAATCGAGTGGCGCCAGATGGACAAGTTCCGTGGCACCTACCTGAAGGGCTGGCTAGGTAAGGAGACTCTCCACGCTGATATCAAGCAATGGACCAACACCTGGAGGTTCTCCTGCGCCAACCCTAATCTCCAGAATATAACCAAGTCGAAAATCGTGCCCCTCTACCAGCTATTCGTAGCCCCGCCAGGGTGGGAGTTCATCAGCGCGGACTACTCACAAATAGAATTGCGGGTGCTGGCGAACATAACCCGAGACCCTGCTATGCTAGCCGCATACCTCTCGGGGTCCGACCTGCACAGTGCTACTGTTTCAGGTACACCGAAACTCCTAGAAATGTGGAACACCGGGGACCCAGTAACGATGGAGAAGGCCCGGACCCTGGCTAAGAATATCAACTTCGGTATCGCGTACAAGATCACCAAGTTCGGCCTGGCCCCTCGGGTATGGGACACCGAAGACGTAGCCCAAGGGTACATTGACCGGTTCTACGATACCTATCGGGACGTGGCTCCTTGGCAAGAGACCCAGGTGCAGATGGCCAAGAACACCGGACACGTCCTGACCATGGAGGGTCGGCCCCTCTGGGTACCCGGCATCTATGCAGACGGTGGTAAGCTGGGCCACCACGCTGACAAGCAAACGAGCAACTTCCCTGTCCAGGGCGGTGCAGCCGAGATAGTCAAGAACGCCATGCTCCGCTGTCCCGAGTACCTAGTCATGCAAGTTCACGACGAGCTACTCTACCTAACACCCACGAAAGTCGCTGATGAATACTATGCTTTCCTCGAAGAGGAACTGGTAGATTATAGTGCGGAGGTGTCCTATACTATAAGCATCAAGAGGGGCAGGACGTGGGGAGATATCAAAAAGATACCAGATGTGTTCGAGGACGAGGAGGACGACTGATGCCGGTTATCAAGGTCATTACACCAGCTATCAAGAAAACTAATCTGAAGAAGCCTATCTTTGAGGAAGACCCAGAGTTCGAGGTGAGTATCAGCGTGAACCACCATACCACGATCAGGGCTGCGTCACAGGATGCGGCAACGGACGCTGCCTGGGAAGAGGTGATGAACCAGGGAGCCTGGGAACTAGATGTAATGGAGGTGCCCGATGACCGTCGAAGCTAATAGGATAGTGTTTATAGAAGCCCTACGCTCAGGAGAGTATCTCAAATGCAGTAATTTTGAATTCGATCCCAAAGGGCGACCTCCCCCTGGTGCAACTGGATACTGTACCCTTGGTCTTGCCTATACTTTGTTTGGTCCTATGCCTGCTATGCAGAGGTTATTAGCTTTGCAGAAATGGCAGTTCATCAAAATTCAAGAAGAATGGAACAACAGCCCACGTACCTTTCCTGAGATTGCAGACTTGATTGAGTCAGAGATGTTTGGAGGTGTTCGATGGAGCTAGTTGATTATCTGAACCCCGATACCACCAGCAGTATCTATCTGCCCTATGAGAAGATATCCCTTGCGCCCATCTCCGACGTACAGGATGGTGCTGAGGGCTGTGATATCGAGCGGTTCAAGCGCCACTTCAACCACGTCTGTGAGATAGGCGCTTACCCCTACACCGTGGGGGACATGGTGGACCACGCTTCACCCTCGGGGCGAAGAAAGATCAGGAACGCCGAGATGTACGAGTCCACCAAGCAAGGGCTCATCGACAAGGCGCTCCGAGACCAGGAAGAGATACTCAAGATACTGAAGTGGTCCGATAAGTGGTTGTTCGTTCTAGGTGGGCATCACTACTATGACTACGAGGACGGCACCACGACCGATACCCGCATCGCTGAGGCCCTTGGGTGCCCCTACCTGGGTACTTCGACTGTTTTCCAGATACGGTTCGCCAGGAACCATAACGGGGCCTCGGGCGTAGGCTGTCAACTGTTCGCCCATCACGGTGAGCGGTCGGCCATGTCCACCTCACTGATGACTCGTTGGATGGAATTGAACCTCCTACCCCACTGGCCGACCGTGGACATCTTCAACGTAGCGCACTGTCACCGTGCTGGTGGCGTCAAGATGGAGTCCCTGATCCCTGTGTTTGGCAAGCACCCCGCCATCAAAGGCAAGCAGCGTATCCTGGGTGTCACTGGAGGATGGCTCCGCGGCTACGTGGTAGGCCACAAGGGGGCTGCTGGTCTCCCCGAGGGGAATTACATCGAAAAGGCCATCATGCCCCCCGTTGCGGTCGGTGGGCTCATACAACACGTTACGCCCATTCACACTGCCAAGTTCGATTACCTCGATCTCAAATTAGAATTTTAGGAGGCGTTATGTCTAAATTAGTCATTCTTTTCATGGTCCTGGCTCTTGCATTCGGTTTCTATGGTGGAGTCGTACTCCAACAGTATATCGACCCAGACCTTTCAGACGAGTTCGCTCAGGACATCCTTGGCGAGGCTGAGTGTCTTCGCTTTAGCCTTACGGCCCCATCACCTCGGGGTACTACTAAATTCGCTGAACAGGTCCTTTGCGGATACCACTTCGAATGGTCCGCCATCCAAGGTGGGGTTTATCCCAAGAACTTCGCTCCCCAACCCGGTGAGTCGAATCTGTAATGGAATACGAAGACCCCGCATGGTTCGGTGACCTACGTGTACCCGATATCTATAAGCCCCTTGACCCGGAGAAAGCGGCACGCCTACGCCGGGCTGGACGACTTGTAAGCCGCACGTATACCGACCAAGCTAAAGACGTGCCTTGTGTGGACTGTGGGATAAAGTACCCACCCCATGTGATGGACTTCGACCATGTACGTGGAGTGAAGGTAGATGACATTAGTCGAATGGTTAGAGTACGTGTGGGAGAACGACGACTTCAAGCTGAGATAAACAAGTGTGATGTAGTTTGCGCCAACTGTCACCGAGAACGAAGTCATCAACGTAGTCTAGCCAAAAGGCTTGACACAAGTTCCAAAAACATGATACATTGAATGGGAGGGAGGCGCGACGGGCCGCAAACTTGTTCTGAAGAGAACTGAGCGGCCCTCGTTCTTTATCTAGGAGGATTGAATGACAGCAGGCGATTACATCCAGATGGTGATACACCCGGACTACGTGACCAAGGCCGTAGTGATGGTGTCCCACCCACGGCAGGGTATCCACGTTCCGTTGAAGCCACAGGACCAACTGCCCCCGGACGACGAGAACACAGAAATATTCATCAGGATACCCGATACTGCGTAGTACATTGCGGGTGTAGAGTACCGGTGGCTCACCAGCCTCATAAGCTGGAGAAAGCGGGTTCAATTCCCGCCCCCGCGTCCAAGTTTACTCGGCCTGGGGAAACGAACTCAACTACGTTGCTCCCGTTAGTACCCGGGCAAAAGACTAGGCCCCCAAATTGGGGGCCTCTTCATTGTGGTATGTCCTACGATCCGAGGAGTGTGCGGAGTACCTCTATGATGGCTACTATACCAATGGTACCACCAGTAACCCCGCCGGCCATGGCCTTCTTTCCTTGAAACGGACTACGGGCCTTTTTTATCTCATAGACTACGTACCCGAAGCCCATCATAATGAGGTCAGTTGAGTCCACTGGTTCGCCGTTACCGGCGCTTAGAGCGACTCGTTCAGTCGCAGCCTCTATCAAGTATTCGGCCTGATGCGTACCGTTAGCCATCATCGCCCTGTTTAAATAAGTCCACTACCTCACCAGCCGAGAGAAAAAGCGCAGGGTGATTTGGTATTAAATAAACCACCACCCTCTTCAATACTTCATAGTGGGCATCCTCGAACTCTAACTGACCATCTACGGGGGGCTGTTCGAGTTTGTTTTTGGCCCTATTAAACTTTCGTATATCGTCAGTGTTAAGGGTCAATCCCTCAGTTGGCGCATAAAAACTAGCCACTGAAAGTAATACGTCACTAACCATTGCATTGGGATTTCCTTCTTTGCTTGTTGGTTGGGTGTTTCCTCTGTAATCTCGCCATTCCCTTTCCTGTATAGTCTTCATTCCCTTTGCCTCCATCTTGGTTTCGTCGCTTCCGCTATTACTAATTGTCGTGCGTGCTTAAGGGCGCGGTGTTCTAAATCCTTGCGTATAAACTTAATCAAATCAACCGGCTGAGGAATAATAGGATCATCATTTGCCCCCCCTTGGATTAGAGGCTCTAGCCAATTATAGACCTCTTGTAATTCAGTATCATCAAGGTCAAAAAGGTCTTTTAAATCTTGATTTGTTACTTCCATTATACCTCCTAACTGATTGCGGTGACAATCCCGTTGACAATAGTAATTGAGGCTACTGCCGAAGGTCCAAATGAAGCCACTCCATTAGCTGAAGCTAGGTTCCCACTCCCATCTGAGATAGTTTGTGCCCCAACTCCGAGTGTTCCTGTGATGACCGTGTTGGCGACGATGGACAATCCTGTGGCATCAGTGATGACCCCATCAGTGATTACGGTAGCGCCGATGGTAAAGTCTGTGGTCGCGTCAATTGTGGTACCAATTATGGTTGACGCAGAAGCCGCGCCAATCGTCGCCCCATCAACACTGCCCCCGTTGATATCAATAGTGGAGACGGACCCGATGCTAGTTACGGTTAATAGTCCGGCAGAGTCAATACGAAGTTTCTCCGCTGCGGCTGCGCCTCCGACCATTAAACTAATAATTAAGTCTGCATCTTCGCTACCATCAGTAACATCAGTTAGTACGGCATCAATACCGGCAATAACGTGGCGACCACCTAATGATTCTTGGTCAAATACCATACCAACGCCAATACCCGCAGCAGGAGTATCGGTAGTTTCGTGGGTCATCTTAAATACTGTTTGAACAGAATTAGTCAGCGCACTGATTTCTTCAACCTCTAATTGATGGTCGGGTGTCACAGTGCCGATTCCTAACGAGGCTGTCTGTAAAAATACTACGCCCTCACGACGAATTTGCAGCCGGTTATTTCCACCATCAGTCTGAAATACTATGTGGCCGCTGATTGCGTCTGTTCTAAATTCAATTTCACCATCGCCCGTACCAGCAGGAACAGGGGTACCACTTTGGAAAAACATTTTGCCCTGCTGAGTAGGTTTTGCCGTAAAATTATTGCCTCTACCTATAAAGTTTGGGCCTTGAAGATGTGAACCAGACCCAACACCCGCTACAAAGAACCCAAAACTTGCATTAACTTCTCCCGCGCTTGTACTTCCTACATAGAATAGATTATCTATAGTAGCAGGTCCCTCATTAAAAAGCATAGCACCATCAGTTTCTATTCTTCCAGTAACGTGCAAGGCAAAGTTAGGCGCATTGGTACCTATTCCCACCCTGTTATTGGATGCGTCAATAGAGAGGGTGTTGGAGTCAAAGTTCAACGCATCAACAGCGGCATTTAAAGTCACTGCAACAGTCTGAGTAGAAAGGTCAATGATGCCTGAGTTGAAGTCAATATCCCCGCCAATGGTGAGTGCATTGATATTTAAGTCGCCATCCTTGTCCCATGAAAATTCCGTGGCGACAGCAATCTGCACCTTATCTTCGACGGGAGTCGTTGAGAGGGAAACTCGTGTACGGGTTATGCGAATCAAGAAGTGGTCAGGTGAGCTAGTCCCAACAGCCCAGCTCGGTATGTCTGAATCCAGCCAGGCTATTACACCCGTGTTCCTGAATGCGTTGGTCCCATCAGTAGGGGTGAAAGTTCCCCAAGTACCAACACCAGTGGAAAATTCAAAAGTAGGCTTTACCCCCGCCCCAGACGCTACAGTGTCCAGAAGGAACTCAAGCTCCTCGAACTTTGCCAAGTCTCCAATAGTCACGGTGTCACCGTTCGCGACAAACAACACAATATCGGAGCCAGAGGATATGAATTCGGCCAACCGGTCAGTGGCGTTGACTAATGCCAGGTCCATATCTCCGAAAGTACCAGAAAGCTGGAGAATCGGATTGACCAATACCCCAGCCTCTAGCCCAATGACATTTGCCGACCCTTCAGTAGACAGGACTTCCAGGGCCGCTACATTCCCACCAGTTGCCAGCGATTCGTCAAGATTGACCAGAATGACAGCTTCATCCTCTCCTGCTGAAATCGCACCTGTGGTGTAGTTGATGTCAAGAGCTTTGACATCACCAAACCCAGCCGCGTTGAGGATAATCTCCAAGGCATGGTCGTCCGCTTCCGATGCAGTATGGAGTAGGTCTATGTGGTCAAGAAAAATAGCCCCACCATCATCATCAATAGTAGGGGCCTTAGAAGTATAGTCCTGTATAATCTTTCCAGTCGTACCGTCAAAGCGGACTATGGCGTTATCAACAGAAGACGACGGCCCGGATACATCACCGTGAGTCCCATGCCCAGACGCAGGTTCCCCACGCCACTTACTAGAGCCTGAGTCAAACGTTAGAACGTCATCATTAGCCGGTGTGTCACTCTCATCAACATCGGAGTGGGTGGAGGAGAAAAGGTTATGGGCTACACCGCCCTCGATAGAAACGAAGGTAATGGGGCTCAGGGAAGTACAGCGTTTGATTAACGCAGCAGTAGTATCCGACCAAACATCCCCGACCTCTAGTGGGTCAGAGGCTGTAGGGGCCGTGGCCTGTCTGTATATGTGGTGGAACTCATTCCCAGCAGTGGGGTGCCCGGGCCCAGTTCGGCTGGCGACAATGAGACCAGTGCCCATTACCATTTAAGGCCTCTGAACTTTTCGTAGTTGTGTGTGGAACTTTCGGTGCCGAAACTTAATATCGAATTGTGCACTACAGTTCGAGCACACGATAGTTATTTCCCGGTCAGTGGGGAATTCTGCTACAGGGTACGGGGCTCGACACCATGGGCACCCCACAAATTGGGATCGTACTAGACGTGTGGCCTCACCTATTTGTCGCCACATTAAGCTGATACCAGGGATGCACCACTCTCCAGTGGAACGTAGTACGCTACCCATAGAACCGAACCAGAATTAGATGCTGCACAATCCAGGTCCAACGTACCTATATCGAGGACAACAGGAGTGGAGCAGAACACACCAGCAGCGCCAGCCCCCACCAAAGCATCTCCGAAGGTACCGGTAATACCGTATAGGGTTCCTACTGTATCCCCTGTGATGTTGAGCGTGGCACAGATATCTGCGCTGGGCCCGGTGGTGGGATTAGCGGTTAGCTTAGTGGCATTACCCTGAGTTTCAATTTCGGTGGTAACCTCACCAACAATACCCATTATTAGGATACGTCCAGTACCTACCGTGAATAAAGCACCAGCCCCAGTCTGTGGAAGAGTTGCAGTGGCACGTTCTACGCGAATACCAAGAGGATGTTCCTTATCGGGCCCGGCAGAAAATATCCCTGATGCCATCATACCGCCACCCAGTCTAAGCCTTCTCCGTTCACAGTCACATCAATCTTGATAAGAGCAGGGTTGCTAATTGGTAACGTCATCCCAGCCTTTGGGATCAGGATATTTTTGGTCGTGGGGTCAGTGAAGTCTACAAGCAATACGTCACCTGTATTACTACTCTTAGGCAACAGGTACACCGAGTTACATGTTACATCTCGGGTGGTAATAAACGCGGGGGTACCAACCGTCGTCACAGTTGCGGAGTCAACGAATACTTGTCCAGTCTCAGCCATGAAAGGCCTCCTGTGTGGTTATTATACCAGGGATTAGTCTACTTGTTTTGCCAGGAAACGGAATCCCATCACCGGCCTGCGAAGGGCCTCGTCTATCACCTGAACCTCCTGGGGAAAGCCCGGCAGGATAAGGACGTTGTGCGTCAACCCGAACTGGTCGGTGAGTACGATGAATACAGTCTTTGTCCGCATGCCCCGAAGGAACGTGGCGTCGGCTGCGGTGTCTGAGATGACGGTGAAGTCGAAGATGGGTCGGTTATCGGTACGCAGGTACCCTTCCACCGCAAAGCTGAGAAGATCAGCCTTGTCAGCCGCGGCCGTGGTACTCCCCGTAAAGCGTAGCTGTATCTCTTTATTGGACACGGGTGTAGTCAGAGTCAGTTCGTTGTTCCCATTGACCGTCATATCACCCGTGGAACCGAACGTGGTGAACGCAGTGTCCAGGTCACTTCGGAAGGCGACGGTTATCTTTGCATTTGAGTCTTGCTCTGTAAACGCCCGCATCAAGGACCAGAGTTTATCGGTGCTCAACAGAGTAGCGCTGAACTTCGTGGTAATGAACTCCCAGGTCGCATTGAACTCGTCCCATACGGTGGCGAAGCTCCGTACGGCTGTCCCGTCGTTGAAGTAGACTCGCGGTACCAGGTCACCACTCGTACCGAGCGCCGCGATAAAGTCTGCGCTGGTAGTGGCCGGCGAGAGCTTATGGATAGGAGACCAGGCAAACACTCCGCGGGCTATCTCCACACCCTTGTAGATGTAGGAGTCGGATACCCGTTGAATTACCATGTAGATAGCGTCAATGTCCTGGCTGATGGCCTCGACTGATACATCGTCGGGGTCGAAGTCGGGCTCCGTAATGGGTAGCTCATCAGTGGTCCTGAAGGGGCCCGAAGGCCGGACATCAAACACGTCAAAGCCCTGAGCCACGACTCGAAGTACATTGTTGAATCCGTCACTGAACCACACATCGCCACCGGATTCCGCCTTTACGGTATACACCCCACTGGTCCGCCGGGCCCGGAGCGCCTTGTTAATCTCGGTGCTAATGATATTACTGTCGGCGTCCAAGGTGACTATGTACAGGCTACTCGTAGTGGCGACTCCTAGTAGGCCGGACAACGAGAACAGGTTCTGTATCTGACTGGTATCACCCGCAGCCGCGCCCGCAGTCCAGGTCGGACTACCAGCAGCCGGGTTCGCAGAGGAGCTAATCTGGTCAGCGCTAAAGGACCGCCAAAGGTTCTGACCCAACTGGAGGAGATGGTCCGCAGCAAACGCAGTCGATGTAGGGCCCGCGGTACCATCGGTGTGCCAAATCTTGGTGTTGGAGGCAGCAACGAACAGGTTAGAACCCAGCACCTCCATCTCACTATTAACCGCGCCGTCCGGGTTAGTCCAGAACAGCGTCAGTGTCGGGTCGGCCCAGTGATACAGATGAGTGGTAGTTAGAAACCACACCTTGTCGTCGAACACGACCGCTTGAAGTGGTTTCAATAGTAGAGTACCCACTGTGGCTATCTCGGGCCCATGCTTGACACTGCCAGGTTCTGTGGTGTCGATGTTGAACCCATCAGCATAACGCAGATAATGGCCCGGACGCTGCGTTTGAGGGGTGGGTCGGGTCAGTCCTATCCCCCAGGACCAGTCCCGCTGCTCAAACAGCAGTAGCTCCTCTGGTGCGACGTTCTCGCGGCCTTCTATTGCGGGAGACGGGGGCTGTTCGGTGACCGACCAGAGTTTCGCGCCTCCCTCTTGAATAAGGCGGAAGCGCCTGGTATTGGTTCCATCGTTCAGCTTTATGTCGAAGTCTCTAGTCGGCATTATGTACTAAAGAAAGAGTGGTCGATTATCGAGTGGTCATAAACCTCACTCTTCATTGTGGAGGGAGGCGCGACTAGCTGATGCCGCGAAATGCGCTCGGCAAGGCGCTTCTCCTCTCGGGTGATGGCCCGCTCCCACCGCTGTACCTGGTCGTTGACGGCCTCGACAGCCAGGCCTTCATAGAGGTAGATGGCAGCGCGAGACGTGAGAATCTGCAACTGGGGTTGGTTGATGTCGGACAGCGCCGGCTTGGTAATGCCCCGAAGTCGGACAGTCCTATCAGTCGTAAGCCTTTGGAGAAAGTGTAGCGTGGTTTGGTTCCGAATCTCCCAGGCGAACAGGGCGAAATCGACCTCGGAGTCCCCGTCGCTGACGATGAATACCTCGTTAAGAAGATTGTTATGGAACCCGTGCGCGGTAATGTCATAGTTGAACTGGTCGGTAGTTGTGGTAATATCCACAATCAGTTCTTTCCAGAGGCGCGGCATCATTAAGTCTAAGGCTACGGCAAGAGCCTCGTCCTTCTTGTCGGCGCGGAACAGTCGATGGACCTCATAGTCCACATCGGACTGGATGGTTACGCTTGCAGCCCGCTTGAGGGTTATGATGTTGGCCACTTTACTGGCGATGGCCCGTTCCTCGTCGAGCACGGGCCCGCCGACCTGACCGCCTTTCACCCAGATAGTAGCCTGTTCGGTGATGAAGATGTCATCATCCTCGTCGGTTAGGCGATCATCGTCCAGCTTCGTAGTCCCTGTCGCCACACCATTGGTGGTGCTAGAGAACCGGTCAGACATGTCCCTGGAGAGTTGATCGCGGGCCTCGATATCAGTGGCCACTATACACCTGCCACAAATAGTTCTAGGTCCACTGCCGCAGTATCCGCCAGGGCGGTAATATCCACCAGATCGTCGAAGGAGACTGTCAGGGCCGTGGCCGAGGCATCATGGGTATCCACTACCCCGCCCGAGTTGTCAGCGGCATAAATGAAACTATGCCCAGCGTCCAGTTTATGGGCGCACTCGTTGCTGTTCTCGCTCCTGAATACTAGGGTCACATGGTTAATACTGTCTTTGTTGGTGATGCGAATATATCGAACATTGGCTTCGACGAACGATCCTGCCGCTGGATTACTGGCCGCGAATGCCAGTATAACGACTTCACTGGTAGGGACAGTGACGAGTCTTTTGGACGCCTCAACAACCGACTTGATGATAAGGACGTTGTTGCTCTTAATGTCCTGTCCGTTGAGTCGAACCTCTTCGGTTATGGTTACCCGCAGTGTGGATGGTGTTATTGTAGTTGCCATAGCTTCTATTATACATCCCAATCCGTAAAATATCGTACCACTACGGATTCACTGTCTAGTACCACTACACCAACGACCAGGACATCTCGAACGGCCATGAGTTGAACGGCGCCAGCCGATACGGTATAGAGGGCGACTTCGTTGATGGTGATGGAAGCGCCGCTGCTATTGGTGAACGTGCGCTCGTACAGTACAGTGTAGCCGGTGGGGGTTCCGAGTATACCTTCATAGGCAACCGCAAGAGCGTAAACCATTTGGCCGCTGCCGCTACCGTTGGCGATCAGAGTCTCTATCTGGAAGTCGTCCGCTGTGACGGCTGTGGCGCCGGTACCTACCTGGATACCCCCGGTACTACCTAGTTGAGCGCGAAATGTCGCATCGGTACTGGGATTGTGGCCTGTCGAGCCACCAGTAGTGGTCTTTATGTTGATGTTGGCGTGCTTGGTTGCAGCCTCAAATTGCTGGGCGGCTTGCTTTACCCAGGAGTTGACTTCCTGCTTTTTCTTGTAGCGGGTTGTACCATTGGCTTGGATAATCTCGATTTCAAGTGAGAGGTATAGCATCAGAAAAGAAAGTCCACATTGTACTTAAAGACTTTGGATTCGGTGTCGTTGATAAGTTGGGTCTGGAGGTCATGGATAAGGAGGGCCTTCTTTTTGACATTGCTGGTATCTCGACATTCCGAGACCCAGCCGCACTCTTTGACGGTGATGTTGCCACCGGAGTTGTTGTCAAACTGACGGGACAAGGTGACACGGTACCCACCGGCTACTACGAGGGCGGCAGATACCACCATGACACCGTACTCTAGTTCGCCTGCCGCGGTCCCATCGTCAATGAGGGTCTCTATTGTGTTGTCGTTCTTGAGAACAGCCGTGGTGCCGGTGCCTACTAGGAGTCCAAAGGTGTCGTCGTTGATAGCCGCATCTGACCTGAAGCCAGAGCTATTAGTGTTGCCGTTGTCGAATGTGAAGGTAGCTCCAGCCGTGTCGAGAATGACAGCGATGTCTACGTTGCCCATTTGAGCAGAGAAAATCTGCGCCATGGCTTTAACCCATGAGTGGGTATCGGCCACGGTGATAAGGCCGGTCTTTACGTCCTCAATCTCTATAGAGAGTTGTATGCTGCTTATTCTACTCAAGACGGATAGATTACGACTGTCGCCGCCCTCCACTGTGCTGTGCCGGTTTTCGTAAATGTGCCCGGGTTCTCGGTTATTGCAAGAAGGTTTCGATCTCCTGCGCCGATATGAACGGAGGCACCTGCATGACTTTGGTCATTTCCGTAGCCACTGGGGAGAGTCAATTCGGGTCCGGCTCCATTACCAGCATAACACGCAATCCAAAGGTGTGCAGCAGGGAATGCAGGGCTCAAGAGTGCCGGGTCTGGGTTAGCATCGCTCGCACTGGCTTGAGCCGATACTTCAGGGGGTTGAACCGTTGGATCGGTAGCACCGGTGATCCGGTAGGTTACATTTGCGGACACTACGGCGCTTGCGGAGGTAACAGTGATACTTGCCCCTTCGCCGCCGTCTGCTTTCCGCCAGGCAATTGCCAAGCTAGACGTACCAGCGAAGTCAAAGATTTTTGTCCATCCAGCCGGAAACGTCACACTGATTGGGCTGGTACTCATTGCCATTATAGCTATAAGGGTCTCGCCTGATCCAATACTGGCAGGAAGACTCACCGTATGTGAGGTACCCGAGACATTGGTGGACTGGGCATTACCGGCCACTACTGGAAAACTTTGAACGACTTTAGCGGCGGTGAGAGCCAGAGCGTCGTCTACGAAATTGGTAAAATCTATGATTTCTTTGGAAGTTCCCACGCAAAGAGGCAGGCCGCAAATAGCTTGACCCGGTACTTGACTGGTTGGTCCTTGGGGACAGAGAACATCTGGTAGGTCAGCCGGCGTTGGGGTTTCGATAGAGCCAAAGGTCGCTAAGACTCGCTTCGGGCCAAACACTAGCTTACCGGGCACCCGATTGGGCACCTCGAATGTACGTGTGATGTCAGCCATAACTAAGGGAGGGAGCCCGCTGTGTCCTCCTCGGGCGGTCCACTATCCACGGGCTCCCCTTTCTTCCTATCTCCGGGGTTGGGGTACTTTGCGGTCCGGGTGGGCCGAACCCACTTTAGGACCAGGCGGCAGGCTCTTGTCAGTCCTGATCGGCGGGCCAGGGGGATTATCAGCGTGAAGTGCCATAGTGCCTCCTAATACGGACTAGGCCGCGGTTTGGGTTTTGGTTTATTGACCACTAAGATGTTCAGCATTACGCGAACGTGATAGCGGCGCTGACGACCAACTTGCCGTTTGGATTCACCAGCACGAAGTAGAACGTGGGGGTGCCAGAGTCTTCGATATCAACGTCGATGTCACCGTCCGACTCGGATACGACAAGGCCGGCCAAGTTGGTGACGCTCTCAATCAAGACACCATCCGTGCCGATGCTAATACCCACATTGGGGACAGTGGCCAGGTCATCGCCCTCGGCATCGTTGGACAAGTACCAGGAGAGACCGGCCCGTTCATCCATATCCTCGCCATCGATGTTCTTCAACTGAATGACCACGTTGATAACGTTCGAGGCTTCGGTCCCGATGGTAAAGGTATGGGTCCCTAGAGGCGCCGAATCAAGCGCCTCCTGCATCCGCTCAAACTTACTCATCTTCGACCCCCTCGACAGGAGCGACTACCTCGGACCAAGACTTGTCCTCTTCGTAGGGGGCTTCGACCACGGGTTCAGAGACCTCGGGGCAGTATCCCTCGGGCTGTTCGACTACTTCGTTGTGGGAGATGCCGTTACCGTCCTCTTCCTCCATGTCATCCATGGCGTCCAAGACGTTCTGGTTTTCCCAGAGGGCACCACGTACCAACTGGCAAGCATCTTCGTACTTAGCCAACTCCACTTGGAGTTCGACGTTTCTCTCTTCCAGCATTTCTCTAGTGACCATGATACCTCCTTTAAGGTGGGGTAGTTCGGATTGCTTTAATAACCGTAGCTAGTTCTTCCAGGTCCGTAAGACACTGGCCCATATAAACAACATTGCCGTTCCGACGAGCAGCTATTATAACCTGGGCGTCTGCGATAAGACGCTTGGCCTCTTCGTATTTATCCGCGTGCCACTCAGGAGGACCAGGCATATCGACCTCTGGTGGGGGCCAGTTACCCAGCCCCCATTGGGTTTACGCAGCGTAGATTGGGATTTGGTAAGATGTGGCACCAACGGTTATCTTGAGGTAGCCGTCCTCGGTATCCGTCTGGGGGTCCCCAGTCATAACATCTGAACCCACAACAAGGGCGCCGGTATTGGCGTCATCGAAGTTGATGAATTGGTCCCAGGCCTTGATATTGACTGTACGCACCCGCATGACCGCAAGAACACCGCTGTAGGTATTAGTGCTGGGGACCGCCAAGAAGGTTTCAAAAGCGGACACATCACCAGTGATGGTCCGGGTACCAGATACACCGAAGTCGATATTACATTCGACGCCAGCGACCTTACCGGACAGGTTACCTGAGCCGGCCTTCAGGAGAGGGTCGCATTTGATACCCACCAGGTTAGAGCCCGCAATACCTGCGGCGAACCTAGGCGAGAACTCACCGCCGGTGATACCAGCGGAGCCGGTAACGGACCGATTGGGTTTACACTGCATGCCGGATGAATCACCGGTCGTGCCGGGATAGTTCCGGCTATTGATCCGCACGTTCTTGGAGTCATTGGTAGTGCGGATTGCAAAGTGGTCACTGGTATCGTGAATGAGACTACCCCGTACCCGTGAGTCCTTATCCAATGACAGGACTTTTTCCGCGGCAAAGGTACCTGGGGTGACATCTGAAATTAACGGAGTTCCAATGGTTGCCATGATTTACCTCCTTTATTGCCTGAGTCCGCGAACGGCTCTGAATCCAATACCCGTGCGGATTCTCCGGCGCCTTTCTGCTTCTTGTGCCAGCAATTGCTGGGCATCCGTTCCAGCCCTGGTCCTACTCCGAGTTGGACCTTGCTGGATAACATTGGTAGGCCTGGGTACTCGGGTAGGTATCGCGGTCGGAACCCGAGTCACCGGAACTCCCCCCGGTGCGGCCTGAGCCCGTGGCCGGCGCGGTGCTCCCGCAGTCGGGAACCGTGGGGCCGGTGCCCGTCCACTGATACCCGCTTGACGGGCGGTACGGTCTCGGCCTGCCCCACGGGGTCCACGAGGAGTGGGGGCCAGGGACCGACCCCGTGGTCGCGGTACAGAGTCTACGATGCCCGTGGGTCGAGTACCACCGATCAACGGCCCAGTTATGCCTTCGTCTCCTATAGCCATGGTCTTCTCCTAAGTGTGGTATGACCCACACCCCTTGGTTAATTACGCAGCGGGTACTTTGGCGAGTTGGGAACCTTCGAGCCAGGCCTGAACCGCACCGAAGTCGGGAGTGGTCCCACCTAGAGTCAGGTCCAACTGCCACGCAGTGTCGTCACTCGGGGGCAGTGGCAACTTCAACTCAAAGGGGAACGTGGTGGCGTCATCGATGTTCTCGGTGTGAGTGACCTCGATTTCCTTTCCATCGGTCAGTGATTTGACGGTGACCTTCAAAGTCGGAGTGGTACCGGACTGAGAGGGCACGAGCATCATAATCATGTGCATCCTCTGGACCGGGTTTCCGCCACCAACGGTAAAGGTTATGTTTTCGGTTGCAGTTAGATCACTGCCACCACTCCTGATGATATGTGCATTGTCGCGGGGCATAATGTGCCTCCTTAATTAAAGTGGTCAGTGAGGGGAAAGCCCCTTAAATGACCTTGACATTCCGCATCCGTACGGTGGACTTGTCGTGGAACTGCATAAGGCCAACGGGCCACTGGAATACCACGCGATGGGTCACACCGTCATCAGTGATGCCATCAAAGATACGCTTTGGCTCGTGCATCTGCATACCCGTGACGTAGGGTTTACCGAACCGGATAAAGTAGAAGCTAGTGGTGTTTCCACCGGTCCTGGCTCCAGCCGCAGTCTCGGTATTGGTGATGATGGGTGTGGTTTGATCGCCTTGGGTACCGGCCCACTCGATGGGGACACCCATGAAGGATTTGATTTTCCGGTCAAAGGCGTCCTGAGTGGTGTCCAACAGACCCTCGCGCCGAGCAACCCTCTCCAGAGCCCACATACCTTCCTTGGAACTTAGGATTAGGCTAGGCAGACCCTCAGCTACTTCGAATATGGCCTCCTGAATTTTGTCCAGGAAGGCCTGTCGGTTAGCGCTGGAGGCGGATAGGTCCAGGGCAGACAGATTCAGCACTTGGTCGCCGCCGATTGCTTCGACCCGTTTCTTAACGCCATCAAAACCATCGGGGGTAACAGCACGGTCACCGTCAACGAACGCCCGAAGGAACCTGTATCGCAGACGATTGGACTCGTCGGCCAAGTTCTCAACGTACGCATCCAGTTCGGTCTGGCCAGGAAGCCGTAGGGCGATATCGATGTCCAGTTTGTTGCCCATAAGAGCAATTGGCTCGAAGCGTTCAGTGAATACGTCTTTAGCTTCACTAAAGGTAGTACCAATGGACCTGAAGTCCGCTTCAGCTACTTCAGTTTTCGTCCACGCCTTGGTAATAAAGGAGTCGGTGGTCTCGAAGGGAATTAACTGGAAAATGGGAGACTGACGGGCCAGGTTAAGGACGATTCCCTTCATTACATCGTCCTTCATTCCTTTAAGCATATCTACTAAAGTTATAGCCACAACGGGCCTCCTTAATTAGAGCCAGTATTAGTACCGACCACCCATATCGGGCCGAACCGGACCGGCGCCTGCGCGAATAAGGTCTCTGGGGTCCGACGTATTAAGGTCAAAAGCACTGCCACTTGGCTGGTTTGAGGTATCTACCTTGTTCTGGTCTTCGATTGGTTTCTCGGTTCCTACTGCTTTGAGTGCCTCTGCGAAACTTCCCATGAATACGTCCATGGCAGCGGTTCCTTCTTGTCCCTCAGCCCAGTTCAACTTGGAGGCGTCTATGCCGAATTTGCTAGCTAGACCTTTCCCCATTTCCTCCCGTTGCTGGGCGAGTGTGGCCGCTTGCTGGGCCTGGCCAGAAACCTTGTCCTGTCCGGCGTCAGCAGTTTGGTCGAATGGACTAGACTTAGCGGAAGCATCATTCGCTCCTTTGCTATCCATCCTCTCCATTACCTGCTGAAGCATCGCAACGGAACGGTCTCCTGGGTCCATGGCATCCATCTGGACCTTGCGGAGTTCGGTGATAACCTCATTTGCTTGGCTGAGTCTACCCTCGTGCTCCTTAGTCAACTGGTTAATGGCTTTGTCCCCTACGGACTGCCAATGAGTATGGGCCTCGGTGCGACCTGCTTTGAGACCCTCGTCTCTTGACGTGGATAGAGCCGTATCCATTTCGGCTTGAGTAAACGTCTTTCCTTCGCCGGATGTCTCACCATTCTCTTCAGCCATGATGTCCTCCAATTTCAGATAATTTTAGTGTAGCAGAGTCTAACGAAGTTGTCGTGGTGGGCGGTCAGTTCGGATTGGGCGCCGTTCTCGAACACCTCTCAAATCCTGTCGGCTAGTGTCACCGATAGATGGCGCGACACCTGGTGAGGATATGAACATCTGGTAGACCGCCTCCATGGTTGGATCATTCGCCCGGAAGTCCTTGCGGAATGTACGAGTAGTGCTCTCGATGGTACGGACTATCGGGAACTGGGCGGCGATGTCAATCGCATCCTTCTTGAATGCTGCACTCACCTCCGGGTCCCCAATCGTAATCCGGGATAGATTCTGGAGCCGGCGATACTCTCTGTACGCCAGAGTCACGCCGGGCTCTTGGGCTTCAGCCTGTTCGGTAAGGTCAGCCCGCACACCGTAGTAGGCGCGGAGATATTCTTTGGATGCCTTCAGCATGCGCTCCAACGGGGTCTCGGCACGAGCAAGGGCATCGCGGGCTATTGACTGAATCTGCGGCACAGCCGAGTTGATATGCGCCTCCCTCGCATCGAAGAACGCTCCCCAGTCAGTTTCCCCAGTAATGTCGTCTTTAAATGCAACAGACTCTGGGTCTATCTTGTAATAGCCCTCCAGCAATTCATCCACTGGATGAGGCATCTGCGGAGGCTTGTTGAACTGCTTGGCGTAGTCCTGTCTCTCAGATAGAGTAAGTGGTACGTCCTTGAACTCCTCACGGGACTGGAGACTCTCTATCATCGTAGAGCGTGTCCGCTGCTCCTGAGTTAGTTCACGCCGCGCCTCGACACCGGAAATTTCGCCCTCTTCCCAGCGATCAGAAATATCCTTTATACTGGCTTCGTATGCCTCCTGCTGTCGAGTGTGTTCAGCCCAGAACGCATCGATCCGGCGAATCTTCTTCTGCTCCTCCAAGGGCCGCAGAGAAATGGACGCACCGACCCAGGCGTCGTAGTTAGGTATCATCTCACGAAGTTCCCGACGCTGGAACCCGGATACCGGTACCATCTCATAGACTGATAGACCCAGGTCCTGGGCTCGTTCTTGGTCTTCCAGGGTGAGGCCAATTATTTCCTGGACAGCCTCCTTCTGATTAAACTTGAACTCAGTTTTGCTATCAGGCCGGTACCGCAGCACGCTGGACTGAGATGTAGCGATTATCTTGAGCGCCGCCTGTTGACGGGCAGCGTAGAAGATACCCGCAGCCTCGTCCTCGCCGGCATCTGCCCGGCGCCGGATACTAGTGGCGTTATGGCCCATATCTCCCAGGACACTATCCACCTGGAACTGAAGATAGCGGGCATTGAACGCTAGGTCGGATAAAGGCTCTGGGAGATTTACACCAGCCGCAGCCATACCGTGTAAAAGTAGGCTAAGAGGTGGCGGGGTTAAAGAGCCGGGCTCTCCTTGGGCTAAATCGATTGCTCCAGATATAGGGCCATTAAAATAGAATCCACCACGTCCCATCCAACCAGTAAACTCCTCAGTCGCACCACGGAATCCACCGTGCAGTTCTGGAAAATCCCGTGAGACCGTACGTCGGAGTTGGTTTGTAATCATACCTTTAGACGGATTAAACTCAAAACCAAAGGGAGTTGGTGTATACCCATAATCCCAATCTCCCATCAGCATCGTGTAATGTTTGGCTAAGATAGGTCGTTTCGCGGCTAGTTTAATTAGGCGCGGGAATCGGCGTGATTCGTACATCCAGAACGGCATGAACCGCTGCATTACGAAATCGAGTGTATTATTGTTGTCATAGTTGATGAAGAAATCGCTGTAACTGGCATTGGTAGCCTCACCCGCAGTCTGACGAGCAACTTTCATCTTGTTCGCCATAACCGGGTTACGCTCCAACTGTCCAGCCATATTGTCAATATACGTGCCAATCCTGGCACTGTCCCCGGCTTTTAATGGGGGGTTTTGTGCTACGTCAACGGCCTTCTGCACTATCCCATCCAACTCGGTCCACATCTGGTCAATTACAGTGTCAAACTCGCGCACTGCGTCCGGTAGATTAGCCGTAATCTCAGCAATATCGATGGTTTGGTCAGTGGTTAGACTTAGGGCCTCATTGCCCTCGTCAGTGAGCGTAACCTTCCACTTACCATCCTTCAATTTAATGGGCGATGTCACCAAACCTTCCTCGACTAGCTCCACAAGGGCTCGGTCGGGATGCAGGTCTTTGATACTGGCATTGCGTAGGGTATCGAGCTTCAACGGGGTAAGGGCCGGACGATCAGCCGTCTCGACTACCCGGGTGAATACTCGCTCCAGTAACTCACGCTCTGAGGTCCCGAGGGAGGCGCGACCCGCTTCTTCAAGGGGAGATTCCCCAAATCGAACTTCCAGGGACTCCATGGCCTCGATGAAGGACACTGCTGAAGGATCGCCCTGGTCAGCAAGCTGGGCAATGGCCTCGCTCATATCCTCAAGAGTCTCAGGGATTGCTCCATCTGACGATCTAAGGACCGACCTAGCTGTTCCTGACAGTATCGTATCAGTGGCGCCGGATATTCGTTGCAGTTCTTCCAGTCCTTCGCCGGACTCGATACGCTTTCTGAAACGATTGATAGCGCGATTGGTCTTGGCGAGGTCTTTTCCTCGGGTGGCGCTGCCACGTCCTCCGATTTCGACCAACTCAGTGAGGTGCTTGGCTTGGGCATTGAGCATGTCCCACTCAGGCCGAAGATAAGCCGGTATGAGGGACTGGAATGCTTCATCGCGCTCAGAAATTGTTTGGGCAAGTTGCTGTTGGAAAGCTCCAACGGAAGGGTGGCCATTTTTAGCAGCCTCCTCAATGGATGTATTCAGGGCGACAATGGCCTTGTCGTAGTCCTTTAATTCGCTAGGCTTGGTAGAGGTCCGGCGCTTATTGAAGATACCCAGGCGCTTGTCTAGGTCCTTATGGTGCTGGGCCGAGATGACCAGAGCCTCTTTCACCCGACCTATACGTCGGGTGTGTTCAGGTAGTAGGCTATCCGGGATATTGGTCGCATTTTCCAGGTCGTTCAACTGGATGGTCAGGTCATTGGCCCGCTGTCGGGCATCGCCAAGGGAGGCCTCGATACCGGCCTTCATAAACTCCCGGTCCTTACCGGAGAGGTTGGCGGGCAGCACGTCCAGCAGGGAGTTCCAGCCGGTGCGGGCGGTGTTGGCTAGTTCATCGCGGACCAGTTTCTCGGCGCCCCATACTTCGTTGCCGATGTCCTCGTACTGCATCCAGAATATCTCGTCGCGATCACCCTTGGGTACGCTAGCGAAGTGATCCGCGGTACGGGCCCGGAATGACTCCCAGGTCTCATCGAGGTTCCGGCTAATCTCCTTATAGGAGTCGAAAATCTTGGTGATGGAAGCGCCAACAGAACCCTCTTGGACGGCGGTTTTCGTAGTCGTTCCTAGAAGCCGCTCAATGTGGGGTTGCGAACGGGCGAGGGCATCCTCGTACTGCTGGCGTACTTTCGATACGTCCTGAGTAATTACCTTGATGGAGTCCTGCCAAACCTGGTCCCGCTGACCCGGTTGGAGTTTGCTGGCTACACGTTTCGTGTGGGCTCGAATCTCCCGAGGAAGTTGCGAGATGGTATCCCCGGCATGCTGGAGCATGCGTAGTAGACCAGCAGCTTCAGTGGCACTCTTCGGGGCCCGCTGGCCGAGGGCGTCAACGAAGTCCCCCATACGGGCCTTGATGCCCTCCGAGGAGAACTTGTGCCAGTCGAGCAGGTTTTCCCGCATTGTGTCGGCAACACGATTGGCGTTGTCGGCGGTCACGCCTCCCTCTTTGAATACTTGTTCGAGGAACGCAGCACGGACATCTGGAGGCATATTTGGAAACTCGGTTAATAGCCCAGCCTGGACCTTCTGAGTTATCGCTACATCAGAGACCATTCCCTTGACAGCGCGGACAGCATCGGCATTACCAGTAGCCATCATCTCCCAGATAGTAGACCCAATCTCGTCACGCATGTGTTCAAGACCCTCGGGAAACTCGCCCTGAACTAGACTACGAAGGTTGGTAACTTCCTCGTTGGTAATACCAGCTTCCTTGAGGGCTACTTCAAACTGCTGGTTGAATTTGGTCCGCCAAACCTTTTGACGATACGCAAAGCCCCATTCGCCGGCTTTCTTGAGTAGGCCGAACGAGGAGGCATTAGCCATCTTTTGTAGCGGAACCTCTTTAACTTCCTTGAACTGACCAGTCTGGATTTGGAGAATATTCTTAGCCCGACCTTGGGCGCCGTTCAAGTGCTGTGGAGGAATACCCTTACCAGTTAACCCCTGTTTGAGGAGATTGAAGGAAACATCCCCAGCACCACCCCGGCCAATGACGCCCATGCCAAGCATGGACATACCAATATCTTCAACCATATTTAGGGGTAGGTAGCCAGCGAAGGCGAGGTGAGCCATGGCCCAGGGTCTGACGAAGTTGGGTTCAATCTTCCGTAGGTAGGTATTCTCGATCCAGCCGAAAATATTCTGATCGATTGCAATACCCAAGGCCTTAGCCTGTTTCTCATCTTGGCCTAATTTCACGAAGATACGCTCAACTGTTTTTGCACGTCGAACACTGAGACTTTCCTCGATAACCTTACCGGAAATCAGTTCGCCTCCCTTCTTGAGAGAACGGGCATCGAAGAGAGCGACAAACTCTGAGATGAGGTCAGCCGCTTCTTTGGGTGTCTTGGTAGCTAAGTCATCCAGGAATTTCTCATGTCCCGCGAGACCCTGAGCATTACCGAGGTGATTCAGGATATTCCGCAGTGAGTGTGGGCCCGCATCTCGGGGAAACTCAGTCAAGTTTCCCAGGATAGCCATTGTATCTGCGGGGTTACCGGACTCTATCAAGGGTCCGAAGGCATCCGTCACGCCCTGGTGTACCAGTTTACGGGTCTCGTTGACCTCAGCGGTCCAGTGGGGTTTGGCCAGAGCCTCGATAAAGGGTAGTTTCTTCAATTGACCGGCACCCTGGAAGGCCTTCTTAACCAGGAACGCCGGGGCCTCATCAATGACGCGGGCCGGGAATAGTAAAGGCTTCATGGCCGGCGCTGCTTTACT
>SDBU01000716.1_pt1 | contig 47270 bp, 84 predicted proteins | sample 2277071 | NCBI WGS metagenome assembly SDBU01 (sample SAMN10397929, study PRJNA504765) | marine sediment metagenome | isolation source: marine sediment core GS08_GC12, 126 cmbsf | place: Arctic Ocean: Gakkel Ridge, Loki's castle | collected 2008
GTCGGAGGGTTTTCGCCGGGCGCGCCACCCTCCCCCAGCATGTTGCAAATAACCTCATCGACTTCGTTGATGTTGTCCATGCCGAGCATGTTGTCGACGTCGCCCTGTAGCGTATCCGGTTGATGCGTAAGCATGGAACGCCACAGTAGGAAGCGCACGCCCGGGAGCGTGTCGATGAACGCGACGATTTCCTCGTCTGTCACTTCGCGCCGGTTCTCTTCGAGGATGGCGGCTGTCTCGACGCCGATATCCTTGAGCGTTTTGATACGTTTGCGGCGTATGTGTTCGGCCATTGCCGCCCAGTCGCCCAACTGCACGGGTGCGATCTTGTAGGACTTGCCGCGTAGTTCGATCTCCACGAACTTGATCTTTTGCTCGCCCAGCGCTTCTGGTAGCCCCCCCATGATTCCCCTCCCTATACAATTTCAGGCGACAGGTATTCTGTGCCCGTGAACGTAATAGCTTCCTCGATCACGGTATCCGGGGCCACCGAGGGCGCGCCGCCCGTCATGATGCCCCAGCCTTCGAGTCGTTTGTCATTCGCTTCGTCATACCAGAACTTGACGATCATGCGTTCGCCGCAATCGCGGATGAAGCCCGGATGGACCCAGAACCTCTGCGCGGTCCCGGACCACGACTGCATGCCGGGGATGAACGACTTGATCCCCGCATCGGCGAACTTCGTCGACTCCGGGGCCTCGTTCGCAAAGTCCAGATTCCATTCGTGGAACCCGCCGCACTGAGAAACGATGTAGTAGTCGTAATCGGCCGTGATAGCGCCGCCCGCGGGGGCCGTGAGAGTGATGACGCCCTTGACCGTCACGGTGTATTGCTCAAGGCCGAGTGGAACGGCGGTGTCATAGACGGTTGCGACCTCGACGTTCTGGTTTGCCAACGTCCACGTCACGCCCGCGCCCGCGACTACTTCACCGACAACCGTCTGCGCGTGAGTGACCCACGTCGCGCCGGTGATCGTGCCGGGGTTGACGTTCGTGCCTACGTCGGAAACCGTCACGCCCGCACCTTCGCGCATCTGCCAGAGCGCGCGCGTATTCGGACCCGACTGACTCCATATGCCGTCACCGCCGTTGTAGAGCGCCGTGATTTGCGCGGGCGTCAGGAGCGTTCCGTAGAGATGCGTCTCACCGATATACATCTCGTCGGTATTGCTTCCACCACCCGCGACGTTGCCGAAGACCAAGTCTGTGGCGTTCGCAAGGGTTCCGGCATAGCCTGCCGCGCCGCCGGCGGGGTCGGCTACTGCGTCGATGTAGAGCCACAGGCGGCCCGTCGCGCCGTCACGCATGGCGACGACGAAGTGCCAGGCGTCATCATCCAAAAGCGCAACGCTCTGCGCGGTCCGGATACCAGACCCTGCGGAGTCGATGCTAAAGCCGAGATCGCCCGGTACAAACGTATGGAGCCGCCACCCCGAGCCAAGCGGCAAGCCTTTATCGAGAATCGGGGTAACCGCGGCGTTCGCGGGGAGGCGGAGCCACATCGTCAGGCTCAAGCTCTGCCCGGCGGTGAAATCCAGCGTCGGCGCGTCGGTAACTTCGATGCGGTCGTTGAGCACGCCGTCGAAGAAGACGCAATCGCGTCGTGGGATATAGAAGGCCCCGACATGGCCAACTTGCTCTGCCATGTGATACCTCCGCTATTATGCGATGCCGAGTATGCCGGTTCCCTGGAAGCTGACGACCAGTTCATTGATCGCTTCCGGCGTCACGGCGATCGCGAGATTCGTGACAATCGCGTCACCCGTATACGTCCGGCCCGCTGATGCAGTCAGAACGAGAGCCGCCGCCGCCGCTCCCGGTGCAATCAGAATAACCGTGTCATCGACGGAGCAGTTGTACGTGCCGCGCCATGACGTCAATCCCGGGATGAAATCTCGAACACCCACGGAGGCGAAGTCCGTACTGTCAACGGCCTCGCCCTCGTATTCAAGCGTCCACGATTTCACGTTGGAAATGTAGCCGCCGACGAGTGTCACGTCGCCCGTCTCGCCTGTGATCTCTGCCATTTTTGCATCCTCCTTCGTGCTGAAAAAAAGAGCCGCCTCGCCGTAGCCACGAGACGGCTCCAGAACGCCGCGAGCGGATCAGACTCCGACGGTTGAACTGTCAGCTACTTCCTGATGTGCTCCTTCAGGTCCTCGATCGCTTGACGTAATTGTTCGCGCCCTTGTTTGTCAGCGTGTCCGTTCGTCCAGGCCGCGAGACTGCCGCCGACGAATGCGGTTACAAGCGCGATGACGATGACAACAAGAACGCGCTTCGCCCACCCCGCGTGACGTGTCTCGCACGCGAGCTTGCTGACGAAGGTTTTCTCGCCGCTCTTGAGGTCTTTCATGATACCGGCCACATCCAGGCCGAGCTGGGTGAGAATCTTGTCACGTTCAGCGTTCGTCATACCGTTACCCTTATCCTGTATTGGTCGATGCCATGCCAGCAGTCCTCTTCGCGAACGAGATCCGTCAACTCGCGCATCATGTAGATGTGACTGTAACCGAGGACCGCAAGAGCGCACCAGTCGAAGCACGCGTGAACCTGCAACTGAATCGCCATGATATCGGTCGCGTCCCATGAGTTATCGTAGCTGTCAATCTGGATGGTGTAGATTTCCGATTCCTCGTTGAACGTCCATTCCGGTATCTGGGTGACTTGCCAGTAGACGCCGTAAGGCATCGTCCTACCCGTCGCCGCTTCCCCAAAATCCAAGGTCGGCAGCACCGCCACCAGCGCACCGAACGCATCGTATTCGTCCTTGATTCCGTCGAACACGACCTTCATTTCCGACCCCCGAGGATCAGGGCGATGTCTCTCGCTTTCCGCGCGAACGCCGGTCGCAGGAACGGGCGTGCCCGCATCTTGCGCGTACCGAACTCGAGGAAGCGGGCGTACTTTAAGGACTTTTCGCCGAGAGTGCTCATCGGCCCGACTCGCGCTACCGGTCCCTGGATATCCTTGCCGACTTCATATGTCATGGCGCGGCGCAGAGTGCCCGTCTGAATGGCTGGAGGTTCCCCGGGTTTCGATCGTTCATGGAGCAGCTGTCCGGGTCCGACGCGAAGCTGCGAGACGCGCTTACCTGCTTGCTTCGGCGTCTTCTGAAAGCTCACGACGATATCCTTGCGCACAACAATCGCAGCTCTCTTGAGTCGCCGCATCAGGACCGCATCGAGTATCCGCATCGCCTTGTCGCCCGTCCACTTGAACTTAATCAACTTTCACCCCCACGCGTTCCAGCAAATCCAGCACCTTCAAGCGTCCAAGCTCATCCACATCCCGCACGCCGACGATCTCGAAGTAGCGACCATTGAAGAGCACCCGATCTGCCGTTGTCGTGCCCGTGATATCGCCGGGCACGCAGAACATCTTATGACTGCGAAACGCCTGCTCCGTGCCGAGCGCGATTGATTCATGTGCGGACACCGGCTGAATATCACACGCGATGTCAGCGTACAGATTCGCCCACGTCTTCGCGCCGCCGTCCGAGAACGATGTCGCTGCGGCCGTGAACCGCTGAATCGTCGCCGTCGATCTCAACATCGTGCGGATGCTCATTCATTCCCTCGATCCCGCAAGTCATCGACCCACGCACGGTTGACACCATTCGATTTCGCCCACGCGCCTACATCCAACGTATAATCATCGGGTTCCTGCGCCATCTCATAGAACGGGCAGTCTTCGCCACATGGCGGCATTTCGGGCATGTCAGAGCCTCCGATTCTTGTACCGCAGCAACGTGGTCATCACATACGGCGGCAAGTCGCTCTTGAACTCCGCCAGCGTGTAGCTGTAATCGCCGAGCTTTTCCGACTTCATCACGCCGTCGTGCTTCCGTCGATTGAACATCCCCTGGACGATCTCGTTCGCGGCAATCTCGATATCATCGGGAATCGTGGCGTAGCCCGCCGTGTAATCGACGAAGATATTGCGACTGCCCGTGCCCCAGGTCGACCCTGGTCGTTCGAGCATGCCCGCGTCCCAATCCACGAGGTAATCGCTCAACCCGTCCGGGTCCGGCATGTCGAGATACGCATCGCTGTTCAGGCACGCAAGCGCACCGTGCGGAATGAGTTCCGTCGATACGTAGACGCCGTAAGCCGCCGATGACAGCGCGCCACTCCAACCCTTGCCGGCGGGTATCGCTGCGTTGATTGCGGCGACGACCGCAGTCAAGTCCACATTCGCCGCCCAGAGTATCGTATCCGTTCCCGCGCTCGTGCCGCCGGTGATGGTCAAGGTCATGCCGAGCGCGCCGACAGCCACCGCCGCGCGCGTTGCGTCACCTATCGTATTCTGAACGCGGATCACGTCAGTGCGTCCGATCACGCAACGATCGACTTCCGTGACAGGATATTGATTCAGCAGCAGCGTGTCGCCGTCCGATCCGTCATAGACTTCCGCGACGTAAGCGCGGCTGACAAATTGCCGATTGCAGAACGTCTCAATCATGTCGGTAGCCGCCTCGATGAAGCGCTCGATGAGGTTGTCATCCTTCGCCTTCGAGACGCCGAGATAGTCCTTCGCCTTTTGCAGCGTCGTCAGTGATGTCGTGTCAATAGCCATTACCCACCCGCCTCCGGTTCACGCACGGTCAGCTCACCCCACGCCCCGCTGTAATAGTGCTCTTCGCTGCCCGGCCCCGGCTCCGTCGCCTCACATTCGACATAGTAGACACCCGTGTCCAACGTGTCACTCTGGACGGGCGTGATGTCGAATCTCATCGTCATCGTGTCGTTCGCATCCGTGACGGTCGTCCGCGTGGCGCTCGTCGCGGTAATCGCCAGCGCGAGCGTCGTTCGCGTTTTGCGACTGCCGATGAGGAGTTTCCAGACCCACGTCGTCTCCGCCGCGGCCGCCCAGCCCGCGGAATCCGTCAGCACGACGGACCACGCATCTTCGCCGCCCTTGACGATCACCCCATAGTCCACAGCGACAGACATCTTCCGCTCCTATCCATCTCGATGCACGATACGACCCGTCGCATCGCCCAGATTGATGCTCGCGCGCACGAGCGCGGAAAGCAGTTGAACTTGCGCCGTCGGACCGACCGCGACAACCGTGCCGGTGATAGGCGCGAGCGGTCCGAACAGGTCGGCGACCACCACGTCCGTCATGCCCATCGTATCGGTGATGAACTTGTTCATCGGCCCGACGAAGATAACCGTGTCCGTCAGACCAAGCGTGTCGGCTATCGTCCGTGCGTAATCAGCGACGCGGGTGAGCACATCCGTCATGCCTACAGTGTCGGTGACGTCCCGGTTGAACCCCGTCACCTCGGCGATTACATCGGTCAACCCCTGCGTGTCCGCAATCCCGCGGATGAAGGCGATCACTCGTAGGGCCACGTCTGACAGCCCTTCGGTGTCGGTGATGCCGCGTGCGAATGCCGTCACTTCCGCGATGACATCCTGGAGGCCGATTGTGTCGGTGATAACCTTGGCATGAGCGGCCCCGCCCGGAACATAAACCGGCGGTAGTCCGGCAGAGATATAGTACGTGTTGACGCCCGCGCCCGGGACGACGCCACTATCCTTGCTGACTTGCAGTCCCGCGCTGACATGGTACTTGTTGCTTGCCATTATGCGTTCAACTCCACGGCGGTATTCTGATGCGTCGCGTCCGTGCGCAAGTTGAAATCGTGCGTGACAATGTTCGTGTAACCCTCGTTGGTGTCGGCATTGTCCTCATCGTCCGCGACCGCCCCATTGACTCTGATCTGCCGAATACCCACATCACGGTTCGTGTTGTTGTCCTCGAAGTAATTATAAAGAGAGACTGTCCAGTCACCTGCCGCGCTCGTCTCAATACCGAAATCCCCCGCTCCGCTGTGATTCGTCGTCCGACAAGCCATGACAACGCCCTGGACCGTCTCAAAATAGAAGCCCCGAGTGGCGTTACCATCCGCGACGCAGTGAGAGAAAAAGGACCGTTCGCCCAAGGCAAAGAAGCCCGTGCCGTTGCCGTGTGACACACACCCAATGAATGTGACTTGGACTTCACTAAAGAACCCCACATCGGTATTGTTTAGTGCCTGGCAAAGCATCAGAGCGCAGTTATTGTCTACATGTCCTCCATGACTTCCGTTACTCTCGAAGCGACACAGGACGAGTATGCTATTGCTGAATGCCGATCCATCAAGGCCCTGTGCGGTACAGTTGTGGATGTAGATGTTGACTAAGATATTCGCAGCCGATATTGCCGTGCTGGCGTCAATCCCATCGCTCGTGGCCTCGTCGATCTCGATATCCGTGAACCACCAGGCGTCAGTTGTGTTGTCGAATTGCCAGATATGAACTGCTGGCGTCTGATTCCCTTCGCCGTCAAATATCGCACGCGTTCCATCTTCGGTCCACGCACCGTTGACGCCCGTAACGCGGACATGGTTCGTATTCGTGCCGGGGTTCGTGTCAAAGTAGATCGGCACGTTGTTAAACGAGTCAATATTCACGGCGTCCGACTGCGTATTATTCCAGAGGCCGTCGGCCGCGTTGATATCCGTCTGGTCATAGTCAGCGTCAAGTTGTACAAGAATCTCATCGTAGCCCCCGCCGCTGACGAATACTTCGCAGAGCCGTCCCTGCCAATCATCCCCTTGTGCGCCGCCAGCGTCGTTGTCGTTCCATATCGCATCGCCTATCGCCCAATTCAGCCCACCTGCGCCTACATCGGTATCAATATCGAACAGGACGAGCCGATCCATCGGAGCGGTGCCCTTGACGTACAGGTCGTCATTCGCCACGAGCGCCGTCGCATTGCCAGTACCGCGTATCGCCGCCTGGAAACCGCCGGAGCCGTAGTATTCATTACCTGCCGCATCCGCGCCCGTCTGGTCGGCAAAGTCCTGGCTGAGATCACAGTAATACGTCGCCATCAGATTCCCTTGTCTGCGTAGGTGTAGACGCGCTTGAGGTATCTCGGATCTCGCACGCCGTCCGCGTCCGGTTGCTCTTCGATCTTTACATGATTCGCCGACATGGAGGCCTTCGCCTCGCGGAACTCATCGACGTTTACTTCGGTCCATTCCTTCACGGCTCTGCGATGTGCGCAGTCGTCCTTGCAGACGGTGAGTCCATGCGTGACCCACCCAGGATGAACGTGGCTACATCGTTCCATCTGCGGATACCCGCCGCGCTTCGTCCATCCCGGTTGCGGCTTGACGTTTGTCCAGTTCCCGCCCTGTATCGTCAGGCTGGCATACCCCTTCATGATCTCCGTACCCGGCGTGTGCTGGCTGAAGTTCCCGCCCTCGATGGTATCGCCGTCGGAGACGTGCGTACCCGTCCGGTCGTCCTCGAACTCCGGGTCTTGGAAAGACCAGTTGCCATGCGTGATCGTCGCCACTATGCCCCCAGGAATGTAATCGTCCACGTCACCTGCAGCGTATCCGCTGCGAGCTTCACGACATCCGCGCCGTAGTTGTGGTGTGATATCGTATTCGTCGCGTCCGCTTCACCCGCGTTGACGAGGTTGTCGACAATGGAAACGGTCCTGTGCGTGCCCGTAGCCTCACCCGCCGCCCATAGGTGAATCGCGCGAATCGAATTGGCGGTGCCGCCGACGACCCAACCATCATGTGCGTGCGCACTGTTGGCGATGTATTCAGCAACGGGAACGAACGAACCGGCACCGTTCTTCGCGGACGCTGTATCCGTGTCGCCGCATTTCATGTTGTCGGCCGCGCCCATTGCAATCGGCGCACCGGCCCGCACGATCTCCGCGCAATACTGGTCGCCCTCGTCGGTCACGAGGTTCCGGCCGACTAACCGTTGCTTCAGTTTCCCGTCTGGCCCCCGCAGTTCCATAACCACGACGCCTCGCGCCCGGACTTTTACTGTTTCAGTCATCAGCCTTGCCCTTTCCTATCGTCTGCTTGATTTCGCCGTCCGGTCCCCGCAGCACGACGGACACTTCGTCTTCAATGCCTGATGTGTCGCCCGGATCCAGGTTCAGAGCCACCCGCCGCAGAAACGCGATAAGAAGCTCATTTCGTTCCGGTTCGGGCATCCCCCGCAGTCGCTCTAAGATATTGTCCAGCAACTCCTGATCGGCATCCGTGCCACGTGTCAGCAACGCTCCAAGTTCGTTGAAGAACCGTTCTTTCTCAGCCCCTTCCATCACCCTTCCCCCAATACACGTTTGAGCAAGTCCCGTATCTGCCGTGCATCCTCTTCAACGCGAGCCGCGAACATATTCGGGTCTGCCATGCGCGGACGTCGCGCCTCATACGCCTTGTTGACCAATCGCTGCGCAATCTCGCGCGCGAGTCGCAATTCCTTCACATCGGCTTCCGTCAGTTCCATGACGCGCCCTCATTTCTTCACGCCCACTTCCATCGTGACTTGCGAGGCGCTTATCGTGCCCTCGCCGGAGCCGCCGCCGGTATCGTCGGCTGCGAACACAAGCACAAAGTGCAACGCGTCCCCCGGATTGACCGTTGCCGGGTTCACCGCGAATGTGTAATCAGCGAATGCGTTCGTGATGTTCTGAATCGCGGTCGTGCAGATGTCGGCGCCGAGTCCGCCCCCGGGAACCCAGAGCTGCGCCACGCAATCAATCGTCTGCGCGGTGTCGCGATTGACATCGACGATGGTGCGCGCGATAATGGAGATGGGAGCGCCGACCTGGTATTTGACTGGCAACTCGTAATCGCGCGAGACTGTTTCGGTTTCCGCGGTGTTGTTCGTGGCCGTCGAGACGAGGATGGACCCTGCGGCATCCGCGAGCCCCATGCTCGTGGTATCCGGGGCATCGGGCAGCGGGTCTTTCTGCGCCGCGGCTATAGTGAGCGTCGGCAGAGGAATGGCTTCCTCGAGCAGCTCGATGAGTATGCCGTTGATAACTTCGTCGCCATTGAATCCGTTAACCGTTATCGGCATCGTCAATCCTCGTATTCGTGAAGCCCGAGTTTGAAATCCATCGTTACCGCGTTTTCGCCTGTTACCCAATGCCGCAGCCAGACCTTATCGGTCCCATATGTCAGTCGTGGCATGATGAAGTTGGTCCTGCTTGCCGCTGCCGCGCGTTCGGGTATGAATTGAAATTCCGAATACTGCCCCGCTGTAATGGCGTCGGCGACGGTGCCCGTGCCATAAATGAGCTGGCAATAATGCTGGTCCGTATCGGCCAAGCCCGCTACGTCAGTGACGAGAATTTCGTGTGCATCGAAACGCGTCATCCCGGCAACGAACGGGCCGTCACCGGTTCCTATCAGACAAAGTGGGGTTCCGCCCCATGTATCGTTCCCGGTTGTCACCTGAAACGCCGTCATCGTGCCCGTGGCGCCACAGTCGATTTCCGCGTTACGAGCGCCGTGTTCGCCGAGCCACCGTTCGCGGCCATGGTGATGCCGCCCGGTTATGACGACTTCGGTGTAGATGTTTTCGAGCGTCCAGCCGATACCGTTGATGATGACGGGCACGTCATTCCCTCGTGCTGTAGATGATTTCGATACCCCACGTCCGGGTGTTGCTGTTGGCATAGACGATATCGAGAACGTCGTCGCGCCGAAAGTGCATGGGTCCGCCTGGCGGTGTCCAGATGATGTCTGTCACGGCCGCCATTGCTTGCGTAAGTATAAGCGTGTCGTAGATCGCGGGGGCTACGCCGCTATCATTCGTGATAGTTAGGTCCTCGACGGCCCCGCCCACGATATCCAGATGCAGACGAACCTCGATGAGCGTCCAGAGAAAAGTCGGCGCGTGCGCGATATTAATCCCTGCGGCGCCGGTATATTCCTGGATGAAAATGCCCTGTGCCATGTCAATCTCCTTGCATCAGTCGAATGTGTCGGATGTCGAATTTCTTCTCCGCGTTCGCGAGCGTATCCAGAAGAAGCCGGGACGTCATAAGCGATGCCGACGGGATATTCGTAGTCGAACGCCAGGCACCCGCCGTGCCGTAAGCGAAGTCCACTCCACCGCGGTTGAAATGAATGCGCAAGGTCTGCCAGCCGCCGCTCGTGGGTAGGCCCGCCGCGTAAGTCGATTCAACGCCCGCCGCGCACGTAACGAGCTGCACTTGCGCCAACACTGTGGTATCAAACCGTAGGCCGGCGTAGTTTTCCGTGTCCCGCCAGAAACCGAGGAATACGCTGACGTTCGCCAGGTCGCTATTGTCCGGCCATCGGACTTTCGTATGCATACACAGGCCCAGACGCGGGTCCCAGACGAAAGTCGGCCCGCCCGAATCGCCCCCTGCGATGATGTAGTGGTCGCCCGTGTGAACGTGAGTCGTGACCCGTAGGGCTCCACCGGGAATGTCGAGAATCTGCACGGTGCCGCCGAAGTCGTAATCCTGAAACAGCGGTCCGCCGGAGATCGCCACATTGTCCTCGGACGAAGATTCCCAGAGCGAATCGAAGAGCATGTCCCTTTGGGTGCCTGGCCGTATACTCAGCGGGAACCAGTGACCGTTTTCGAGAGATTGAATTTCCAGACGCCTGCTCGTATCGTGTGCGTATCCTTCGCGAGCCGTCGGCGTGTAGTAGATAAACCCGTCGTGCATGAACGGGTACTTGCCGTCGTCCGCATATTGCTCAAGTGTGCTTGATCCCGTCATGCTATCCTCCTATCGGGGAGCGCGACGGCGGCGAGCTATAACAACCTCGCTCATATGTCGCGCCCCCCAGAAACGTCTACTCAGACGGAGACGGTGCCGATGATCAGGCCCGATTCGCCCGTCGCGTTCGTGATGTCGTTCACGCCGTGACTCTGGAAAACGCCCATCGCGTCGTTTGTGTTGAGCCACACCACATCGGCATCCTGGTCGGCCGTGCATTTGTTGTAAGCGAAAAAGCCGCTCATGCCGGTGAAACTCTCGAAGTTGACGCCCGCCGCGTTAGCGGTTTCCAGGTGACAGTCCCTCACGATAACATCAGTCAGGGCCGCCGCGCAGTCGATGTTGGCAACGGCGAAGTCGCCATTACTCTGCAAGTTGATGATGTCGCAGTGTGCGGAAGCGCCCTCGAACGCGATGAACTGGTTGTTGCCGGCCGTGTCCGTTCCGAGGTTGATGCAGTCAATACACTTGAACTCGTGGGCCGCGGCAGCTACCGTAATCCACGTAAGCGTATTGTCCGCACCAGCGTCCTCGAAGATGCAGCTATGGAACTCACAACCGGCTGCGTTGACATCGAACGGCGCGACACAGGCATCCTGCGTGTTGATGAAGTGCATGCGCTTGATGACCGTGTCCGCTCCGTCGATCTCGAAGTCGGCATTGACATCGGTATCGAACGTGATGACCGGATAGTGCTGCGTCTTTCCGGCCAGGCCCGCGATAGTGAGGCCCTGCATTGCCGCAACGATTTCGATACCGTTAGCGGCTGCAACGGTCTCCGCGTGATTCGGCAAAACCAGAATCCAGTCGCCTTGTGCATCCGCCGTCTGCGTTACCGCATAGGCGAGCGTCGCGAACGGCTTCTCGATGCTCTTACCGTGGTGAATCGAGTCGCCGCTGAGGGCGTTCGTCGAATCCACCCAGAAGATGTCGCCGATACAGATTTCCTTGTCGAGAAGGTTCATGTCGCCATGATTGTTCTCAACAAACAGTTGTGTTTGTGCCCAAGCCATTTCAGGGCTCCTCCTGTTTGGGTTATGCGGAGACGCCACCGGCAACAACGTTTCGTCCGGTTTCGCCAGCGTTATTGACGCCCCAGTTTTCGAAACACGCATATGCGCCCGCTGTGTTTACCCAAGTGGCCGTGGCGTCGTCAACGTAGTACATGCAGTTGTTGCTAATCCAACCAGTCTGCCCGGCGTTGCACTGGATATTGATGACGGGCGTCGCTTTGGTGTTTTCGAGGAAGCATCCGGTGATCCGTGCGTCCGTTGCCGCAGCCACGCCGAGGTCGATATTCGCGACGAGGAATTGCCCGTGCGAATGCAACCTGATAATCCTCAGGTGGTCCGGCCCCGCGGTAAGCGTGAGAAACGAATCGTTGCCGGCCGTATCCGTACCCCAGTGCCGGCAGTCCTTGATGAGCAGGTGATCGGCGGCCGCATCGAGCGTGAACCAGTCGATCGTGTTGTCGGTGCCCTCGTCCTCGAAAATGCAGTCATCGAACGTGATGTTCGCCGCGTTGATATCCATCGGCGCGGCACAGGCATCTTCGGAGTTCAGGAACTTGACGTGCGTGACTGTCATGTCCGCGCCCCCGAAGTCGAGGTCGATTGTCGGCACGATGCCCGCACCCTCAAACGTGAACGTCGGGATGAGGTCGCCGTTGCCGATACCGAGGATCTCGATGCTATCCTTGGTCACATCCCAGCCGGCCGCCGCGTTGTAGGCTTCCGCGTGCCCGGGCATGAGGATGATCTTCCAGCCTTCGAGCGTGACGCAGGTAATGAACGCCTGCCCGATTGTCGCGTAAGGCGTTCGAGGTGCGCTGCCATATCCGGCCGCGTCTACCCCTGTCACCGACGACACGAACAGCACGCGCCCGGCGTTTTGTTTCTCGTCGGTAAACGGGCTGATTCGCCCTTGGTAATTCCGTGCGAAAAATTCTGTCCAAGCCATTTCGGGTTCCTCCGATGTGTGGCTATGCCTTGTTCAATGCCACCCGCTGCATCTTGTCTTTGCGGACGACTGTCATTTTCCGTTTCCTACGCTTCTTTCCTTTCTTCTTCATCAGACGATCCTCCCAGCAAGACCCGCGGGCGGGGACTGGAGGGGAAGAGTACCCCAGCCCCCAACCCACGAGCACATCAGTCAATCCTTGCATTGTGCATGTCCCCGACGGGGCCGACGAACCGGCCCTTGGTCAGGATGTACTTCGCGCCATACATCTCAAACTTCTGCGCGTCGCTGATTTGTAGCCTCATGCTCGTGAAGCGGTTGTCAGCGTCCAACGTGTCCGCGTCCACCTCGATCGCGTATATCGCATTCGCGGCAAGTAGCGCAAAGCCGCTTGTGCATGCAATCTCCACGAGCGCGGGGTTCGCGACATTCGCCTCGTTCGTGAAGTACTTCGTGAACGGCAATGCCTTGACCGCAGCCGTCGGCGTAACGGATACATCCTGCGTCAACGTCACCGCCTCCGGATTCGGGATAGCGCCGAACGCGCCCGCGCCCGTCTCGATGATGACCGTGATATGATCCCAGTCCTTCACCGAGATCGCGACGCCGGTCGCCCCCGCCGCCCAGCCGTATTGCGCTGGTGGGATGGCCGCAACGAGTGCGGCATTCGAACTGAGGTGTTCGGCGTAACCGGCCAAGCATAACATCCTTCATCAGTAGCTCTCTCCGGGGGCCGAAGCCCCCAGAGAGAGACAGGGGTTGTCAGTCGAGGAACACGTCCTTCATCGACGCCGGCGCGCCGGTGTAACGGCCCTTGCTGAGAATGCAGGCGACTGCAACAAGGTCGTTAGCCGCCGGTGCGCTCAACTGGATGCGAACGCAATCGAACGGAAGTCCGCTCACCGCGCCCATTGCCTGAGACAGCGAGTCGGCGTCCACCTCGATGACATACATGGCATTCGCCACCGCCAGGTTGTCCGTGCTCACAACGGTAACGGGCAGCAACACGCTTGATGCCACCGCCGCCTCGTTGGTGTAGACGGTCGTGAAACCAAGTGCGATTGTATCGCCACTCGTCCACGCAACGCTCGTATCCTGCGCGAGCGTTATCGCACACGTTCCACCGGCAATAGCTCCGGTCTGCGCGACGATCGTCATGTGGTCCCAGTGCTTGAGCGAAATACCCACACTGTTCAGCGCGCCGGCTACCATATCAACCGGCACGATTGCCTGAACCACCATGCAGTTCTTCACAAGTTGTTCCGCATAGTCACCCATCAGATTCCTCCTTTCGGGTTATGGTCTCGTCGCCAACACGACGAACGGAGAAAGCGTCGGGCCACGCAGCGGCGTCAGGTCGATCGCCCAGGAGGGCGCGCCGTCATACCGCAGCACGAAGCGGAAGACCTGCTTGTCGTACAGGAAGTAGATGTGCATACTTCTTGCAGCCTGAATCCCGGCCGCCTTCGTGGCGATGAGATAATGCCGCCAGTCGGCAAGGATGATGTCGCCCTGCGTCCCCAACGCCTGGCACTTCTCCGTCATGATGACCGGACGGCCCATGAGTGTTGCGAAAGGCGCGCCGGAAATGCCACCCGCGGGCATCCACACGGGAACGCCGCCGGCGCCGACCGCCATGTTCATGGAGGCCAGTTGCGGGAATGTGCCGTGATTGACCATCCAGATTGCATTGCCGACGGAAGCGGGATGCAGTCGCGTCCACATGTCGACGATGTTTTCCCAGATGATCGTATTGGCGGGCTGTGCAGGACGTGCGGCCACGGAGATCACGCATCCACCGGGGGTGATCGCGCTCAACAGCCCGAGCGCCATGCCTACGCCCGTGCCGTTGATGAAATCATCATCCTTGGTGAAGCTGATTGCCGCATTGCACTTGTAGGTGATGTCCGCTTCGAGCGCGAGGACCGATGCATCCTCGAGCAACTCGTCCGTGACATCCACGAGACAGACCAGCTTGTGAAGCGTGAGCGCCATCTGCCGATACGTGGGCTTCGATGGCGTCTTGCCGCCGGCCTCTTCGGGCCGGTAGACGATAACGCCTCCGAAAAAGCTCCCGATATGCGTCGCATCGACATCGGCGGTAATGAGCGTGCGGTTGCCGCGCAAGGGCAGAACCCGTGCGCCGTTGGCTTCGGCGATCACATCTTCGAGCGTAGTCGCCCGCAGGAACGGTCCGACATCGCTGGGCACGAGGAATCCGCCCTGCTCGTCCTCGCCTTCCTGCATCGTCGGCTTCTGCTCGTCAACGAACTTCTGCCATTTCAGAAGCCGCTCGGGACCACGAGTCCCTTCGTGAATCGCCTTGCTCATCAGGTAGGTGTCGCGAAGGAAGTTACCCCACGCACCCGGGCCTTTGCCGTAGCCGCCCTCTTTCGCGTAGGTTTCATCCTTCGCCTGGGCATGGACGACGCCGCCTTTCTCGTCTTCGCCTTCACCGTCTTCGTCGTCATCCTCGGCCTTCTTCGGCACCTGGAGCGTGGCCAGCTTCTCGTCCATCATCGCTTGGACTTTGGCCATGCCCCCGTCGACGGCCTCGGCAGCGGACTTCTTGATGAGTTCCGCCAAATCCTCGGCAGTCAATGCAACTTTTTCGTTCTCTTTCTCCTTGTCTGGGTCCATAGAAAAACCCCTTTCCGTAGAGATGCATCAGTCTGGAACGGGTTTCTCTGTCCCTGGCTGATACCTCCACGGCAGGGGTCATCCCGCCGCTGGTAATCTCTACCAGATCGTGCAGATACTTCACGTTCGTCTATCGCGTCTCAAGCGCAGATGCGCTCAAGTTTGCGAACCTATACCAAGTCGTCTCCATAGGGCAGTGGTTTGAGATCACCCACCGGAATCAAGGGGTTCTGGCAATACGAGCATCGCACAGTCCCCGATTCCCCATTTACGCATACCCCGTCGGACTCATACGGTGCGGACGTACCTCGCTTCAGCCACGTCTTACATCCGGCGGGACATTGCCAAAAATCCGAGCGGTCCAACATACGCTTTATAGATTCTACCCACTTAAAGGCCATCGTCTCCCCCCTACTCCGATTCCTTCACGTGTCCCTTCGCCCTGTCGATCGTCTTGTCCATGACTCGATCAAGGCCCTCGTGTACGATGCCGCCGAGCGCTTCTGTCAGCGTCTTGCCGAAATCCGAGGGTAGGGTAATCGTCGGCGGCTCAGGTTCCTCCGGTTTCGAGGTGGCGGTAATCAGGATTTCCGGGGGGCGTTCCGGCTCCAATGTCTTCTCGATGTTGTCAAGCGTCGCCTGAAACTCGCGCATCTTCGCGTGGATCTTCATTAGCTCCGGGTCGGTCGGCGATATCGCGCCGTTCTTCTCGGGTTCGTCGGGCATGTGCACCCTGGGTGTTTCAGCGCATTCCGCCTTCATACGGGCAAGATATGCCTCGGCCTCGGGACTCCCGATCTTGGCATATTGACGCCAACCCCTCTTGGGTTCGATTTCAAGCAATCCCCCCTCGGCCAGTTCTTCTTTCGTGACTGGCATGCCCAGATCGGCCTTGAGTTCTTTCGACAGGCTCAGCCCCTTGCCGACCGCCGTCGTCAACGCCTCCATGTTCGCAGGCACCGGCACGGCTGAGTATTCGAGGAGCACCCACTTGGTGATGACGCGCGTGACCGGATCTTCAAACTCATCAGGTTTCGGATCGCGACTTTCGAGCACGATGAACCCGACCGACCACGCCCGGAGGAAGCCGCCCTTGAAGAGCTGGTAGACCTGTTCGGCAAGCGGGTTCTGGTCTTCCGTCGCAAAGATGGTCTTGGCCATCACGCGGCCCTTGTCCTTGCGAATCCACTGATTCTTGCCGATAGGCAGGCCGACGTGCGAATGTCCGTACATGACGACCGGGTTCTTGCGATACCACTTGAGGTCGAGCCCCTTGACTAACATTACCTCGCGATCGCGATCGACGATCTCCGAACTGATAACCGAGATTACCGCACGCTCGCCCTCGAGGATCTCCGGGGCCTTGATGCTGATATACCCCTTGCGAACGAGTTCAGCATCCGCGCCGAACTCTGCGGCGAGCTTGTCGTCGACATCGGACAGCGGCATCCGCGTGGTTACGATTTCGATTGTGTCTGGCATCACCGATTCCTCTATCGAATCCAGTTCAAAAGCTGGCACGTCAGTATTTCGACGCTTAGCAGTTCCCCGCCGCTCTCCAGGCTTTGCACCTGTCCTGCGTGTTTCGCTCCCAGAATGCGACCCAAATGGTATCCTTCCAACACGGTCTCTGGAACGAACACAATAGCATCGCCAGCAACATCGGCCTTCTTGGCCTTGCGGAATTTGATCTTCATCTCTCCCCCCTTACCCTATCTCCTCCACGATCGTACACCTGCAATTCGGATGCAACGGCGGATACATCACCGGCTCATAATCATACGTCCGCGTCAGGTTCCCACCGTCCGCAGCGGCGCCGGCCAATATTTGCGTCTCGCCCTGGTCGTAATACGCCGTCCCGAGTGCAACCGTTGTGCCTTCGAGGTCGGCGCACCAATCGCAGGGGTCACCCGCCGTCAGCCATATCTTACGAAGAACGACACCCGACTGCACGAACGCTTCTTCGGTAGCCGCCATCTGCGCACGCGCCGATTCCGTGCGGGCGGTGCGCATACTTTTCCAGCCCTTCTCGTCGCCAAAAATCGTCTGGATGCGTTTGCGCAGTTGTACCGTCGTCTCGCCCTCGGCCATGCCTTCAAGCATCCCGCGCCGTAGTTGCTCAATCACGCCCGCGTTGATTTCACCCGCGAGCTTCGGCACGTATCGCTGTAAGTGTTCCGTCAACGCCGGTGATTCCACGTCGAACGCTACGCCCACGACGGGAAGCTCCGCCATGCGACGACGGCCGTTGACCGCGACGAGTGACTTGAACAGCGGCGTGAAACCGTCCGCAAATCTCTTGTTCCATTTCGACAGGCCGATTTCCCACGTGCGGATAAGATCGTCGGCGTCCTTGGCGCTCTTGCCGAACGCCATCAGACTTGCGCGTTCCTGCGCGGCGAAGTAGGCCCGCAGCCACGGTCGCAGTTTGAGCGCCCCGCGTTCGCGTTCGCGGAGGTCTTCCACAATACGATCTCGCCGAGATACTTTTTCCACGAGGCCATTCAGTCCGGCGATGGCTTCTGCTCCGATGGCTATATATCCGCCGTCTTCTGCCCCCTTCGGCGGCTCATCGTCTTGCGGCGGTTCCCCGGGCGGACCCGGCGGCGCCAGTGGTTGCGAACCCAACGGAGCCATCGTCATCGGCATAATCGGCACGTCGCCCCATTCAACGGGCAGCAAGCCATCAGCAGCGCGGTCTTCGTTGATCGTCGTCCGCCCGCTCTTCAGGTCAAGTTCGCGTTCCTTCAGCTTGCGTTCCCAATCCTCGCCGACCGGGTCATCGAACGCCACGAAGATATCCAGCGTACCGTTCCCGGCATACATCGGCATCAGGCGTTCGTTGATCTTGCCCTCGATCAACGTCAGCATCGGGCGGACAGCGTTTTCCGCGTGCGTCTGTCGCCCGGTATCCGCGTTGGCGCGGTTGACGTTCTCGGACGTGAGCATGCTGAGGGGAACGTGGTGAGCCGCCGCAATCATCTCGCGCGTTATCTTGTGGCCCTGGAGGAACGCCATTTCCTTGGGCGGGAAGTTAAGGGCCTTGACGTCCATCCCGCCTTCGCTTTCAGCGATCATGGTCTTACCGGCCTTCGTGTGTCCTTTGTGGCTGTTCTTGAGGTCGGTCATGAGGCGTTTCCGCGCAGCGTCTTTCATGCTGCCCTTGATATTCAACAGGTAATCCGGTCGCGCCTGATTCTCGAACAGCACCTGCTCGTATTCCAACGCCACCTTCGAGATGTCCGCCGGCATGGATGATGCTGCGAGGTTGCCCCAACCGACAATCATCGACTGCGGATTCGGCTGCGTGAAGTGAACGACTTCCTCGGGCTTCATCATTACGTCCTCGATCATCCGCTCGTCCCGGTAGCGATACTTGAGAACGCGCCGCAAGAATCCCTTGTCCGTTATCGGTACCGTGTACTGTGGCATGCGCGTCCAGATTTCGGTAGGTACGCCCAAGCCGTTCATCAGCAGATACCAGTAGGCGTTACCCGTCAGGCCGAGGAACATGAAGATGCGATACAACAGATCAAATCCGTTCTCCACCGGGTTGGCCGCATCCAGCACGTCCAAGAACGGGTGCTCGGTGATCTCCTCGATATCCTCTGCCTCGGCCTTGCGCGTCCATCGGGCAAGGTGCTTGCGTTCGTAGAGTTCCATGCGCACCTCACGCGGCACCTCGCGCGTCAGGCAGTTGAGCCCCTTGCTGCCGCGGCTGCGACGGACGACGTACATCTTGAGCGGCACCGACGCCGAAGTCTGCGCGTTGATCGAGCAGCAGACGTAAGTCCAGCCGATGAACGCACGAACCATCGCGGCCATGCTCGATGCGCTGCCGGTTGGCTGGCTATCTTCTAGCGCGCGCGCGAACTGATCAATCGTCATCGCACTGTAGCGCGCTTTCTCTTCGATGGGCTGGGCGTCGAGGACGGCGACGGGGGTGTCGTCCCATCCGAAGAGCGCGTTTACGGTGTTGCGGAAACGTCCCATGTGCTACCTCATATCAACCTGCGCTGTATGGTCTGGGGTCGTGCGCCTACTACGCCATGTTCCCCGACGGATTCTGCGTGTATGCAGCAACAACCGGATGATGTTCGTGAACCACCTGCCCCGGATTCGCTCAACTGGATACCCCATCTTGTCAAGGAATACCATCTCTCCCCCTTCACGAAATGCGCTCACGCGCTGGCGCAGCTCCCGGACTGTGAACTCATTTCTTCACAGGCTCTACCTTGGTGGCGCACATGACACGATCAATGGTGTCACCGCGCTCGTTCATAATGAAGACGCGGGCGCCAATCGCCAGCATCCCCGTTGCACCGACCTCCCTGTACATCATAAGCATCGCTGCTTCACACGGGTACTTCTTGACAGGGGCACCAATTAGAGTTGAACCGCCCGTCGCGTTGTCCAGCTCTTTGATTGCCTCGTCATAGGCAGCCCTGTCTTCGAGAAACACCTTCTCATACATCACCCACTTGGCGTCATACAGATAGGAGCGGGTGGGTACCATTGTAGTAGCCCGCTCACCGTGCCGACTACTGACGCCGGGCTTCTCGACCGTCTCCACAATCTTGACATAAACCACTGCTGCCTCCTTCCTGCCTGTGTCCGTCCTGCGTCCTTCGTCCGGGAACTGCGCTCCTCACGAAATGCTGAAGCCATAGATGCAAGTGTCTCCATCAGCCCAGAACCCGGTGTCATAGCCATACCACGTCACGGGGCGGATGCCTGGTAAGTCGCTCCATACCGCTATAAGCGCTTGGGTCAGCGTTACGATTGTCATCTCTCCCCTCCTCAAAAGAACTTCTCGACGATTGCCTGCAAGAGTGGCCCGTGACGCTGAGCCGGGATCTCCGGGTCAAACTCGACGTAGAGCCGGTGGCTGGGATGAAAGCAGAACGTCCACGCGCTCTTGCCGGTACGCGGGTCGTAATCCGGTTCAGCCGGAGTGTTCTTCAGGGCATCCCACGTAGCCTTGAATTGCTCGTCGGTGATGCGCTCTTTCATCACCCCTCCCGTCCCAAGACGATCCGCGGCCGCTCTCCGCGCTGCGTTTCCTTGTCATACGTGAACGGCACGTCGATGTAGAACAGGTATGCTGCCTCACCCTTCTTGTTAACGCCACTCGGCCGCTTGGCGATAGGCTCGTCTTTGATCGCCTCTACCTCGGGCGTTCTTATCTTGAAATGCGACGCCTTCAGCGTTGCCACCGCTTCGATCAGCACCTTGGGCATGTGCGAACTGATGCGCCAGAACATCTCACCCGTCGGTTCGATCTTGCCGTCGACCTCCTTGGTCAGCAGGTGCGTATGCGAGCCGCAGCCGAGATCGGTCATGAACTTCTGAACATCCTTGAACGTGCGCAGCGTTGTCAGTTGCTTGGCCTCCGTCATTGCTTCCCCTCCTGTCTGAGTTTTCGCAACTTCTGCTTGTAGTGCGCCTTCATTGAGCCCATGTGTTTCTTGAGCTGGCCGTTCTCAGCGTCGATGGCCTCCATGCGGTTCTCCAGTTTCGCGCGAGTCAGCCCAGCGTATGGCGTCGGCCCCTTGTAGGGCTTGAATCGGTGTCGTTCTGGAATCGTTGATAGCACCGTCATGTCTTCCCCTCCTCGATCTCCTGGAACCTGCAACAGTCCTTCTCAGCGGTGCACATCTGCTTGGGCTTCGGCGTTTCCTCTTGCGCCTGAATCTCGCGAAGGCGCCTGAACATATATCCCGCCGATGAAACGCCGAAGGCTTCAGGGCTTACGCCGATGCGCAGGCGTTCCTTATCGTCTGTATACTCCTCCGGCCTATCGTGGTACGACTGCTCCCACGCCGTGAACACCATCGCGAGTTGCGCTTCGGTGATAGACAGCCTATCATTGTCCGCCATCCTCTTCCCCCTAATCAATCGTCCATATCCTCGGCTCAACGCGCCGTGCGTCAACGCCCATAACCAGGTATCTCAGCGCATCCATCGCATGATCGTCTTCCTTGATCGGCTCTTCCCGTCCGAGCTTGTCCTCGGTATCTTTGTAACGATACGTCTCCGCCTCCCTGCGCAGGTTCCGGCAGCAATCGCAAATCTTGAGCCTGTCCGTGCGGATGCGTGCCGTGACCTTCTCGATGCCGAGTGCCACCGCGTTGTTGGCGGCTCGGATATTGATGCCCGGGATATCCGACGCATCGCACGCGGCTTGCAGTTCCTCTATCGCCTGTGGGTCGCTCGGGTCGAACTCATACATCGTATCCGCTCTCAGACGCCGCCCGTGATCGCCCAGCTTCATCTCCGGCGCGTAGTGCTCTTCGTAGACGTAGATCACATCGTCAGGCGACATGACAGCCGAGAGCGCGGCGAACGGGTTATGCCAGCCAAAGTCGCCGCCGCCGATCTTGTCCCACGTCTGCCAGCCTTCGGGCATCTCGGTGCGCTTCATGTGCGTCCTGGGCCAGTCGGGGTAGACGACGCCCTCGAGTGCGGTCCACATACCGCGGTAGCGACGTTCGAAGAGCGCCGATGGCAGCTCGCGCTTGGCCTGCTCGTATTCGTCCATCGAGTACGCGGGATTGACAATCGACGAGAACTGGATGACGTTGTAGTTGTCGTCGCCGTCCATCCACCGCTTATAGAAATCGTGGTACAACCAGTTCTGCGCATACGGCGTCGTGGTGATCAAGCACTTGCCACGTTTCACTCCGAGCCGTGATTTGATGGCCCGCCACGCCATGTGGGGATACTGACCGGCTTCGTCACACCACGCCCCACGGAATTGACCGCCTTCCAGCGATTGCCATTTCTCGGCGCTGCCGAGGTAGATCACGCCGCCGTCAGGCAACAGGTACCGGCGCTTCTGCTCCATCCACGTGCCTTCGAAGTCCGTGTTTTCAAAGAGCTCCATGAACGTAGGCAACATCGTCCGATCCTGCAGCGGCTTCGTCGGGCTGATTGCATACCAGATTTCGTTCGGCCATTGCTTAATCTCACACATCAGCCACACGACGCCGAATGCCGTCTTGCCGCTACCAGTGCCGGCCGACAGGAGAACGAATCGCTCATCTGCGGCGAGGCCCGCCGACTGCCCCCAATGCAGATCGAACGTCCAGGACTGCGTTGTCTCGTCCCATCGCTTGAACTCGGTCTTTGCGGGGGCGTCAACGGTCATTGCCGATCCAATCAAGCACCCGCCGAATCAGCCGAACCAACGGCCACGCTTCCCGCATGAATCCCCATCGCAAGTCGAGATACGCGCACCGCAGATCGTAGAATCTATCCTTCGGATGCATCCCCTTCCCCCCTCCCTTGCCTCAATCCGGCCAACTGCCGCTGCCTGAATGCTATCGTCCGCACGAGCCAAGATTCGGTATCTTCGTCTTCCTCGTCAATCTCCGCGTCCGGGTCGCCGCCGTCCACCCTGGCATCCGTACGGTCTCTTGGCACATGCATTCCGCACCAATCGTCCTTTTCTGTTATCGGCCAGGCCCGGCATTCGACATCCGGGTCACCACTGCCTACCGAGGTATTCGGCCTCGTCGGCGCACGCCTGCGACACAGTCCGCTACGTGGACCAGTCGGGCCGCTCGGATCCCAATACGCACACGTTTCGCAGCTACCCTGAATTACCGCCATCCTCTTCCCCCTTCCCATTCGGCAATACCGGCCAGCGCGTCCAACGCCGCATTCCCCAGTCCGTTAGTGCATCATAGATGCGCACTATCAGCATCGACCGCCACCCGAACACGGCTTCAAGCCCGTCCATGAGTAGCCACACCCCGCGGATGTAGCCAAAGTACGCCTTGTCAATCTCCAGCATCGGCGTCTTCGCCATTGCCCTTCCCGTTCTCGTTCGGCCGCGTCGTCGTCGTGATGCGCACCCCCGCCTTGTCGTCCGGGCTCGACAGTTCGATGCTCTTCGGATAGAGCGCTGGCCCGAACGTCAGTACGAATCCGCCTGGGCTTTTGTCGAATCGCTTCTGGAGGTCTTTTTCCAGCGCCGTGAGGTTCTTGGCTTTCGTGAGGATCTTGTCGAGGACTTCGAGGATTTTGCGACGACCTGACCATGCACCCTTCGGCCTGCCAGGGCCGCCAGCATGCCCGTCAGCGAATTGTCCGTTGGGTTTTCGGTCGCCGTTTTCTACCATTTGGAAACCGTTCTGAGAAAAAAGCCCCAACCGCCCTTAGGCCACGGTCAGGGCTCATTATGACACAGTCATCAAGCGGGGTGATCAGCCCCGTTTGTTATTTATACCACGGATTTCCCCGATTTCCGCATCACCTCTGAAATAAATTTGCGTCTCGTTTGGTGTGGATGTGCTGCCGAGTGAAGTCCAGTCACGCCGCGTCCGGCAATGCCGCCTGGTCGGGTCTGGCCTAGCATCGTTCCGCACAGTGAAGCCTCGTCGCGAACTCCATCACCACGCGGGCCTTTGCCATCTCACCTTCCAGCTCTTCCATCACGCTCTCGTGTGTCCATTTCACGCTCATAGCTCACCCCTCCCTGTTAAGGTCAATCCATCGGCGGCGACAACCTCCATCCCGCCGGCAATCCCCTGTCACGTATCGCCCAGAACGGCACCCACGCCAGTTCGCCGTCGTGATCCCGGCACCGCAGATAGATCGGCTCACCCCGTCCTCGACGCGCTTCGATCTCCCAGCCATAGCGTTCTTCGTCGATCAATCGTGGTTGGTCTCCTCGCATAGTTTCTCAACCTCAGCAAGGAGTCGTCGTATATCGCGGGGCAAGACCCGACCGGTTCCATCACACGCCTCGCAAGGCTCGTGGTGTGTGTTGTAATACCCCGCTGTTGACGAAACGTGAGCCTGACCTACCCATCGCACGCCTTCAATCTTGCCACTTCCCAAACAAGCGTTACAGCGGGCGGAGTTCTCACGCTTGATGCGCTCCAGGTCGATAGTCACACCATCACCTCCTCCCTTCGTCGTCTCCCCGCCCGTTATCGTCCGCGCTTCTCCGTGCCAGGCACAGGTCGTGCTTCAGGCGGGCGATCTCCTTAGCAAGCGGCCGAACCTGCTTACCCCACGTCTCGAAGTTCTCCTCGTTGATGCGCTTCAGACGATCAATCGTGGCCAGATATCGCGCCTCAAGGTCGTCTTTCGGCTCGCTGATGCCCGTTTCCCGAACGACGAGATTGATGGTGCGTCGCTCTTCGATTTCCAGCCTTGTCAGCCAGTTCGCCTCGTCGCTCATTTCGGATACTCCTGAATGATTTGCGGCCAGTTGACGTTCTTCTTGACGAACAACGGCACGCCCATTTCAAGGGCACCGTGAATACCAGACGCCACCGCGTTCAGTTCCATCACGGCCTGGGCATCCGTTCGCTTCCCCTGTCCCGTCAGCCCCCCGACGATCACCCAGTCCAGCGGGGCATATCGGTGAAAGTCCACCGGCCCCAACGCCGGTTCGTAGCTCACCCCCACGACAGGCCAGCCGTGCGCCTTGAGCTTCAGGATCTCAGGTATGCGCTCGTCGGCGTCGGCCTGGTTGGCGATGCTGGTGCAGAGCCACCAGTTAGGGTGTGGCACGATGCCCCGAGACGCAAACCGCTTGACCATCAGATCGGGTCGCTTCGTGAGGATGACATAGGTGTGCCACGGCGCCTTGTCCATCGCATCGAGCACGCGGTTCCAAATTGGCCCCTGACAGTGATAGCCAACCTCGGTGTCGCCCGTCGCCGGATCAAACAGATCGCCCGTGAAGGACACGCCGATCCGCGCGGGCTTCTTGCCCATCACGTCCTTAAGGCGTTCCGGGTGGAGGTGCGGGACGAAGTCGCGGCAGAGCCGGCACTTGCCCCGCCACGCATACAGACGACGCGCCCAGCAGTAGGGGCAGCCCTTGGAGCAGCCGGGCGTGATGTTCCAGGTATGCGTCAAGTAATCTATCTTCGTCGCGTTCAGGCTCATTTCTCCCCCTCCGCAAATTGCTTCACCTCATGCCACATCCACGTCCGCGCAGCCTCGAGCCCGTCCTTCAGCAGTCGCGGGTCGTACAGCGCCACCATGCCTTCAGCGCCGTCGGGGATGCTGGTGTGGTGGAAGATCGGCGTGAACAGCAGCGCCATGTTCAGCCCAGCCGCAGCGCACATCTCCAGTGAAATGCGGGTGGCACCAGGTGGTGGTGCATGGGGGTAGGCGGTGGGACTGCCGAATGTTTGGAGGCAGATGCCGCTGGCCTTGAGCGATTGGAGATAGTCCACGTTGCGGCAAAGTTGGCGTAGCCCAGCTCCCGCAGTTAGCTGAGCAGGTGCCCACACATGCACCTGCGGTGCCTTTTTGCTGGGCCAGTCGTTTGGCATGGCAGTCCCGACACCAAAGTTCCCCAAGTACCGCACCGGCGGCGTCACCCACAGCGACAGTGCCCCGTGCTCCTTCAGCGCATCATACAGGATGCGCCAGTCCGGGGGCAGCTCTGCGAGGTCGTCGGACCACCAGAGGCCAGTGACAACGGGCGCTTCTGGTACGCGTGGAAGCCGTGACCATAGCCGACAGTGGTTTTTGCGGAAGGCTTCGCGTTGATCATCCGTCTTCAGCCCCCATACCTTGCCGTCAGCGCTGTTGATGCGCGGAATGAGACTGACGCCCGCGTAGGCTGCGCCACTGTGGACCAAGTCAAGCGTTTCGCCCGGACAGTGCACAAACATTGTAGTAATTCCGCACTGTTTCAGGTCGCGGAACAGGTCAATGAGCCATTGCTGCCGCTGCTCCGGCGACAGGTGCTCCCACGCGAACGGATTCCAGAGATCGGTGGCGAAAACGGCGGCGAGTTTCATGGCTTCTCCTCCTTGGTTGGGTGATACGCCAATCTGTTTGTTAGGAGTCGCACTTCTTCCGACCAGTCACGGTCTTGACGTGGTGTCGCTTCCGCGACTACCTTGACGATGCGACCCCGCATTTCCAGCAAGCCCATACCGCGAAGCTCACCCGGATGCTCAACAAGTCCAGGCGGCGTCAGGTAATAGCGCCAGAAACCCATACCCTTACAGTGCGTTCGCCAGTTCTTCCCATAATCGCTGTAGAGGTCGTTCGTGCTGACCTTGCACTCGACCAAAATGGACTCGCCAGTACTCAACCAGCCGATTGCATCCGGGTGTTCGACACACGCCCAAGGCTTTGGCTCGACAATCACACAGATACACTTCCGGCGGTTCCTGAGCCACCTCCCTGCACGCTCCACAAGCGCGTCGTGAGTCAGCGCATCCACCATCCACCTCCTGCGCTCACGCGCTGTCTGAGTATTTCTCGCTCCACGTCACGGCCACCGCCAACGCCGCGAATTCGTGCGGGGTGAAGCCCTTGACCGCATCACCGAATCGCGCCTTGAGCGCCTTGCGGATCTGTGCATTCCCGCTTTTCACGTTCTGCCGGTAGAGTAGACACCCGCGCACGGTTTGGCGCCAGATGCCGGTGCAGTATTCGTCGCCCCCGAAGCACTCGAGGAATCGCCCCTCCCATCTCGCCGTGTTGATTACGCTGTTACCGGCCCTGGAGTTCTTGCCACGTCCGCACACATACTCGAACGCCATGTGATCGAGGTGCCCGCGGTTCCCGATGACGCGTGACAGGTGATACGCCTTGACCAGTGCCCTCATAAGCTCGTTCGGCAGGTGCTCGTGAGCGCCGATGTGGGAGGTCGTCGAATTGTAGACGACGTAGGCCGATTGATCAGGGCCGGGGTCTATTGCGAGGATGCGGGTCATTCAGCCTTCTCCATCGCCAGATTCTTCCTCCGCGCCCTCGAAGAGCGGCATCTGGTTCTCGTCCACGATGAAGTCGAGCAGCTTCGCGCTCTCGATGTCGAAGTCCTTCTTCGCATCAGATGCCTCGGATTTCTTCGCATCCCAGATCGCACGTTTCACCAGCACCTCGTTGGCGAGTTCCTTGATGTCGTCGAGCCGCTTGCCCGGCGTTGCTTCCTGCGTCGTCTCTTTCTCCGTCATCCCTTTCCCCTTTCCGATGTTCTGTGATACTTGACGAAAACACGCCATACACACGGGCTTCGTTGGCTTATGCCCCTCGGCTGAAAACGAAATTGTCGTGTCGGTCACGCGACCGCACCGCGCACACTTATCCATCGTTTCCCTCCCTGTCGTGCAGCTCCGGCATCTTCACGCGGATCTCCATCTTCTCCATCGTCACGTCACCGCACGCGCGGCAGATGGGCTGCCACCACTCCAAGTATTCCTTGATGCGTCCGCACCCGGGACACTTGAACTTGCACGTCTCGACGCTGCACGTCGTCGGCGGATGGTGGTCGTCCGTGCCGGCGGCAACGTCGGGTGGTCGATTAGGTGATTTCACCAGGATGCTCCGCCAGAGAATACCGCTCGGGAATCTTGTCGGGTTCGAGCCACTGCACCGGCTTCCCGTGCGCCAAGGCATAATCCACTTCGCTACGCGTGCTGTCGCCGATGTAGCCCCCGACGTTCAGGATGTAGACCCAATCCGCAAGGTCGATCTTGCGCTTGTGGAGTTCGTCCAGCCTTTCCGCTACGTCACCGCCCAACGCCTCGGCCCTGTGTGCCCCGTTCTCGTCAGCGTGTTTGCAGACGCCGACGCTCAGGACAATCATTCCCTCGAGCGTTGCCGCCCAGCCCGCATCAAAGAAAGCCTCCATGAACCGCGTCGAACCACACAGACACACGATAGTGGGAAAGCCCTTCGGCCTCTGAAAATACTCCATCACGTCCCTCCTTTTTCACGCGGATGCTCCTTCGCAATCTCCGGCAGGACCTTCATCGCATAGCTCGAGGGGTTGTCCCTCGCGATCGCGTCTTTGATGAACCGCCCCATGCGCTCCTCGGCCAACGCCCCGAGGTCCATGCTGTCGAGCGTCGCACACAGTAGCGTCGTTGCCGATTTGTCGAGATGGACGCGCTTGCAGACGCGCTCGGCGAATCTCAGTCGTAGTGCTTCGTGGTGCTGTTGGGGGGTTCTGTGATTTTCATTAACAGGGGGCCGTGGCTTCTCCGGTTTCCCTTCCCCTTGTACTTCCCCTTGTACTTCTAGTTCCCTTTCCCCTTCCCCTTCTGAAGGGTGCGCGGAATCGCCGGGAGCGCCGTGGAGTTCCGCGGCGTTCCGCGGAGCGCCCAAACCATCAAAAGCATGGTGGGTTATCCAGTACACTTCTGGATCCCTCAGAACTTCGATGCCGATTTCGAGGTGTCGGCGGCTGAAACCGCTGCGGCGCATCAAAAACTCCATCGACGCGGGCTTCCATGAGCCGTTTGGCTTGTCCTCCTCGATGATCCAGCCGCGTAATCCCGATTTGTTGTCGGCAGCAAGCTCTAAAAGGAACGTCCAGACACCAAATGCAACGGCCGCGCGAGATTTTCGAGCGACACGCACCATGTCGGCGTATCCCGTGCCCTGTTCCACGGGCAACCTCACGAAGCTCAGCGGGCGCTTGGCCGTCTCGAGACCACTACCGGGCCTATACCGCCCGCCCTTCTCGTTCACCTCGTAGCGCGCCTCCCAATCAACGATGCGGTACGCCTTCAACGATCACCCCCCTTCACTGTATGCCCTGATGAACGCCGCCGCCGTTTGCGGACAGATCGAATTCCCATATCCCCTCAAGCGCATCACCCGCGCTTCCGCCGTTGCTTGAGCTTCCTCGATGCTCGGATCGCCGCTTGGCACCACGCCACGGGGTAGCCCTGCAACCAACGGCTCAATGCCGGGTTCAACGCGCCGCGCTTTCCCGTCGCCGCAGGGGATGGGGTCGTAGGCGGACCAGAAGTCAGCAGTTGTCCTTGGCCCGCGCCGTCCCCCGGATGACGCTTCGCTTGTACTATTTTCTGGAGCTGAACAGCGTCTACGAATTCCCGCAGATTGCTCCCCGCATTCTGGAGATTGTTCTTCCGGTGACAGGGGTTGGCGTCGAATACTTGCGGGCTCGGCCATCCCGCCAGTTGCGCCTGATCCTCCAGCTTCCTCAGCCCCCCGCCCGGTGTCTGCCGTTCCGCCTGTCCGCCGCCGCTCGGGCACTTCGGCGTCTGCCGGCCCGCAAGCGTTGCCATGTCCGTCAGCGTGTGGCCCGCATGTATCCCCGTGGGCGGTATCTTGTTCCGCTTCGCCGTGCTGTTCCGGGTGCTTGCGCTGTCGCACGCCGTCGGACTCGGCCACCCACCAAAATCGCTGTCTGATCTGCGGCGACCCGACGCACGCAGTCGGAAGATCACCCGCCCCGCAGGCGTAGTTGAGCGCTTCCAGGTCATCGAATACTCCATCGAGCCATCCAAGCGCAGACTTCGACGCAACCTGCTCTCCAAGGACAACCCCAGGACGGCACTCGGCGATAAGCCGGAACCACTCGTGCCAGAGGTCTCGTTCGTCGGCATGTCCCGCCTGCTTCCCGGCCTGGCTCCAAGGTTGGCACGGGCACGATCCGGTCCAAACAGGTCGGCTTGCAGGCCAGGACGCCAGCCGCAGGGCCTCGGGCCAGCCGGCAATGCCAGCGAAGAAGTGGCATTGCGTGTATCCTTCGAGGTCGGCCCCGGTGATGTCGGCGATGTCTCGTTCATCTACGTGCCCCGGCGGGATGAGTCCCGCTTTGATGAGTTCTCGTAGCCATTCGCAGCAGCGCGGATCGTTGTCGTTGTAGTAGTTCATTCTCTATCCGGCGTTAGCGCCGTCCCGATCAAGAGCTGCCCGACATCCCCGCCCTCGAGTATCTTGTCCCACGTCTTCTCAAGCGCCTGACTCACGTTCTGCCCGTTCGGCAGCATCAACCACGGGAGTAACGCTTCCTGGGGCGATATGACTTCCTCTTCAATCGCCTCGAGCTTCGCCTTGATGAGCATCAGGAGCACGCGCCACTTGCGACGGCATTCATCAGCCCACGCCTTGCGCGCGGCCTCTCCCGTGCGCCTACGTCGTCGTCCCGGCGTCAGGTGGAATCGCTCTTCCTGCGCGCGCGGCAGCTTGACGCGAATCTCACACGGCAAGTCGCGATGAAGGAACTGGATGAGCGCGACGCCCTGCGCCATGCTCTCGCCGATGGTCACGTTGTCGGCACCGTAGCGCTGAAGCGTCTTTTTGATTTCCGCCTGCGAGCGCTCCGTCGCGACGGCCGTTCCCGATGCGTATCGCCTCATGTGTCCTCCATCCCCGGCAACGTCGTCTGCTCCTTCGCCGCCTGCTCCAGCGGACGCTCCCATAGCAATTTCGGCCCCGTCGGCCCCTTGTCGGTTCGTGGCCTGCTCGGGCAATTCCAACTACCGCCGGACGTTTGCCAAACAGTTCGATACCCCGCAGCGCGCAAGGAAGCGCCCGACTCCGAGGGCAACGTGTACGTGACGATACGACGGTATCCGAGCGCACGAGCCGCCCTCATCGCAGCTGAGTACAACTTGCTACACGCATTCTTGGTCCCATCAGTGCAGCATCGCGTTACCTCCAGCGTCCAGCCGTCATCGAAGTGCCGCGCTACGGGCCGGCCAGCCATGAGGACGCCGACGAGCTTGTCTCCGTCGTTCAGGCCAATAGATAGCTTGTGGCCGACAGGCGGTAGGTGGTGTCGATGAAGCCTCTTCACAAAAGCGGCGGCATCGGCAAACGAGATGGGCTGCAACTCAAGCATCGGTGCCCTCCTCCTTCATCCCCGGCAATTTTCCCGGCTCCTTCGCCGCCTGCTCCAGCAGCGGTCCGCCGTGGTAAGCGTTGCGGATGCGCTCGACGGCGATATCGAATGAGTCCGGCGAGATGTCGATCCCGATGAACCGCCTTTTCAGTCGCACCGCCGCCACGCCACCCGTGCCGGCTCCCATGAACGGATCCACGACCAGTGCGCCGGGGGTCCTCCCGATCAATAGATGTGGCAAGCCAATCGGCCATTGCGCGACATGCCTGCGCTTGTTCTCCCCACCGAAATTGCTTTGCGGCGTCGAGAACACAAACCAGTTGAACGTGAGCGCGCCAACAAGTGTGTTTAGCATCGGCGTGCGTTTGCCGTGGCGAAAGAGCAGAATGTCTTCACTCAATCGGTTCCACTCACCGCTGATCTTCTTCGTCGTCCCGCAGAGGTTGTTCTTACACCACGTCAGGCGCTGAACGTACTTCCAGCCCACAGCCTCCGCCCACGGCTTGAACAGCCAGCCTACCGAATCCATCACGACGGCATATAGGCGGCATCCGTCAGACGCCAGTCGGAGGACCTCCGCAAGCCACTCTTGGTTCATGCTCGCGTATTCCTCGTCCGGGAGGCGGTCGTCGTAGCCCCGGTAGTTCAGGCCAATGTTGTAGGGTGGGCTTGTAAGGACGATATCAGCCGATGCATCCGGGATCTCCGGGAGGACCTCTCGACAGTCCCCCAGATACAACTTCACATCCTCGCCGATCTGGAAGTCAGGCTTTCTCATGTGCCCTCCGGTGCCAGCGCCGCCTGCTCCAGCAGCGGTCCGCGCGAATCCGTTCCTGCATCTCCACTTTCGACATCACTTCGCCGGTCCGCGTGTCCATGTCAATCTCCCTCCAGGTTCTACCGGATAAGTGCCAATGACTGCCAGGTGTTGCCACCGTCTTCGAGATTAGAGGAAAGCGAGTTTCTTCTAAGTCACGACGGTTTGCGGTTGTCGAGCTTCCGTGTCGCCCGTTTTTGATTTGTTTGTTCTGCTGTGGCAGCTCGGCAGGCATCAAGAAGTGCCTGGGCTACTTGTCCCAGAAGGTGGGCGATTGGGTGTCGCGCATCAACGAGGTCCTGAGCGCTGCTTACGGACCGAGACGCTTGCGCACAGCAACTTGCGACCTTATACCAGTCTTCCACGACTTCGGCACCTTGTCCTGTCGTCTTCATCGAACTCCCTTCCGTTTTCCTTCCTCAGAACAACAGTCGCTGGCCTTCGATCAGGGCGGCGAGGTCGTTCTCTCCCCCTCCGGTGCCAACGCCCGCAACATCGCCCGCCACCGTTCCGGCACCGTGTATTTGGTGAATCGCCGGCCAGAAGCCCGGTAGCCCATATTACGTATGCAGTCGTCATCCCCGACGCGATCTCGGATATCGCTGAACCGTGCGCGGACGTTCTGCATCGGGAAGTGGTTTTTGATGTCGAGGCCCGTAACCGTCCAGCCGAGACCCCAGAGCAGGCGGATGACCATCCAACATTGCTTTTTGTAGGGGAATGGCTTGAGCGCGGGAATCGCGCAGGCGGGCGAGGCGAACAGATTGCCGGTTGACGTCTGCATCTCATCCCCGTAATGCTCGTCCTGATATCAGCGCGTAGTTTTGCCTACGTAGGGTCCGCATTCATTCGCGTACGGCTGAGCCGGTGCCGGTGAAGTTGCCCTTCTTGTCGAAGAAGAAGTCGCGATTATTGCAAAGCCTGGCATCAAGGCCCTCAACGTGGAGGCGGTTCTCATGCTTTCCGGCCACGGCCGTTAGATGCAGTCCGCTGACTTCGTCTTTCAACTCCCAGCCATCCTTGATCTTCATCACTTCCTCCCCCCGGTTATGGCGGCGGTGCGTGATGCCCTCACCCCAAAGGCGGGGTCGTTGCCGATACCCCACATCGCCGCCTGATTGTCAAAGGGGTGGTGGCCAGCAACTACGCTCACCAAGCCGAACGCGGCAGCTTGGCAGATCCACTGGAAGTAGAGCCGCGACTTACACTCCGCACCACCGCCGTTTTCAAAGAACTGCTCGCGGCGGCCGGAGGGAACCGTGGGTTTGGCCCTTTTCCGGATAAACACAGCCAGCTTCTCAACTCACATCGGCCTGAGTGGGGTCATGACCCCCCACGCCGCGCCGCGAGCAAATTGTCACAGAGCTATCGTCGGACCAGGAACGCCCTGCTTGCGCCGGGCTTCCACGGGCCGGGTTCAAGCGATCCGACGTGTAGGTCGAGCACGGCGCTGATGTACTTGTTGGTGATGAACGCCTCCCACGGAATCCCGAGCACCCGCGCAGCGGCGACGACGCAGTCGCGACGACGCTGATATTCTCCACCCGTCGGCGTTACCGCCAAGCCGTTGCCGTTCATTGCGTCAACGATCCAAAACCAAAACGATGCACGGTAGTGGAATGTAATCTTCACATCATTTGCCACGATCCCCTCCCTTCATCCCCTAAGCGCACACCACGGACACACAAACCGCTTCACGTCGATCAACGCCCACAGGCAGGACGCCGGCATGTTTCGCTTCCGGCGACATCGAATGCACTCGACCTCCTTGAGCGTGCGGCCCTTGAATATCACGGTCGGCAAGTCCGCGATTTCCGCCGCACGCCTGCGACACGCGTCATCGTCGTCATCGACATACAGACGAAATGCGGCCTGCGCACGCGGCAGGTGTCTCTCGCGTTCGCGTCGTTCTCGCCAATTCAGGGTAGCGGACTCGCTCGTCACTTGGATTCCCTTCACTATCCGCCGATCGCTTCCTTGATCTCCAGCAACCGCGCCCAGACCTTCTCGAATGCGTCCGCGCCCAGCTTGCCGACCGTCGTCTTGCCCGCCCCGACCTCTTCGATCAGTTTCGCAAGCCCGTCTCCGTCCACGTTGGCCTCTTCTGCGAGCTTGAGGAGTTGGGCGCGTTCGTCCTTGCCGATCTTGCGCTCCGATTCGCCAGTGAGGGTGAAGTCCTGCGACTCATCCTCAGCCTCAACGACAGGCGGCTCATCCCGCATGGAGTCGGGCGCTCTCTCGCCGGTAAGTCGATCGCCGAGCGCCTGCGATTTGCTCTGCGGTGCGGGTATCGGCGTCGGTGCGATGATGTCGGCCTCTTGGATGTCCTCAGCTTCCTCGCGTGCGATGATGCCCTGCACCAACCCCGCGTCCCTCAGCCCCCATGAGCGGGCACGCATCCGAAGCATCCGCCTCAGGTAGTGCCTGTAGTTGTCCTTGCCGAGGAGCTCCGCCGCCCTGGCATCCTCGACACCGAAGCGCCGGATGATGGGCGTCGGGATCCCACGGCGCTTGATGCGACAAACCGCCGTCAGTTCGTCGCCCTCGCCCTCCATCGTTTCCTCGAAGTCCTCCATGTTCCGGGAAGCGTGAGCGATGCCGATCAGGGCGTCGCCACACATGCAGGCCCGGCCGTTGATGAAGGCGATGTTCATGGCGATGAGGCTGAAGGACACGCCGTTGTCGTGGGCGAGTTGCTTGACGGTGATGACGCGCTCAGGCGTGTTGAGCACCGGGAAGAACCCACCGCGTGCGATAGCGATCCCCCAGCGCCAAGCCTCGTCGAGCGTTCGGATCTCAAACCCGTGGTCATTGACGCCTACCGGAACCGAGGGTCTTGCCGGCTCCCGCACTTCTGCTTCCTCCTCTTTCGTCTTGTCCTCTGTATGCGTCATGGCTTCGCCTCCTTTTCCTTGACACGGCCATCCTCGATGATGACCGAGCATTTCCCCGCATCTGTCGAGACGACCTCGATCCACACCTGCGCGTCGGCCTTCTCCGCCATCTCCGCGATCATGCGGAGCGAACCATCGTCGAGAAGCGACCCGTCGCGGATGAGTGCGATCTTCAGCGTGGGGTTCACCGCGAGTGCCATCGCAACGGATACGCGAACCTGCTCGGCGCTACTCGATTGCGAGAACGGGATGCCGTTGAACAACACGCCCGTTTCGTCGAACGTCAGGCCGTCGATGGGGAACTTCGCGTTGGCGACGGCGGCTTGCTTCTGGCAGTCGATCTTGTCGATGCTGTCGGTGAGCTTCGCGTACTCCACCTGCGCCTCGTCGAAGCATTTCTGACGATCCTGCTTGGCGGCGTTGGCGCGGACCTTTTTGTTGATCTCTTCGGCCTCCGCGATGTCGGCGTAAATCGTTGTCGTGTCTCGATCTACGAGAGCATCGACACGATAACTGAGCCGCGCGGCTACTTCCTGTGATTCCTCAAGATTCTTCTCCATACATGCCAGTTTCGTTTGGACTTCGATGACGCGGCCCTCATTGGCGACTACAACGCCCAAAGCCTGCCGGCACTGCCTCCGAACGTCACCCTGTCGGCGATTCAGTTCCGTCGCCGCTTCCAGGTCTGCGCTCAACCTCGCGACGGAAATCTCAGCCCCCGGCGCCTCCGCATACTCCGGCATCCCGTCGATGAGCTTCTGACGCCCCGTCACATCCCGACCGGCAAGCGTCCGCTCGTCGTACAAGTCCTTCCGCTTCGCATCCAGTTCCGCGAAGTCCAGACCGACGAGGTCGCGCAGAGCTTCGAGCTGCGGCTTCACCGGCATCGACGCGAACGCGAGGGGATCGAACGTGAGCTTCCCCGTGATCTTGTCAAGAAGCGCCTGCGGACTTGCCGCCTTCGTTCCGTCACTCGCGGTGATGGTCAGCGTGCCACCACCCGCCGCTGTGAACGTCCGCCTGACGTGGAACTCTCCGAGATCGATGTTGACCGCGGCCTTCGCAGTCCCGCGTTTGACGGGCTGGTCGCAGACGGCCCCCTTGCCGGCGAGTGCATACGTGATCGCGTCGAGCACGCTGGTTTTCCCCGCACCGTTCTTGCCGCCGACGATGACGACATTCCCTTCGGGCGTGATCTCGATGCATCGGAGCCTCTTTACGTTCTCCGCTTCGAGTCGTACGATTTTCATGACTTCTCCTTCCTCATAGACGGTCATCGACGGGCACTTCCTTGGCCCTCTTCCGCTTTGCTTCGATCAACCCAAGGCAGTGCCTTACCTCCCTAAGACACCCATCGCTCCAGACTGTGCCGATCTCAGGGAAGAAGCAGAATTGCCGCCATGCCCCATACCAGGAAATCGTCGCGAGGTCTTCCCCGCTTGCCCGATTTCGGATGTAGTATTTATACGTCACCCGCCCCGCCTGTCGCAGTTCCTCCACATCAAAGAACCTATAGGATGCAAAATGGTCCACTCTTCACCCCCTCGGTTTCTTATGCCGCAGCACGCGGTAGCTCGTCACGCGCTCGAACTCCTTCGCGATCTCCGGATGCGCCAGCTTCAGCCCCTTGGCATCGAAGCCGCGCCGGTCCTGTTCGAGATACGTGAACGTGCCCACGCTCGGACTCGTGATCGCCTCGGCATCGCCCATCAACGCGAGTAGTTGTGCCTGTTCCGCATCCTTGATCTTGTCGGCTTCCTTCGCCGTGGCCTTCGCGTCCAGGAATCGCTGCACATCCTCGTCCGTGCATTCGGCGACGCGGTTCGGAACTCGGATCGCATACTTGATGACTTCCAGCGTCGGCATCGAATCCGGCGGCGGCACGTTTCCTTCGACGTGCTTTTCCCAGAAGTGTACGCAGTCTTCAAGTATGCGCTCGATGATGGAATTGACGCGCGGGATGCGGTAGATTTCAAACTTCAGACCGCGTCCGCCGAGGAGTGCGACGAGGTAGCAGAGATCTGTTCCCGTGCAAAACATCTGCACCTGGCACTGAACGATGTAGTAGTCCGGCACGTCATCGGTGCCGCCTTCGCCGAATCCCCCGACGGCGCTCGACTTCGCTTCGACCGGCTCACCCGTTGCGATGAGCAGTGCATCGCAGTTGGCGGTAATCGGCAACCCGTCCGGTGCCGGGCGGCAGACAGTACGCTCAAGCGGGCCGAGTTCTTCTTCGGCGTACGTCAGGATCGCAGGCTCAAGGATAATACCCCGCCGCATGACCTCGGTAGGGGGTCGCGGCTCAACGCGATGCGTCTTTTCCATCCACAGATCGTATGCGGACTTCCACGGCGAAATCCCGAGAATGGCAGGCACGTCGCTTGCGCCGATATACTGCGTGCGTTCGGCTAACTGTTCGGGGCTTAACGGCATCGGCGGTCTCCTTTAACTTCTTTTCAGCAAGCCCAAGACGGTCGCAACGTCAAGAGCGAGCGCCACGCCCCCACACTTCTCATCGCCCCACTCCGCCTCAATGTGATGCGCCTTCCATATTCCAGCACGCCGGGCGCGCGACGCGATCGACGCTACCTTGCCTTTCGGAAGCCCCGTCGCCGCAGCGATCTTCGTCCCATTGGGGCCAATGAAGGCCGATGCCAGAAGAACGAAGGCAATCATGTGTTCTTCGGAACCGTCCTCGCCCCACTCGTCGACCGACAGAAACTCACGAATCGCGTCGATTGCGGTAGCTTGGGCATTCGCTTTGGTCTGAACCTCACTCATCGCTCGACTCCTTCAGAATGATGATTTCGCAGGCATCGACGATTGCTTCGGTCAGCACGTCGTAGTCGATGCTCCCGCGGTCGGGCAGGTGCTCGAAGTAATCCTCGATGATATTGCAGATATCGTCCACCGGCGGCTCGTAGGGCTTGAGGCTGTCGATGCGAACGTGTCTCAGGCCAAGTTGCTTGGGGAAGTCGCGGAGAAAGGCAACGCTGGCAATATCTTCAGACCGCCCACGCTTGCCATGCCCCCGCACGATGCCAGTACCGCGCCGCTCATGTTCCACCCAATCCCCCGGCTTCGGCACCCACCCCGGTTCGGGCGGGACGGGTTCGAGCCTGCCTTCGTGACTGCCGATGATGGTCGTCCCACAGCTTTTCTGAAATGAATACCACCATCCAGTTGAGTTGCCCGACGTGGGTGAATGCGCTTCCCACCGTGCATCACCTTGGATAACGCGCGGCACCCCCATGTGCATCACCCCGTCGCCGTGGTGGAACTCCGGTTCCGGTCGCGGGAATATCTGCACATCCTTGCGGCGGACGTTCGTGATGGGGCTCCACAGATCGGCAAACGTAGCCCATCTGCGGGACGCGTCCTGGTACTGGAGCAAGACACCCCCGTCGTCCCGGTAAATCACTGTTCGTGGCTCGCCCGCTTCCAAGCGGTACACATCGCTTTCTTCCAAATCCTTCGGCTCGAATACGTCATTCATCGCACCCCTCCTTTTCGTTCGGTATGACAACATCGGCGCTCACGTCATCGTCGGCGAGGGCTTCGGGGCGCATCGCGTCAGATTCGGTAAGCGCCGGTGTCGTCACACCGAGGCGTTGCTTGCACATGGCGATGAACTCGTCGAGATCGAGGTCCATGTCAGCGCGCGTCAGGATGTTGGGCGGGCGGATCATGTACCTATCCCCAGGAATACGTTCGCGCATCGAAGTCCTTCAGCGCGGCCTTCAGTTGCCGCAACAGCACCTCGTCCATGTGGCGTAGATTTTCCAAGACGTAGCGCAGGCGGCTGCGGTCACTTTCGCCGGGGCCAGTGATGGCGCAGGGTAGTCCAGCCTCGACGATAGCCCCGCTGCTGCCCTGAATGGAGGCGACCCAATGGCCTTTTGTGTCGAGCACCTCAAAGTGGCCGTCGGGGCGGTAAGCGATCTTGTGCGCCTTGTTGTATGTCACCGTTGCCCCGTTCGGATATCTGACTGTCAGCGACATGCTATTTCCCCTTCACGGTTTCGACCTTCACTCGAATGACGCCCCGCTTCACCGGAGCGAGTTTCCTGAACGCCGCCTTCGTCAGATCGACGATCACGCCACGACGCCATGCACGTTTTCCGGGACCGCGATCGGTGAGCTTCACGACTACAGACTTGCCGTTGTCGAGATTCGTCACGCGCAGCATCGTCCCGAACTTCGGACCCCACGCGGCGCACGTCAGCGCGTTGTCGTCGAGAGGCTTGCCGTTCGCCATGCGGATGTCCTTGCCGCCAGTGCCTTCGCGTTTGCAGGATTCGCGGGAATACCAGGATGCGCGGCCGGTCTTGACGTCGGCCCACGCGAGCACGGCGAACGCGAGGATGATCACGGCGGCGATGATGAGGCAAGTGAGGACGGTTATGGGTCGGCCTTGGGTCATTTCTCGATCCTCTTGAAGTCATAGGCGAATATCCAGGGGTTGGCGGTCCAGCCGTAGCCGCGCTTGGCGTTGAGGGAGTCCCAGAGGCACTTAAACTCCGTTCCGTGAACATGACACCCAGTCTGGTGCCACAAGGCTTCCACTGCGCTGCGAGGCCTGCGCTGCATTTCTGGGCAGGCGCATTGACCTAAGTAACTTCCCTCAGCAATCGCATCTTCCTCGCTTATCTCCTGCACCCGCTCCTCCCGCACGCCCGTCACTTCGAGCCAGAGGCGGGCGAGGAATTCATACATGAACCGAGCGGAACGCCACTTGCCCCACGTCCGTATCCTGCCCAGGCGGCGTCGGGCGTCTTTCGGAATATCCTTCCATCGGTATTCACGAATGCCCCCGTCGTCCTCCACTTCGTAGCGATACCCACGAAGGCCCCCGTCAGCCCCCACTTCATACCGATACTCGCAACGCACCCACTTCTCGCCGTCGCGGTTGAACCGCGTAAGCCGGTGTGCCTCCTTAACGTACAGATGGTCGCCGACGGCGTAGGGGGCGTGTGCCCTCGCCATGAGCTCGAAATCGGCCCGCAGCATTGGTTCGTAGCCAAGCGGTTCCCACTGCACGCGCCCGTCTTCGCGCCCGTTGAGGTAGTGCATCGGCACGGGCTGCGGTTTCATCACCCGCCGCGTCTGCGTCTTGCGGTTCTCCTGAATGGCGCGGACACTGTCGCCGCTCATGATGATGCCGCGCTCTTTCATGTGAGCAAGGTCACGCACGCCAGATCCCCCTGATTACGCAGAGCCCGCACCGACCGTGCCTGATCTGGTCGGCCGGCGTATCGACGCCGCACGTCGGACACGCCGCGAGTGGCGGTTTGCGGAGAATACCGCCCTGGAAGAAGTAGTCGTCAGAGCGACGAAGCTGGACGATCGGACCGAGTGCATGCTCGGGTTTATTCTTAGAACGCCGCCATGTTGTGCGATTGGTCGCCCGATGCCTGCTACCCTGCCAACCGTGAACGGATGGGCTATGTCTGCTCATGTCGCTTCCTCCTCGTCGCCCTCCTCTTCAATCTCGCCCATGCCCAAGCAGGTGATACACCACGTATAGGCGTCGGACCCGTCGTCAAACTTGCCCGATAACTTGACCGCGCCAGTGCCATTACAGTCAGGGCAGTCGATCATGTCGCTTCCTTCCTCATCGCTTCCACGACGCGCTCCGCCAGCTTACCGGTAAGGTCTGACATGACGGCGTCTCGGTAGATGCGGCGCAATTCGTCCGGGTAGGCGAGAATCGCCGCGTGCGAAGTTCTCAGATCCGGCTCGATGCCCGGCACGCCCTTCGGCAGTTGAAAGAGCAGATTGCGCTCGTCATCGAGCCAACGGCCGATATCCTCGTCGGTGATCTCGGGATCGACGGGCGGTGTGACGCAGCGGGTCGTCGCGTACGGCAGGTGGTGGCTCATTTTGGATACCTTTCACGGTAGGTGGCGTAGGCTGCATCTAACTCGACCTGAGACTCCGCACGTCGCCGTGGTGCGAGGCCGCGCAGGGACTCATCCTGATGATGGTGCCGGTCATCGTAGGCGACGATCACCTTCTCCGCCGCCTCGATCTGCTTGTTCAGGTCGGTGATATCGGCGTCGAGCGCGAGTATGTCACGAGCATGGTCAATATCATCACAGTTGGATGCCAATACGCTCTCGCCGGTGAGTATGCGCCTGGCTCCGCGCACTCGGCTTGCCCTGACAGCCCTGAGCATGGGTTCGACAGTCAGCGTCGGTTCGGTCATTTCGTCTCCTCGGCGTTGGCGAGTGCGGCTTTGGCCTGATTACTTGCGCAGGACATATCATCCGTAGCACAGTCGTTCTGGCATGGACTGCATTCCGCCAGATTGCGCAACGCCGCCACAAGCTCGTCGTGGGAGTTGCACGCGCGGACGATGAACTCGGAGTTGGCCTCTGCCCCAGACGCCGTAAGCCTCGCGACTGGATCGCGTGCCCGGCCAATCGGGAATATAGCTGTTATTGCCGGACGACATGGGTCTGGTCGGTATGGCGATGTCCGCCACGGCGTTGGCGTATGTTCGCTCATCTCATCCCCCCCCGTTCACCGACGAAGAAAGGGCCGACCGCGTGGCCAAGAAGAAAGGCTGCGCGGCCGACCCGTGATTGTCAGGCCCATCCCCGTCGAGCCTGTCTTGTTATTTGCAACGCCCCGCCGCTGCATGTTCAGTTCCCTCCGTTTCGCATCCAAGTATCGGCGGCTTTCCGATGCATCGGGTGGGGCACACGCCCCGCCGTAATCCAGTTGTAGACCGTCCGCGATGTGACGCCGATCTGATGCGCGGCCTGCTCGCGGCTCAGTCCGCGGCGTCGTATCTCGCGGTCAAGTTCTGCACCGAAGATTGTCATCTTCACTCCTTAGGCGTTGGGGCACGCCGCTTTGTCGTCCTGGCACTCGGAGTCACAGTCGATGCCGCACGCCACCCTCGTGGTGAGTGCGGTACGAGCATCCAGTCGGCTCATGCCGTGGGCACCCTTCATGTGATCCTCACACGCCATTTCCGACTTCATTCCCTTGGAGCACACGGGGCATGCACATCGCGTGCTCGCACGCCTATGCCCCTCTTCTCTGTCGTCATGTTCCTCGCGGACTTCCCGCTCGGTCAGATAGCGTCCAACATCCCTGCCCCACGTTTCGCTATCCGGCGAACCCATGTCGTCATTGTAGTCGTCGTTCCCGGGTGCGTCCATCGTCTCTTGCATCAGCCGCATTCCCCTGATCTGTGCCATGTTCATCGCCCCGCCCCTTTCGCTCGTTCTGGTTGTTGGTTGGCTTCTCATCTCTTCCCTCCGAAAGTAACCATACCCTATTTCGGAAAGATGTCAAATGGAATCGAGGGAATTGGCGGAGAAATATCGCGGCGTGGGCGTAAGCATAAATAGGCTAACGGGTTACGGAAACCCGTCGGATTGAAAAAAATGCCGCAATCGCGTCTCACGCGCTGACCGGGCGGGCCGGAATTTGACTTTCGTCCGGTTTCGGTGTATGGTTTTCACGTCTATATTGGAGGATGAGTCATGCGTAGATTTGGGATGATCGTCCTTGGGCTGGCACTGCTCATCTTCGCTGTTTGGATCTTGGAGTTGTGGTTGGAACAGCAGCGTTGGGTCGGAACGAAGATGGACGAAGGGATGAGGCGGCGCTCCGCGTCCGAACGGGAGAAGAAGCGGATGATTGAGGACGCCATGGGGCAGAGACGGGAGGACGAAGAGCGAGAGCAACGGGCAAACGATAGACCGATACCCTTGTTGAAGGAAACCGAGTCCAAGGAATCGGTGCCTATTCGCCGTCCGGCGGCTTCGCCTCCGCATCCAGTACGGCATCTACGGCCCTGAGCATCCGCAGATAGTTATCCTTGGAGATGACAACGAGTTCCATTTCCGTACTGTTCAGAAACGTCGCCCCCTGCTTCACGAACGAGACCTCATCCCGCTGCTCCACCACTATCAGCCTCTCTCTCGCGCAGCCGCCGCTGAAGCTCAACATTACAACGAGTAACAGTATCGGCATCGCCAGCCACAATCGCCGCATCGCGTTCCTCCCGTACTTTCCGTATTTCCTTTTGCGCTTTGTCCTTACGTCGTTCCTCGCTCGTCCTGCTCCAGCGGGTAAGCAGCTCCGCGATCCAGCGCAGGCCGGTTACGATAGTTCGCCACATAGCCGGTTCATCCACTGACGAAATTAGATATGCTTCTTGAGGTCAGCGACGCCCGCCCTGAGCGTAGTCAACCCGGCAGCGCCCGCGATGGTGTATACATACAGGGGGATGTCCACCCCGAACTGCACCTCGAGCACGGCCCCTACTACGATGAGCACTCCAATAATGTACGTCTTCTTGCCCTTGAGAAACGCCATGAACTTCTCCATTGCAACCCCTCCTATGCTATGGTGATGGTAGAACCTTCATCCGTCCGCAACGTCCCGCCGTGATTGATGACGGGGTTCGTGATGGTGATGTTATTCATTTTGTTTCGGAGGTCCGCGGTGCCCGGTCGCCAGAGCGTCATCGAGTCGATTACCTTTGGCAGCGGATCGTTCGTCGCATCAAACAGCCCGCCACGGATAACCGCTTGCGCGAGCGTGGATGTCGCGGCATCTGCCTCATACAGCACGGTCCCGCCCGTCTCATAGAGTAGGTTGATGTCGCCCGCCGTGTGCGTCACCTGCCCGCCTTCGACCGTCAGATTACCAATGTTGACCGCGTTCGTCAGGAACCCGCCGTAGATCGTCACGTCGCCGAGGATCGCCCCGGCCGTCACCGTCAGAGACGCATCGGAGCTTGTCGTCGTCAAGTAGTGCAAGAATGTGCGCGTCACGTTGCAACCGGCGATGAGCGTGGCCGTCGCCTTGAAGATCACCAGGTCCGTGATAAATCCGTCAAGTTCGATGGTGCCCGCCGAACCTTCCGCGCGGAATCGTCCGTCGGTCACGATGGAATCGAGATACAGGTCGCCCGAGCCGTTGTAGATGAATGTGTCGATGCTATCCGGCGCGAACTTGGTCCCCGCTGCTGCGTTTCCAAGCGCACCACTATATCCAGGTCCGACGGTAGCGCTATTCAAGCCGAATGCCGGATCACAATTGACAGTGCAATCCTGTTGAGCATACGCCCCTTCGCCATCGTAAACGACATCATCGTTTACAACCGGCACGACGCCGCCGAGCCAGTTTGCAACATCCAGGAAATCATTATCGGGAACAAGTTGTCCTTGCCACCTTATGACTGCCATGTCGCTCTCCTTTCAGATGAAGTTCCAATTCAGCGTACTGCATTAGAGCATCGGCAAGACATATGTCACCGTTCCAGGGGCAAAGAATTGCGCCCATGTCGTGGCGAAGATGGTCGCCGTAGTTTCTGACCACTCCAGTGGTCGAATCTGAAGGCCATAGGCCGTTACCGGCGCGCCCGGTTGAAGGAAAAACAACATCGGCGTATTGGACGTGAACGGCGAAAACTGCACGGCAAGAGAATTTGTGATCTCCAGGCCGATAGTCTTCTGTGTGCCCACGACAAACGTCGGCTTGGTCGCCCACGTATTGCGCGGCGGCGCTACACTCCCGTCATTATTCCAATCGAAATCCTGAGTAATCCAGTCGATCCAAAAGTGGTAATGCAGGTCCCCCCACGCCTGCGCCGCCATCGTCCATATAATACGGGGTTGTGCAATGTGGACGATAGTATCCTCAGCACCACCAAGCAACGCCGGTCTATCAAAGTGCAACAGTACGTATTGCATCGTGCCCGCGTCCGGCTGGATTGCGCCCGGGCCACCAACCGTGTTTTGTACCGTGCAGGTCGTGCCCCCAGCGGCAACCCCCGCGGGCACGGCCAAGTCGACCATGCAGCTCCCATCAATCAGATAGGGCTTCACCGGTCGAAAGAAGGCGAAGCGACCGTTCGCGACTGGAAAGCAAAGCACCCGCTCCCCATTGGCTACGTTCGTCCGTCCATCAGCCTCCCATGCGTTGAAATGCGCACGGTCGTCTACAAAATATTGACTGCCCGCTTGATAGCGGTATTGCACGACGTTCCCGTCTTCGATGATCTCCTTCATTTCGTATTCAGCGGTTGCGCCGATTTGCGCGTGAACCATCGCGAGAATCGGGTCGTCAGTCAGCTTTGAGACAACGATGCCCGTCGGCGTATTCTGCACGCCGATGCCGTCACCCCCGGTCACGGTGTTGAGCCGTTCGTTCAGTCGCCTTACGCTGGCCTCTGTTTCTCGTAGCGCCATGATCGCCTACTTGAAAAGGTCACTCATATCTACCCTCGTAATCCAGTCACGCGCGACCCCGTTATGATCAATTTTGCGGTGCAGGTCCGGATCGTATTTCCAACGATACGTCACGCGCCATCGTTCGTTGCCAACGCGCGAAGCGGACACGGGCAGCAGCAAGAGAGACCGTTCCGGAAACGTCTCCCCGCCAATGAGGATATCTCCGCGATTCGTTCGGCCTGCGAGTTCCTTCCCATCGCGCAGTGGTATTTTCTTCCGCCAGATGGTACGCCCGTAAATCAATTCCTGTTTGAGCGACGTGACCTGAATGAGACTGCCGCCCGTATCGCGGACCCATTTCTTTGTCTCGCTCACTGTCGTCTCAAGGAATTCTTCGGTGTCGTCGATATCCCGCGATTGTCCAATGCCAGCACTGCTGTAAGTCACAATACAGCGTGCAATCGTCGGTGTGAGTTTCGGGTAGGTAGCAACGTGTGTGACCCAAAGCTTGTTGCTCGGCGGACTGTAGTCCTCGCTCTCCCACAAATCGCCGACACCGGGAGTGCTGACAAAGTCCAGTTCCCATTCAAAATCCATGACGCGCGTACACGTCAGAACCGCGCCATCTACGCCGTGGGACTCATCATAATGACGGCTCTCGATGACCTCGTTCATGGAATCGTGTAAGCCCTGCGCCACGCTATGCCCCCTCCGGTCCGTAACTCATCTGGTCATTTTCGAGAATCACGCGCATGCGATCCATGATGATGTTCAGCTTTTGAAGCGCCTCCGTTACCGCGCGGTCACGTACTTCCAGCGTCTTATATCCGGGAATCCCAGCCGCGCCCTTGAGTGCCGCTCGTTCATAGGGCGCGAGTTGCTCAAATGCGCCGACGCGCTTCGCCCTGCTGATCTGTCCGAGAATCCCTATCTGCGCTTCCGCCCTTGCTCGGGGTTTACGGAAAGCCACCCGCGCCCCCGCACCGCCGATCCGCCTACCGGCATCGGTCCATCTTTCGATTGCGGCTCCAAAGCGTGGTAGGGCGCTCGCAATTCGAATAAGTGGGATGATCGCCTGCGCGAGCATTTGCATCGCCCCGGCTATTTCTGTGATGCCCGTGACAATGTCATCCTTATTAAAGCGTATCCAGTCCTCGATAGATTTCGCCCATACCTGCGCTTGCTTAAGCGTTGCCCCGGCCTCGCCCATGAAAACCTCACCCAGCGTAACGGCTACCGCCTTCACGGATTCTTTGAACTGGTCGAATTTCTTCGACAATGTCGCCATCGCCTTGGCTTTGGCGTCCTGCGTCAGCCCCAGGCGCTTCGATTGAATATCAAGGTCTTTCTCGTAACCGAGGACGTCGCCGATCGCCGCCGCTACGCCACGCAGACCGCGGATGTTCGGAAACAATGCGGCAAGGTGCTCCATCTGCAAGCCCTTGAGTTTCTTGAGCACGCCCGCGAATCCCATACCACGCAGCGTCGCGGTCTTCAGTTCAAAGCCCAGCGCCTGCGCCAATTCCGCAGCCTCGCCCGTGGGCTTCATAAACGAACGGAGAATGCCGACGACTGCTGTAGCCGCCTGGTGCGCGTTCAAGCCGGCGCGGGTGAACGTGGACATGGACGCGCCGAGTTCGTCCAGGCTGATGCCCGCGCGGGATGCCGTCGCAGCCGCCATGCCGATGCTGCCGGCCAATTCCTCGAACGTCAAAACGCCGCGCTTGACTACGGCGAACATCCAGTCGGAAACGTCAGCCGCGTTATCGGCGGAAATCTGGTAGGAGTTGAGAATCGTCACCATCGCGCGGGTTGCAGTTGCGGTATCTGTAAAGCCCGCGGTTGCGGCGTCCGTCGATGCCCGGAGAACGTTGATCGCCTTATCCGTTGCGATGGAGGCGGAAAGAATATCGTATAGGCCCTTCGCCAGCGCGCCGGTTGATTGCCCGTACTCGATAGCCATGCTCTTGATGGTGAGACGGAATTTTTCCATGACCGGCATGGCCTTGGTTTCGAGCATTGTTGAGACCATCGCCATCTGTTTATCGAACCGCGCAGCAGCGGCGATGCTCCCGATGATAGCGGCCGTCAGTGCCACGAACGCCCGGCGACCCCAGCGGAACATCGTGCTGCTAAGCCTCCTCAGGTTGATGGTCGTGCCCCTCAACAGGGTCTTGAACCGGCTGAGTTGCCGACGTGCAACGGCTACGCCGCGCAGCCGAATCTCACCGTAGAGTTCCGCAATTTTCAGCCCCAGAGCCACATCTATCTCCGCCTCGGTGTTTCCAAGCCGACCATATCGGCCAGGTGTGCGATCTCGCCTTGAATGTCTTCCTTGCTCGCTGGCGGTTTCACGCCGCCGACGATGCTCTCGATAGCCGCCATGTCGTCCATGCGTTGACTACAGGTCGCAAGCGGTAACCGCGTAATCTCTTCAAGCGTCATGTGGTAGTACGTTTGAAGAATGCCCACCGTCTGAGACCAGGACAGTGCTATTCCTCGGTTGTCGGAGGGTTTTCGCCGGGCGCGCCACCCTCCCCCAGCATGTTGCAAATAACCTCATCGACTTCGTTGATGTTGTCCATGCCGAGCATGTTGTCGACG
>SDBU01000717.1_pt1 | contig 47234 bp, 47 predicted proteins | sample 2277071 | NCBI WGS metagenome assembly SDBU01 (sample SAMN10397929, study PRJNA504765) | marine sediment metagenome | isolation source: marine sediment core GS08_GC12, 126 cmbsf | place: Arctic Ocean: Gakkel Ridge, Loki's castle | collected 2008
GGAGCCGCCATTCGGAGGTTCGAATCCTCCCGCCCCAGCCAAAAAAAGGATGAAAGAAGGAAACGGCATGAAAATTTTTGCAGGGTCCTCGAACAAAAGCCTGGCGTTTGCAGTGGTCAGCTATCTGGGGATAAGTCTGGGAAAATGTGTCTTGGATAGATTCAGTGATGGAGAAATCCATTTTTACATCGATGAAAATGTTCGTGGAGAGGATGTGTTTATTCTTCAATCTGGGGCCCGTGATGCCAACTTCAACCTTATGGAGTTGTTTATAATGATTGACGCGTTTAAGCGGGCCTCTGCTGAACGCATTACGGCGGTTGTCCCCTATTATTGTTATGCTCGGCAGGATTGGAAGGACAGGCCCCGGGTGCCAATAACGGCCCGGTTGGTCGCAGAGCTCCTCGAGGCGGCCGGAGCCAATCGTATCCTGACAATGGATCTTCACTCCCCTCAAATTCAAGGATTTTTCTCCATCCCTGTTGACAATCTGACTGCGGCCCCGGTTCTTGCACAGCACTTCCTTCCCATGGAACTCGAAGATGTCACAGTGGTTTCCCCCGATGCGGGAGGGGTTGGAAGAGCGAGAAATTTCGGAAAAAGACTCGATGCGAAGCTGGCCATAATTGACAAGCGCAGGCCGGCACCCAATGTGGCCAAGGTCTTCAATGTCATTGGAGAAGTTGAGGGAAGCGATGTTATCATCCTCGACGATATGATCGATACGGCCGGGACAATCATACAGAGCGTTGAGGCCTTGAAAAGAGATGGCGCACGGAGAATTTTTGCTGCCTGCACCCATCCTATTTTGTCTGGACAGGCATACGAAAAAATCAACCTATCATTGTTAGAGAACCTGGTTGTTACAAATACCGTTTCGTTGAATGAAGAATCAAAAACGGCAGAGAAAATCACCGTCCTTTCGGTGGCGGAACTTTTTGGTGAAGCCATCAAAAGAATTCACGAGGAAAGTTCGGTGAGTTCCCTGTTTACATAAGGAGGAAAGAGAGATGAGCTTGGTAATCAAAGCGGAAAAGAGGGAAAAATTCGGAAAAAATGCATCCCGCGTAGTCCGTCGAGAAGGACGAGTTCCGGCAATCCTTTACGGCCCCGGAATGGATAATGTCGCATTGACTTTGGATAAAAAAGACCTGTTTTCCATTTTAAAATCTGAATCAGGAGAAAACACACTCTTTATGGTGTCTTTTAACTCGGAAAAAAAAGATGCCATGATCAAGGAGCTTCAGATCAATCCCGTTTCAGATGAACTCCTTCATGTGGATCTGATCCAGATCACGATGGATAAAGCGGTAAGGGTAGCTGTCCCTATTGTTCTCGTTGGAGAAGCTGTTGGTGTTAAGGCGGAAGGAGGATTTGTCGACTTCAGCGCGCGTGAGATCGAGATCGAATGTCTACCAAAGGATATTCCCGAACACATTGATGTCGATATCAGCGAGCTCCATCTTCATCAGTCGATCAAGGTCGATGAAATCGCTCCTCCCGAAGGGACCAAAATCACAACCGATTTTGAGGTGACTGTCGTTCTGATCCAGGCTCCTGCCAAGGAAGAGGAACCGGAAGTCGAAGAAGAGATAGAGGAAGAAGTGATGGCTGAAGGCGAAGAACCGAAGGTGATCAAGAAAGAAAAAGCTGAAGACGAAAAAGAAAAAGAAGAAAAGAAGGACAAAGAGTAGAGGAACCAAACGTGTGGGCTGTAGTTGGATTAGGAAATCCTGGGAGACGATACCTCCAAACACGGCACAATGTCGGATTTTTTTTTGTCAAACGTGTGGCCAAGAGCTGGGAAGTTAAATTGAGAAAAAGATCCTGTATGTCCAAAATAATCCTGACAGAACACCATGGAGAAAAAATCCTCCTGGCTCTTCCCCAGACCTATATGAATAGAAGCGGGCTGGCCGTCAAATGTGTTTTGGAAAGTAGGGAAGTGGCTCCTCATCACCTACTCGTTGTCTATGACGACCTCGACATACCGCTCGGAGAAATACGAATCAGAACAGGTGGAGGACCGGGCACACACAATGGCATGAACTCCATTGTCCAGGAGATTCAGACAACCCGGTTTCCCCGGATGAGAGTAGGAATCGGGCCCCTTGCGCCGGATATTTCAGCGACGGACTTTGTGCTCTCTCGGTTTGAAGAGGAGGACCGCCCTTTGCTGAATACGGGATTGGATTTGGCGCAAAAAGCCCTGGATTTAATCCTCAATGAAAACATTGAAAAAGCTATGAACCAATTTAATTGAAATAAAAAAGCTCCTTGTTCCTTCTGGAAAAAGAAGGAGCTTTAAAGCCATAAGGAGGCCATTATGAGACTATACGAAACAACATTCCTCATTGCTCCCACCCTGCCTGAAGAGGAGGCTGAACAGCTTATCGAAAAAATGGCGGGGATCGTCACCGAAAAAAAAGGAAAGATGATCAATGTGGATAAATGGGGAAAGAGAAGACTCGCTTATCCGATTAAAAAATTCGAAGATGCGGTCTATGTGTTTTTTCTTTACAAGGGAGATGTCGATATCCCGACGGAACTAGAGAGAAATTTCAAACAGACAGAATCCGTCATCCGCTACCTGACTATCAAGATGGAGGAACGGGAGAATATCCGGAGACTGAAGAAAGGAGCTTCCCGAGCGGTGGAAACTCCACCTTCAGCACCGAGGGCTAAGGAAAAAGCTGAAGAAGAGACGGTTGTCGAAGAAAAGCCCGTAAAAACACCCTCCGAGAAGACACCAAAGATAGAAACAGCGGCCGAGGAGAAACAGGAAGAAACGAAAGAGGGAGAAAAGAAAGAAGAAGAAAAGCTAGAGGGAAAAAAGAAAGAAAAAGAAAAGATTGAAGAAAAACAGGAAGAGAAGAAAGAAAAAGTGAAAACCCTGGCAAAGAAAATAGACACGGAGACAAAGGACGCAGCTCCAAAAAAGAAGGGGGAAGACACAGGAACGAAGAAGAACGAGGTCGTTCCGGAAAAAGAAGACGAGGCTGTAAAGGAAGAAAAGGAGAAATAAAATGGCAAGAGAACAGAGAAGAGATAGACCGTCCTACAGAAAATATTTCCCGCCCAAACGCAAAGTCTGCCGCTTTTGTGAGAGAAACATTCGGGACATTGATTACAAAAAAGTTGATATTCTGAGAAGATATTCTTCAGAAAGAGGGAAAATAACTCCGAGACGTGTGACCGGAACCTGTGCCTATCATCAAAGAAAATTGGGGGTGGCGATAAAAAGGGCAAGATTACTCGCCCTGCTGCCATATATTCAAGATTGATAACGCGTAGAACTAGTGGAGGAAAGAACATGAAAATCATCCTAAAGGAAAATATAGAGAACCTAGGAAGCAAAGGAGACATTGTCAATGTTGCTGCCGGCTATGGGAGAAATTATCTGCTTCCAAAGAAGCTTGCCTTAAAAGTGACCTCTTCCAATATGAAGATGATCGAGATGGAACAGGCCGCCTTAAAAAAGAACCTGGAAAAAGCCCGGATATCTTATAAAGGGGCCATCCAGAAGCTTAACGAAGTCTCTCTTTCTTTTGAAAGAAAGGCCGGAGAAAAAGACACTATTTTTGGCTCTGTCAGTGTCGCTGACATTAAAGAGGAATTGGATAAATTGGGTTTTGAAATCGAGAAGAAAAAAATCCTGCTCAAGGAACCTGTCAAAAGAATCGGCAGCTTCACGGTGCCGATCAAGGTTTTTTTAGATGACATTGCGGAAATTAAGATCCAGATCGTTCCCGAAGGCGTGGCGGCCGATACCGAGATGCCGGAAGAAAAGAAGGAAGAAGTGGTAAAGGAGGAAAAAGTGGAGCCGGAACCCGAAGTTGAGACAGAAGAAGTTGTTGTTGAAACGGCCAGTCCTGAAGAAACTGTCAAGGATGAAGAAAAGGACGAGAGTAACGAGAAAAACAAGACAAGCTAATAAAAAATCATTATAATATTTGCACAACCGGGCTGATGGCAAGCACATGCCCCGAGGAACCATGGAACTTGACTTGATGTTTTTGAAAAAAACTCCCCCCCATAGCATGGAGGCCGAGAAGACCGTTCTGGGTGGAATTTTGGTCAACAATAAGAATCTGAATGTTGTGCTCTCTATTGTTATTCCGGAGGATTTTTATAAAGAGGCTCACAGAACCATTCTCGGAAAAATCATAGCCCTGGTGGATAAAAACCTCCCTGCAGATTTGCTTTCAGTTACAGAAGAACTTCAGAAAAGTGGACACCTGGATGAAGTGGGCGGTGCGACCTTTGTCTCTTCTTTGATGGATGGAGTTCCCAGGAGTCTCAATATCGAATACCACACACAAATTATCAAAGAAAAAGCACTCCTACGAAGACTCATTTTGTCTTCGGCCAAGACAATTTCCCGGAGTTACGAGCAGAAAGAAGATGCCGATCAGATTTTAGATGAGGCTCAGGCCGGGATTCTCCAGGTGGCAGAGCAAAGGATCCAACAGGGTTTTGTTCACATAGGAAGCGTGACCTCTCCTACGCTGGAGGTTGTGGATGCGTTCCGGAAGAAAAAAGATGCGGTGACCGGAGTCCCGGCAGGATTTCGTGACCTGGATGCTTTGACCTCGGGATTTCATGGTTCAGAGTTTGTGGTTATCGCGGCACGCCCATCGATGGGCAAAACTGCAATGTGTCTCAACATCTCACAGCATGTTGGAATCAAGAGCGGTGGATCGGTCGGTTTTTTTTCTTTAGAAATGGCCAAGGAGCAGCTTGTCCTGCGCATGTTGTGTTCTGAAGCTCAACTTGACCTCAAAAAAGCCAGATCAGGATTTGTCAGTGATAGAGAATTTGAGCGGCTCAAGCTGGCGGCTGAAGTTCTTTCTCAAGCCAATGTGTTTGTGGATGAAACCCCCGCTCTCAGCGTGATGGAGATGAAAGCCAAATCAAGACGGTTAAAGATGGAACACAGTTTGGACATCATCTTCATCGATTATATCCAACTCATGCGCGTGGGAGGGCGGTTTGAAAACAGAAACCAGGAAATGTCTTTCGTTTCCCGTTCGCTCAAAGAGCTGGCAAAGGAGCTGAAGATTCCTGTTGTGGGCATCTCTCAGCTCAGCCGGGCTCCTGAAAAAAGGGGCAATGAACCCATTCCACAGCTTTCTGACTTGAGAGAATCGGGGGCCATCGAACAGGATGCGGATGTTGTCATTTTTATCTATCGGCATGAGTTTTACCATCCGGATGAGGAGAATAAACGAGGGATTGCAGATATTATTGTGGCCAAACAGCGGAACGGTCCCACCGGGAAGATCCATCTTGCTTTTATTAGGGAATATGCCAGATTTGCAGACATGGAATTCCATTCCTACGAACCATAAAATGACAGATCCCAATAGGTCTTCCTTTCTGTTTCGATTTTTAACAAATGCAGGAGAAATCGGGACTCTCTTCAACCAAACGTTTAAAAACATCTTCACTAAATCGTGGGAGAAGAAAAATTTCCTCCAACAGCTGGAAGAGATAGGAGTCAAATCACTTCCGATCGTCACCATTACAGCTGCTTTTGGCGGATTGGTTTTTGGTCTCCAGATCTATATTGCATTTACAAGATATGTGGGACATGGATCTGAAGCCTACTCCGGGCCGATTATTTCTTTGGGTCTTGCGAAGGAATTGATTCCGGTTTTTGTCGGGCTCATGCTTGCGGGGCGTGTGGGCTCATCCATGGCGGCTGAAATCGGCACGATGAAAATTACCGAACAGATCGACGCCCTGTTTAGTTTGGGTGCAGATCCGAACCGTTTTCTTGTCGTCCCTCGGACCCTAGCATGTATTATTATCCTTCCCATGCTGACTCTATATGGTGACTTTATCGGCATCCTTTCCGGATTTTTCTACAACATCGTTCTCATGGGAGTGAACCGTCACATCTACATCACCAACACGCTTATGTACTTCGAGATGTGGGATGTGGTCTCCGGACTTATCAAGGCCGTTTTTTTTGGTGTGATTATCGCCATTATCGGATGTTGGCAGGGATTAAGCACGGAAGCCGGCGCAGAAGGTGTAGGTAAAGCCACAACCCGAGCCGCCGTGATCTCGAGTGTTCTCATCCTTATTTTCAACTTTTTTCTCAGCGAATTTCTTCCGGGGAGCGTCGGCTGATGATCCGTTTTGTGGATGTGCACAAATCCTTTGGAGAGAATCATGTGCTAAGAGGTCTGAATTTAGAGGTTAAAAGAGGTGAGACACTCGTAATCATTGGACAAAGCGGTTCGGGCAAAAGTGTCCTCCTCAAACACATGATCGGGCTTCTTCAGCCTGACAAGGGTCAGATATATATTGATGGAATCAATGTGTCCGGACTTCGGGACGAAAAAGAGCTGTACGCGGTGCGAAAGAAATTTGCCATGCTCTTTCAGGGCGCAGCCCTTTTTGATTCCATGAATGTGGCTCAGAATGTGAGCTTCGGATTGGAGCGATACACGACATATCCGCCGGAAAAAATCCAAAATATTGTGACAGAGTGCCTGAACATTGTGGGATTACGGAATGTGGATAATCTTATGCCTTATGAGCTCAGCGGGGGAATGAAAAAGAGGGTGGGGCTGGCGAGAGCCATTGCCTACAATCCGGAGATTATTCTCTATGATGAGCCCTCAACGGGAATCGATCAAATCCGAGCCAATGCTATCAATGATCTGATTAACCGGTTGAAAGAAGAATTAAAGGTGACTTCTGTAGTGATCACACATGACATGGGCACCACATTTAAAGTGGCGGACAGGATTGCCATGCTTTACCAGGGAACAATTATTGAGAGTGGAACCCCAGAGCAGATTATGCAATCAAAGAATCTTGTCGTCCACCAGTTCATCCATGGGCATTCGGAGGGTCCTCTTGAAAATTGGTAAATAATAGTCTAGGGTGAATGAAGAGAAAGGGTAATAATGAACACCAAAAACAAGGAAGAAAACAGGAACAACACGGGGATGGATGACAGGAATCTCCGTGAATTTAAGCAAAAAGTAAAGATCGGCGCCTTTTTTGTAACCATATTCCTTATTTTAGCCATATTCATTATGTTTGTTGGAGACCTAGGTCTTCTTCTGAAAAAGAAAGGGTATCCCCTCTATGTAACTTTTGACACCGCCATCGGATTGGCCAAAAGGTCCTATGTTCGGATGGCGGGAATAAAAATCGGGTACGTAAAAGATATCCGGTTGGATGGAAACCGACCCCAAGTCGAGCTGTTTATTGATCCGGCTGTCAAAGTCCAGAAGGGATCGAAAGCAACCATGGCCACGGCCGGGCTTATCGGAGAAAAATATGTAGAGATCATTCCCGGAGAGGACGAAGGATTTTTCCAACCTGGGGATAGCCTTCTTCCCGAAGTCTCCTTTGATATTGAACAGCTTGGGAAAATGTTCCTTTCAGTAGGAGAGGACGTGAAGGCCCTGGGAGAGTCCATCAAGACAATTCTTGGGAAGGAAGAGTCTACGACCAGTGTCCAAAGTGCACTGGAGGATTTTTCGGAGTTGACGTCAAGTTTGAAGGAATTGTTAGCAGAGAACCGCCAAGGTATTAAACAGGGGATTCAAAACACCACGAGAGCCGTCGACAGCTTTGAGAAAAAAGTGGGGGATATTTCGAAGAACCTGGAGGAATTTATTGCTGTCATGAAGGAAGTGGTCGAGGAAAACAGAGACAGTGTCAAGCTGAATTTGGAAAAGATCAAGGATTTGATAGAGAAAACCGAAGAATCTTTCCGGCTCTTGAATGAATCGCTGGAAAAGATTAACAAGGGGGAAGGAACTCTTGGAAAACTGATCCAGGATCCTGATCTTTACAACCGTGCCGAGGGAGTGATGGAAGATTTAGAACAAATAATCAATCCTCTTGTTTCGTTGAACGCACGTTTCGGGCTGCGGACAGAATATTTCGGTAAAAGCCGGTTTATCAAGAATACATTCATGGTGGACATCTGGACGGCCAAAAACAAGTATTTCCTTGGCCAAACGGTCTATGATCCCTGGTTGGACAAGTTCACGTTTTCTGCCCAGGGTGGTATTCGCTTGGGACCGTTTGTTCCAAGGTTGGGGATTCTGGAGTCCAAAGTTGGTGCCGGGCTGGATATCTATATGTTAGAGGATAGCCTGCTGATAAGCTTGGAGGGCTTCGATTTTAACCGGATGACGAGTCCCCGTTTCAGAGCCTGGACCCGGTATTCGGCCACAAAGCAATTCTACATCATCCTTGGGATCGATGATTTTACTTTAGGGTCCAAAAAAGAGTTTTATTTCGGCTTAGGTCTGAGATTATAATGAAGATCAAGACAACTTTTTCCTGTCAAAATTGCGGATTCCAATCCCCCAAGTGGATGGGACGCTGTCCAAGCTGCGGCGAATGGGAAACACTTGTAGAGGAAATCGAGGAAAAGTCAACGGAAGGGTTTTCCTTTCCCATTTCTAATCCCGTTCTCTACAAGGATGTCAAAGAGGTAAAAAAGAGAAGGATTAAGACAGGAATCGAGGAATTCAACCGTGTCATCGGAGGCGGAGTTGTCTTGGGATCTCTTGTGTTGATAGGGGGGGAACCCGGAATCGGCAAGTCGACTCTTTTGCTCCAGATCAGCCGTGACTTTGCAGAGCAAGGGGAAAAGGTCCTGTATGTCTCGGGAGAGGAATCTTTGGAGCAAATTAAGCTGCGTGGACAGCGGCTTGGTGTGAGGGACGGGGATCTGTATCTTTTGGCAGAGACTAACCTTGAAAGAATTATTGCTCAGGCCGAAAAGCTTAATCCCCAAATTCTCATCCTTGATTCCGTACAAACGGCCTTTTCTTCCAAGCTGTCGTCAAGCCCTGGGACGATCAGCCAGGTCCGGGAAGTCACCAATCAGATATTTCGTTTTACAAAGACACGGGAAATCTCTTCGTTTCTTATTGGGCATATCACCAAGGAGGGCTCGCTGGCGGGGCCAAAATCTCTGGAGCATATGGTGGATGTCGTTCTCTATTTTGAAGGAGAAAGAGACCACAGCTACAGGGTTCTGCGGGCCTTAAAGAATAGGTTTGGGCCGGTTTCCGAGCTGGCTGTGTTTGAGATGGACGATAAAGGCCTTAAGGCTATTGCAAACCCGTCGGCGTTTTTCTTAAAAGAGAGGCCAAAGGATGAACCCGGGAGTGTTGTTGTCTGTACGCTCAAGGGATCGCGGCCGCTTCTGGCAGAAATTCAAGCCCTTGTCTCCACCACGTTGTTTTCTGGGAATCCTCGAAGGATGACAGTAGGATTGGATCATTTCCGTACGGCCATGCTCCTGGCTTTGATAGAAAGGAAACTTGGATATAGCTTTGCCGGTGAAGACGTTTATCTAAATGTTCCGGGAGGACTTTCCCTGGAAGAGCCGGCCACCGATTTGGCAGTGATTCTAGCGGTTGTGTCCTGCATGAAAAACAAGGCCGTTCCACCGGATGTGACCATCTTTGGTGAAGTGGGTCTGAGTGGGGAAATCCGCTCTGTCAGCCAGCCGCTCACTCGGCTGAAAGAGGCCTCTTCTTTGGGTTTTAACAAGGTGATCCTTCCCAAGGGAAACATGAAGAATAAAGATAAAGAAAGTTTTCCAGATATGCAGTTTTTAGAAGCGAAAAATATAAGAGAAGCTTCTCAAATAATATTTTAAAGGTATATAAAATGGGTATTTTTATTTTACGTTTTGTCATCATTGCTATCATTGCAGCCTCGGGCTATTTTTTTCCCCCGTTTCACTTGAAAAATTACATCGGCGCCGGGATTGCCCTGATTTTGGGGATAGTTATTGTCTTTCTTGAAACAAGAATTCGGAAAAGCCAGTTCAAAATCATCTGGTCATCCACCTTGGGGACGTATGCCGGAGTGCTTCTCGGCTGGGGCTTGGGCTCAATATACCAGACAATTTATCAGGACGAGACAACCGGTTCGTTCATCCGCATTTTTTTTCTCGTTATCATGCCCTATATTGGATTCCTCGTAGGGACGCGAAAGTTCGAGTGGTTGTATCCGGCCCACCTGTTCGAGTTTTTCAGAGAAAAAAGAACGGGAGAGACTCAGAAAATTCTCGATACAAGCGTTATTATTGACGGCCGCATCGCAGATATCAGCAATACGTCCTTTATCGAGGGGCCCCTGATTGTTCCTCAGTTTATTCTCAAGGAACTTCAGATGGTGGCCGACTCCTCTGACGGAATCAAAAGACAAAGAGGACGGAGGGGGCTGGATGTTTTGGAGCAACTCCAGAAATCATCACAGGTTTCGGTTGTCATCTCCGAGATAGATTTTCCGGAAATAGTGGAAGTGGATTCAAAATTGATCGAAATGGCCAAGCAGTTGGATGGGAAGATTATTACCAATGATTACAATTTGAGCAAGATCGCCCAACTCCAGGGTATACCGATCCTCAACATTAACGAACTGGCTAATACCCTGAAACCCGTGGTCCTTCCGGGAGAGGAGATCAAGGTCTTTATCCTCAAAGAAGGGAAAGAAAAGGATCAGGGGGTGGCGTATTTAGATGATGGAACGATGGTCGTCGTGGACAATTCCAGGAAAGTGATTGGACAGACAGTCGATGTGACCGTCACCTCCGTCTTGCAAACCACAGTCGGAAAGATGATTTTCGGTCGATACAACGAAGATTCTGATGAGTAATGTTACAGCGATCATCGTGGCTGCAGGAGAGGGAAAACGATTTGGTTCATCCAAGCCATACGCGGTCTTAAAGGGGAAAAGGATTCTGGACCACAGCCTGGAGACATTCGACCGTCATCCCGGGGTTTCTGACATAATTCTCGTTTTACGTGAGATAGGGCAAAAAGCTTTTTTTTTAGATAAGTATGCCAAATTAAAAACTGTAGCAAAAGGGGGAGAGCGACGGCAGGATTCTGTATTGTCAGGATTTCAACATATTGATCCGGCAAGGACGGATATAATCCTGGTCCACGATGCTGCCAGACCTCTTGTGAAAGCAGAATTGATTGCTTTGATAATTGATGCAGCAAAGGCAAAAGGAGCGGCCATTCCTGTTTTGCCGGTCAGCGATACTGTCAAAAGAATTGAAGGTAATCGGGTCTCACGGACCATCGATAGACGGGGATTGTACAGTATCCAGACGCCGCAGGGATTTTCCTGTGAGATTCTTGGCCGGGCCTTTGAGGAGGTCTTGGAGGACTCGGAAACGTACACGGATGAGGCGGCTCTTGTGGAAAAGCTGGGCGTTGACGTGTTTGCCGTACCAGGAGATCCAAGAAACATAAAGATCACTGTACCTGAGGACCTCAAAATAGCGGAGGCCCTGTGTTGAAGATTAGAGTTGGCCTTGGGTATGATATACACTCACTAAAAGAAGGGCGAACCCTCTACCTGGGCGGCGTGGACATTCCATATTCCAAAGGTCTTCTCGGACATTCAGATGGAGACTGCCTGATACACGCCATTGCCGATGCGCTACTTGGAGCACTGGGGGAGAAAGATATCGGCTTGCTTTTTCCGGATACGGATATGGCGTATAAAAACATCCGAAGCCACAAGCTTCTAGAAGCGGTTATCGGCAGGATGGTTGAGAAAAAAATGGTTATCTGCAATGTTGATACGGTTATCATATGTCAGGAGCCGCGTCTTGCCGACCAGATTCTGCGGATGAAAGAAGTACTGTGTCCAATCCTTCAAATCCGGCCGGATGCATTAGGAATCAAACCGCGTACGAATGAGGGCCTTGGTGTTATTGGACGAGGGAATGCCATTGCCGCGATGGCGACAGTCCTCATTCAGTCAGAATCCTAAATTATTCATAAAAACTACCGACAGCTTCAATTACATTCAAGGATATCGACTAGATAGAATACTTTTTTGCAATATCCGTGAACCTCGGCTCGTGAATAATCCAGGGGTAGAAAAAAGGGGGTTATATTTTAAAGGTCGGGGGGGATTTTTTTTGGTGGGGAGAGAATAAAGAGGTCGGGATTGGTTGAGTCCGAAGGCTTGATCCGCCTGTTGGGGTTGAGAGAATAGCACTCTCGACAATTCGGACCAACCAATTCCGGATGGCGATGACCTTGCTCATCATTAGATTTTGTTCCTCTTTATCCTATGGAGGTCTTTTGGTCTTTTGCTGCGTCTGCCTTGGCTAAGAAGTTTGATATCTGTTCATATCCAGCTTCTTTTCCGATGACAAGGATGTCTACATAGGGGAAAGCGATCAGGCCAAATCCAACTAAGCTGATCAGGGTGGCTGCCAGAAAAATAACGACTTTTTCTTTAAATTTCATTGTCTGTCTCCTTATTAATTTTTTGTTAATTCTCATTACACTTATATATACGTAATTTGATTACAAAAGGTTGCCAAGAAACTACGGAAACTTTACGGATTATGTAGGATTAACCCTGTTTCATTAATGAATAAGACGTGATGTGAGTTAGATAGCCTCCCCATTTCCCTATTTATTGTAGAGTCGGACGGAACCCTTACGAGGTATGTCTCCATTCCTCGCTGAAGCTCCGGGTGGAGACACACTTCTCGACGTCCATCCGACTCTGCTGAAGGTGCTATGTTAGGGATGCATTCCTCCCAGTCCGATTTATCTTGAAGGAGATGAAGGGAGGGCGAAGCGGTGTATCTCTGCGCGCAGCGATCGGAGCGAGGACGGAGGTGCGCCGCGGAAGGGGTCCCGCCTTCATCTCAGGCAGAAGATAACGAAGAGTGATTTATAATCGACTTGTTAGTTCACGGAGAACTCGCTTTTAAAATCATGAAAGTGGGGATGCAGCAAGTTCTTTCTCCTTTAGGATTCTCTAGAAATCATGTAAAATGACAACACTATGGATAAAATCAGAGTTCGTTTTGCCCCCAGCCCCACAGGATTCCTTCATGTGGGGAATGTCCGAACAGCGCTCTTCAACTGGCTGTTTGCCCGCCAGAATAAGGGAACGTTTGTTTTGAGAGTCGAAGACACCGATGCCGAACGGTCTTCTGTCGAATATGAAGACAATTTGATCAAATCCCTGAAATGGCTGGGATTGGATTGGGACGAAGGGCCGGAATGTGGAGGACCTTTTGGGCCCTACCGTCAATCTTTGCGGCAGGACATATATGCTCCTTACACTCAAAGGCTTCTTGAGGAGGGTAAAGCCTTCTACTGCTTTTGTGATCCAGAGGAACTGGAAAGAAACAGGAAGGAAGCGATTTCCTCGGGAAAAATGCCGATATACAGTGGGAAATGCCGGACGATATCGGTCGAGGAGGCTAAAGATAGACAGGCAAAAGAAGAGACTGCCGTCGTCAGACTCAGGACGCCGGATGAGGGAACGGTATCCTATAACGATCTTGTTCGCGGCCACCTGTCTTTTGATCTCAAGCTTATCGGGGATCCTGTTTTGGTTCGCTCCAATGGCCGGCCGGCCTACAATTATGCCGTTGTTATAGACGATGCGTTGATGAAAATCACGCATATTATAAGAGGCGAAGATCACATTTCCAACACACCTAGACAGCTCCTTACGTATGAAGCCCTTTCCATGGAATCTCCCCAGTTTGCCCACCTCTCTATGGTCATGGGCCAGGATAACGCAAGATTGAGCAAACGCCATGGGGCGACATCAGTAGATCAATTTGACAAAGATGGGATTCTTCCCGAGACCCTTTTTAATTATTTGGCGCTTCTGGGATGGTCTCATCCTGAAGAGAAGGAGATTTTAACGAAATCAGAATTGGTTAAGGCCTTCAATCTGAATCATCTCAGCCGATCTGCGGCCATTTTTGATTATGATAAGCTCCACTGGTTGAACCGTCAGCACATGAAGGTTCTTTCCACTCGAGACAAGGCGGAGAAGGCCTGTCCTTTCCTGAAAGCCGTGGGCTTTATGCCGGAGAAGATGTCCGATGAAACCTGGGCTTGGCTTGGAGAGGCGGTCGAGGATTTGATTGAAGGGGCCGATCGGTTTTCCGATCTTCCCGATAAATTTTCTCCATTTTTTGATTTTAACCTTGAGGAAATGGACCGTGAGTCCAGAGAGATTTTAGACACTGAATGTGGGCGAAAAGTCGTCACACTTTTGAGCGCAAAAATTGGCCATACGGAACAATTTGATTACGACATTTTTGCCTCTTTTGCCAAAGAGATCAAGGATGAAACAGGCTGCAAGGGAAAAGATCTTTTTCATCCTCTCCGGATTGCCCTCACCGCCCGGACTTCAGGGCTGAAACTGGACCGGTTCATTTATCTAGTCGAAGAGGGGGCGCGATTATCCTTTCCGAGGCCTATCAAAAGTTGTACCCAACGCATAGCTGAAGTTTTGGATTTTATGGGATAGATGGAAAAGATTAGCCGCCTCAATCCGCTCTACGAAGCGCTAAAAGCCTCCTCCTGCCGCGTGCAAAAAATTCTGATCCAGAAAGATTCACCAAAGAAAAAATTCGAAGACGTCCTTTTGCAAGCTGAATCCAGAAATGTTCCCTGTTCCTTCGTCTCAAGACAGGTGCTGGATCGGATAGCCGTGCATCATCAAGGGATTGTCGCCTATGTTGCCGAAAAACAGTGGTCTTCGTTCGAAGAGATCGTCGAGTCTACAGACATGCCTTTTTTTGTGCTGTTGGATGGAGTGGAAGATCCACACAACCTGGGCGCGATCATCAGAACGGCTGAGGGAGCCGGAGTGAATGGGATTTTCATTCCACAAAGGCGGGCCGCAGGGCTTACAGAGGCTGTTTCTCTTGTGTCTGCGGGCGCCGTAGAGCATGTCAAGATATCACAAGAAAAAAACATAGCCCGCACGATGAATGAACTGAGAAAAAAGGACATCTGGCTGGTAGGGGCCGAAGGTGACAGCCAGAGAAATTGGTATGAATTTGACTACACTTTGCCCGTCGGGCTCGTTTTTGGGTCAGAAGGAAAAGGACTACGCCCCCTCATTCGAAAGAAGTGTGACGAGATCCTCTCCATCCCGCTTTATGGCCGGATAGCGTCTCTCAATGTGGCGGCGGCGGCCTCAATTTTCCTCTACGAGGTCGTTCGCCAAAGAAAGGAAAAATAATATTGAATAAATCCTTGGCGATAGTCGTACTAATCTTAGTAGAGCCAAACAAATGCTACATGAATCGACTATACAAAACTTCCGGATTATCCCGAATGTCAGGCGGGGCAAAGTGAGCCACCAACCGCTTTCAGAAAATGAAATACTTGCCTTGGTTAAAAAAGGGGATGCTCAAGCCTACCAGCAGATCGTCAAAAAGTACATGCAGACAGCCTACTACATTGCCCTGGGATTTGTGCATAATCATCAAGATGCCCTCGATCTTTCCCAGGAGTCTTTCATCAAAGCTTTTCGCAAAATAAAAAGTTTTGATGCGGGGTGGCCTTTTTTCCCCTGGTTTTACCGGATTTTGAAAAATCTCTGTATCGATCATTTCAAACGGATTCGTCGTCGGATGGAAATTCCATTAGAGGAAAGTTATTTTCTTATTCAAGACAGTGAGGACAAAGAGATGAAAGAGGCCATGTGGCAGGGGATTGAAAAGCTTCCGTTTGAACAGAAAGAAATCATCATACTCCGATATTTTCGGGAATATTCCTATGAGGAGATTGCTGAAATTACAGGAAAACCTATCGGGACGGTGATGTCCTCTCTTTACTATGCAAAAAAAAAGCTAAAAAACATCGTAGGGAAATATTTAGGTTTTGAGAAGGATTAATCCTATGGATCATCAACATATAAGAGAGCTCATTTCTTCTTATCATGATGAAGGCCTTTCCTCAGTACAGAAACGGTCGGTTGAAGCGCACATTCAGACCTGTGCGGAGTGCCGGAAAGAATGGGAAGACATGAAAAAACTTGAGGAGGTTATGGATAAAATGAAATTGAAAGAGGCAAAGCCTGAAGTGTGGAAGGCGTACTCGACATCCGTTTACAACCGACTGGAACGGAGAATCGGATGGATTTTGTTTTCCGTTGGTGCTATGATTCTTCTTTTCTTTGGCGGATACAAAATGGTTGAAGGTATTATTCAAGATAAGACTACTCCCCTGCTTATAAAGGTAGGAATTATGGCCATCATGGGAGGATTCGTTGTGCTTTTTATTTCTGTCTTGAGGGAACGGATCTTTGTCAGCCAGAGAGAACGGTACAAGGAGGTTGAGAAATGATTATAGTGACTACAGATTTTATTCATGAAAAAAAGATCGTAAAAAATCTTGGTCTAGTCCGTGGGAATACCATCCGGGCTCGACATGTCGGCCGCGATATTTTAGCATTTTTCAGAAATATTGTTGGTGGAGAAATCCGAGATTATACAAAAATGATGGCGGAGTCCCGTGAGCAGGCCCTGGACAGAATGGTGGAAGAAGCCGAAAGTCTTGGAGCCAATGCCATCATCACTATGCGTATCACGACATCGATGATCATGCAGAGCGCCTCCGAGATTTTAGCCTATGGCACGGCTGTCGTCATCGAATGATTCGATTTGACTCAAGACCTGTGATTCTTTCTTTTCGCTTCCTAGTTACTGTCTTTCTTTTTATCTCCGTTTTTTCAATTCTGCTCCCAAGTCAATCCACAGGGACAGTCGAAAGAGGGGAACTGTCCATTTATTTTTTTGGAGAAAAAGTCGGTTATGAAGAATATATTTGGGAGGAACATGAACGGGGATATATCCTTTCCGTTAAAGGACGAATGACCAAACCTGTGGCTATCGAGGTGGAAAGCCTGAAAATAGAACTTGATAGAAGTTTTATTCCCCTTCGATATTCCTTCATAGGCTCCCTGGGTGGGATTCGACAAGAAATCTCAAGCGTCATTTCTGAGGGCGACGTTTTAAATACGATTCTCGTGAATAGCCAGGAACAAAACCTGCGAAGCAAAATCAGGAGGGATGCTTTCCTCCTTCCAAATCCCCTGTTTTCGCCCTATCTTCTGATCACCAAAAAATATGGATGCAGGATGGAGGAAAAGAAAAATTTATCCGCCTATATCATCCCTCAGCTCGAAATACCCTTCACCCTCGAGTCCAGTGAGGAAGACCCCTGTCTTCTTCTCATGCAGATCAATGGCATCCAGATTGAACTTAAAACGAATGAATATGGACAATTAAAAATCCTCCAGATTCCTTCCCAAAACCTTAGGATTACAAATATCATCTCCTCTTCCCATTGAAATTTATCCTCGACTTCACTCATCTTGCTTCGCTTGGTTGTTTCCTATAAAATAAACAAGTATATTTGACGCGATCCCCCAAAAGACAATGGATAAACTGAAGGATTATTACCAGCTTGAAAAGAACATCATGCTTCTCAAACAGGAGATTGATGATGTGCATGCCAGCGAACCGCCGGATAAAAATGAGAAGATTGCTCGTCTTCGAAAACAAATTTATTCAGAGTGGGAAGACCTCAAACCCCGGTTGACTCCACTGAATATCGTGCAGTTGGCCCGGCATCCTCTACGGCCCTACACTCTAGATTATCTGGATTACCTCACGGATGATTTTTTGGAATTTCACGGCGACCGAAGGGCTGGAGATGATCCCGCAATTGTGGCTGGATTTGGATTCTATCGAGGACGAACGGTGGCCTTTATCGGACACCAGAAGGGGCGGACGACAAGAGATCGTATCGCAAGAAATTTTGGCCAACCAAATCCCGAAGGGTACCGCAAAGCTCTACGGATCATGAAGCTGGCTGAAAAATTCGGATTTCCCATCATCACCATGATCGATACACCCGGGGCCTATCCGGGAATCCAGGCAGAGGAACGAGGGCAGGCTGAAGCCATTGCCTTCAACTTGAAGGAAATTTCAAAACTCAAGGTTCCTGTGGTTAACCTCGTTATTGGGGAGGGAGGCAGCGGAGGGGCGCTGGCTGTTGGAGTGGGGGATGCCCTCTTGATCCTTGAAAACTCATTCTATTCAGTGATCTCTCCTGAAGGGTGCGCGGCCATTCTTTGGAAGGACCAGGGAGCCGTGGCTCAAGCGGCTGAGAATTTAAAATTTCTTCCGAAATATTTGATCGAATTTGGAATCGTGGATAAGGTCATTCCTGAACCGCCGGGAGGTGCCCATCTCAATTACGATGCCGTATTCAAAAATGTCGATAAACAGTTGAACCAGACACTCAAACGACTCGAACTAAAAACGCCCGAAAAAAGAATCGAAGATCGTTATTTGAAGTTCAGGAAAATCGGGGTTTTCCAGGAAAAATGAGGGATAAATTTAAGCCCAAAAACATTCCGTCTATCAAAGGAACCAAAGATATCCTCCCTGATGAAATCGGAAAGTGGCAGAAAGTTGAAGTTGCCGCAAAAAAAATCTTTGAAACCTACGGATACAGGGAAATCCGCACTCCCGTCTTTGAAGCCACTGAGCTGTTCGAGAAAGGAACGGGGGAAACTTCTGATATTGTTATCAAGGAAATGTACACGTTTACCGATAAGGGAGGACGTTCACTGACCCTAAGGCCTGAATACACTCCTTCGGTGGTGAGGGCCATCATCGAAAAACGGCTTGATCTCAAGCCGCAGCCCATGAGGTATTATTTTATTGGGCCGATGTTCCGTTACGATAAACCGCAGAAGGGACGATACCGGCAGTTTCATCAGATCGATATTGAAGTGTTCGGCGAAGAAGATCCTGCAATCGATGCAGAAATTGTCCAGATGGCGGATTTTTTTCTTAAACATCTGAGAGTCATAGATACCAAGATTATCGTCAATTCGGTCGGCTGCAAAGAGTGCCGGCCCTCATATCTGAAAAAACTACGGGCTGCGGCGGAGAAAGAAAAAAGGCATCTCTGCGATGACTGTGTGAGGAAAATAGAGACAAATCCGCTGCGTCTATTTGACTGTAAAATCGGCACTTGCCTGGACACGGTCAAGGATTTTCCGAAAATAACCGACAATCTTTGTAAAGAATGTAAACTACATTTCCGCTCCTTCTGTTCTCACCTGGATCTATTCGGGATTACATATAAGGCCGATCCCCGCCTTGTCCGAGGGATTGATTACTATACCAAGACGACTTTTGAAATTGTCACATCCAAGCTGGGAGCCCAGGATGCCATTCTCGGCGGGGGACGGTATGATGAGATGATGAAAAATTTTGGTGGCCCGGATATTTGTGGTATCGGATTTGCAATGGGGATGGAAAGACTTTTGGAGATTGTGCCTAATGAAAAAGAGAAGCCAGAATTTTTGTATATAGCCTATATGGGCGAGGCGGCCAAAAAAACAGGAATGAAGCTGGCCCAGCGTATCCGTGAAAAAGGGAGAGAGACGCTGATTGAGTACAGGGAACGGAGCCTGAAAAACCAGATGAACAGAGCCAATAAACTGGAGGCTGCCTGGGTGCTGATAGTGGGTGAGGATGAAGTTAAAAAAGGCACATTCCAGCTCAAAAACATGAAAACCGGAGAGCAGGTTGAAGAGGCCGAAGAAAACATCCTCAAAATTATAGAGGATGGAAAATGAATTCTAAGGCTCCATTCGGAAGAAAAAGAACAAACTACTGCGGTCAGCTCAGGAAAAGCCATGTCGGCAGTCAAGTGACTCTCTTCGGATGGGTTCGCAAGCAGAGAGATATGGGGAACCTGGTTTTTATCGATCTCTGGGATAGAGAAGGCTTGGTTCAAGTAGTTGTGACATTTAAGGATAAAGCTCTGCTTGATTTGGCCAAAAATCTTAAGATGGAATATGTCGTCAGAGTTAACGGTATAGTCAGGGAAAGAGAAGAGAATATGCGGAATCACGACCTCCCAACCGGAGATGTGGAGGTAGAGGCTATCGGTCTCTCGATTCTCAATTCGTCCGAGGTTGCGCCTTTTGTTGTGGCCGATCCTCCTCAGGCTTCGGAAGAACTCAGGCTCAAATACAGATATTTGGACCTGCGCCGGAATTCCATGCAGCACAATTTTAAGCTTCGCCATCAAGTGGCTCTAAAAGCTCGCAATTTTTTGAGCGAGAATGGTTTTTATGAAATCGAAACGCCTTTCCTGACGAAATCCACTCCGGAAGGAGCTCGAGATTATCTTGTGCCCAGCCGGGAATACAAAGGCCGGTTTTTTGCGCTTCCCCAATCTCCTCAAATATTTAAACAGATTTTGATGATTTCTGGCTTTGAGCGGTATTTTCAGATTGTTCGGTGTTTTCGTGATGAGGATTTGAGAGCGGACCGCCAGCCCGAGTTCACACAGATCGATATCGAAGCGAGCTTTATGACTCGTGAAGATATTTTTTCTCTCAATGAAACGCTGATGGCGGAATTGTTCCAGGTTATCGGGGTTGAAGTGGAGCGTCCCTTTCCACGCCTCTCCTATGAGGAGAGCATGGACAGATATGGAAGCGACAAACCGGATCTACGTGCTGAGATCGAAATTCTAGATCTAACGAGTATTGGAAAGGATCTGGATTCTGATATCTTAAAAAAGGCGCTCGATACAGGAGGAGTCATAAAGGCCCTTGTTCTCGAAGGTGCAGGAGAGTATTCTCGCAGCCAGCTGGACAAGCTGAATACAAAAGCCAGAGAGTGGGGTGGAAAGGGAGTTATCTGGATTAAAAAGACAGATGAATTTAAATCATCCTTAAGGCTTCCTCAGGGGCAGCTGGAGACCATCTGGATTCAATGTGGAGCCAGCGAAAGGGACTTGATCCTCCTTCTGGCAGATGAAAAGCGACGGGCTCAAGAACTATTGGGAAGTTTCCGGGCGGATTTTATCCGCAATCTCGATAAAAAAGTTCCAAACTTCAAATTTGTTTGGGTGACAGATTTTCCCCTTTTTGAATGGAGCGAAGACGAAGGCCGCCTAATCTCAATGCACCATCCCTTTACTTCTCCCATTGAAGAGGATTTAGGATTTCTAGAAGAGGACCCAAAGCGAGTCAGAGCCCAGGCCTACGATCTTGTGCTCAACGGCACAGAAATTGGAGGAGGTTCTATCCGGATATATAAACAGGATATTCAGGAAAAAATATTTACGATCCTGGGATTAAATCCTGCAGAAGCCAAGGAAAAGTTTGGGTTTTTCTTGGAAGCCCTTCGCTATGGTGCGCCTCCCCATGGAGGGATTGCCCTAGGCTTTGACCGGCTCGTCATGCTTTTAGCCGGAGAAAAATCCATACGGGAAGTCATCCCCTTTCCCAAGACCACGAGTTCCCTATGCCTGATGACCGAATCTCCTTCGAGTGTGAGCAGCCGGCAGCTGGATGACCTGGGAATCAAAAGGAAAGATTAGACTAGAAAGCAGGTTTCAGGCGCCTTGTCTCTGTGAAAAGAGCGCTGACGATAGCGAGAAATGTAAACAGAAAGGTTTTCCACAGGGCGGAAACTCCCGCCCGACCTAAAAACTGCATTGCGGAAAGAGTCTCATTCCCTGAGGGGAAGACAAACACCCTGATTGCTGTTTCCAGAAGAGCATAACACAGGGCGAGTGCAATCCCTCCTGCTGCACTCATCAGAATCCTTTTGGACAGCCTGGCTCCTCCCGCCCAAATGGTAATGGCTGCCGCCGTCAAGATCGGAATCCACACAGCGACCCACCAGATATTTTTCAAGCTAGGCAAGTGACCCGTCTGCAAAAAATAGATCCAGTCAATGGCAGCCAGGACGACCAATCCGGCAAAAACACAAAAAGGGATATGCCAGGCTCGCGTCTTTAATCCCTTCCGCCGTTCCTGGCGTTCACGCAGACGGCGTCTGATTGTGAGGGGATAGTTATAGAACAAGTCAAAAACAGCATGTTCCAATAGGGCTCCTCTCTCTCCGAAGATGGGAACAATATGGACGGCACCCGTGGCCCAGTGCCCGGCCATAAAACGGGCGAGATCTGAGTACCGGTAGGCCATCTGAATGGGGAATGCGAGATAACCGATATATTTAAAAAAACTGAGGAAAAAGGCGATGTTGTAATCCTTAAAGTTGCGTTCCCGGATGACCAGAACAGTCACATACAGCCCGCGGACAATTGAACCGGGAGAAATGGGAGTGACCTGGAAGAGGCCTAGGATGAGACCGGCATGAAGAGATGCCTCCGGCCAGGACAGTTCTGGGTGCAGCTTGACATAGACAATAGCCACTATAACAGAGACAATTTGTGTGATTGGAAGAGTACAGACGTGGACGGCCATACTCTTGAGATATTTTTGGATAAAAGGTTCCTTGACCTGAGCCCTGATGTCGGCCGCCTCTTTTTCTGTCAGCATCCCATTTTTCTGTCCTTGAGACACCATGTCACGCAGCCATTTCTCCCGCGCGGACTGCTTGAAATACAACCTGAGAGGTCTGACAAAGATATTGTCCAAAACCTGGAAAAAAGTTTTTCTGTCGGTAAAAAACCTGTGAAGACCAGGGGGAAAAAAGGACAGTGGAAAATGAGAAAGAAAACGAAGTGGAGAGATAGCTAACCGCAAGGCTCTGTTAGCACTGATTCGTCCCGACTTGTGCCAGCGGATGAGGTTTTCGGCCCTTTTTGCCCGGATGGCCCGTCCGAAATATTTTAGACTGGAGAGAAGCTGTTTGTAGTGAAGGCGCAAATCTTCTCTTCCCCATAGTTTGCGGAGGAAGCGGCCCAGGAAGGGGATGAAACCAAGGACAGTGAAAAGGATGGAAAGGGGCACTCTCTTTGAGAGTTTTTCCGTAGTCTTGTCATCCGTGATATTCCGGATGCGCCAGCTTTGGATATTTCCCTTTCTGATGGACGACCAGAGTTTTCTCTTGTAGAGGAGCTTGATATGGTTGTGGAAAATATCAGGCAGGGATTCCCTGTAGATCTTTTCAGAAGTTTTCAGTTCCTCAAGAGCCTCTTCCATTCCGGAGAAGGCGTCAGGATTTTGGTTGATGAATTTTTGGAGTTTTTTAATATTTCCGCGGTCAAACTGCACCCAGCTTCCCCGTGCGATCCCCTTGAGGATAAGACTGAAGTCTTTTGGGCACATCGGGAGGAAAGGAAGAAGTGCCAGTCCAGCCCGGAAATCTACTGCGACCAGACCCTCATCAGGAGCAGGGTCGCTGGATGTCCGTTTGAGGGCATTGGGTTGACTCTTACAGGTCCACCATTCATATTGGCGAGCCAACTCTACAGCCCCCATCTCATGAAGGAGAGAGACGAGCCGGGCCATAAAAGAACGCTTGGACAAGTACTCAGGAGAATGAGTGGCTTCATTTTGGCCCACTTTCTTTTTGCCGCGGGCGTCCAGATTGTCCTCCACTTCGAATCTCCACATTCGGCCTTCGATCCACTCGCTGATTTCTCCGCAGCTCCCAAGGGTTGAATCGATGACGGTGGCCAGGATATCGACAACCGCTTTTTCTGTGCCCAACCGGATTTTGGCCCCCTGCCTAATGAATTTCTGCCAGAGTGCGCCGGCACGGGCGGCCGCCGGATTCACCTGAAGAGAAAAAGGCCCTTGAAAAGCTACTCCATAGATAAAGTTTCGGAACAGACGGGCGAATCCTGAGAAAGGGATGAGGATCTTTAAGGCATAGGTTTGGCCTTCTGTCAAACCAGCTATGGGGCCTTGGGGAGTGTTGAGGCTTAAGACGCGAATTTTGTACACCTGGCCGGCATAGCCGCCGCCCACAAATTTTTCAATCCTTATCTTGGCGCTTCCGGCTTTTGCCGGCACAACACCTTTGATAGCGTAAACGAGTTCTTTCCCAGGTTCATAGCTCTTGATACACTGAGGACGGGAGAGATTCTGCTGTGTGAAAATGTCTTCTAGTTTTTTAATGGTCTCGACTGAATAATCTGTTCCCAATCCGTGCTCCTTGAGCTATAACAATTCTTTTTGTTTTTTTTTCTTTAATGTCTCGACGAGCTCTTTGACCTTCTGGTCCGAATCCTTATGACAGACAAGAAGTGCATCGCCGGTGTTGACGACAATGATATCCTGGACGCCCACAAGTGCTGTGAGCTTCTCTGGATTGTAGACGATGCAGTTGTGGGAGTTGATGGAAAGATGTTGGCCTTTGAGTGCGTTCGCATCGTCATCCCTATTCCAAATATCACCCAAAGCCGACCACGAACCAACATCCGACCAGCCAAAGTTTCCTTCACACATCCTCACTCCCGATGCCTTTTCCATGAGTGCATAATCGATCGAGATGGCTGGAATTTCTGTAAAAATATCGGCTATCCCGGGAGCGTCGTTTTCTTTAAGGGCCGTGAGGATTTTGAGCCAATAGGTGTACATGAAAGGAGAATATAATTCCAGTTTTTGCACGAAGGCTTCGGCCTGCCACAAGAACATTCCTGAATTCCAGAAATATGTCCCTTCTTTTAAAAAATGAACGGCTTGTTCGTAATCCGGCTTTTCCTTAAATTCCTGGACAGAATAAAAATTTTCATCCTGGACACGTATTGGTTTGTTCTTAGAAAACCGAATGTAGCCGTATCCGGTGGCCGGAGAAGTCGGGGGGATACCGAAAGTGATAAGCTCGGAGTTTTGGGAGGCTACCCGTGCTCCGGCTTCCAATTTTTTGAGAAAAGTCTCCGGATCTGTAATAAGGTGGTCGGCCGGCAGAACGGCCAAAACCGCGGAAGGATTGTTCAAATAAACAGAGGCTGTGGCCAGCAGCAGAGAGGGTGCTGTGTTTTTCCCCTGGGGTTCGACAAGAATGTTGTCCTCCAAAAGATTAGGAAGAAGGGTTTTAATTGTTTGAGCCTGGGCCGCATTGGAAATGGTTAAGATCTTGGATTCAGGGAAAAGAGGGCTCAAGCGTTGGACAGTTTCTTCGATCATTGATTTTTCGCTGATAATGGGGAGAAATTGCTTGGGTGTTTTCTCCCGGCTTAATGGCCAAAACCGGGAACCTACTCCACCTGCCAAAATAACTGCAAAAAAATCCATTTTTAGTTCTCTTCCAATCGAGAGATGACGTCTTCAATAATTTTTTCGACTTCACTCCGAATTGCCTGGAGGGCGCTTTTTGAGTCGGCCTCAAACCTGAGAACTAAAATTTCTTGCGTATTTGACGGCCGGACCAAAGCCCACCCATTGGGATAGATCGCACGGACACCGTCAATGTCTATTATCGGATACTTTTTGGCCAGCTCCTTCTTGACTTCATCGACAATTTTGAATTTGACTTGGTCGGACACATAAACACGGATTTCAGGGGTACTGTATGTAACCGGGAGGTCTGCAAGAGTTTGAGAGAGATTTTTTTTAGAGCGTGACATCAGTTCGAGAAGGCGTGCAGACGAATAAATGGCATCATCGAATCCGAAAAACCGGTCGGCAAAAAAAATGTGTCCGCTCATTTCCCCGGCGAGCAATGCTTTTTCTTCCTTGATTTTTTTCTTAATGAATGAGTGTCCTGTTTTCCACATGATAGGCCGCCCGCCCAGGTTTTCGATCTCGTCGTACAGGAGTTTGGAAGCCTTGACTTCAGAGATAATAGTTGCCCCAGGATTGCTGGCGAGTATGTCTCGGGCAAAAATGATCATAAGCTTATCTCCCCAGATGATCTGTCCCAAGTTGTCGATGACTCCAATTCTGTCTCCATCCCCATCATAGGCGAAGCCCATGTCAGCCTTTTCGTCAGCGACCTTCTGAATAAGATCTTTCAGAGCTTCAGGGACAGTGGGATCGGGATGATGATTGGGAAAATTCCCATCCACATCACAGTAGAGCTCAATGACGTCACACCCCAATTTCTTAAAGAGAGGCACGGCAATGACTCCCGCAGTGCCGTTGCCGGCGTCAAGCACAATCTTTAGTTTCTTCTGAAGAGAAATATTATTTAAAACATAATTTTCGTATTCAGGGGCTATATCATAGGTTCTTACTGAAGCGCCGTCTTCCTCGTGGAATTGGCCTGAATGGATCAGGGAAAAGATGTCTTGGATGTCATCCCCAAAAAGCGTGTCCTCTCCCAGCATAATTTTAAATCCGTTGTATTCCGGTGGATTGTGTGAGCCCGTGATCATAACTCCGGCCTCGTAATTCTTGAAATAGATGGAAAAATAGAGAAGAGGTGTCGGAATGGTTCCCAGATCGGTGACGTTGCATCCTGTCGACTTGAGCCCGGTGGTGAAAGATTTGGCAAATTGGGGTGAGCTGAGCCTTCCGTCCCTTCCGAGAGAAACTTCCCTGCGGCCTTTTTGGCGGAAATATGTGCCAATTCCCTTTCCCAGCAGCTCGACGGTTTCAGGAGTGAGATCCTGTCCGACAATGCCTCGAATATCGTATTGACGAAAAATGTCTTTATTAAGGTTCAAGGTTCTCCCGCCCGTGTTATTGTCCGATGATTGTTTGCTGCAATTCCGGGTTCCCTTTGATGTTGGTGATATTGTTTTGAATGATGTCCCATTTGTCCTGAACCGTCAGAATGAACTCGATAAATTCACGAACGGCTCCTTTCCCTCCTTCTAAACGACAGTGATAATGACTGTGCTTTTTGATGATTGCATGAGCATTGGCCACGGCACCTGCGAATCCGACTTCCTTGATGACATCGAGGTCTCCAAGATCATCTCCAATATAGGCCACATCTTCACGGTGGAGATTGTGTTTTTCGAGTATCTCTTGCAAGACTTTTTTTTTATCCAGGATTCCCTGATGGAGCTCTATAACTTTAAGATTCTTGGCTCTTTTGGCCAAGGGCTTGGAAAATTTCCCTGTTATAATTCCGGTTTTTATCCCTGCTAGATGGGCCAGGAGAATCCCCAGTCCGTCCACGACATTATAAGATTTGACTTCTTCTCCATCAGGGAGAAGGAGCAGAGTTCCATCTGTCAAGGTTCCGTCAACATCCATGATGATCATTTTGATTCTTTCTGCGCGCTGTCTATTGTCTTTTTCAGGCATCAAAACATCTCCGTTCTCCATAAATCATGCAGATGGATGATTCCTTCTGTTTCTCCCTTGTCATTGGTGATGACTAGGGATGTGATTTTATGCTTTTCCATAATGTTTAGGGCTTGTGTGGCCAGGTCGGTTTTATTGATAGTGGCTGGATTTGGCGTCATGCAGTCTTTAGCATTTTTGGAAAAAAGGTTTTTTCCGTGTTTTTGGATCAGGCGGCGGAGATCTCCATCGGTGATAATCCCCTTAAGAGTATTATTTTTGTCAGTCACACAAGTCATCCCTAATTTTTTCTCGGACATTTCTTGGAGAACGTCTTTTATGGGCGTGTCCAGTTGTACACATGGAATTTGCTGCCCAATGTGCATTATGTTTTTGATATTAAGGAGTCTACCAAGTTGTCCTTTGGGGTGAACGGATAAAAAATCTTTCTCTTGAAAGCCCTTTTTCTCCATCAGAGCTATGGCCAGGGCATCTCCCATGGCCAGGGAGGCTGTTGAGCTGGCCGTAGGAACCAGTCCTCTGGGCTCGGCTTCTCGACGCACCTTCGCTTCAAGCACAACGTCACTGTATTGGGCCAGTTTAGAATTCTTTGCGCCCGTAATCGCTATCAACTTAATCCCGATCCTTTTGACAAAACCCAGAAGATCGATGATTTCTTTTGTGTCTCCGCTGTAGGAGATGGCAATGATGATGTCGTCTTTCATTATCATGCCCAAATCCCCATGTCCGGCTTCTGCCGGGTGAATGAACATGGCCGGTGTGCCGCAGCTGGACAGAGTGGCCGCTATTTTGCGTCCGATGAGTCCTGATTTTCCCATACCTATAACGATGACACGAGCTTTAGTCTGGGACAGCAGTTCAACGGCTTGGGCAAAGTTTTCATCTAATCGAGCGGCGATAGACCGAACAGCCTCGGCTTCGATTTCCAAAACGTTTTTTCCTGTTTGGATGATTTGGTCTTTTGAAGTCATAGTTTGGATATTATACATTATACAGGGGAGTTTATCTCGTCAACGGCACTCCGCAGTTTGAGGAGTCCTTCTAAAAAAATGCGTAAATCATTTAAATTCAACGAGTTGTACTTGTCGGAGAGGGCTTTTGAAGGATTGTCGTGAATTTCACAAAAGATGCCATCGCAACCAACACTGATGCCGGCTCTGGCAATAAAGGGGATAAAGCAGGCGTCTCCTCCGGAAGAATGACCCTCTCCTCCGGGGTGTTGGACGCTGTGGGAGGCGTCGATGACAACAGGGAATCCCAGCTCTTTCATGATGGGGATCGACCTGATATCAAAAACAAGGTTGCCGTATCCGAAAGTTGTCCCTCTTTCAGTCAGAATAATGTTCTCGTTGCCTTGGTCTGTAACCTTTTCAACGATATTTTTAACCTCATATGGGGACATGAACGGCCCTTTTTTTATGTTTAGGGGCCGTTGTGTCCGAGCCGCCGTGACGATTAGGTCGGTCTGCCGGCTGAGGAAGGCAGGAATTTGGATGATATCCAAAACTTCGGCCGCTGCCTGTACGTGACCCGTTTCATGAATGTCAGAAAGAACCGGGACGGCCAGTTCCTGTTTGATATCTGAGAGAATTTGTAGTCCTTCCTTCAGGCCAGGCCCTCTAAAGGATTTGAGAGAGGAACGGTTGGCCTTATCGTAAGAAGCTTTGAAAATGTATGGGACTTTTAAGTCTTGGCAGATGGCACTGATTTTCCTGGCCATAGAAAAAGCGTGGTCTCTGTTTTCGAGAACACAAGGTCCTCCGATCAGAACGAGCGGATTTTTTCCGCCTATTCTAATTCTTTCGTTGATGCGAATGTCTTTGACATCGGTAGGCATAGCAAGCTCCGATAAATGATTTAAAAATAGGATGGGATTTTAGTGGTTTGGATTTAAATTCTGGGTGAAACTGACATCCCAAAAACCAGGGATGATCTTTCAACTCTACAATTTCTACCAGGTCGTGTTCTGGATTTTTCCCTGAGATAATAAGTCCGGCGGCTGATAAAATGTCTTCATATTCCGGATTAAATTCGTATCGGTGTCTGTGCCGCTCATAGATTTCGGTTTTTCCGTAAATTTTAGAAGCCAGGGAGTCTTTTTTCAAGCGGCAGAAGTACTCTCCCAATCTCATTGTTCCTCCCATGGGTTGGACCCCCTTCAATTCTCTCCATTTAAAGAAAATATTGTGTGGAGTATTTGGGCCGAACTCAGTGCTGTTCGCTCCCTTGAGTTTGGCCATGTTTCTTGCATATTCTATGGTTGCACACTGCATGCCTAGGCAGATCCCGAAGAACGGCACCTTTTTTGTTCGGGCAAAAGTGACAGCCCTTATCTTGCCCTCAATTCCCCTGACTCCAAAACCTCCTGGAACTAGAATTCCATCAGCTTTTTTGAGTAAGTCTCTTGCCTTTCTCTCTTCCAATTCATCGGCTTCAACCCAGGTGATGTTGACTTTTAAGTTGTGAGCCGTCCCGGCATGATAGAGAGCCTGGTTGAGACTGATGTAGGAATCTTTCAGCCCCGTATACTTTCCGACAAGAAAAATATCGACCTCGTCGGCCGGATTTTTCATCCGTTCGACCATGGATTTCCATTGAGAAAGGTATCTTCTCCTTTGCGGCAGGTTCAATCTGCTGAGAATAATCCGGTCTAAACCTTGCTGCGCAAAGATAAGAGGGACTTCATAGATGATGTCCACATCCTTGGCTGTGATGACAGCTTCCAGGGGAACATTCGTAAAAAGTGAAATCTTCTCCCGGATTTCTTTGCTGAGATAACGGTCTGTGCGGCACAAAATGATATCGGGTTGGATTCCGATGGCTCTTAACTCTTTAACACTGTGTTGGGTTGGCTTTGTTTTCAGCTCTCCGGAAGTTGACATATATGGGACCAAGGTGAGATGAACAAACAAGCTGTTTTCCGGACCCAGGGTCAGCCTCATCTGTCGGCAGGCCTCCAGGAAAGGCAGGCCCTCGATGTCTCCAACGGTACCGCCCAACTCGACTATGACGATATCGTTGTCATTGGATGCGGAGAAAAAAGCCTTTTTGATTTCATCCGTGACATGGGGAATCACCTGTACGGTTTTCCCAAGGTATTCTCCGTTTCTTTCTTTTTTCAGTATGGATTCGTAGATTTTTCCCGCGGTCCAGTTATGGGCTTTAGATGTCCGAGTTGCCGTGAATCGCTCGTAATGACCCAGATCAAGATCTGTTTCTGCTCCATCGTCCGTGACAAAAACTTCACCATGTTGGAAAGGGCTCATGGTCCCGGGGTCCACATTTAAATAGGGATCGAATTTCTGGCACGTGATTTTGTAGCCGTGGCTTTCCAGTAGACGACCGATGGAGGCGGCGGCAATCCCTTTTCCGAGAGCTGAAAGAACTCCTCCGGTAATAAAAATAAATTTAGTCATGTTGTCCTTTTCTCAAGAAATTTTCAACTTTGATTATATCTTCTGGTGTATCAACACTCAAGGTGGAATGGGATGTTTCGACAATTTTTATCCTGTATCCATTTTCCAGGGCTCTCAACTGTTCGAGTTTCTCCGATTTTTCAAGGCTGGTTTCTCGGAGAGACTCGAATTTTAACAGAAATGTTCTCTGGTACCCATAAATTCCGATATGTTTCCAGAAATAATCTGTAGAATAAAAAGGGATGGGCGTCCGGGAAAAGTAAAGAGCAAAATCTTCTTTGTCTTTAACGACTTTTACGATATTTTTGTCTTCAAAGTCAGCCATGTTATTATCTTTAACAGCCAATGTGGCCATATGTATCGTTTTATCCTGTAAGGCCTGAACAAGATCCTCTATCATGGAGATATGGAGGAGTGGTTCATCCCCCTGGATATTAATGATAAGAGGAGAGTCGAGCTCTGCAGCAATCTCTGCGGCTCTCGATGTGCCGGATCTATGTCTGGATGATGTCATCCGAACGTCGGCCCCAAAGGACAAAGATATGTCGAAGATCCTCTGGTCATCGGTGGCGATAATGACATTTTCGAGGACATCTGTTTGTTTCGCACGTTCATACACTCTTTGAATCATCGTGATCCCGAGAATTGGCGTGAGAGGTTTTCCCGGGAAGCGATGAGATCCATACCGCGCCGGAATAATACCGGTCGCTTTCCTCAAGACAGAAATCACTCTTGTATATCCCAGTCTTCTTTTTCAGTCTCTTTTTTGGGGTTTTCGGGTTTTGGAGAGACATTGTTGTCTATGGTATGGCACTGAGCTTCGAGATTGGCGCCGTCTTTCACAATTAGGCTGGGAGTTGTGATTGTCCCTACGACCTGCCCCCGGGGATTAATTTCAACCCGTTCTTTGGCATGGATATTGCCCTTGATTTCCCCGTTGACGATGAGGATGCCAATTTTGATATCGGACTCAACCTTGCCGTTTTCTCCAATGATCAGGACAGAGTTGGAATCAATCTTTCCCTTAAAGTGTCCGTCTATCTGAAATGAACCGCTGAATTTCAGAGTGCCTTCGATTTCCGTGTTTTTATCGAAAAAACCCGTTATTTTACCACTGTCAATATTTGTGTTTTTTTCTTTCATTAAGGCTTTCCTTTCGCTTTCTCATAGATTCTCCCCAGCTCGTCTGCGGAATAATAGAATATTTTTACCACTCCCTTTTGCATATTTCCGGAAATAGAAACTTTGGTTCCAAATATCCTGAGGAATTCTTCTTGAAGAGCCAGTAGATCGGGATTTGATTCCCTCCCTTCCTTTTGTTTGGGTTTGTTTATCAGTTTTTTGACGAGTTTCTCAACAGCCCTTACGGAAAGATCTCTTTTGTTGATCTGTAGAGCGGTTTGAACCTGAAGAGCTGGCTCGTCTAGTGACAGGAGGGCACGGGCATGGCCCATAGATAACAAGTCTTCTGAAAGCATGTCTTGGACTCTTTGAGGGAGCTTGAGCAGGCGCATATAGTTGGACACAGAGGTCCTGTCTTTTCCGACTTTATCGGCCACCTGTTCTTGTGATAGATGCAGGTCTCGTGTCATTTTTTGATAGGCGGAGGCGATGTCCAAGGGATTCAAGTCTTCTCTCTGGAGGTTTTCAACGAGAGCCGCTTCAAGTTGTTGTTCTTTGGTCATTTCGCGAATGATCGCAGGAATGGTTTTGAGCCCAATTATCTGAGCCGCGCGCCATCTTCTCTCTCCAACTATGATTGTATAATGGTCTTTGTTGGGCACAGCGACTATGGGTTGGAGAATCCCTGCTTCTTTGATCGATTGTGCTAATTCTGCTATGGATGCAGGATCAAATTTTGTTCTGGGCTGATGGGGATTGGGTCGGAGTTTGTCCAATTCAAGCTCAACGTAACGATCTTTCTTTAAAATTCCATATTCCTCTGACAAAAATGCTTTTAATCCCTTTCCAAGTGCTTGTTTTTTCATTTCTTCAGAAACTCCTTGGCAAAATTGAGATAAGACAGAGCCCCTTTTGATTTAGCCGCATAAAGTATTATCGGTTTTCCAAAGCTTGGTGCCTCAGCGAGTTTAACTGTTCTGGGTATGATGACTTCATAGACGATGCTTTTTAATGAGGATTGCAGTTCCATGGCCACTTGTTTTGACAAGTTTGTCCGCTCATCATACATGGTCAGCAGGATGCCCTTTATTGCAAGAGAAGGGTTGAGGTAGGTGCGTACTTCATCCAGAGTATGAAGAAGGTCGGGCATTCCTTCCATACTGAAAAATTCTGTCTGGACTGGAATGAGGATAGAATCCGCTGCCGAAAGAGCGTTTATGGTTAAAAAACTTAAAGAGGGGGGGCAGTCGATGAAAATGTAGTCGAAATTCTTTTTTTCCGGCTCGATGGCTTCCTTCAATCTTCTTTCCCTTTCTGGTTCGTCAAATATTTCTGCTTCGAATCCAATCAATTCCGGAGAACTCGGGCAGATGAAAAATCCATCGATTTCCGTGGGTTGAATGTACTTTGACAGGGAGTCTCCATTCATGAGGGGGAGATAGATTCCTTTGTTTTCTTCTTTTTTTTTGCCCAAGCCCAGAGTTGCCATGCCTTGAGGATCAAAATCTATAAGTAAAACTTTTTTTTTGTTAAGAGCCAAAGATGCAGAGAGGTTAACGGCGGTGGTGGTTTTTCCCACGCCCCCCTTCTGATTGGCAATGGCGATGACGGTGTGACTCGATGTTCTGTGTTCCACGTGAAACATTTTAGCCGAAGTCACGATGTATAATCAAGAAAGCAATTCCATTTACCTAAGGCAAAGGATTTGAGGGTTCAAGGATTCGAGGATTCAAGGGTTCTAGTTAATGCAAAGGATTCCAGGGGTCAAGGATTCCAGGGTTCAAGGGTTCTAGTTAAGGCAAAGGATTCAAGGGGTCAGGGAGTTCTAGTCTTCTCTCTCCGGCATTAACAATTGGGAGTCACTCTAACCCTCGAATCCTTGACCCCTTGAATCCTTTTTTATTCTTCTGCAGCCGCTTGATGTGAATATGAAGGTTTAAAATTGCGGCGGGAGTCATGCCTGGGATTTTTTTTGCGTCTCCGATCGTACTCGGGTTGACTCGTTGAAGTTTTTCGACAATTTCTCGAGTAAATCCAGAAATGTCTTTAAAATGAATATCTTTTGGGATTTTTTCTCGATCTATCTTGTTGATCCAGGTGATCTCTCTGTCTTGCTTTTTTATGTAGCCTTCATATTTGATCTCTGATTCGATATTTCGGATTTCTTCTGGCGTCGGCAAGATGTCTATGTCCATTTGCTTTGCCACCTCCAGGTACGATACATGAGGTTTTTTTAACTCGTCTTTCAGAGATATTGTTTCACGGTTTTTGTTCTGGATCTTCGTTTCCTTGAGGCAGGTTATAGTTCTGGAGATTCGCTTCTGCTTATTAAGGAAGTCCGAAAACGTTTCTTCCTCGATTAAACCGAGCTTGTATCCATCGGGCAAAAGTCTTTTGTCAGCGTTGTCGATCCTGAGAAATAGCCTGTGCTCGGCTCTGGAAGTGAAAAGCCGATAGGGCTCTTCTACTCCTTGGGTAATCAGGTCATCGAGCATGACCCCAATATAGGCATCGCTCCTCCCGAGGAGGAATGGCTTTTTCTTTTGAATCTTTAAAGCGGCATTGATTCCAGCCATTAGTCCTTGAGCCGCAGCCTCTTCATATCCGGACGTTCCGTTTATTTGACCGGCAAGATAGAGGTTTTTGATCGAATAGGTCTCCAGCGTCCCGGAAAGTTGAGTGGGATCAACAGCATCGTATTCAATTCCATAGGCAGGACGGAGAATGCGGGATTTTTCGAGGCCCTGGATGCTCTCGAGGATTTCTTTTTGCGTTTCTAAGGGAAGGCTTGAGGATAGACCGTTGACATAGACCTCCATGGTGTCCAGTCCTTCAGGTTCGAGAAAAAACTGGTGGCGGCTGTGATGGGAGAATTTGACGACTTTGTCTTCGATGGAGGGGCAGTACCGGGGGCCAATCCCGGTGATGAGGCCGCTAAAAAGAGGCGACTTATCTAGGTTCTTGTTGATAATTTCATGAGTTTTAGCATTCGTGTATCCGATATGACAAAGAATTTTGTTCTCTAAACGGATTTTTGTCCTGAAAGAAAAAGGAACGGGATCCTTGTCTCCAGAAAGAGACTTAAACGGACTCCAGTCTATGGTGTCTTTATGAAGCCTCATCGGCGTCCCTGTTTTTAGCCGAAACATGCGCAGACCCATCCTGTCCAGGTCTTTGCTCAACTCCAGAGATGCCGGCTCCCCGTCTCTTCCAGCCGGATGATTTTCCATGCCGATATGAATGAGTCCATTGAGAAATGTCCCCGGTGTAAGGATGACTGCCTTTGCGTGTAACGTCTCTCCATTTTGGGTTTTGACACCATAAGCCGCGTTTCCCTTTTTTAGAATTTGTGTGACCATTCCCTTGACAAGGTGGAGTTTAGGTCTGGATCTGAGGAATTTTGTCATGTCCTTTCTGTAGAGAGCCTTATCGGATTGGGCCCGAGGAGCCTGTACGGCGCCCCCACGGCTTCTGTTGAGAAGCCTGAACTGGATTCCTGTTTTATCAGCCTGGAATCCCATGATTCCGCCAAGAGCATCGATTTCTCTCACAAGATGCCCTTTTGCCAAGCCTCCTACTGCCGGATTGCACGACATGTGGGCGATTTTGTTAAGATCTATAGTGACCAGACAGGTTTCCATTCCCAGTTTGCTGGTGGCATGGGCGGCTTCGCAGCCGGCATGTCCGGCTCCTATAATGAGAACATCACAGTCTACGTCTGTCATTTTCCCACACAGAATCTATTGAAGATTTCTCTTATAATATCTTCATTCCGGATTTCTCCCGTCAGTTCTCCAATAAGAGGTATGGTTTTCCGAATTTCTTCGACGTAGAGATCCTCGGAATATCCATCATTGAGGAGTTTTTTCCCTTGCTTTAGGGAAGAATGAATGCTTTCTAGCAGCAGCTTCTGTCGGAGGTGAAGGATGATTTCATCGGATTTTCCTGAAGAAGGGACGAATTTCTCTTTCATGAGGTCTTTGAGCTGAGGGATGTTTTCTCCTGTAAGTGCTGAAATTTCTAAAGCCGCAAGATTCGGATAATCTTTTTTTATGTGTGCGATATCCATTTTTTGATGGAGATCGGATTTGTTAAAAAGGAGGATGATTTTTTTCCCCTCGAATGTTTTAATCAGCCGGATATCTTCATCCATAACTTTTTTTGAAACATCCAAAATGAGCAGAATGCCGTCGGCCTCAAGGGCCAGTTGTTTTCCTCTTTTGATTCCCTCTTTTTCAGCCGGCTGAGTGGTTTTTTCCAGGCCGGCTATATCGGTGAGAGTGAACAAAGAATCTTTGATTTGGATTTTTTCCTGGAGATAGTCTCGAGTTGTCCCTGGAAAGGGTGTCACAATGGAACGCTCTCTCTCCAACAGGGTATTGAAGAGAGTGGATTTCCCAACATTTGTCCGACCTGCCAGGGCCACCGTCAATCCTTCAGTGAGAGTTTTTCCTACCTCGTAGCTTTCGACAAGCGTATGGACTGTCCGGATGGCTCTATCCAAAGATTTTAGGATTAATTTTGAAGAAGTTTTAAGGTTTTCTTCAGGGAATTCGATGCTGGCCTCAATTTGAGACAACATACCGATGATCTGTTCCCTTGTGGCCCGAAGCTTCTTTGAAAGGCCACCTTCGAGTTGATGGAAGGAAATTTTTGCCTGTTTTTTTGAGGAGGCGTGAATAATATCATGAACAGCTTCTGCTTGGAGAATGTCGATCCTGCCGTTCAAGAAGGCGCGGAGTGTGAATTCTCCCGGTTCAGCATGCCTCGCTCCGGCCCTGATTCCCAGGCGGACAACCTCTTCCAGGACCACAGGACTTCCATGGCAGCTGATTTCGATCACATCTTCCCGTGTGTATGTCCGTGGGGCCGGGAAAAAAATCAAATAAGCTTCCTCGAAGATTTCTTTTTTGTTTGAATTATAGAGGTTGCCCAAAAGAGCATATCTCGGGGGAAACGTGTGTTTATTTCTCTTCAATCTAAATATTTTTTTTGCAATATCTAATGCATTAATTCCGCTTAACCGGATGACTCCCAGTCCTCCATAACCGAGAGGAGTGGAAATGGCGATGATTGTATCTTCTTGCATATCTGCTATTTTAAAGCGAAGGAGGCTTACAGTAAAGAGTGTTAATAAAAAAGGTTCTCTTCCATTATGTGTGTGCAATACACTGAAATGGTCTCCGTGACCGACCGGGCCGGTTTCCCTCGATGTCGGCGCGAGAAGGCTAAATCTTCAATATTCGCTCAACCATTCCGTGTATTTTACTCTACACATAATAGAAGAGAACCTTTAAAGAAAAGGAGGGAAAGGTTGAGAGCCCTGTGTCTTACTTTTTGTCTTCCGGTGCGGCGAGGATCGTCATTTTCTTTAAAAACCCATCACCAATACTTTCACTAGTGATTCCAGAAATCTGATTGGCAGCGATATGGATGATCCGCCTTTCATAGGGGTTCAGGAAGTCGAGCGTCTCGGGGCTGCCGGATTCCTGGACTCGGCGTGCTGCAGTTTGAGCCTGCTCTCTCAACTCCTGTTCTTTTTTCTTCCTGTAGAAATCACAGTCCGTTTGGACTTTTTGTGCTGAAATTTTGTTCAAGATGTGTTGGAAGGCCAGGAGGAGGGCACCATCTTTGCGGAGAAGAAGAGATTTATCCGGGCCCTCGAATACGATGAAGAGCATCTCATTTCTAGTCTGAGAGTGGTAGCGTATATCTATGGGGAATTTTTGGAGCAGGTTATCGAGAAAATTGAGAACGGGCGGCTTATCAGCGTTCGTTTTTTCCCAAGCCCTAATCACAACTTCTTTGGTCTTGGTCCCAAATAGTCTTGTTTTTTCTGTTACAATCTCATAATTGAATTTGGACCGCTGAAGCTTGAGGGTATGCTCGGCAAGGCTAATAGCGTCTTCCAGGTTTCTTCCTTTAAATTCTTGTTGTTGTTCATTATTTTCTTTTTTTTCCATGCGTTTTCCTCTTTTTGTTTTTTCGGATTCGATTCATGATGTACTGCTGGCCTATTTGGAGGACATTGTTAGTCAGCCAGTATAGGACCAACCCACTCGAGAAATTCATAAAGAAAATGGTCATGATGACAGGCATAATCAACATCATCTTTTGCTGTGAGGGATCCGCAGATGTGGGCGTCATTTTTTGGCTGATATACTGGGTGATCCCCATCAATACAGGAGTGATATAAAATGGATCTTTGACCGAAAGGTCGACGATCCAGAGGAGGAAGGGGGCGTGCCGGAATTCGATGGTTACCATCAGCAACCTGAAAAAACCCCAAAAAATAGGCATCTGAATGAGCATAGGGAGGCATCCTCCTGCAGGATTGACCTTATGCTCCTTGTAGAGCTTCATGGTTTCCTCATTCATCTTCTTGCGCTGGTCCATGTCTTTTTTAGCCTTTTTGTATTTGGCTTTAATCGCTTTGATCTTAGGTTGAAGTTCCTGCATCTTAGACATGGATTGTGTGCTTTTGTATGTGAGGGGGAAAAAGATGATCTTCACAAAGAATGTGATGAGGATGATGCACAGACCCCAGTTTGGGATGGCCTTATGTACGGTCTTCATGGCCCGGAAGAGAATTTCAGAGATCGCACCAAATAATCCAAAGCGGAGAACTCCTTTGGCATTTCCACCCAGGGCAACCATGCGATCAAACTCTTTTGGGCCAATGTAGGCTTTATCAGGAATTGATATTGACAGAAAAAAGTAGGAAAAGGTTTGAGGGAGGTCCTCGCCTGGAATCTCAATCTGTCTGTCTTCCTTGATAAATCTGGCGCTGGAGTTCTGAGAAGAGGGAAAAAACATGGCGGTAAAATACTGATCGTTATAGGCGGCCCAGTTGACAAAGCTAAAGGAGCTGTTCTCAAGGCGGTATGACTTCCTCTCGTCCCGAAATTGGACTTTTCCGGCCGATGAGACGGCTATACCGTTAGAGATACCGATCCTGGCTCCCTGAGACGCAATGCTTGTATTACCAATCCCAGGGCCCCAAATAAGCCTTGGATCGATCCTCATGCCGTTTTTCCAGACATTGATCTCCATGTCGAAGATGTATCTCCCATCGGTGAACGTAAAAAGTTTTTCGACCCTGGTCCCGTCTTCCTGAGAATATTCAAAACGGATCTCTCCGTTTTGTCCGTCGTGCAGTTGAAGCCCCGTATTTGAAACGGTATAAAGAGCGTTGTTGATGAGAGTATCAAAACTCGGGTCATCTGTACTTAAAATGAACGGGAACCGATCAATGGCGGTTGAACGGCCGGAGATAAGTTCTAACGGTTCCCCTTCTTCATCTAAGTGTTCTTTCAGTCTCCAACTTTTAAGTACGGCGCCCTTGTTGCTCCATATCGCTTTAAAAAGGGACGTCTCAATAACAATCTTCTGCTCCCTGGTCTCGATTGTGGCCTCAAAATCTTCCTGAATAGGGATTTCTACAGGAGCGGGTTTTTGTTCAGGAAGAATTTTTTGCGCCGGCTGCTGAACTTGTTGCTCTGTGATTTCCGGAGTCGGTTGAGAGCGAGGAGTGGGGGGGAAGACCTTTGTCCAGATAACGAGCACGACAAAGGACAGGACGATCGCCAGTAATAACTTTTTATTTTCCATGTGTTATCCTTTTAGGGAACCGGATCGACTCCCCCGGAATGGAAGGGGTGGCATTTGAGGAGTCGTTTAGTTCCGAGTAATAGTCCTTTAAGAAGACCGTGTTTTTGGATGGCTTCATGGGTATATTCTGAACAAGTGGGATAGAACCGGCAGTTTCTGCCCAACAAAGGGGAAATCAGAATTTTATATCCTTTGATAAGAGCCAGTGCGATCTTTTTCATAAAATTACGTTATGGGAAGGAATTTAATGGCCTTGATGAACTCCTTCTGAACCTCACTCCATGATATGTTTCCGATGCTCTTCTTAGTGATGATCACCAAGTCGAACGATCCCTGGAGTAAGCTTTTATTCGTTCTGTATAAGGCTCTAAACCTTCTTTTTATCCTGTTCCGAACCACGGCATTGCCAATTTTCTTGCTTGCGACAACGGCCATCCTTGAAAACGGCAGATTATTGGAAAGATAGATAAGGACGAATCCTTTTCCTCGATAACGTAAACCTTTTCTGTATATATGTAAAAAATCTTTCCTTTTTCTGAACCTCTCGTGAGGCCTAAGGGTTTCCTTCATTAACCGGCAAGTCTTTTTCTTCCTTTTTGTCTTCGACTGTTTATAATCTTTTGACCGTCTCTAGTTCTCATGCGGACGAGGAATCCATGGTTTTTTTTTCGTTTTCTCTTGTTTGGCTGAAATGTTCTTTTCATCGTTATGTCACTTATAAGTATGAATTTAGTATGGTAATAAACCTGCTCACCTCTGTCAAGTTTATAAAGGGCTTTTTTTTGGTAATCCTATAAAACCCATGGAATAACTAGCCTTGGTTCTTCTCCATATTTGTTGATGCAAAGGGATACTAGGATACAAGGGTTCAAGGATACTAGGATTCAAGGATTCAAAGGGTCTGGATTGGAGTGTTGAATTGGAGTTGACTCTCTTTGTTTTTGGGGATATAATATTATCGGTATGGAATCGTTCAAGATTGGGGATACGATTGTTTATCCTAACCAGGGACTAGGGGTTGTAGAGGACATCCAGAAAGAAAAATATTACGGAGAAGAATTTGTCATCTATCATGTCAGGATTCTAACCAACAATACTCTTGTCCTTGTCCCGCTTTCGAATGCTGAGGAAATAGGCATTAGGAAACTGGTTCCGCTAAAATCAATCGAAAAAATTTATAGGTTTATGGGAAATGGTGGGGTCGAGGTCATGATGAATTGGAAGGGCCGGTACAAAGAACATATCAGCTTGATGAGGTCCGGCGCCATCCTCGATATGGCCCTTGTTTTAAAAAGTTTGTTTTATCTGAATTTGATCAAGCCGCTCTCTTTCCGTGAAAAAAAGATGATGGAAAAAGCAAAAGAACTTATGATTACTGAGATATCTGAAGTGAATGGCTGCTCCGGTGAGGATGTTGAAAAAAAACTTCTAGATAGGCTCTCACGATGTTTCAAAGATATTGTTCGCCGGGCCGATTCCTAATTTATAAATATGCTTTTTCCCGCCCTTCTTCTGTTATTTCTGTTTCTTGTCCTCAGTGCTTTTTTTTCTTCTTCTGAAACGGCCTTTCTTGCCTCGAGTCCGTACAAATTTAATTATCTTGCTAAAAAGGGATCACGGCGGGCAAAGCTTGTGTTTGACATGCTTCAGAAGGTTGACAAGTTATTGACAACAATTCTAATCGGCAATACGCTGGTCAACACGGCGGCGGCTTCCGTGGCCACATTCATTTTTGTCTCTTTCATTCAGGATAAAAACCAGGCTGTTCTTTATGCGACGCTTGTGACAACTGTTCTCATCCTCATTTTTTCGGAGATTACACCCAAAACATATGCGGCCTATAATCCAGTCAAGACTTCGCTTCTCTTCGTCCAACCCTTGAGGATTTTTATCTTCCTGTTTTACCCGTTCATCAAAGTCATTACGTTTGTAATCGGCCTGATATTTCCCTCTTTCAGAAAGCGTTCGGGTCTTTCCCGCACGATAAGTGAAGAGGAAATGAAAGCAGTCTTATCTGGAGGGATACGAGGGATGTCTTTGCGACGTAGAAAGATGATTTCTGGAATCCTGGATATCGGATCTCGTCCAGTCAAAGACATCATGGTCCCAAGACCTCAAGTTAAAGCTATTTCTATCGATGCTTCCGTGGATCAAGTTTTGCACATTGTTCATTCTGGGGAGTTTTCGCGGTTTCCCGTCTATAGAGAAACTCTTGATAACATTCTTGGTTCCATTCATACGAAAGATATAATTCCCTATCTTGTCGATGGAAAAAAATTCAAGGTGAGTGAAATCCTGAGAAAACCCATCTTTATTCCCGAATCCGCACCGGTCGAGAATATCCTTCTCCAGATGCAGGAAGCGGCGCAACACCTGGCTTTTGTTGTAGATGAATTCGGAAACATGGAAGGCATTGTGACGCTCGAAGATGTTATTGAGGAAATCGTCGGTGAGATTCAGGATGAATATGATCTTGAACAAGAGGAAAAAATCCTTCAGATTGGTGAATTTGATTTCATGGTTCAGGGCGATACTCCGGTCAAAGACGTTAATCAGAGATTATTCCTTCAAATCCAAGAAGCAGGGGAGTACACGACAATTGCCGGTTTTTTCTTGAAAGAATTCGGGAAAATCCCAAAAAATGGAGACTCCCTGGATTACAGGGATCTCAAGTTTGTCGTTGACAGGATGGCCAAACGCCGAATCAGCCGCCTCCTGATCTCTCTTCCCGGCAAAAAGGAGAATTCAACCGGATGAGAGTTATAGCGAAGAACAAAAAAGCCTTTTTTAATTATGAACTCATAGAGACTCTTGAAGCCGGCATCTCTTTACTTGGGAGCGAAGTGAAATCCATTCGCGAAGGCATGGTCAGCTTGAAGGAAAGTTATGCCGAAATAAAAGAAGGCGAAGTTTTCCTCATCAACTGTCATGTCAGCCCCTACGATCCTGCCAATATTTTTAATCATGATCCTCTAAGGGAAAAAAAACTCCTCCTGCACAGAAAAGAGATCAAACGTTTGATCGGCAAGATAAAGGAGAAGGGGCTGACGCTTGTTCCTGTAAAAATTCTTCTCAATGATAAAGGAAGGGTCAAGGTGGAGATCGCATTGGCCAAAGGAAAAAGAGTTTATCAAAAGAGAGAGGCTATCCGTCAGAGAGACCAAGATCGGGAGATGAGGGCCGAATTAAAGCGATCCCGTTAGTTTATAGGCTTGTTTAATGGCTTCAATCATACTTTTTGGATTGGCCTTCCCGGTTCCTGCGATATCAAAAGCCGTGCCATGATCCGGGGATGTGCGGACAAAGGGAAGCCCCAGGCTGACATTGACACCATCCTCAAACGATTCCAATTTAAAGGGAATGAGGCCCTGGTCATGGTAGAGGGCAATCACAATTGTCCGGGATTGATTCATCGCCTTTCTGAAGACAACATCCGGAGGAAACGGTCCCTGAATATGGATCCCTTTCGCCTGGGCATCTTTTACGGCGGGAGCAATTTCATTGTCTTCTTCTGAACCCATAAGGCCTTGTTCACCGGCGTGCGGATTCAATCCTGCAACGAGAAATTGAAAGTTGTCGCCTTCCCGGGTTGAGAGGCTGTCGGAAAGCCTGAGAAAGAAGTGGAAGAGTGCATTCCTTTCTATCCTCTCGAGCGCTTTCCGGAGGGAGAGGTGATGGGAGAAAAGAGCTACCTTTAATCTTGACGACCAAAAGCACATGATAACCTTGGGATAGAATAGGCTGAGGTATTCTGTGTGTCCCGGCCAGTGGATGCCTGCCAGTGACCAAGCCTGCTTTGAAATGGGTGCAGTCACCAAAGCATGTAAATGGCCTTCCCTGACCTGTTTAACGGCTTCTTCGAAATAGCGAAAAGACAAAAGGCCGCTTTCCTTTTGGAGGAGCCCGGTCTTGAAAGATTGAGGGAAGGAGCCTATCTCGACAAGTGAAAATTTTGTTTCAGATGAAGAGGAACCTTCCTGAAAGGATTCAATCTTTAAGGTGATATCCAAGGCCTTCAACTCTTCTTGAATGACGGCAAAAGACCCAAAGAGGATATAGTGGGCTTTGGGGAGTGTGTGAGATGAAGACAGTGCTTTAATAGTGACTTCGGGTCCTATTCCAGCCGGATCCCCAAGGGAAATCCCGATTTTTGGCAGGAAAACTATTCCTTTTTTTCTGTAGATTTTGCCCGTCCTTTTTTTTCAGCAACGTCCATATTAGTATCTTCAAGCTTATAGATATACTTTAAACTTCTTTTATATATCAAGAGATTTGGGGCCTCATTACGGTTGAGTTTGATGCAGTTTCTGTCATACCACTCAATGACTCCATCGGTGGTCTCTCCATCCAAAAAAACAATACTGACATGCGTTTTTTTGTTCATCTGCTTGAGATAGTAGTAGTTTTCGGCAAATGTTTCGGACGCAGGATGAGTTTTCTTTTTCGCGGTCTCACGACTCATTTTTTCTTTGTATTCATTGAGATTAGGCCGTATAAGCTTCCTGTTCATAATATTTTCTCCAAACTGATTAAATTGTATGGGAGCTAGTGAGTATTTCTGTAAATTTATTATAACAAATTTTGTCCCAAAAAGCAAACTTTTCCCTTTCACCTTTCACTCATCTTTAGTTTTAGATCTGTGCGGTTTTAAATCCGAGTTTAGTTTTTACAGCCACAGTCACAGAGTCAGAAATCGAGTAGAACGTGGGGAGAATGAACAAAGTGAAAAAGGTTGAGGTTGTCAGACCTCCGATGATGGCCACAGCAATAGGAGCCCACATTTGAGCCCGGCGGCTGACAGCCGGAAAGAGGTCCGGGATGAGGATGGGAAGGGCCAGTGGGAGGACGCCGACCATGGTTGTGATAGCGGTCATGATGATGGGCCTCATTCTGTCCTTTCCGCCCTGGACGATGGCTTCATTTTTGCTCATGCCCGATTTCCTCAGGCTTCGAATATGATCGATTAGAATAATCCCGTTGTTGACAACAATCCCAAACAGCGTAAGCAGCCCTAGATATGACGATGTGTTGAGAGTGATGTTTGTGATGGAGAAGAAGGCGGAGACACCGAAAAGGGCCAAGGGAACGGTGAGCAGAATTGTGAACGGATGAACAAAGGATTCAAATAACGCGGCCATTATTATATAGATAAAAACGAGAGCAAGGATAATAGCCAAGTTTGATTCTCCCTGAGATTCTTGGAAGTTTCTGAATCCACTTCCCAACCTCCACGTATAGCCCTCAGGAAAGGGGAGTGTCTCCATAGCCGTGCGAATGTCGCCGGAGATGCCCATCATTCCCTGGGATTTTGTGTTCACGCGGATGGCCAGTTTTGATTTTTTGTTTTCCTTTCTAATGGACGTTGATCCCATCCTGTATGAAAAATCCGATATCGCAGAGAGGGGAATCCTCTTGTCCTGAATCTGAATGCTGAGATTCCTGAGATCTGTTTCAGAGAAATCCTCTTCACCCTGTATCTTGAGGATGATATCGATCTCCTTGTTATCCATCTTAAATCGTCCAACGGGCCTTTCCGAAATTGATGAAGAGATCGTCTGTGCGATCATCCGGCTGTTGACTCCGGAGCTTTCGGCCTTCTTTCGGTCCACCTGGATCACCAATTGCGTACTTCCTCCCTCAAGGTCACTGGTCACGTCCTCGACATCTTTAACAGTTCGGATTTTTTCCATGACCATAGGTGCCAGTTCTGTTAATTTTGTATAGTCCATTCCAATCAGCTCGACTGATATACCCATGGAATGACCACCCCGGCCAAACCTCTGCCCGTATTCGTAGGTGATTCCCGCTCGCTCTGGGAGCAATTTTTTGAGGCTTTCTTTGATCTCTTCCACGGATGGACCGTCGTCGGTCAGGTTCAGCTCGATCCTTCCCTGGAATCGGCCCTGCCGTGCGAAGCCGACTCCGAATTCAATCGTTAAATGCTCTAGGCCCAACTCTTCTTTCCTGGGCAAAAGAATCTCTTCGTAGGTGCTGAACAGAGTTTTCATCTGGTCAAGCGTGAAGCTTCTCGGCATGTATACAGTAAGATTGACTTCCCTTTCAGAGCTTCTGGGCATGAATTCACGCTCGAGATTTAAAAATAAGAAAGCTGCAGAACCCATAAAAGCCAGAGCGACTCCTACAATTAAAGTCTTAGTTTTCCAGTTTTTGATGTTGAAACTGATGATTTTTTCATACAGGTTGGTCATTTTGACAAGCCATCGTGCCTTTTCTTTGGATTTCCCAACAAGAAGGCGGCTGCTGGCCAGTGGAATGAATGTGAGGGCGACCATAAGGGAGGCAATCAAGGCGAGAGATATTGTCAGAGCAAAGTCTGTCATAAATCGACCAAATCCGGATTTAGACATAAAGCCTAGAGAAACAAAAACGACCAAGGTGGTCAATGTCGAAGCCGTGACGGCAAGAACCACTTGACTGCTTCCTATTGTGGAGGCATCGAGGGCAGAATAGTTCTTCTCCTGACGAAGTCGAAAGATGTTCTCCAGGACCACGACGCTGTTATCCAGCAGCATCCCAACGGCCATCATCAATCCACTGAGGGATATGATATTGATCGTGACATCGGCTCCGAAGACGGTCTTATAGAGATACATGAGGCTGAACGTGAACACGATGGCCATGGGGATAGCGATTCCAATGATTATGGTGGTGCGGAATTTTCTCAAAAAGAAAATCAGCACCAAAATGGCCATGAGCCCGCCGACTATTCCTGAAATTGTCAAATCCTTAAGGCTTCTGAGGATATCCACGGACTGGTCCATATAGAAAATTGTTTGAATGTTTTCCAGCACGGGTTCGGTCCTTTGGATTTGGAGCATCGTATTCTTGACGGCATTACAGACATCCACAATATTGGCGTTGGAGGCACGATAGATCTGAAAGCGGACGGTCTCGTTTCCATCGAGCCGGTTAAACTGTTCTTGCATGGGATAATCGTAAGTGACAGTTGCAACATCGGCGATAGAGAGGCCTTTGCTATTTAAAGGAAGGCTTTTAATTTCCTCAAGGACTTTCAATTCTCCTGGGATTCGAGTGACGTATCGGATGCTGTCGTCTTCGATATATCCGGCAGAAATATTGATATTATTGTTGCGAATGGTATTGATGAGGTCCGTAATACGGATGGAGGAGGCATAAAAAATCTCAGGCTTCAGGAAGATGGTGAGAACCTTGTTGCGGAGTCCTCGAATGTCCACATTGGCGACCCCCTCGATCCGTTCCAGTTCCTGCATGATAAAATTTTCAGACCAGTAATTAAGGGTTTCCAAATCTCCAGGCATTGTTACGCTAAAATTGATGACAGGGCGGTCATTCATGCTGAAACGGCGTATCCGGATGTTCTCAATGTCATCGGGAAGCTTATCGCGAATCAGGTCGAGCTTGTCCCGAATTTCCATGGAGGCCACGTCCATATTAGTGCCTGATGTGAACTGCATATGGATCATGGAAGACGAATCCGACGAGGTCGAGCTGAGCGTATCAAGATTGTTGACGGTGGCCAGAATATCTTCGATAGGCCGGGTGATGATCCGCTCCACCTCTTCGGGGGAGGACGACGGATAGGGGACCTGCACCATGAGTCCGGGAAAGGAGATATCGGGCATCATTTCAAGGGGAAGTTTGGTTATGGATATGATGCCGATGGTGATGAATATAAGCATCACTACGATGATGGTAACGGGTTTTTTAATAGAAAACTCAGGGAGATTCATTGCTCTTTCCCCTTTAAAAAAAACGGATTTTTGTGCTCCACCTTTATGGATGGGGTTTCTTTGACAATCAGGTTATAGACAAGCGGAATGAAGACTAAGGTCAGGAATGTCCCGAAAAACAGGCCTCCGATCAGTGTCAAAGCCAATGGAATGCGGATCTCAAAACCTTCATTAAAATCCAGGGCCATGGGAGAGAGCCCCAATATGGTTGTGATCGTAGTCATGAGGATGGGCCGCCACCTAACCTGGGCGGCCGTTTTTATGGCCTCGATTTTTTTCATCCCGCGTTCTTGGAGTTTGCCGATATAGTCGACAAGCACAATTGCGTTGTTGACGATAATTCCGGAAAGGATAACTAATCCGATAAGTACGATCACATTGATGGACATGTTTGCGATCAATCCGACCAGAATGACTCCAATAATACCGAGTGGAATGGTGAACATAATAATAAGGGGTTTTATAAAGGATTCGAACTGCGAGGCCATCACCAGATAGACCAAAAAGATGGCCAGGAGGATGGCAAAGATCATGGAGGAGAAGGCCACATCCTGTTCCATGC
>SDBU01000718.1_pt1 | contig 47233 bp, 83 predicted proteins | sample 2277071 | NCBI WGS metagenome assembly SDBU01 (sample SAMN10397929, study PRJNA504765) | marine sediment metagenome | isolation source: marine sediment core GS08_GC12, 126 cmbsf | place: Arctic Ocean: Gakkel Ridge, Loki's castle | collected 2008
CACCAGGATATCCCCATGTTCGCCCTGATACCATTCTTTCATGCTTGCTCCTCCGACCGGCGGACGTGTTTACGGTAGAGGTAAGTATATTGGATCGCCCTGGGTACGGAATCTAACTCTTGCTGCACCTGCTCGGCGCCGACCCCGGCCCTTGGCGTGGCATAACCGGCCTCAAATTTCCTCTTCCATTCCTGATATTCTTCGTCGGTGTAGATTAGGCTTTCAGACATCTCATTAGCCTCCTTCCGGTAGTGTATCAGTTCGAGCCAGCCATCTTCGATACGGGCTTCCTGGTTGATTTAGCCTCAGTTACGTGCAGTGGGCGTTAACTCCCCATCTGGCGGCTTCAACCACTTGCCAGCAAAGTTCCCCGTCTATCCGCGAGTGTTCGCATCGGGAGTGGTTACCCTAGCGGCCTGCATCTTCGGTGACGGCTCGAACTGATACACTACCCTCCTTCCATTTGACAGGAGAGGTAGGGTTTGATAGTATAAAAACACTCTTGGTTTTCCTGGACCATCTTGACCCACCTCACTAAACAGATACGCCGGTTACAGTGCACAGCCGGCGTTTCTGTTTTATTGGCCATCTTCATTCACCTCCTTTTTGTCACCATGTAAGATTTTCTCGACCTCCCTGTTTATTAGGACACCCTGGGCGCCGCGGATAGCATCTCTCAGCGGTGAGTGTTCGTGATGGCTTTCCACGATGGTAGAGATGTCCAGGTGGACGTACACTTGAGTTGTGGCGAGGTTCTCATGGCGCATGATTCTTTGCAGTGTGGTGACATCACCCCCACTGGCGAGAAACCTGGTGGCCAAGCTGTGTCTTAGCAAGTGGGCCCCTCGCTTGGGGCCAGCGATTCCGGCGCGTGTCAGGCATCTATTGACGATGCGATAGACGGCAAATCTTGATATTGGCCGCCCGTCTTCACCCGGGAAGACGAGGGACCGGATGCCCCGTTTGCCATCCTGGTCTATCAGTTCCTGCAGCAACTGGCGGGTCTCCGGACTTACGGGCACATCGAGACGTTTGCGCCCTTTCCCCCAGAGCCAGATGGTATCATTGCCGATATCACCGATACGAATGCGCCCGAATTCACTGGCCCTGACCCCTGAATCCAGTGCCAGCGCCAGTATCGTCTTGTCACGGACCTCTTCGGCGGACGCCAGAACGAAAGCCAACTCCTCAGTCCCCAGAACCCGGGGCTGGACTTTATCGGGCTTCGGCCTCTGCACCCGCTCCATGGGGTTGGCGGTGTCGTACTCCCTCCAGGCCCACCGGAAAAAAGACTTCCAGACCCGCCAGTAGGAATACTGCACCCATTCGCTCTTAACCTGGCTGAGCGCTTTCCGCACCGGATCCGGTTTTCCGGGCATCTTCGGGCATTCCCTCACCAGAAAAGCCAGTGCCGGCACATATTGCTCAAGGGTCCGCGGGGACAAGTCCTGCTTCGCCTCCAGGAACTTATTGGCTGCTTTTTCGGTCTTCATTCTTTCAAGTCAGTTAGGTCCCTAAGTCTTTGCATGAATCCCTCCTCTGACATTGTTAGCATCTCAAAGGCTGTCGAGTCTTTGGCCAAAAGGACTTCTCTCTGACATTTGGGGCAGTTGACTATGTGCTCAGAGAATTTAAGCAGCTCAGGTATGAATTCGCTGAGATACCACTCATTGTATTCATCAGCCGCAGGACACCTCTCTTCTTCTGCTTTAGGACCCAGCTCTTCTTCTGCCATGAAAACTCCTTAGCCTCCTCTCCCTTGCATCTGCTTTAATTCGCCCAACCTGACATAGGCGGTGAACCACGCCCTCTGTGCGTCCGGGTTCCACTGGTCGTTGAACTCAGGGAACACCGGAAATGCCGGGTTGGCCTGGGGGGTATCGGGCTTATCGGGGGCTGGGGGCTTCTCTCGTCTCCTGCCCATCCCTTTAGACGTTACCTTCCACTGTATCTTGAGCTTCTTCCAAGTCTGGGTGCTGATATGCCATTTGTTTAGGAAATCAGTAGTGGATATCGAGTAAAAATCGGCCAGCATCGCTTCTTTGTTTCGTTCACGCTCTGCGGCCGTTGCTTTGCGTATCTTCCTCGTTGGCCGTCCACCAGGATTCTTTCCTGCCTCCTCGGCGTCGACTTGAGCCAGAAGACCCTCGACTTCGGTGGTGTCTCCGCCATTGGATTTCAGGTTCTCTAGCAGGTTCAGCAACTCATCCCGGGTAACTCTTGCCTTGCTAGTCATATCACCCTCCCCAAGCTGGGTTTCCGTGGCGGGGTTGGCCTCCCCGGAACGGACGGGATCTGGATCCACCCCAGCCTTGATGATCACCGGTGGTTTTATCCCGCCGGGGTAGTATTGCGTTTGCTGGCCACAGAAAATACAGGTGCCAATGTCCCCTTCCCTGTCCTCTCGATGCCGGCAGTCAGCTTTTTCAGTCATCCGGTTTCCTTTCCGGCTTATTTAGCCTGATGTAGTCAAATAAAGTGCAGATGGTAATTTCCTCCGGCATTGGTTGGTGGTCACTAGGGCTCTCGACTACAGGTTTGCCTAGCACGCACTGGTCACAACAGCCATCGCAGTCCTTTTCAGCTATGATGGCAAGCTCTACCATGCTATATTTCCCCACTTATATCACCCCTCTAGCTTTATGATGCGTTCGCCAATGACCATGACTTCATCATTGAGTAGTGCCATCTTGTGCTCGTGGTTGTGGAATCGATTAGGGTACTTGCCCATCCCAGCTATTACATCCAGGAGTTGACGCTTCCGGATGCGTAGCCGTTTTATTCTCAGTTCGAAATCTTCTTTCATTTTCCTCACTCCTTCCTCATCGCTGCGAGGATGTAACCTAGTGTTCCTAATGGTAAGCTGGGGAGGTACACGTGTAGCTTCAAGGCGCCAAGGCCTGTGACTAAATGTAGCTGCCATATCACCGCGTAGTTCCACTTCCTTGTTGAATGCCTCGCATGCTCAGGGTGAACACCAAACCCATAACGCCGGCCGAACCATTTCCACAGGCAGCTTCTTGTGCAGAATTGATGCTGATACCCATGTTTGCCAATGTGGTAGACAACCTGGCTTTCCAGCCTCTTAAACAGGTTACCGCACTGGTCACAAGCTACATCAATGTATCGAGACTGGTTCCTACACTTTGGGGAGCAATATTCTGATTGCCGGGAACGAGGAAGGCGGTCTCCGCAATAAAGGCAGTAGACTCTATGCTCTACTGGGAATCCGAAATGTCTCTTTACTTGGTCCATGTCCTCTTCTAATATGTCGGCCAATAAGGTGGCATAGCCGCAATAAACTATCCCTTGTTCCCGCTCAGCGATTTCGCTCATCTGTCTCCCTCGTTTAGACAACCATTGACCATGTTAGATGCCCCCTCCTGTTGCGAGCAGCGCACCTGATAATAGATCAGGTGCGGGTATCCCAGTCCTGATATTATCCATCTCCTCATTGACTGAAAACATGACCTGGTGCTAACATAAGCGTAGGGTGTTGAGTTTTGTTACTTTCTCGGTGCCCTCCAGTTCTAACCCCCGGGTTCGCAGACGCTCGGGGGTTTTTCTTAGCCGTCATCACTCTTTCCCTCCTGGAGCCTTGCGACTTCACTCTGGGGAATCATTCGCTGCTCACCGACGATGACTACTCGTATTTTGCCTTCCTGGATCCAACGCCATATGGCCATGCGGCTGACACCTAGCATCTTAGCCGCCTTGGTCTGGGTAATGTAATCGTGAAGCTCCAAAGGTTTGTTCGTCATCGCAATTTCCTACGTTACACTATGTAACATATTTTGTCAATACCCCTTTTCCCTGTTTATCCGAGACTGGACGCTCTGTAATCGAAATCTAGGCATCCCAACGCTCCGGCGAGTCTCCCAATACCTTGGGTTCTGGCCAGGAAGTGGTATACTGGAGTTTATGAGCTATTTGGATGACCACTCCATACTTGAGATAGTAATGAGGAAGAGGTGGACCTCAAGCATATTCCCGCTAACCAGAAAAAAGCGGAAGTATAGAAAGCCGCTAGACATATCAAAGTTATCGGGTTCCCCAGAGGAGAAATTGCTTAAAGTGATTTTCAAACGGTACTGATAATATTATTACCCCGATTTGCCGAACAATGAGACGTCAAATAGTTCCGGCTGCGCTTCCTTCTTCTCGACTGCCTTTTCCTCTCTCTTCTCACGGCGCTCACCTCTATCCTTCTTAAGCCTCGCCTTGATGCGCCGCTCGTAGATCCATCTCTTAAGGCGGTACAGCTCCTCCAGCTGGTGGTCATTCAGGGTTTCCACCTGGATATCCTTGGGTACCTCTTTGCCCTCCGCGGTGCATACCCGGCTAGCAAGATAAATGTAGATCTCGGTCCAGTCATGGTTCATTGGCGCCTCGAGAGAAGCCGGGAAAAGATAAGCCAGGGCTTCGGCGTCGGTTCCTGTGTGCTCTTCTCCCGCGAAGGTGCTCATATTCATTAGCAGGCGCTCCAGCGTTATCCTGGACTTGAGCCAGTCGGGTATATCGTCCTTCCAGGGACTCGGATACGCAATAATGGGGTCAGTGAAGACGCCGACAATGTCAGTGATCCACTTCTCGCTCGTATCGGGCTTACTCAATTTTCACCCCTTTCATTTGCCGATTATCGGTCCCCAGGATACGCCCAGGTAGCCGAGAACAAAGGCCGCAATCTCTTTCGAGGCTACCATCATCTCGTCCTCAGAGAACATTAGCAAGACCTCTGCAAGCGTATCAGCTACCAGGTCCCGCGCAGCCTTCTTGCGCTCCTCGTATTCCTTTTGCTCGTCAGTCATAGCAACTATGTCGGTCATGTGTCACCTCCTTGGGGGGCGGGGTTCCCCCCGCCCCCATAAGCCCCTGGGGCTACTATTTGGCTTCCTTGGCTTCCGTGGCTTCCTTGGCTTCCGTAGCTTCCTTGTCTCCCCAGTTTACGTTCATGGGCATGATGACCACCCGCGGCTCATTCTTGGTACGGAACGTTATCGGCGCGTTATTGCCGGTCCACTCGATGGTGATTAGTCCTTGCTTGCCGGAGAGATACTGGAGAAGGTAATCCCCACTTATCCCGAATCGGTTGGGGGCCCCGGTACTCTGAATGGTCTTCACTGAACTCTCGGCTGCCTGGCCATCGTACTTGGCAGATAGCACCATCCTCTCCTCTTCAAAATTGACACGGACGATTCCATTCTCCCCGGTTGCCATTCCCATAAGCCGGCGGATAGCCAGCTCAAGGTCGGCGGCTATAGCATGAACCTTCAGGACCGGCTCAGCTGTCGGAACCAGTTTTAGGAAGTCGGGAGGGTTCCCGTCAACCAGTTTGATAATGGCGGTAGTGGCGCTATTGAACTGGAACCTTAGTCCTCGTTTGCCGTCGTGAGCTACCATGGCGTGTTTCTTGGCCATGATTATTGGAATCAGCTCATTAGATGCCGGCGGTGTGCGGGGTGTCTTCACCCACAGATGCTTGAGGACGGATACCGAGTGGGCAGGAATGATTACTGTTAGTTCCTGGGGGAAAGAGAGGGGTAATTCCTTATCGGCCATGCGAAACCCGTCCCCCGCGCAGACTGTGATCGGGTCCCGGAGATAAAGCGTTGTGCCGGCGAGGACTGGCCGGGCATCGTCGGTCGCAGCGTAGGGTAGAATTGTCACTAACGCGGGGATGAGGATATCGGTATCGAGTGACGCCTCAACGTCGGGAACGAACTCCGGCACGTCAGGGAAATCCTTGTAGTCTTCTACATTGAAGGTTGCGCTGCCACCTGGCCAGGACAGGGATAGCTTTTTGCCCTTGCTTTCGATATGAAGCAACTCTCTCCCCGGAACGAATTTCAGCACTTTCTCGACTTCCTGGAAGGGGATTAGCGTTTTCATCTTCCCAGCTTCGGGTACCGCTGTTGTCACCATGGTTTCGAGGTCGGTGCCAACAGCCTGGCCATCCTTGAGCAGAATACTCTTAAGGCTGGCGATCGTGGGTTTGCGGGGCACCGCCGGTTTCAGCAACTCCATTATTTCTCTGAACCTGGTTACTTGCATTTCCATCTTTTTCACCTCCTTCCGGCCCATAAATTCCCGCACCGGTGGGCCAACTTCCAGTGCAGGTCGACAATGTTTAACAGTGTTTGACAGTGTTTGACAATGTTAGAAGAAGCTCGTTTTAGATTTCTTTTCCTTCGGCGCAGGGCGAGCTTTGGGGGCGGTTGTGGTGGTTTTGGCGGGTTCCGGAGTGGGCAGGTTAGCCTCGGGATTCCGGCGGTTAACACTCCACTTCGCCTTCGCTTCGTCGACAAGCCCGGATACCCTCTCCAGAGCCGTACCTAAGTCTCCCTCAAAGGTCGTATAAACCGGGTCGCAGTCCGGCGATTGAACTCCCATCACCACGTCGTCGCCCTTGACGACAATGACTACCTTGAGCTCATCCGACTGCTTTACCTCAGTACTCCCCTGTTTGGCCTCGTCCCCCGGCTCCTCCTCTTTCTGGTCCCCTTCTTCCTGACCCTCCTCTTCCTGGTCTTCGGTCTGTACTTTACCAGCCATTTTCTTACCTCCGTTTTGAATTTCGTGATAAGAGGGTGTCGACCTTCACCCCCAGCATTCTGGCCACGGTTACTGGCTCTGCAGGAACTGTCTGCCTAGTGCCGGCATCCAGGTCAATGTATGCTCCCATCCAGCTTAGTCTTCCCTGGAGAAGCCGGTGTATGAATTCAAGTACCAATGTCGCCATGGCCTGGTTGATCACCGGGGACTGTTCCTCGGCAATCACCGCTTCGGCGCAGTCCTCGGCATCTTTAACTGTCACTGGGCCTGCCGGTGGAACGAGGAGAGAAGGAAGTTGAAGCGATGGTATTGGTAAACCGTCCACTTCCAGTGTCTCCTCGTCGAAACAGCCTGCGAGTCGTAACAAACTACCGGTATTGCCAATCAAGACTTGCCCGGAAGAATAGCCGTTGCCGGCATCGACCCACCAGCAGCTACCGAGACGCGTTGCCTCAGCGATCGATTCCCGGGCAGGTGCATTGTCTACACACCCTATGATTATTCCCTGGGCCGCCATTGTACGCAGCCCACCAAGGTCTCTGAAGGTAAGGTCGTGCATGAATGGATAGACACTGTATGCAATAGCGCGGCCGTACTGGCGAGACAGGCGCTCTGCAAGGACCTGACTCTTGAACTTGCCCACGTCCCCGGGATAGAATTGCTGTCTTAATAGGTTATGGGGCTCGACACGGTCAGGGTCTATCAGAAGCAGGGGGATATCGTTGTTAATCAGCAGCCGGCATAAGCCTTCAGCTACGAAACCCCCAGTGCCCCCACAGCCTACGACCAAAATGTTTGAGTCCCCCGGCATCCGGTTCAATGAAATCGTGTAAGTCACTGTCTGTTATCACCTCCTTCGGTTCATCTTCGAGTGCGCCCTGCAGGGAGCCATCGAAGACGTCTCTCCAGGATAATTTCTGGAAATAGCCGTAGACGCCGACCCTGAGTTTCAGTATCGGAGTGGCGCCTAGTTTCCCGACAACGCCGTATAATTTAAGGCCCGTTTCATCTTTATTATCCGTTGGACTGAAATGGGCACCCATCTGGCCGTGCGAATGCATCTCGAGGACCACGGACGTTCCCGTCTGATAGACAACGCTGCCGGCAGACTTGTCCTGCACCGGTATATAGAAGTGGTACCCGGCGTCCCCGGTGATGGCGACATAGTGCTCGGTGTCAATATCCGTCAGGAATAGGTCGAGAGCCAGGTCGAAGAATCGCTGCGGGATGCTGCCGTAGAGGAGAGATACCTTCGTTTCGATAGGTGCCAGACCTCTGATTTCAACATCGGCAATCCGTATTCTGGCTGCAATCCGGGGGCTTTCAGCCTCAATGAAAAGTCCGTTGGATGCCATGATATAGTCATAGAAAAAGCCTCTTTCCCCGGAGAGCCCGTCTTGATAATTAGTCAAATATCCGACTTGTTTACTCATAGTGCATCAAATCCCCCACGGTGCCATGCTTGACCAGGTCACCATTCGGAAAGGTCTTCTTTTTGTCCAGGAATTCCCATAAGTGCAGGATGTCGCGTGGAAACTGCAGCGACCTGTTAACCTTGTCGGCCGTTAAGCTGAAGAACGATATAAAGAACGACTCGATTATCTCTTCAGCTCTGGTCGGGTATTTGTTGTTTCCCGGACAAGACCTGCCATCTTGGAGAATATTGAGGAGTGGTGATTTATAGACGATATCCGTTTCCTTGGTCGGCACCTTCTTTACCGCATAAACCCAGGGCGGTGTACCGGGCCTGCACAGGAAGACCAGGCCCGGCAACGGTATTGTAAGTCGTCGTGGTGGTTTGTTGGCCTCTTCCTGGACGGCGACTTTTCGCACCCTCGGTTTTTCATAGAGCGCGTAGAGCGGCCCTGACCTGGTGTTCTTCCACCAGAGACTCTGATGCGGCAATAATCCGGTACCGAAGGACAACTCGCTGGCCAGGGCATGGCTGACGTCCATGGCTGAGACTATCTTCTTTTCCGACATATCAGAATGGAAAGTGGTCATCACCACTGCTTGATAGTGGAAATCCAGCCTGAGCCTCAGCGGGTCCGCCGGCACATCCAACTCGGCAGGGATCGCCCAGTCAAAAGGTTCATTAGCCATTCGCTACCTCCTCCTTGAAAACTTCTATTAAGGGTAAGGGCATTTGTTCCTTAGGCGTAGTCTCGACTTTTGTGTCAAGCATCGCACCGAGGAGCTTCCCGAAGTTGCGGTAGAGATCCTCCTCGAGCCATACGTACATCCCTTGCATCTTGTCTTGAATGTCGACGACCCTTGGCCATTCTGTGGTGAGGCCTTCAACGATTCCCGGGTGCCACTCTTCCGGGCCGTAATTCTCGTAATCGGCGTCCAGTTGCAGGCACCCGGTTTGTCCGTGAGTCCATTCGGCAAACTTGGCACAGCCCTCATATTCCGTACCGTCAAGCATCTGGCGAATTTCCTCCACATCCCAACCCTTTGCCGGTATCAAATCCGTGAGCGTCTTACCGACCAGCTGCTCCACTGCTGCCAGAATCGGCACTCGTTGTTCAACTGCAAAGGGGTTTTCAACGATAGACAGCATGAGAATGAAGCCAGGTCTGCGTGAGGCGAAATCCTCGTTTTCATCATAGCCGAAGCCCATGAGGTCGACGGGGATGTGCATTACGAAATCCCCAAGCGAATACTCGTCTAAGTAAGCATCGAGCTCCTGCAGCGGGAAGTACCGGGCTTCAAAATAGTCGCGAAAGCACCGGATCCGGCTTGTGTCATCACCTTGAGCCATTATCACGTCTTCGTACCCCGGCAGATACTCCCTGATGAGCTCGATGAAATTCCCGATAGACTCCGAGGACTCCAGGAGGTCGACAAGCCTGGCCAGTGATGGTGGCCCGATAGTGAGCTTGCCCGCCAGGATAGAAAGCGGCCATACCGGGTCAGGCTCGGGCGTTGTTTTTTGACCTGACACCATGTCGGCGGCCTTCATGGAACTGACAACGGCTCTTTCATTCAGAAGGTGCAGTGTTTCCAAATCCCACATCTGCTGGTTTAGCCTCCAATCGGTTTAGGGTGTTAACCGCCCGAATAGTATGGCTACCATACATTTTGGCTTCCTTGATAGCCATTTCGACCTCATCCTGAGCATCTGTCAGTGCGACGTGATCGAGCTGGCCGTTCCTCGTGAAGCGGTTGACCAACTCGATTATCAGCAGGCTCGTTGCCGGCACCTTCTCTAAGGCACAGACGACTAACTCAATATAGTTATCATCTCTCACTGTTACCCCTTAGTGCCGACACGCTTCTTGAATTCGACGATGTCATCTTCCCCACGCTTGCTTTCCTTGATTTCAGCATTCGCCAGCTCGGGAAAGAAGTTGGTCATTGATTGCCTGACCTCGTCTGGTGACATCTTGACATCCGGATCAGGGAACTCTCTTCCGTCATAGACAAAAACTCTGGCCATTGTGTCCCTCCTCCTTTTATTTGTCTGGTAGGCCTGGTAATCGCTTACTCAGGTCTTTTAGCGTAATGGCGCGTATACGTTCCATCCGTATCTATCGTCCTGAAGGCGGGCGGGGGCGGTCCGTAGAATTCTGCCATCGATGCCAGCTCGGCATGATAGCTTTCTTCAGTCGGGCAGATTACCCGGGTAATATCGCCTTCGGCGTAGGTCAGGATTTCACGCTTTTCCTTATTAACCCATATGCCGAAATACCAGGCGTCCTGGACGGTATCGTACTGCTCCCAGCCAAGCTGGGCGATGCAAAGTTCAAAGTCGAATTCGTAGCGTTCCGTTGAACGCCAGGTGCGCTCAATCGTGTTACCACGTTCGTTTACTTCAGGCATTATCTTCTCTCCCTCAGTTGATGTTGACAAATACTCTGATAATAGCTGTCAACCAGGATACCGCTCCGACCAGTAACAGGACTGCGGCTGGTAACAGTTCCTTGTCGCTCATCACTCACCTCCTCAGTTCATATCGAATTTGATTAAGGCGGCTATTTCGACGTACTCCAGTTCCACCACGACAGTGTTCAGTAATTTGAGAGAGACGGGGAGGTCCTCGCCCTTGGCGATCATCTCCTCTATTTTCTCGTCCCAGTTGTTGCCCTGGTCAGCGATAGCTGGCATTTGCCACCTCCTATCTCGGCTTAATATTCGTCCGGAAAGAGCACGGTTGTAGCGGAGCGATCCGCTTCCGTGATAATCCAGATCTTCGGCAGCTCTTTCGTTTCATATGCCGACAACAGCCTTAAATGCCGGTCAACAGAATAGTCGTTCTCTGTCGCATCGTCAGCTGAAAGGTCTCCCCAGTCACCGGTAGCATGGCGGGCAAGGCTCGTTGCCACAAGCTTGGCGAAGTCTTCATCATCTGCTACCTGGTCATTGACGCCTCTCGTGAGAACCATACGCCCCAGGCTAAACTTCCTCACGGCTCACCTCCAGTTCTCCGGGACAGCTTATGTTCGGACAAGGCGAATATCCATCAGCTATCCCATCCTTCGCTAAGTCCACACTGCCCTTGTCAGTGTATTCCGCTCCGCACCGGTTGCAGACGACCTTCTCCATAATGCTTTCTACCGTTGACTGTCCGTCGTCTTGACCGACCTGTGCGGGGGAATACCAGGTGCTTTCTCCCCGTTGGGGAATGTGCATTACCATAACTTACCCTCCAGTAATTTATTTGCAGTCATAAAAGGACGGGCGGCACTATTCATGCCGCCCTGTGCGTAAACTATCGGAAAATAGGCAAAAGGACACCCCCTTAACGGAAGTGTCCTTTTCCCGTTTTGTTCCTTAGTAGGCTAGATAATCCCTAACCGCCCGTAAAATTGTCAGCCTGATTTTGCTTTCAATTTCTCTGGGAAACGCTTTACCGTATCGGGTAGCTTTACGGCGTTTTGACTTACTGACTTGACGTAAAGCATCCGATAAGTCAACATATAATCTCAGGTAGCTAGACGATAACCGTACCCTGACAAATGGTTTAAGCGTTAGCCCACTGACAGCCCGCCCCTCAAGATAATATAGTGGTTGATTGCTGGCGAATATGTCCTTAGAGATAGCGTTGAATCTGCCTGTTATCGGGTATGACTGTTCGCCTAAACAGTGTATAGCTTTCCGTTCTCTATCCCAGTCATCTGCTGCCTGTTCTCTATCGTCTTGCTGCCATGCTTTGATTAAAGACTCAATATATACGGGGTAATGATGTTTAGCGAACTGACAGAGCTTATGACCGAAGACACAAAAACCGCCACTAGACAAGAACAGTTGCACTAGATACTCTTGACGGGCAAAAGTTGCCCACTTCGGGGTATTGTCTGTTAATGTCATACGTTATCCCCCCTTAGATGTTATTCCAGAGCTTAGTCAGGGGGGGGATTGCTGCCAGCTTTACGCTGTGACTAATTCCCTGACTTCGGTAGGGGATTGCTCTGACGGGGGTTGCTCTGTCTGGGATAACGCTGCTATAGCGTCCAGTTCTGCCTGACGGATGTCTTCGGCAACCTGTAACTTGATAGCGTGGTCTAGTTTCTCTTGGTCATAGGCTCGGATAGGCTCACCGGCTACCCTAGCCTGTTCTATCTGAGAAGCATAACCGTCAGTGTTACTTTCGGCTACCTGTTCGGCGAAGTGCTGCAAGTTAGCCACAAAGTTTAGCTTTATCAGGTTGACGGTATCAGATATTTCTTTCGCTACCCGTGTTACTGGTCTGCCAGTCGGTGAGAACTTGACGCTGCCGTCTTTACCATATCCCAGACGTATCGGGCAACCTAGAGCATCGGCAGATATTGCCGTGTCGCCCGTTGTGTTTGTGGCTGTCAAGAACGGCAACCACGTTGTTTCCAGTTCCACGCCCCAGACACGCCGGCCATTAGGTTGCTTTGTGTTGGGCATGAGCAAAGACTGGATATAATCGGGGGCTTTCGCTGTTTTTACCATGCTCACCTCACTATGGCATATCCCCCCCTTGACTAAGCTCTGAAACGCTTATAACCGCTAGGCGTGACGCTTTCGGGCATTATCCCTATTCGCTGCCAGTGCTTTACCCCGTAGCCCGTTTGTGGCTGTCTGGTATCGGGTTGCGGTATTTGTCAAAGTGCGGTACTGACTAGCTCTAAAAACCATTAAAGTCATATCAGTTGAGGCTAGACTCAACAGTCAGTCATTACTATAATAACGAACTATTCAGGCTCGAATAACCATAAAACAAAATGATTCAGTTTGTCAAGTTTTTTTGGAAAGTATTTTTTTCAGGCACAAATATTTTGTATATTGTGGCTAGGGCAAACACGGCTACATTATAGGGGATTGAAAATTGACGCACTTCTGAAGTTTCCCCCGCCACTTTCGCCTGGTTAAGCGTGAGGTCGCAGGGGTCTATCGGTCAAGCGGATACCCTGAGGGAGCTAGATTTCGGTTACAGGGCTTACTTGTCGCCGTCAGCCCACAGCTGCAGGAACGGATGGACTTCAAACACCTCTCGGTCAACGAAAAACGGGTCGGTACTCAGTATTTCAGGGTGGGAATAGACGCCACCCATCGCTGACCCCAGGAATTGAGAGCCCATTGCCTTACGGTTCCAGCGCATGAAGTAACCAACCAGGGTGAGCGGCTTATCGGCTTTAGCCAAGGCTACCGGCAACAGGGTGTCCAGTGTCCGGCGAAAACAGTGAAAGCCATATCCCTTCTTATATTCCCCCAGGCCTTGCTTGCAGATCCTGCCAAACATGGCCGTTAGTGAGGATACATGATGCTCCTGGGGACGGTAGTCTTCGATAAAGGGCAATATTTCATCGGGGACCAGGTGCGTCCTCTTCTCACCATGCTTGGCGGTGTCAATACGAAGAGTATTACCCTTTATGTCCTTTTTCTTTATCCTGGCCAGCTCGATCCGTCTCGGGGCATAGACCGTGGCGATCGCCAGGTAGAAACGCTCCGCCTTGGTATACAGATCACGGTTTCGGATCAGCTCGATAACCTCATCCCGTGTAAATACCGGGACGTCTAACTCTGTAGGGGCCTCGGGGCGGTCTTCTTTGACAAAAGTCCATGGCCACTTGTTAGCCACGTACAACTTCTTTAGCTGAGCGAAGTGAGTACGCAGGGAGTTCTCACCTATCCCGTCATCCCGTCTTTTCAAAAAATACCGGCGCAGATCCATCTCATCCGGGGGCATCTTACCGTCCAGCCAGGTCAAATACTTTGAGGCGACCAACAGGTACGCACTAAGGGTACTGGGCGCCCGAGGCCGCGGGCTAGAAAGTACTATGCGCAAGTTCTCAAGTTCAGTCTTCATGGATTTTGCTCACCGCCTCGCCCGCTGTTGATATTACACGTCTCCAAAACCACCTGCTGAAGTCAAGGCATTCGGTATAAAACTCAGTGATTCCGGAGTGTCCACAGCGTCTTTGTTCTAAGTAGTCTTCTATCGGTTCATCTCGTTCGAGACAATGATTACCGTCGGAAAACAACGGACATCGTCTAGGTATAGGCCACATACTATCACCTCTCAAGTTCAGTCTGCATTCTGAAATCTCTCCCAGGCTACACCTAACTGGAACCCGACATAAACAGCTGTTAACGGATGCATCTGGCGGCTTACCTGCTTGAGCAGCACCGCAACAAACTGCCCGGTATCCCCGGATGGGATCTCCACCTCGTTGGTAAGATTAACCAGCTCCACGGCCTTTTTTAGTTGCTCGGAATAATCATCATCCGGGAACTGCTCCTTGAGTATTTTCCCTACCTGGTCCATCCACTTTGGTAGTTTATCTTCCGCCATTTGATTGACACCTCCTGACATTTGCCGTATAATGACTAATCTAGGCTAGCATACTGTCGGAGGGCTGTCAAGCCCCACCCTGGGTGGTATACTAAATGCGGAAAATCGGAGGTTGGGATATGGCAAAACCGGGCAGAAAACGCAAACAGGCGAACCCCTTTGACATAGTCATGGACTTTGTTGACATGATCGACAGAGCCTTTGAAAAGGCAACCGGTACTACGATCACCGACCGCCTTAAAGAAGCCATCAACACGCCCCGGCAACTGCCACCGGGAGATGAGCCGGCACCTTTGGAAACCGATTTGTCCCTGGCCAACGCCTATGCGATCCTTGGCCTCAAGCCGGATGCCACTCCGGAGTTAGTAAAGAATCACTACCGCAACCTGGCCCGTCTCTTCCATACCGACACCGGGGGCATGAATGATGAGGCGATGAAGCTCATAAACCGGGCGTACGAAACCATTACAAAGCCGGAAGGGGAGAGATGAAGCCGACGATATATAGATACACTAGATAGCGCCATCGCACTTCTGTACTGTGCATATACTGCTTGTCAAAGCCTTCTATTGCGACAACACACGTTGGTGCCCTAGGCTGCGCAGTGTGCCAGAGTAAGGTGGATGTGGCTATTCCTCGCCAGTTCCGGGTGGTAGACGAGAGACTCGCCCCGGAAATATAAGGAGGGTGATATGTCGCCGACTGTCAGGATCACCGAAGAGGGACTGGGCGGTTTGATAGAGAATATCAAAGCCAACGGCGGTGACACCGGGGATCTGGAAGACGTGATGAACGAGATTAACGGTGAGAAAAAGCAGCGCCAGACTCCGAAACGCCCACAAATGACGATGCCTGTCGAGGGCGAGGAGTTGACAACGGAGGAGCGCCTTGAGCAAGATGTAGGGGTACTTTTTCCGGAGGGCATCACGGAGGAGCTACTGGCCAAGTGTATCGAGATGGACACGACCTACACCCTGGTAGACCTTAAGGAAATGTGCGTGGAAGCCGGACTCAGCCCGGGTGGCCACAAGAAGGAGCTGGCCGCCAAACTGATAGCGAAGGGGATAGCGTGATGGACAAGATAGACCCAAACCAGCAGTACGAGTGGGAAGGAGAACCCGATGAAGAGCCTGAAATGCTCAAGGCTTTGATCACTCAGCTGAAGTACGAGATAGTGGTTCTTGGCCAAAAAAAGGAGTTCACCTTCCGGTGCTCAAAGTTTAAGGTAGTTAGGGGTAACGCCTGGCGGTTCGCCCAGGTCATTATAGATAGCAGCAAACTGGATGCAAAAGGTGATGTGGAACTGAAGCGTATTAGTTACCATCCGGGGCTTACCCTGGCCAATGTCCCGTTCATGGTTCTGCCGGCACCAGAAGAGGTCGACACCCATTAACTTTTAAGTCTTTCACTCATCCAGGCATTCATCGCCCGGACTTTAGCTGCCCCCTTAAGCCTCGAGTCCTTAAAAGCCTCTTTGCACTCTTTGGCTACCAGGGCAAACTTTTCCCGCTGCGGGTCCAGCCAGGGCGTTTCTTCCCTGCCTACCGTTTGTTCTCTGAGGGTGATTCTATATTCCTTAGGCATCCTTCTCCGCTGTTAATGGAAAGGGGGTGGATTAATCTCCACCCCCTTCCTCTGCTTCAGTGCGATTTCAATGCGGGCTACGCCTACTTCTTCCGAAGGGCTGTGCTGACGCAGGAGTTCATCGCGTGAATTCTCGCTGCGCCGGCCTTATCCGCTGTCTCCCTGGCACAGGTAGCGGGTACCCCACCCTTTTTGAACAGAAACTGAACCAGGTGCTTGGGTACCGAGCCTTTGGGGAAGCTCCGGGTCTTCAGAGAGAAGAGCTTTTTGCTCCAGGGAACTGCGGGATAGACAATGGCTTCGCCAGCTTGGTTTAATGCAATTCCGGCCATGGTCTTCCTCCTTTAAGAGTATATTCCCGTTTATAGGGATATTTTGATCGCCATCGACCTTGGCGAGAGACGCCAGCTCAAAAGAAAAAGGGTTGAGCTCTCCCGGTTGCTCAACCCTTTTTGCACTACTCTGTGGTGTTATTTTATAAATTACACCCCGGAAAACCGTTTGTCAAGTTACAGGTAGCCCCCGCGCTTTAACGAAGTTATTATTGCCACAGTAATATCATCGCCTACCTGAGGACGCTTGCGCTCGAGATAGCCCGTCAAGGTTTCCTGCTCTATCCGTGTCTTCAATCCCTCGATTGATTGGTCCCTCTGGCTTTGCTCAAGGTCTTTCCAATTTATGTAGACAGGAGTAAAGGCGTATACGTTTCCTATTCGGCTTGCCTGAACGTGATAAAAAATCTTGGCTATAGCATCCAGGTCTTCCGGAGTATACTTTCTTTCTCCTGATGCTGGCGGACTATTCTCTTCCTCACCGGCGATGAAACCCCTCTCCTGAGCGTAGTCTAGGACACTCTCAATGAATTTTCTGCCTCCCATCCCTCCGCTGGGGAGAGAATCAAAAGGCTTAAAAAAGCCGTCCTCAAACATCTGCCGGGCGTCATCATCCCACCACTCGACAATCGTCTCCTCAGTGCGCTTATCGAGAATCCATATAGCCATCCGGTCCCGCTCCTGCCAGCCACTTACTGCGACATCATCCCTTTTTTTCTTCTGGCCCTTCGGTATGTGTGGATATAAAGGCGGTTTCTTAGGCATATTACTCCTCCTACTCTTTACCAGGTAACATCTTTCATCAGCTCGTCGAATCTGCCCTCATGGGTGAGATTAACCACATAACTGGCTAGCCTGGTCATGTGGCTGGCGTGCGCCTCAGTTAAATCCTCAGCCCCCGAGGTGTGATGGGCCAGTTCGTGAATGACCGTGTCTACTGTCTTGTCGCCCCTATCAAGCTGGCTCAGGTCGATGTAGATTTCCTGGGTGTTTTGGCCGTACATGCCGGCAGTTCTCATCCGGTCGCTGGCTGGTGGAATAAGGGAGGCAAAAACGCCTCGCACATACGGGGTTGATGGAAAGCTAGACGCAATTGCCCGGGCCAGCTCCAGATGAACAAGCTGCGTCGCCGTCAGCGTGTCATCAGGAATGATCTCGGCATCCCTGAGTCTTTCAGTACTGACATCGATGAGGTCCTTGTCAGTGGTAATGGCCTTGCTCAGGGTGGTCTGCACATTCATAGTAACGCTGTGTGACGTGTAGCCCAGGTGCTTCACCATGTTGTCCCAACGGTCGCTGGTCCTTATTACGGCGTCCTCGCCGAAGTTCAGCTTCCATGCTTTTTCCCATGCTGCTGCAGCTTCTTCGACAAACCCAGAGAAGCTTTTGCCAGTCACTCCATCCAAGCCCATGGCATAATGGTTCATGTTTATTCGGTAGCCCTCATCCGAGTCTAATTGGGGCGGGAGGTGGACCATACGCAGAAGGTTTCTCATCAAGTCGATTTTGGTAACGCAGGACCAGAGCCTGCCCATGTCCGTCCACATATCCTCTTCAGACTTCGGGCCGTGGCGGTCAGGTGCCATATCGAACCCCCACAGGTTATACGAATAAGGACTATTGATATACTGCATGTAGATGTCGCGGGCGTAAATCTTGGGCCCGTCGGTGTGGGCTGGGTCGATGAGCTGGTTAAACCGCCTTACCGGCACGCCGAGCGGGCTGGGGCCTGATGCTAAGATTGCTGACTTGGGCAGGTTGACGGTAAAGTTTTTCTCGTAGGCAGAGCCATGATAGCCCATGATATGAAACCTGGTGCCTCCCCTTATACCATCTGGCCGCCACAGGGCAGCCAGCGTATCAACCGAACCGTTAACCCTCTGCTCCAGGAAGATGACCCATAGCTCCCGTCCCACCGTTTCGACATGGAAATCATAGCCCATGCGTACCAGGGCCAGGGCGGATATCTTCATGCCCTCGCCGAACTTACCCCGGGCATAATCCGGCTTCAGTTGGGCCGGACCGAGGAGGAAGTCGGCAACAGCCACGCCCTTGCCTCTATCGGCAATCCACAACCCGTCTGTGTCAAAGCCGTACTGGTAGGCATCCGTTTCATCCAGGGCATTCTGCACAATATCCCGTATTGCCTCCCACTCCCCCCACTCCTGCCGCCAGGTGGAGGTTGGCCCGATAGTAATTAGCTCCCAACCTTGAGGCTGCCAGTCCCTGCGGTATTCCTCCATGGTTAGTTTTCTTGGAGGCGCTGAGTTTACTACCATCATCTCCGCCCTTTCGCTCTATTTATCGCGTCCTTGAAGGCGCTGTCTAGCTTTCGCCGGTAGCCTGTAGCCGCAACCGTCTGCGCCAGGACCTCACGGCTATCGGGCAGAAACTCCAGCTTCTCCCCCCCACTTGGCCGCCTCGGCTCAGTGGGAATTACCCTCGCCTGCCGGCTCTTCGGCACATGCGGATACAGGGGTTCTCTCTTAGGCATATTACTCCTCCCTAACTTTTATCGAGCTCTTTCAGGAAAGGTGAGTTTCTACGCTCAAGGTAATCAGTCAACTCAATAACGGCAGCCGCCATCTCCACTTGTGCTTCGCCCGTGGCCTTCTCTGCCGTTTCCACCATCGTTTTTATCCAGTCGGACGGCTCGGTGTTTTCATCCTGGAGTTTTTCTGTGATCAGCTGGCAGGCGTTTCCGGCTTCCTCCGGACGCTCGGCACATATCTCCGCGACCCTTGCGGCAGCCACAGCGACGTGGCACTCCTCACAGTCTTCAAACAGCTCATCCTCGGTCTTGTCAGAAGATGGTTCAGATGCCGGCTGGGGGCCAGGAGATAGTAATTCTTCCACCCCCTCCAGGCTGGTGCTATCGATGTCGAGTGTAATTGTATCTTGGACCTGACTCTTCGCGTCCTCGATCGCCATATTACAAGCCTCCTTGTCGCCCTTATTTTCCAGGCAGATTTGAGCTGCCTGCTGAACAATCCGATGGTGTGTCTCTAACCCTTTTCGGTCAGTGGTCAGGAGCGCCTTCTTCAGCTGGCCCTTCTCCAGGGCTGCTACAGTTTCCTCGATCTTTTTTGTAATTCCGCCTTTCATGTCGCTACTCCTTCCCCGAGTTCGTCTGGTTTCTTCAGGGCCTGGTCTTTATCCTCGGGGCTGAGCTGGTCTACCTTCTCAGCTATCACTTGTGCTTTGGCCTCCCCCAGGTGAGCGAAACGCTGTTGGAACCACTGTCGAAAGAGTCCCTTGTAGAGCGTCTCACTATCCGCGGCAGCCGTCTCAATTTCTTGCATACTGTTGATAGACTCTAATCTGTGTCTTAGTTTACGGCTTTCCCTTAACGCTGCCTCGGCGATCGGTCTCTCCCAGGGAGCTGTTTTTTGTAGTTTCTCTGGAGTCAGGTCAACCCGCTCCATGGCATTCAGCTCACCAATAGCTCCGGCAACATCAGCGAGTACCTGGTTACCGGTGATCCCCTCGTCTTTGAATCTACCCGCCTCACTAAGCAGTTTTGCTGCTCCCGCGTAATGCCCGACGGCGCATGGAACGCAAGCAGTGGCTATGTCTTCTTCCTGGTAGACGGCTTCTGGCTCTGGGGTAATGATGGGAGTCGTTGTTGGCTCAGGAACGGGTCGCTTGTTGATTACAGGGGCTTTGGCGTTGGCTGTAAATTCCTTGAGAGCTTCGCTATTATCCCGCGGGGGCAATAGTATCCGCTCTAAAGGGATCCGGAGTATCATGTTTGAGATAATCGTAAGCCAGCCCATGCCGTTATTTTACCATCTTTCACCAATACGTCAACTTGGCGCTGGCGGGCCTAGCGGAGTTTTGCCCGACTGAGACGTGTCATGCCTTTTGAGTCAACGATGTGGTATAATCCGCCTCGGAGACACTCCTTTGTCTCAAATATACGTGCGGAGGACAAAAGTAATGGGTGCTAAAGAGGATATCCTAAAGGTGCTATCGAATGAGGAAAAGAAGATCAGCACGGAAGATCTGGCCGAGAAACTGAGCATGACCGAGGGTAGTCTCCGTTCCCTGCTCTCGAAACTCAAGGCAAAGAAGTATGCCGATGGTAGCAGCAAGGACGGGTGGATAATAACCCCGGCAGGCAGGGATTCCGCAGACCGAGATGAGAAGCTCCCGATAGGACCGGATGAAGTCGGTGCCGATACGGAAAGCAAACTCAAATACTACGGGCAATTGGCCACGGTGGACGGAGATAAGATACTGGCCTGCTGCGAGTTGATTATGACCGGTGACCCTGAAGACCTGAACCTCATGTGGGATGCAATGACCAAAATGGACGTACCCATAATGGCGAGACGGCATTGGTGGCACCTGTGGCGAAATCATCTCAAGAAGGGGGTCCCTCCTGACCTCAAAGATGCTGTTTATGGCAGCCCGGATTCGCCTGGGGAGGGGCCACCGGGTTCAGAGAGTGAAGATGACGCGGCAAAGGAATATGTGATTCAAGGTGATATGCCGGTGAGGATCGGACCGGGTCTGGGTGACTTTAGCCTGCGAGATGCCGAGAAATTCTTGACCATCAGGGCATTAAGTCACAGGCTTGGTACCCCGGTGGAGACAGGAGACGGGGTCTCGCCTGCAGGTGGTTCTCAGTCCGGGGGCGCGGAAAAACTCTCAGATCTGATAACGGCTCTGGCCCCTTACCTCGCAAAGGGTTCTGATACCGATTCACTCAGAGAAATCCTCGCTGATAAACTGGCACTGCAGAAGCAGGAAATCTTGTCCCAGATACCGCCACAGCAGCAACCGGTAAAGGCCAAGTCGACCCTGGAGAACATTACGGAAATCGTTGCCGTTATGACCAGCCTGAAAGAGGCTGGCCCATTAATCAGATCGATACTGGGTATGCCTGAGACACCGTCTCAACCTGCGTCTCAAGGTGGGCTTGCACGAGTGGATGGTCCCGACGGAGTCTCCAGGATTATGGAGCTGGGGGATGTCATCGAATGGAACGCGTTTATTAATAAAGAAAAGAGGGAGAATGAGAAGCACGGTGCCCTCATCCGGCTTGGCGAGACGGTCAGGGAAAACATCCCGGACGGTATCTCGGCAATACTGGGAGCGGTAAACGAGGTAAAAGCGAACTCCGGCACTAAAAACAGCCAAGATGAAAAGGTTGAGGAACAGGCAGAGCCTCAGAAGTTTCGGTGCGGTGATTGCCAGACCGAGTTTCAAGGACCTGCAAACTGGAAAGACGAGGCTCTAAAATGTCCGAATCCGGAATGCAACCATGTTTACTCGAAGGAGGACTTGTCGGCATGACCAGTTTTATGAAGAGAACGGCACGAAGGTATCTGATCATCAAGGCTGCCCGCCAGATCACGGGGGAGGTCGAACAGGCCGGGCTTGCCAAGCTGAAGGTTTTGGCAGAAGCTGATGTCAGTATAATTGGTACCTATCTCAACGGTTGCGGTCCCAAGCAGAAGGCAATATACCGGCGGGAACTCGCCACCCTAATGCAGATGGGGGTGACCATTGAGGAGATCCTGGAGGAGGTCGCTGGACAAATGCCGGACATCGCCCCTATAATGGCGGGGAAACCCGGTTACAAGAAGAATGAAATCGCAATGGTGATGGCATTTCTCTCTGAAGGGGGGTAAAAATGGCCTTATGCACTGCCGAAGTTACAGCACCGTCGCAAGCTGACGAAGGCGATCTTGTCCAGGTTTCCGTCAAGGTAACAAATATTGACCCTAACCAAGGTTGGGGATTCAGAACTGAACTGTGGGCTCAAAATGACTTGCTCGGCGAGTGGCACGACTTTATCCCAAGCGGGCAATCGAAAACCTATACCGGAAGCTTCTATATGCCGGCAGCGGGTGTTAGAATTATCGGGGCGGTATGGCGCGTCATCAGCGCCGATCCGTACCAGGAGGTAGGTTGCAGCGTAGGCTATAAAGACATTGCCTATGCTCCGGCTCGACCGGACCCGTGCATAATCTCCCTGGGTGTGCCCGGCACCGCTGAGGAAGGGACCACGGTCAATGTTTCAACCGTAATTGCGAACTATAACCCTGCCTCCCACCTCTATAAAATTGAGATGTGGGCCGACAGTGACCTTATCGGCTCCATTGAGGACACCATCCCGGCGTACTCATCGAGGACTTACAATGGGAGCTTCACCATGCCGGCAAGGAATGTCGTCGTCCTGATATGGGTGCAGCTATCGTGGGGAGGCCGGTGGGTCTACGACAATTCAAAATCCGAGATAGTCGAGCTTTATGTGCCGGTACCGAGTCCGGAATTCAGGGATTTCGCCCTATCTGAATACACCAAATAAGAGGAGGCAGACATGGTAATGCAAGCGGCAGAAGCACTTTTGAAAAATACGCAAGTTGAAGTAATAAGGGGCGTTGGCGTTGGCGTCCCAGCTGGTAGCAAGCTCTATCAAGTTATGGCGGGTGATACGGTCAGGGTAAAGGCCACTGTTGGATATCAAGGACCTGCGCTTAACGACCATTTCTATGCCGCCATCGGTAACCAGGTGCTGTTCTTCGATGAAATCTGGACCTCCGGGTTGGTGCCAATCGGCTTCAACCAATCAGCTACCTGGCAGACCTACGAGCTGTCCGCCGATATCGAAATAACGAAGATAGCCAACCTGCCCTGGACACCGGGATGGTTTGACCTCTATGTCAAGATCAACGGGCAACCCTCAGCTGGGAAGCCCCTGCTGCAGAATATCATCGAGGTTATGCTGGCATCCGAGTTCCAGAATTTCGCCGTGGGAAGCTACGAAATACTAGCACCGGCAGGATAAAAAAGGGGGGGAGCTATGGATATTACCTCTATCGAGGTCATCAAGCGCAACCCTGCCTTGTCTGGCGTGGGCGTCCCTGTAACTGAGAAACTTCCTGTCTCGGTTGGTGATACGGTTAGGGTTCACACGGCAGTCAGATACAAGGGACCCGCAATCGATGGCGCCGTCTGGGTAGCCATCGGCTGGCAGACAGGGATCATAATCCCGGAATTTGTTGAGGCCTTTGCCAGCCGCACACCGGTCCACTTCGATGCCTCTGCCGATTGGGTTACCTATGCGATAGACTGCGATATAGTCATCACGGACATCTCCGGTTATCTAATTGAGTTTGCCCTCTACGGTTATGTCCTCGACATGTATGCCAAGATAATGGAGGTGCCCGGCCCTGACATCTTCACCGATGTCTACCGGGTTACTACTGAATTGTTAATACAGGTCGAGCTGCTCGAGGAGACTATCTACCCCTTTGCCTGGATCTACGATGGCCCCAGTGAGAAAACCACCTTCAGCTTCAAGAGCGACCCGTTCACCCCGGACTCCTGGATTATCGGCAGGTTGGCCGAAGCCGTGGAAACCGAGGTAAGAAAGGCCGGCGGTATGATGCTTGAGATGCGAATCTATGTCGATAGGACTCCGGCGTTTTGGAACGCATGGGAAATTGAGGTTATCGGGGTACCCCCTCAACCATCCAACGGAGTAATGATGTCCGTTGGTATTGCCTGGTGGGGAATCGCCATACTCGCAGCGCTGGCGATAACGCTCATTATCGTGATAACCTGGGCAGTCGGAGAGGTCTTTGACATGGTTTTCAACCGCAAGCCGGGGTTGCACGAGGTCAAACCGGGATGGACCAAGGATACTTTGGTCGGTACGATACAAGACTCTGAGGCGTATTGGGAGCGTACATTAACGCCCGTGGAGACCCTGGAAGGGATGTCGGAGGAGGAGTTGCGGGTTCTCCTGGACGAAATAGCCGATGAGGAAGTGGAGACGGGTGGAAGCATGGTGGCGGTGGCCATAGTTGCCGCCGTGGCAGTTGTCGGAGTGGGGGCGGCACTCGCTCTTTCTGCAGGTGCAGGAAGGGGAAAGTCTTGACAACCGCCGAAGACGAGAAATGGAACCGGGCACTTGAGCTTTCCATGCCCCTTATGGGGATAGCTCTTAGTGCCCTTTCCCTTACTCTCGGCATAGTCACACTCACTCGGGCCGCATCTTCCGGCAGAGCATACTACCTTGATGGCCAGTACCTGGTTTCGGTTCGCTACCCCGGGCAGCGGCATGCCCTGAGGGAGTTCGTTCAGCCAAATGACCTGGATGTGGCAGCTGTGTATTCCGAAGTGGGTTCCAATGCCACGGCGCTTTTCGATTTCGTTTGCCGGAACATAAACTACAAGTCGGACTGGGGAGAATACTGGCAGTTTCCCCGCGAAACGTTAAGCAGGAGATTGGGTGATTGTGAAGACACCAGTATTTTACTGGCATCCCTGCTACGAAACTTCACCGATGCGCAGGTAGCCCTCGGGGAATACCAGGGGTATGGCCATGCATGGGTACTTCACGAAGGAGAGATTCTGGAAACCACGTACTCGTCTGCCCGGCGGATTAGCGACCCCGCTAATTACATTCCTTATGCCTATTTTGACGACCGTGACATAATAGAGGTCTGGCCTGGCGCCCTGGCTGAGATGTTTGAAGTGGCCAAGGATGAGAATGCCAAGCTTGACCTGATGGCAAAAGTGCCGGTCTATCATGCCTAAGCTGGGCATAATGCTATTTACCGCTGCCCTTGGCCTCGTCGGTAGTTATGCCCTCCGTGATTTCAGCCACGTGGCAGTGACCAAGAATGTCGCCTTTGAAGAAGCCTTGGGGTTCAGTAACGGCAAGGGGATCATCAATATCGGCGCGGGGCCCCACCGGACTCCCCAGGCCCAGGCGATCGCTGAGCATCCTCAAGTACTGGCCAACCTGGATATCACCCCCAACGGCATGCAGAACTTCGTCGAGATCAACCTGGAGCAAAGCCGTCTGCCCTTCGCTGATAAGCAGTTTGGATGTGGCTTTGCCAGCCATGTCTTAGAGCACCTCGACAACTGGGAATTTGCCTTAGAAGAGGTCTGCAGAGTAGCTGATGATGTCGTCGTTGTCCTGCCTGACCCGAAATACGTTTCCGGTTGGATCTGCCCCAGTCACCGGCAGTACTTCACCCGGGAAGACATGTATCAGATGACACAGGTCTATCATAATGTGACGGTGTATTTTTGATGGAAGAGCTGCCGGACCATGTAGCGATCGTTCCGGACGGTAACCGCCGGTGGGCCAAGGACAACGGGGTATCTCGTCTCGAGGGGCACCAGGCCGGGGCCAGTGCCATGCAGGCGACCGTAGAGGCCATGGTCAATTACGGGATAAAGTATCTAACACTCTGGGGCTTTTCAACGGATAACTGGAAACGTACCGAGAACGAAATCTTTGACATATTCACCCTGCTCGAGTGGTGGATAATGAGAGACCTTTCCTGGATGAATAGCCACGGGGTCAGGCTGCGCCATATCGGTCGCCTTAAAGAACTGCCCCGAAGCCTGCAGGATGTAATCAAGATGGCGATAGCCCAGACCGCTGACAATACCGGTCTGACTCTCAATCTCGCCTTCAATTACAGCGGCCGGACTGAGATAGTAGACGCAGTAAACCAGCTGTTATCTATAGGGGTCAGAGTTGTCGATGAATCATCTTTACGCCACTTTCTCTATAGCGACAGCATGCCCGATGTCGACCTGGTTATTCGCACCGCCGGTGATTCCCGTATATCAAACTTCATGGTGTGGCAGACGGCATACAGCGAATTTTTCTTCACCGAGGTCCTCTGGCCAGACTTTGGAGCGGATGACATAAAGAAGGCACTCGAAGCCTACGCTGAAAGCCAGAGACGGTTCGGAGGTGATTAGAGCAATGGATAAAGGATGTAGGTTGACACGTCGTACCTTTGGTGTTGGGTTTGAGATTGTCTGGTCTCCCCCTGGGATAGCACTTCATCTTGGCTTCTTTTATTGCTGGCTGATGAAAAAGACTCCACAGTGGAAGGCGCCAACATCTCATACACCGGACGGGATGAAATCGTGGGAGGAGCGGAAATCTTGGTGAAGACGGGGTTATTGAAACTGACCACGGGCGCTCTGGCAATACTACTTGGAGTCATCGGTGGAATTGCTCTGGCTACGTTACTCCAATACCTGGCTACGCTGCCAAAGGAGAGGATATGTTTTCAAGGGTCAGCCAGGCGATAAAAGCATTCCAGGAGAGACGGTTCGTTATCATCTTCTCTGAAAATGAGAAAGAGGCAGACTTAGCCATTCCCGCCCAGGAAATAAATGCTGCGGCCGTATTGTTTCTGGCCAGGGTAGCTTCAGGCCTAATCTGTTTAGCTCTGCCCAAGGCAAAATTAAGGGAACTCGAAATTGATTCCCAGCCCTCCAGATTCCGGGCGACGGATACCCCATTCTATACCCCCGTTGATGCCAAGGAAGTAGAAAGCTCCGGAGTTTCTCCCAATGACCGGGCCTTCACCATCAGAAAAGTGATCAATCCCGATACCAGGCCCGAAAACCTGGCTCGCCCCGGGCATGTTCAATTACTTGGCGCACATCCCGACGGGCTTGTCGGCCGCAACGGTCATACCGAGGCAGTGGTTGACTTGTGCCGGCTGTCAGGATTATATCCGGGTGGCATACTCTGCGAGCTGGTCAGTGACAAAGGTGACATGATGAATGCCCAGGAGCTGAAAGCCCTGGCCAAGAAGTTCAACATCCCCATTGTCACAGTCGGCGCTCTGACAAAGTTCGCCAGGTCGTTTCTAAAAAAACTTGACAAGTAATTAGAACTGGTCGTAATATCTGGATGTAGGCCTACGAGTTAGCCGGTGGAAGTCGGCTCGTAGGCTTTTTTCTTTCATCGGTGACTCGAAGGTAAAAAAAGAGTTGAGCAACCTGGAGCGAAAGGGTTTGGGGGCTCAACTCTTTCCTTTTTGCCCTGGTTGCTTAATTCCTGAAAAGAAGGAGGAGACCTATCATGGCACAGCAAGCATTGACAATTGCCGCACCAGATGCGGAGCAAATGACCAAGTCTCTAACCGGGTTAGCCGGCGCTGGAATAACCGGTGTTGTGGAAGGCGTGATCATCCAGCTGGCCCCAACCCTGGGCGCTCTCGAAACTCCACTAACCTGGGGTGTTCTACTCGGTATACCGGCTATCGGAACCGCAGGTGCCCTTTTCTCCAGGGGTATGATCAGTGACCTGATGCAGGGTGTAGCCTCCGGTGGCACCGCCATTGCCGCTTTCGTTCTGCCAGGGATGTTGATGCCTAACCTCTTCGCCAAGAAAGGTTCAGGCGGCAGCCGGCAGCTAGGCAGTGGTGCCGGGGTCAAGCAACTGGGTCCAGGCAGTGGGGTAGGCTCGAGGCAATCGCAGCATGCCACCTCTGTCATGGAGATCTAGTACCCGAAAATAGAATAAGTCGAACCACAATTCAGAAGCCTACCAAATGGAAAGGAGAGGTTTATGGGTGAACATTACGAATTAAGAGTGCTTTGTGACTACCTGCACACGGGCGGCCAAGCGGTAAATACCTGGGAAAGGCCAACGCCATTAGCAGTCAATGGTGAACTGCAAAATGACGAGAGAGGCGAGGTAGTATACATGGAAGTCTGGTCTCCGGTAACCGGGCTGGGGGTGGAAGAGGAGCTGATGCTGATTGCCCCGGTACTGGATGGCCGTGACTATTCTGAGTACGTCTCGATTAACGGAATCCGCGCTACCGTTATGACTCCGCCAAAAGACCGCATCTGGGCCGGAAGGCTCTACAGCTTCGGAACACCACACACCAACGACGCACTGAAGAGTACAACCCTGAAGTACCGGCAGAACATCTCCGTCAACACCCTTGCCGGTCCTACCGTAGCCATCACCCAGGACTATCGCATCAGGCTCTGGGGATTTGTCTACAAAGAGAAAGAGATCCCCGGTGTTTTCGGCACGATGCTGTTCCCGGCCGCCGTCAACGACAGGTCCAGAAACCGGACGCTAACCCTGAACAAGCAGCCGATTCCCGTCAATAAGGATAGCTGGCTGACTCTGCCCGGCGGCTATGACCAAGCGGTTCCCAAGATCAACCCGTTTGCCAGATTCGCCACCAACCTTGTGGTCACCGACGGCATGCAGGGCGATTTGCAGATCCGCTTCGACACCGGCAACGTCGACAGGCCCAACGAGAACATGTGGTGGGAGTTTGACGAGATGGATGCCGTAGTTATCGAGTCCCTGGGGATTAAGGCGGACGCCGCTGCCGACCTGGCCAGGACTGGCCTCAGTATCGGCGGCGATTACCACCCAAAGGGGCCGTCAACCAGACTCAGCCTCTTCCCAACAACCCTCGGTATCAACGAACTCAACTTCGGACACCTGTCGCCATTCGCCCCGGTTGCTCATCCCTACTACGCCGCTATTCCAAAGCTGGACAGGGCATACCTTATCTGGAATGAGATCGGGGGCGTGGTAATCAGGGATGACGGCACCACAGCAGTTGTCGTCGGCGGCGTCACCATTGCCATAACGGGGATCCGATTCGAGTTGAGGGGGTAGGGTGGCATGAAAACAATTCAATATGTCCCGGGTGCCATTGGGGGAGGTGCTACCCACACACTCCCTGCCACCGCTCCTGGTATTGAGACAATAGTCTCAGGGATACTAGCAAGGTTGCCAGGCGCATTAAACACACACGGAGCTGGCGCTGCGCCAGTGGCTCACGCTGCCGGTGCAGTAGTTACCCATGCCGGTGCCGCCGTAGCCCAACACGCAGACCATGCCCATGACTTTATATCCCAGGGCGTGGGCGGTGCCGTTGGTGTTGCTATTGGCTTTGATGCCGTTGCGCCGCCAACAGTGCTGGAAGATGCGGGCGCTGCCGCCCCTCATACCTTCGCAGGCGGTGGTGCAACAGGTGTTCAGGATGAAGACCTGTCAGTCCATGTTCCTACTCAGCCAAATGACCATCCCGCCGCCGATGTAGTTCTAGGGGTGATTGACCACCCGCCAGCCGATATTGCTGGTGCGGTGGCTGATCATGTAGGGGCTGACCCAGACCAAGCAACGGGGACAATAACCAGGGTGACTACCAGGACATTCACAATGGTCAACCCTACCCTGGCCGGGGATCTACTGATCCTAAACTACCGAGAAATCGGTGAACAGGTATTGGTGAGTTAAGGAGGTTATGTAAATGAGGACGATAGAGTTTATTCCTGGGAACATTGTCACGCCCAATGCCATAACCATCCCGACCACTGTTCCCGATATAGAGACGGTAGTTTCGGCAGTAATCCAGAGGTTGCCCCTAGCCGTAGCTGCTCACAGTAATAGCGCAGTACCAGCGGCTCATACGGATACAGGTACAGACCCTGCACACGCTGCTTTAGCTGTTGATGCCCATGCCGACCATGCCCATGACTTCGCCACTATTGGTCTAGGTGTTGGTGTTGGCGTCGCTCTTGGTTTTGACGCCATTGCAGCCACACAGGTTGAGGATGCGGGCGGTGTCGCCCTTCATATCCTGGCAGGTGGTTTGGGGACTGGTATTCAGGATTTTACCATGCCAGTTCATGTTGTGAATCCGCAGCCAAATGACCATGCCGCCGCCGATATAGCTGCGGCAGTTGACGACCACACCCAAGCAGAAATAGCCGCAGCTCTGGCCGACCATTTGGGCGGAGACCCCATAGTAGCGGGTGGCCCATACACTGTGACCAGGCTGACTACCAGGACAATCTCGCTCGATACAACCACCTTGGAGGGTGACCTGCTGACGCTGGATTACCTGGAGGTCGGCGAACGGGTATTGGTGAGTTAAGGAGGTAGGATTTGAGAGAAATACGATGGGTCCCAGGTGTTGTTGCCCCTAATACCAATATAACCATTCCTGCCGAAGCTCCCGATATCGAAATCGTGAGATCGGCGGAGATTACCAGGCTGATAGACTCGCTAACGATAGTCCACGCAGCGAGTGCGACAGCCATAGCTCACGCAGATGGCGCAGTAGTAACCCATGCGAACTTTGCGGTAGCTGCTCATGCTGCCCACACCCATGGCTTGCTAACTCAGGGACAAGGGGCACCGCCTGCCGTTGTTATTGGCTTTACTTTCCCGCCCGTCCCTCCAATAACAATCGAGGATGAGGGCGCTGTGGCTACGCATACTCTTCCATCGACGGCGGCAACCGGCATAGAGGACACGACAATAGCCGGTCATGCCATTACTCAACCTGACGACCATCCCGCCGCCGACATAGCCGCTGCCCTGGCTGACCACAATGTTTCCCTTGCCTTAATAGACCATGCGACATCTGGTGTTACCGTTGCTGTAGCTGCCACTCCGGCCAGGCAGACCACCAGAATTGTCCAGGTGAATGTCGCTTGTGAGCTCGGCGACCTGTTGACACTGCACTATCTTGAGGTAGGGGAAGTCGTCCTGGTTAGTTAGTACCCGAATAAAGTAAATAGTGTCACTCTGGAGCTTTTGCCAGGGGTTAGATGCCGATGGTATAGTATTGCCCACTTTGGTAATTCCAGAGTGGGCAATATTGTTTTGGAGGTTTAAATGAAAGAGGAGAAAACGCAACAGGACCAACTCGGTCAATGGGAGGGCCAGCTAAAGACTGAATTGGAGAAACGGACTGGGCGAAAAGATATTGAACTGATGGCATCTGCGGCCTTTAGCTACAAAGTAACGGTTGTCGCTAGCCCTGATGGGCATCCTGTTGTTGTTTTCAATGCGTCTCTTCAGGAACAATCCGAAGAACTTGCGTCTACACTCGATTATGTCTCCGAGATGCTAGAGAATTGGGAAGCAACCAAAATCTTACATGAAAGGGCGGCAGAGGACTGCCGGCCATTCTTGGAGAGGGTAAAGTCCGAGTTCCCCCACATATCACTCAATTACAATATTATTGATTCCGGCAAGCATTATTTATGGGTTGCCAAAAAAGGCGATGGAACCATAGCATACTGCGACTTATGGCCAACGATGACCGAGCCTGATATAGAAAGAATTATTCTTTATATCAGAGACTTAGAGGCTACACTGCCCCGGGAAAATGCTAAAGCGGCTGATATTACCTACGGGTGGGCGTAGACCGGGCTGAATGAGGGATAAAAGGAGCAGCCGATGTTAGCACTTCTTGGCCTTGCGCTGGTTGGCCTGGCTGGTGTGGCGGTGGCGGTGGTCGTCGCTGCCACCAGGGAAGCTGAAGCACTGCCGGCGCCGGATGATCCCCCGGAAGAGGAAGAGGAGATCGATGCGGTGTATCGGGAGGGCTGGGTTTTCTGGGCAGGATTAGCGGAATGGCAGGAGATCTACACCAGATGGCCAAACGACCTGCCAGCCGACACCGATATTACCTTCGCCTGGGAGATAAAGAATACCGGCAATACAGGCGCCTACTTCCAGGTTTATATGTTTAGCCCGGGTGACTGGCTCTACCTTGGGCCTGAAGATGAAATGCGGGTCTTTGAGGGATTCCATACGCCCACTCTTCCAGTGACACCGGGATACCAGTATTCTCTTATTAATATCCTCGCCAGGAAAGTTACCGGCGAGAGAATAGGAGCGGTCTGGACGTCCGACGAAATCGAAGTAAGGTATGTCTAGGAGGTTGACATGGCTATTACAGATGCCATAATACGCATGGTCAAATACCCGCCGGAGCTACTGCCCGATAGCTGGTTCGGGGGTGTCGCCCTCGCTGGCGAGGTGACACCACCTATCCTTGACCTGAGGCGGTTCACGCCCTATATCGCCGCCCTGACCAATATCCGGGTTACTCCCAATGCCGGCGTGCGGATGAGGGCCAGGTACGACACTGCAAACTTGTCGGAGAACACCGCCGCCATGATTCAGGACGGAGCGGGAGGCGTCGGCCTGCCCGGGGCCTGGCATATGCCGGCCAGGGAATTTCTGAGGTATAACCTTTTTGGCGACCCAGGGGCACCGGTGGCCAACTATCCGACCCACTTTGGAGTGTGGGCATATCCCCCAACGATAGCCGACAAACTGCTCTATGACATAAAACTTACCGCGACCGAGCTGGCAATCTGTGACCAACTTGGCATCAGGAACACGGTGGAGAAAGGGCTGTTACCCCTGCCGATCAGCCAGATAATCGAGAGGGAGTACCAGGTTGTCGGTGAGGAAACGCACTCGCGGAGTGTCAATATCGCCGTAGCCGCCACAAACTATACAATCGAGATTCTTTATCCCAGGGTGAACGAGTTCCTGGTCCTGACCAGAGTAGCCGCCGCCCCAGGGACAGCGGCACAAGATGTCCGGTTTAATATCGACAGGGACGACGACGACAATCTGGCCCAGCTCCAAACATTCGCGATGACCCTTAACGACGGTGGCGAGATTAAGTGTTTCATTCCTGCCCTGAGCGAAATCAGGCTGACCGCCACGTCGACCGTTGCCCCCGGAGCTCACCTATTCCGCTTCACCTTCCAGAGGATAAGAATAACCAACATCCTGAGGGTACGCTTTGGCCAGGTTTCCCGGGATGAGGTACCCCAAGACCTCTGGGACAAAGTGAAAGCCGGGGTCGTATAAGGGAGGTGTGCTCTAATGCAAATGAGAAGGAATCCAGGTTCGCCCTTGGTTGGTACCCAGGTCCGGGCCCCTTCGTTGAGAGCCCGGCCACCTGACTCAGCTTCGGCGCAGGTATTGCTGAGCTACTTGATCGACCTGCAGGCGGCTACAATTCAGCAGATGGAGAGGATAATTGAGCTTGGCCAGATGTTCCTAACGTCGGACCCGGGTGCCATAAAAACCGTCTTTGCAATCCCGCTTGACCCTGTAATGACTGCCCTGACAGCGTTGACAGAAATGGGACCGTCCGGTGAAAGCGATTTCCCGTCTACGTTCCCTGACACTGCACTGACCTGGACGGTTGGGGCCGGGCTAACCGTTATCCATGTTATTCCGATCCCTGAGGGGTTTGTGGAACTGGCGCAGGAATGCCTGATTGCTTCAGATTTTTACGACTCGACTATCACCGTCGATGTTTTCGTTGATGATACCCTGACGGTGACTCCTCTTACGATAGCGCTCACCCGGGCAACCCCGATAACCTTCGGCGCAAACTACGTGAAGAGAAGCCAGATTGTGATAACGATTGTCAATCCCACGGCCACCGACGCAATCATTACCCTGCAGATCGAGCCGCGGCTGATTGAGACAAGCCTGTACGACTCACTTTTCCGGCCTCTTATTGACTATGTGAACAGGTCCCTTTATGCACTATCCAGCACGCAGAGGGGGGGATAAATGGACGGTATTGGACTAAAAAACCTGATCAACATATTTCGTAACTTCTTTAATGCCGGCGTCGACATAACCGCCGCTGCCCCTCTCCAGGTCTTTGATCCAAAAGTATTCGCTAAACTTAATGCCTTGCTGGTGTCCATGGAAACCGGTGGAGAGGTAACCACCGATGGCACCGAGCAAACTGTCTATGTCAACAACGCTCCCCAGGGCGTCTTTGAACCCAATGTCGTCAAGATCGACTTCACCAACCAGACGGCGGCCGAGACAGTGGTCATAAGGTACTATGAACGGATCAGGCTAGGGGGCGACTGGATCCGTCAGGATATGGTGCCCATTGTCGGCGTTCAGGCCGACCCGGACATATTTGTCGAGCTAGTACCAAACCGTTTCGGTGTCTGGGTTACTATGGAGAGGACAGCCGGAGGTGCTTTTGATTACGACTGGGAGGCACTCTACAGGGCTTAGTTATGAGCGTAGGATTCGATAAAAAAACCATAAACCACCAGCTGCTATTCGGGCCGACATTCGAGGAGATGACCGGGCTACTGGCCCATGACCGGGCAAAACCCCGTCACCCTCTGACCCTCAATGGCGTGCCGACCTGGGCTTCACTGGCCAACGGGCTTCCCTATCTCGATTTCGATGCAGGGAACCCAGACTGGCTTCAGTGCCCAGCTGCAGATTCTGTAGACCTCAATTTCACAGCAGGCGATTTTAGCATCGTTGCATGTCTAAATCTGGATGTTATTGGCGGGCAGGAGCGATGTATTGCAGAACGTGGACAATACAATACATCAGGATGGTCTTTCCGAGTTCTTCGGTTTGGTTATATACAGTTTGAGACCTATCAGAATCCTGGTCGGCAAGTGACCCATGGATATAACCTGTGGGGGTTGACCGGCATCTTTCATGTTTTAGGTATGAGCCGTGTTGGGCCATCAGTTACGATATTTCATAATGGGCAAGACGTAACAGAGGGTGCTGCCTCACACGTAGACCCAGGACCTTCAGGGCAGGACTTGTATATTGGAAGGGACAGGAATGGTTCCGATTTTTTTGACGGCAAAATAGCTGGCGGACCGTGCCCCCTTCGTATCTGGGGCAGGGCATTAACCGCCCTTGAGCATCATGGGATATTCCAATCTGTGAGAGACTGGCTTGGAGTGTAAATGAGCATAGGATTCGATAAGCTAGCAATAAACCACCAGCTGCTATTCGGGCCGACATTCGAGGAGATGACAGGGCTGCTGGCCCATGACCGTGCTAAACCGGAGCACACCCTTACGCTTCACGGTGCACCGGCCTGGTCATCGCTGCCCAACGGGCGTCCCTATCTCGATTTCGACTCGGCGACCCACGACTATCTTGATTGCCCGGCCGCCGATACCGCCGACCTCGATTTTACAACCGGACCTTACACCATCGCCGCCTGGGTATATTTAAGGCATTCGGCTCAGTCGCAATTACTGATTGGCCGTTACGGGCTAGACCTCGATGGATGGGAGGTCGTCCTCGATGATAATAGCGAAGTCTGTCAGTTGCGCCATATGCACGGCAGCCTGCCCACTACTCGCACCGGTTGCTACAGCGACGGGTGGGTTATCGGTTCCTGGGAACTTCTCATAATTACACGCAGCGGCGCGTATCCGCTAATGTATAAAACCGGAGTACCGCTGGATATGACCTATGACACCGGCGGGCTGTCAGACCCCGACACCTGCAATAGAGACCTGGTGGTTGGTGCCAGGTATACCAAAGACGCGAACTGGTTAGACGCCATGCTGTGGTACCCGAGGATCTGGGGCCGGGCATTAACGCCCGCGGAGTGCGTCGGGCTAACCCAGGAAGAGGGACACTGGTTTGGAGTGTAAACGATGATTAACAAAAGAGGAGCCATACGAGATTTACTGGAAAGAATGGGTGAAGCTACCGATAACGCGGACCTGAACACACTCTTCGCCAAGATTAAGCAGGAATATATGGGCACACATACCCATGTTGTGGTTGTGGTCCACGATACGGCGGCGTTGGATGCCGATCTCGACACCGCACTGCAGGCATGGCTCCTGGATGAAGGCATGGCGGTAAGTCTTGCTGATCCGGCGGACGTCGCCGGTGAACTCGAGCTTATCGGCTTTGATTTGATAATCGTCTCGGGCAGCTGTGTCGCCGGTGATGTCGCCAATCTGGCCAACCTTAGAACGGCAGACGTCCCGGTAATCTGTCACAGCGCGGCGATAGCAACTTCCGTCGTATTCAGCCTGGGGGGTACGCCACACACAGAAGCCGCCCAGACTCAAATCGAAATAACCGAAAATACTGTCATGTGGCTCCTCGCTCAAGCGTTGGGTGACTTGACGGTCACCGCCGCCACCGGAATAGATGCCATGAACACGAAGGCAGCTGCGGCAACGACACTGGCGGAAGAGGCCACCGGTACCGGTAACCATCTAACTGCCGTTAGGCTGAAATCCGGTGATGACGACGGCGCTACGCCGGCCTATGCTCCTTTCTTTGACCGCTACTTTATCGGTGTCAATGATTACACCAACATGAATGATGCCTGGAAAGCGGTGATGTCAATACTTGCCATGCACTGCATCATGGAAAAGAGATTCAGTGAAGAGGCTATAGTCCAGGTAAAGCGGGCTTACCAGGAAGACATACCGGCTACCGACTTTGCGTTGGCGGCGATCGATACCGTTCTGACCAACCCTCCCCCAGCTGCTGACGCCGAGAACTCGATCGTCGACATCGACCTGCGAAACAACCGGACTCATGTCCTCAGGAGTTTCTGGGTCGAGGTCACCAACTTTGGCACAGGGGCCCAGCTGACCTTTCAGCTCTGGGTTCCATCGAACGGAGTGGTCACCTCGGTTGATAGTCGGGTCATCAATGCCCTCGGGTTTTACAATCTGATGGATATGTTCGGGCTACCGGAAGTTCATGCTGACGGTATATGGATAACTGCCATAACCGACGTGGGCAACACCGGAGCCTGCAGCGGGACCTATGATTATGCGGAGGCTAAGAGATAATGAGCTGGATAGAAGATCTACTTGCCGTAATAGCGAGCCAGGCCCGGCAGCGGGACCGTATAATTAAGTGGAGTGTGGGGAAAGTTCAGGTGGTAATAGATGCTGCTGGTGCCACAACAGTCTTGTCTACTATTACCATAGATACATTACCCGCTGGCGCTGCAATAGAGTCGGCTTATCTCATGGTCAAATTCAGGATGATAGAGAATAAACACGCTGGGGTGAACAAGCTAGATGGGCTTACAGTAGCACTCACAAGCCAGGTATTTCAGGTTCAGGATGATGGCGGCGGCGCTTGGGCTGATGGTATCGTCTTTGTAGATGATTATTTTACCCTGGGCAGTGAGGCCCGGGAAGGTGGCGATGTTCTTGTTGGTACACTAAATGTCGGAGTGGCCGGTGTTGTTGATGGCAATGACACCTATAATGTTCGCCTATTTTTAGGCAAAGCAGACTTTGATTTTATCAACCTTGATGAAGTCCAGGCTGGTCTGGATATTTTGTACTCGGTATAAGGAGATAATATGGCTAATATAACAACCTGGAGTCCAGATACTTGCAAGTGCAAAATTGACATCGAGGGCAATGATTGGGAGAATCCCAAATCAGTGAAAAGCCTTATCAAGTGCGAACACCACAAGCTCGTCGCAGATGGTCAAGCTCATCTGGATGCTGTCTGGAAGGGCGAATGCCAGATAAAGAACTTCACTTTCCCCATCCTTGAGGCTAATATCGCAGGAATAAAAATAGAAGACTATGATTGGTATTTTGATTCCAACAGAGTATTACGAGTCGCTTTCAAGAGTGTCAATCCTACAGGAATCGAAAAAACCCTTTGTCAGGCCCAATGCGATTCGCAGTTTGGTTCTGGTAAAGTAATCATCAACTAGGAGTTCCCATGCCAGTCTATCAAGCAATGGCAGGCCATGCTGGCCAATTAAATTTTGCTGGTGGTGGGATCCAATATTGTTCTGTTATCGGCTTCTCCAACCTAGATATTACCGAAGCTAACATGCAAACTAAGGTATATGATTCATATATCATGGCTAACCTGTATGTTTACTGCAGCTGGAACACTAACGGAGCTGGTAATTTTACCGTCACCAATCGTATTAATGGTGGAGATGGTACTTGCCAGGTTATTATCGGGGCTGGGGCCACAGGTGTATTTCAGGATGCTATTAACAGTGATGCTCTGGTGGCAGACAACCTAATCGACAATAAGCTGCTCAACAATGGTATCGGAAACGTTAATTTCACCATGATTTCCTACACCATGACTACTGCTACTGATACTGTCTTTATCCTTGCCACTCAGACCGGTTACGGTAATCCAGTAACTTGGGGCAATACAGAGTTTGTCGGCATGAGTGCTTACACTAGGGTGACCACCCCTGAAGCCACCTGCGCATACCGTTGGCGTGTCACAGCTGTTCTTTCCAAGCTGCGTGTCTACGTCGTTTCAAACTCATGCAATGCCAATACGATAGTTCATTCAAGGGTAAATGGCGTAGATGGAAATCTGACCCTGACAATCGGTTCTGGGGCAACTGGTGAGTTTGAGGACGCTGCGAACTCAGATAACGTCGCAATAGCTGATGAGGTATGTTACGAAATAGACTGTTCAGCATCAGGTGCTGGCCAATTAAGTTTTGCAACATATCAGATGAGGTCAAATTCTGCGGGGCAACAATTACTCAACTTTAACTATTGGCCCACAGTAGGAGTCAATGACGGCGACACCCAATATATCTGCATCAACAGCCATGTGGCTCTTACTGTCACAGAGGCACGAGCTCAGTGTGACTTGCAGGGTGCTTTTGATATCAGCAATCTTTTCTGTTACGTAGTCGCTAATACTGTCAATGGTAATACTGTGGTTGTTACAAGAGTGGGTGGAGTCAATGGAAATCTTACCGTTACTGTTGGCAGTGGCGCAACTGGAATATTTGAAGATACTGGAAATAGCGATAGCTTGGTAGCAGGTAACCTCTACAATTTCCGAGTAGTAGCAGCTGGTACTGTTGGTACCTGGAGAGCCAGCCAGCTGGGCGTAGAGATACAGCAAGCAGGAGGTGGAGGAGGCGGCGGAGCAGCTCATATGACAGCCTTTATGGCTGGTAAGTTAGTAGGCGCAGGGATACTATAGGAGGAGCAAAAAGGAGGACGTAATAATGGGAAAAGGAACCGGATTAGCGGTAGCGGTAATTGGAGGATTGGCGGTTGTGGGTATAGGAGGACTCGCCTATGCCCTATTCACAAGAAATGGCGGCATTGCCCAAGGCTATGGAGAATTGGTTGAGTTCAGGAATGCGGGAGGTCCTGAGCTGGCTGAGGGGGCTCCAGACGGCTTGTATGCATCCTTGACCGGCGCAAACTTCGCGGGAGACAATTCTCCATTCATCACTCTGCAGGTATTCGATACACCGACCTTGGTGAGCGAGATACGGGTCTGGTACAACAATCCTTATGGCTATAAGGTAACCAACCTGGTTCAGGTTAAGGTGTCTTCCGATGGTAACAACTGGACAGTAATATCTCAGCGACTAGACCTGCCATCAGGGGACTCGGAGATCTCCTGGGTGACAGACCTGCCGGTCAAATACGTCAGGCTGGAACAAGAGCTACCGGGTGTCACCATGAGGATAGACGCTGTGCAGGCGATTGCTGCGTGAATCACGTCAAAGGGATAGGCGCTTATGTAAATACCGCGACATATGAACACGGCGGGGAAGTGTGGTACCCGCCGCTGACATACGACTGGTACCTCATCATCGATGCTCTGTATACTCCGCGTGAAGTATTCGCCTATCTCCGTTCTCACGGCAAGAAGGTCGGCATAAGGTTTGGCGGCACTTTCGGGATTAAGTGGCCTATAGACACCACCCAGCTTGACTCAGAGCTTGCCCACTGCGGGGAGTACATCAGCTTTATGACCATTTGGGAGGAGATTGGCACTGATAAGATTCCGCACGTAAACGCCGCCTATGACTACATCAAGTCAAAAGGCTGGAATGTCCCGGTGTACCAGTGGCCGGCTACCAATTACTTCGACTGGGGTAGGCTTGGGGAGCTGAAGGCTGACGGCTTGATGATCAATCCCCGGTGGTGGTGGAGCAAAGAGTCGCCGGCATTCCCGGACAATATACAGATGACGGCTGCTGCCTATCTCGCTGCCTTTGAAAATCGTTACCTAACACCGGCGCTGGAAACCGGGCTACCAGTCATTGACTTTCTCTATCTCGGCCTACACTCCGACCTGCAAGAAGCCTCACTAACATACGATTGGAGATACTCTATCGGACAGTACATATCATGTGTCAAGAATGATGTGCCGGTGGTCGTCGGTTGGCCATGGTCGCCTGGCTGGGAAGAAGTGACAGAAGAAAGACTGGAAATAATGAAGAGCTACAACCCTGAACCTGCGCCGGCATCAGTCTCAGGACTGGTTATAGGAGCCGTAGTAGGCACGGCGTTACTGGGCGCAGCCGCCCTGGCTCTGCTATCGAGAAGGAGATGACATGGCTAAACAAGATGACCTTTTTATGAGGATGTGCAACGAGGCTACGGAAGAATTGGCATCCGGAAGAACCGGCTGGAAGGACGCGGACCCGAATACGCTGATCCTCGCCTGCTTTGGAATGATGTTTAACCATATGACTACCAAGATAGCGAAGCCTCTTTGGATATTCGCACTGAGCATAGCCAGTGGAGTTGCGGGCTATATCCTAGTCGAGGTAATAACACGCGTGGGGGGCTAGCTATGACTCCCCCCGGCTCTTCAAAACCAGCTCATAGGCTTTGGTCAATCTCTTGAACTTCGCCTCGTCCCCGCCTTTGTCCGGGTGATAGAATGAGCTCTTATTTGCGTAGACCTTCTTGATTAACTCTATCGGGTCGTCGGGGCTCACCCCAAGCGTATCCAGGGCATCAAGCAGCTCCTCCTTCTTGGAAGCCCCTGAATTCTCTCCGGACATTGTGGCCATCTCTTTTGTGAATGTCAGCCCCTGGTACTGGACACCTTGCTGCTCAGCGATCCTGAGCCGGTCCAGAAGAAGAAAGCACTGCCTCAGATTCTTCGCCCTGGTGGGGAATGCGAGGCAGGCGATTTGTTGCCACTGCCCATTCCTCAAGTAGCGGACCGTGACACCCGGCCGTCTCAAGGTCCTGGTGCCACTTCTCTCCTCTTCCCAGATTATCTCCCACTCTGAGGGGTCAATGTCCCATCGGGCAAAGGTCTGGCGGATCTCCCTCCTGGTTTGGTCTAACTCAACTGTTCTTGCCATTAACTAACTCCTTTCCTCGGGCTTTAAGTAGCGTAATCCCAAGGCTTCAAAGATTGATTCCTCAGTATCGCCGGCGACCCTCTTGCCGGTTTCATCGAAGAGGCCCCTGCCATCGGCGTACAGCCTCCAGCCCTTTTTCTGGGCCCGGGTGGCCAGACGCCTGTTATTAGCGGCAGACCCGGTGCGGATCAGGAGAAGCGTTGCCCAGGTCGATTCCCCCGCGTAATAGATATCTACCTGGGTGCCGTCGTAAAAAACGCTTTTCAGCTTATCTCCCCCAGCCCTTATGGGTCCTAAGCCAGCAATCACAGTGGCCAGATTAAACGGGTCAGAAGGGATGAGGACGATATCTATATCCCGGGGAAAGGCTTTCATTCTCCGGACGGATCCCGCCACTATGATTTTCTTACAATAAGGTGCCAGTTGTTCAACGACCTCGCTGGATAGCCTTTGTGCTCTTTCTAGGTCCATGGTGTCTCCTCCTGTGGTTCTTTCGTTGCCCACGGGGCCGGCTAGTGTGCTACGTGTGCTAGGTAATTGTGTTAGCTATACAAAATCCATTAAGGCTGAAGAACGGTTAACTAACCCCCTTTTCTAAATTGCCGGCCCCACGGGCGGTTATATTCATAACTGATTACACGCTGGCCAGCCTTTTAGCCAGCCGGCGCTTGACCCTCACTTCCTGGTAACAGGCTTTACACCACGAATGAAGTTGGGGAGGCCCTTTACCATTATATGGCCCGGAGGTGTAAAAGAACTCCTTATCGGCTGGCCACCATTCGTCACAACGCGAACAATGCCGTTCCAGCCGGCCGTCTTCATCGAGTCTTTCTTTATCGCTCATTTCCTCGTCAAAAGGGTTATCACTTGTTCGTATCTCTCGACCCATTTACGGTGCCATTCAATACCACCGGCAGAGCTGGCAGTGGTATTGTCTCCATACTTCTCCTGCCAGGTGAGCCATTCTACGTGCCAGTACCTGCACTCCCTGATATATTCCAGAGCTTGGTCCACCGTAATCGAGCCCCGGTAGTTGATACTGTTATAGTAGTCAGGATGATTAACCACGCGTGTTTCTATGGTAAGGATCTCGAGTGCTGCCGTGTTTCTCTCCAACAACATCCCGGACAGGAAGCAGAGGACAGCCAAGATAAATATAGCGGTACCGCCGACCACCCGGTTAAGCTTCATCTTCGTGCACCTTTACCCCGCAGCGGATGCAGTACCTCTGCCTTTCCCACCTGTAAAGGGGGTGCGTCAGGTTACGGTCAAACACGCCGTCTATTACAATGGTCTGCCCGGTGTAGCCCTTAAGCATGGTCTTGTGTCCCCATACCCGGCACAACAGTTTCTGTAACATCTCATTACTCCTCTACGTAATCCCTTAATCGTTTTGACCGAACGGGATGCCGCAATTTTCGTAAAGCTTGCTCCTCAATCTGCCTTACGCGCTCTCTGTTTACGCCAATCTTGAAGCCCACTCCCTCAAGAGTGAGAGGGCCTTGACCCTTCAAACCAAACCTTAATTCTATAACTTCCTTTTCGCGTGGTTTTAACTCGTCCAGAACCTGAGAGATTGCGTCAACCAGGAATGCATGGTCAACGACGTTTCCAGGTTGCGGCCCCGGCGGCAGTAAGCCTGCCCGTTTCTCCGCGATGAGTCGTGCAATCTGATTCTCCCCTAACTCAGCTGAACGATGGTCAAATACGCCTTCTCGGAGTGCCTCTATTAACTCCTGTGGGAATAAATAATCTTGAGTCACTTCTAGTGCTGAACAAAGCTCATCCATCGCCTGCTGGCTCGGTATCATCCTTAAAGTTTCAATGGACGATAAATCCTTTATTGAAAGACCGGTTAGAAGGGCCACGTCCTTTTGTGTCCACCCCTTTGCCTGCCGGGTAGCGATTATCCGAGCATTATAGGGTATAAGTCTCAAACGGACAGGGTTAGTCATCCCCCTGCGCCTTTTTCCAAATGTATAAGTATGCTCGGCCATTTTCCTCTCGTACGCTGGTGTGGATGCAATCAAGGTTAGTAAGAAGGCTTCTCCGTTTTTTCAGAGCAGCTGTATGACTTGGGAACTCCCGCTTGATGGCCTTACCATGAGGAAGTACCAGAATGGCGATTTTAAGAGGATCGCGCTGCCTGGCGCGCCAGCCGGGTGGTATCTCGCCTATATCAATTATTTCAGACTTGTGTTCCCCCTCTGTCATTCGCCGTACACCTCCTTCCGAATCTCGGCCATGGTTTCCTGCATCTCCTCCTTGCTTAGGTCCCTGCCCAGCTCTTTTTTCCTCGACTGGGTAGCTAGAGATAGCTTAGTCGAGTACTCAGTCTTCAGTTTGCTCTCTTCAGTTTGCTCAGGAGCCTCACGCTTTGGCCTGGAGGGGCGACCCCGTCCTCTGGTTGTATCCAGCCCCTGCCAGTAGTCGAAGTTAATCACCAATATGCCATGCTCGTCCTCAGAGATTCTTCCCTGCCCGGTAAACTTCTCTATACAGTGTTCAAGCAGCTCGAGGGGGATATTCAGCTTTGCAGCCAGCCACGGGTGGGGATAGGGCGTCTCGTCGTTAGCCTGGATTTTCCCTCGGTTCCGGCTCTCGTTGGCCATGCTGAGGAAGTCCTCGAAGACACTTCTCTCCGCGGGGTCGCAATCGAACCTAATGCTCCCCTCGAGCCATTCCCTGGAATACTTCTTATAGAATGGATATCTCGGGTATGAATTAGGTCTTTCCGGCATGTCGATACATCCCTATAAACGCTATTACTGCCTCTCTAACTAGAGCGGATTTCGTGCGGTGTGTCTCTGCTGCGATCTTTTTCAGTTCATCATCGACCGCCGCGGACACCCTTGTTCTCAGCATTGCGTCATTCCCAGGCATGAGCCCTCCTTAAACGTACCGGCATATTTTTTCGGCTTTCATTATAGCCCCACCACCCCCCTAAGAAAAAGATAAAGAATAAGATAAAGATAAAGACGGCGATTGAATTATAGTGGCACAATATATATGCATAATAACCGATTATTTGTGCCACAACAAATGGTATTAATCCTCCTCGGGCTGTTTATCACCCTGGGGAGCGAATATTTCCTTCAAGGTCAGGAAGGCCTCCCATGGGGTGATCGACATATCATTTTTGGAACCGCCGCCCAGCTCCCGGTACATATCCCGGGGTTGTTTTGTGGTGATCTTGTTAAACCAGATCTCGAGGTCAGTGTAAGTAGTTAGGTCCTCCGGAGTGACACTATGCCAGGTCGAGGCAGAGGCCAGCATCTGCGAGACAGCCCGGATTGCCTGCTCGAGAGTTTTACCGGTCGCCAGGTAGTCTTTCATCGACTTCACGTCCAGCATCCGGTGGGTTTTCTCTTCGTAGCCTTCGCCGAGCAGTCCCGCCATGGCGTTCCAGAACGTCGTCCACCGGGGGCTGTCATCCTCGATGGCGTCTGCGGGCTTACCGGTTTGCCGGCCAGGGCTGGTGCCGGTCTGGCGGGCGGGCGGCTTCGAGTCAAATAACCGGCGGAGAGCCGAGGAAACACCGGGCAGTGTTTTGGCGGCATCTGTCTCAGACCGCTTGGCGGCCATCTGGATGATGGTGTTTACCTGCTCGCCATAGTCCGGGTTCTCAACCCGGTATGTCGTTTTGTCGTTCTTTGTCCTCGTCTTCAGATTGTCGATTTCCGGCTGGGTATACCCATAGTTCGCCGGGTCCGGTACCCAGCGGTACTTGTATTTCGGTTCCCTGGTGGAGCAAGCCCCGACCCCGGCACCCATAATCTGCTGTGTGCCCCGGTGAATAATAGTTGCCTCGATAACCGCGGTGATTACCTTGTCGCTTTCTTCCCGGAAGAGGAAGGTATGTCTGGGGTAGCACTCAAAGGCGTTCATAATCTTGGCGGCGCCGGGGTCCCACAGCCCCTTGCCCTGGACGCCCGGTATCTGGCCGTAATCGATGCCTTGTTCGAGAACCCTGGTAACCAGCTGCTCGGCCATCTGGAGGTCATAGGTGATGGCCTGGATAGCGGCCGGGCTTAACGTCGGCCGGTGGTAGGTTGACTCGACAACTGTACCCGGTGGGGTGTCCTCGACAACGGCGACTGTCCGCTCTTCCTTCATGACTTCACCTTCTCAATTTCTGCTGCGGTCGCGGCTATCACCAGGGTGACCGTACCATCATCATTCCTGGTCAGCGCCGCCGGTCCACCATGGCCATACCATAGCTGCAGGAGCACTTGCTTCTCCTCATCAGTCTCCGACTCTATTTCGACGCCCCTGTTAAGGAGCAAAGGGTCGTTCTCTAGCTTCGCTTTCATTTCACCTCCGGTTTATTTGTCATTTTCTACCCTTCTTCTCAGGGCATTCATGGCCATGTTGTAGGCTTTGACTATTCCATAGGGCAGGGTGATGATCCCCAAAACTGTCAGTACGATTGCTTCAAAGCTCTTTTTCACTTTATCCTCCTCCCAGCATTCTTGCCAGGTCCTCGAGCCCTTCTGGGGCTGTATTTCGTCATCAGCCCGGCTACCCGGTGTACCTCGTCCTCGGTTGGAGCGGTCATCAGCTGCCAAATACCCCGGGCCTTCCGGACGTCCCCCAGGCTGTCATCGAAGACGGTTTGCCCGATGGTGATGGCGATATCCTCGGGGCAGTTCTCGGCCCGGCTAAGGAAGCCGCGGCAGACATCGATGAATTCATCACGGGTGTACTCTGGGAAGAAGACGTGTAGGGCGAAGCGGGACAGGAACTCCGGGGGCATCTTGGCCGTGCTGTTGCAGGCGCCGATGACCATCGTATCGAGCTTTATTCCTCGGGTCTTGCGACTCTTGGTTTCGAGGATCTCGCCGGACTCCATCAGCCCCAGCAGTACCGAAAAGCAGTCGCTATGCATCTTTTCGATTTCATCGAGAAGTAGTATCGAGGGCTGGTGCTCGAAGAGGGCATCGGAAAGCCCGGAGGCGGACGTTCTGGAGCCGAAAGCGATGTAGGCGGAGGGCACTACCGAGCGGATTGCTTCCAGTATTAGCGATTTTGCGCAGGCCGGCGGCCCTTCAAGGAGGAAGTTGATCCGGCGCCGTGTCTCTATTGCCTGACTGATTGCTTGCTTGATGTCATCAAAGCCAACGATCATGCTCATGGCATCGAGAATATCGGCGGCAGGCACCTTCTCAAATTCTCGCTCCATGGTCGTAGCGAAGACCAGGCTCCGCCCCTTTTCAGTGAGACGGTACAGGGCTGGGCTGTAATCATACGTGCCTATTCGCGATGATTGATGAGTCTGCACTATCAGCTCCTCGGTCACGAGGCGGTTTATGTCGGCCCTGGTTGCCCCCACATTGTAAGCTGCCCAGAGCTTGCTCCGGCTCCGGGAGTCATTTTCCCTGTCAGAGGCCTGTCTCAAAATATCCATATCGCTAGCCAATTGCGCCCTCCAGCATTGTTGCCAGCTCCTCGAGACCTTCTGATATCGTGAGGTCCTCGCTGATAATGAAGCCGCCTAACAACGGCATCATGGCCGTGTTGACCAACTTCAACTCTTCCTCGGTCAGTTCCCAGCCGGCATCCTTCTTATCCAGGAGCTGCTTTGCCTGTCGAAACATATTCATTTCCTCACCGCCTTATATTTCCTCCCCTCTAATAAATATATGTGCAGGCGACTCACTGTGACCATTGCCGCCATAACCCACAGGGATAGAGTGCCTACCCATGATAGCAACCCGCTCATTGTCAGGCAGAATGCCCAGCCAATAGCACAACAACTAATTGCAATTCCTGTTTTCATTTCTCACCCTCCTTGAGGCTATCCCAACACTCACCACACCAATGTTTCCCCCGGGGATGACCCACATGAGGGCAGTCCTCCTCACCCCAGTCTAATACTTTCTCTAGTTGGGCTTTGGCTACTCCCCTTGACCCGACCATTTCATCATCCCTTCCCGCTTCCTTGCAAGCCTCCACAAAGCTAGTTCTAATTTCCTTTTCTGTCAGCAACATATTCATTTCCTCACCGGTCTTTCCGCCTCTTTAAGGAAGCGGTCAATATCCCCTCTATTAAAGCTTCGGTCGCCACGCGTAGAAGTAATGAAATATGGAATCAGCCCCTGGTCTGCCCAGTGTCTTACCGCAGCACGGCCCACCTGGAGGATGCCGGCTACGTCTCCTGTTCGGAGAATCGTCTTTAACGCAAGGGGTACCATCCGTGATTTCCTGGGGTGCCGTCTAACCATTTCCCAGGCTGCCTGCCTGGTTATGCCCAATATGTCGCCGATTTCGGCGTATGCCAGTCCAGCTGCTCTCAGCCTCTTCGCCTCTTCCTTCCTGTTAACTTTCCTGTCAATATCTTCCATGATTCAACCTCACTACAATACGAACTTGCCGATCAGTACTCCCAGGAGGAATAGCCCCAGTCCCCAGATGACCACCAGGATATCCCCATGTTCGCCCTGATACCATTCTTTCATGCTTGCTCCTCCGACCGGCGGACGTGTTTACGGTAGAGGTAAGTATATTGGATCGCC
>SDBU01000719.1_pt1 | contig 47227 bp, 40 predicted proteins | sample 2277071 | NCBI WGS metagenome assembly SDBU01 (sample SAMN10397929, study PRJNA504765) | marine sediment metagenome | isolation source: marine sediment core GS08_GC12, 126 cmbsf | place: Arctic Ocean: Gakkel Ridge, Loki's castle | collected 2008
CTTCATGAGACCCCCTCAGAACGACCAGACTGTTGTCGGGGCGGGCCTGTTCGATACGTCGTCGCCCATTGCCCTCAGCGACGTTGCCTATGTGTTGGGGCACATGCATAAGCTCGTGTTCCTCAGACAGGACAGGGATGGGTTGAGGCTCCTGGCACACCAGTACGACTTAGACAAGAAGCGGTGGGAACCTTTCCGCGTAGAGCTCTGGGACCACGATGGCGATGGGAGCCAGCAACAGCCAGCCAGCGTTTTGGCGGGTGTTGACTGGTACTCCCGGTGTGCGGGGTGTCACACCGCAGGGTACGACGCGCAGAATCGAACCTTCGTTGAGACTTCGATCGGCTGTGAGAGCTGCCATGGTCCGGGAGCCAGGCACGCCGAGACAGAGAAGCGTGATGATATCGTCAACCCCGCGGCATTGACAGGAGAGCTTGGGGTCTACGTGTGCGCCCAGTGCCACTCCCGAGGACGCGGGATCGCCAATGCGTCGCCGTATCCCATCGGCTACATTCCGGGCGAGGACCTTTCAGAGGTCTTCGCCTTCGACGAACCAGTCCCAGGTGAAATCCCTGATGCCTTTAGGGTTCTCTTTTCCCCAGCGAGCTCTGGTTTGAGGCCAGGCACCCAGTTCATGATTGGGGCGTCGGTCAGAGGACCTATACTCCATGCAATCCTCAAAGCGCTCCAGGTCGCTCACCATACCCTTGCTTCCCCATCAGCCTCGCCGACTAACCTTTGCCCCGCTCACCTTCTGTCTCTGACCTTTCTACAGGCTCAGGTTCAGACAAATCAATCTCGAGCGGTTGGCATTCGCACACGAATATGCTTGGCACCGTGTCACAATACCATTATCTCCACAGGGTCACCCCGGATGGCGCCGCTGATGGCCTCGGCGCGAGCTCCCCTTGCCGCCACCTCCAGAAAGCCGGTGCTTCCTAGCAGCACCAGGAGTTCTCCCTCGGGGACCTCGACATAGGATTGAGAAAGGCCTTCGACAGTGACTCCTGCAATTTGCGTGCGCACCTTCCCGCCTTTCGCAACCAGCTCTTCCACCATTTCGCCGGGGACATTGGAGATGAGGTTGCCGAAGTGGTCAATGTAGATGATTTCACCCCGGATGACATTGGCGCTCGGACGAGTTAGTTGAGGGAGGCGCAATTGCACCAGTTCTTCCACCGGAGACCCGAGCTCGCTCAAGCTCACCCCGTTGGCTAGGTGTGCGGCGACGGGCGCAAAGATGTCACGCCCGTGAAAGGTGCAGCTCACATCAGCGAGAAGAAATTTCTTATTCTCAATCCTAACCGCTTCCAGGAGGCCGGCGCGCTCAAGGATTGGCGATAATATGCCATTGTCCGGCGCCAGAAAGATGTAGTCTTGAGTTCGGCAAGCTACAATTGCCCGGTCGGTGCCCACGCCCGGGTCCACTACCGCCAGGTGAATCGTGTTGACAGGAAAGTAACAATAGGAGAAGAGGAGCGTCAGGGCGCCGGCCTGTATGTCCTGAGGTGGGACCTGGTGACTGATGTCGATGACCAAGGCTTGCGGACAGATGCCTGCAATCACGCCTTTCATGACCCCCACGAAATGGTCAGCCCGACCAAAGTCCGTAAGCAGAGAAATGACGGGACGAAAGCGGCGTGACTCAGTTTTCATGGGTAGATGTATTCCAATCGGGGTTTGGAGAGAATTGGACAACGAGCGAACTCGCGCTACACCACCTCAGCAAACAATGTCAGAGCTGAGGCGCGCGTGATTTTCACCCGAAGAAGTCTTCCTGCCAGGGAGCTGCTGCCCGCAAACACCACCACCTGCTCGCCTCGGGTGCGCCCGCGGAGCTTCTGTGGGTCGATCTTGCTGTGCCCCTCGACCAGCACTTCCACCTCCGACCCTATCCACGCCTGAGTATCCTCTATAGAAATGCGCTTCTGGAGCGCCAGGAGCTCGTTGTTCCGTTGCTTCTTCACTGCTAGCGGGACATCATCGTCCCAACCTGCCGCCTCCGTGTGTGGGCGGGGTGAGTACTTGAAGATGTAGGCATTCCTGAAGCGCACCTCCTGCATCAGCCGGACGGTCTGCGCGAAATCTGTCTCCGCCTCGCCGGGGAAGCCCACGATGAAATCACTAACCATTGTCACCGCAGGCATCAGCTCCCGCGCCCGCGCCACTTTGTCCAGGTACTCCTGGCAAGTGTAGCCCCGCCTCATCCTCGCCAATATTGAATCCGAGCCTGACTGAGCGGGCATGTGAAGGCTCTCACACACCTTGGACAAACGAGCAACAGCCCGAAGGGTCTCCTCCGTCATATCTACCGGATGGCAGGTGAGGAAGCGAATCCTTGCAATTCCCTCGACCTCATTCACCACCTCCAAGAGGTCGGCCAAACTCTGGCCCCTCGGCAGCAGGTCTTTGCCATAGGCATTCACGTCTTGGCCCAGCAGGATAACTTCAACTACCCCATCGTCTGCCAATGCCTGCACTTCTTCAAGGACTTTGGTGGGGGCGCGACTGACCGCGCCTCCTCTGACATAAGGGACCACACAGTAGCTGCAGGCATTGTCACAACCCCGCATCACCGAGACGTAGGCCTGCAAGGGGTTCAGGCGACAGGAGACGTCTCGCCTGAAGCGAAAAGCCCGCTCCGTGGATACGGCCAATATGTGTCCGGGATGTCCGTTTCGGGCCTCTTCAATAAGCTCAGGAAGTCGCAGGAGCTCCCGGGTGCCACAGACCACATCAACGTGGGGCAAGCGCTTAAAGATGGCCTGCTGGTCCTTCTGTGCCATGCAGCCCACCACGGCGATGACGAGGGCAGGCTTCGCTTCCTTCAGGGTCTTAAGGGCTCCCACGCAAGAGTAAGCCCGGTCCTCAGCATGTTGTCTGACAGCGCAGGTGTTGAAGAGAATGACGTCAGCTTCACTCGGGTCATGCACCTGCGTGTAGCCCTGCGCTTTCAGCGCCCCCATAAGAAGCTGACTATCCAGCTTGTTCATCTGACAGCCCAGGGTGTGAATGTATGCGCTCTTACTCATGGTTTTTTCGCAGAAATCTTTATGCTGACCACTACTCCGGCAAGATTACGTATTTCTTCACCAGAGACATCCTCAGCAATATCACTGACAATCTTATCAGACCCTATGTAGTCTGACAAACGCACAGGGTCTTGCTTAACAATACTTACCTCCTGGAATCCAGCCTTTCTAATCTTGTCCAGATAATCTTCTTCTCTTAACGCTCCTGCTATACATCCCGCATACATTTCCGCTGATTTCAGGATACTCTCCGGGAGGTCTGCCAGCAGCACCATGTCAGAAACCAGGAGTCGGCCACCCGGCTTCAGTATCCTGAAAGCCTCGTTGAACACCTTCTGCTTATCTTCAGCCAGATTGATTACACAATTGCTAATAACGCAGTTGGCAATGTCCGCTGCTAAGGGGACGTTCTCCATGTCTCCCAATTTGAACTCGACATTCTTGAAACCCGCCCGCTTGGCATTCTCTCGGGCCTTTGCGACCATTGCTTCAGTCATATCTATCCCAATGACTTTCCCACTTTCTCCTACTCTTTTAGCAGCCAGAAATACGTCTATGCCGCCCCCTGAACCAAAATCAACTACGGTTTCTCCCTCTTGCAAAGAAGCCAGCGCAACCGGATTACCACACCCCAGCCCCATATCTGCTTCTTGAGGTATCGCATCCAGCTCTTCTCTTGTGTAACCTACCTTCTCTGAAACATTAGCAGTGCTCGAGCAGCAACGAGCAGTAGGCTCGCAGCAACCCTTGGTTCTACCTTGAGCAATGGAACCATAGAACTTCTTTACAAAGTCCTTCATTCCTTTTCGCTTCCGTGCTGAGAACAAATGTGAAGTCCCTCTCTATGGCACACAGACCAACCGTCAGTCAGAGGCCCCAAGACATAGACTTGCCCTTGTGCAACTATCAAATGCGCCCCAGTAATATCAGCACTCCCATGACGATGAACATGATTGCGGCCATACTCCGTATGTACTGCGGATGCACGTACTTCGCCAGCACACCACCGAGTAGCACGGTAACCAAAGTCACTACCGCATAGGCAGTCACCGAACCCAGGAACACTGCCCAGGGCATCCGGGATTTTGCCGTCAAGCTCAAACCTGCCAACTGTGTCTTGTCCCCCAGTTCGGCAAGGAAGACCACACCGAAGGTAGCGACCACCACTCTCCAGTCCATACTAACTCCTAATTGGCCAATTTAATCAGGTCTGCAGCGAAACGTCCGTTCGAAGAAGCCTCCAATGACCCTGAGAGGGCCTTCAATCCCTGCGATAGACGGCAGCCCAGATAATGACCAGGCCAAAGGCCAACGACACCACCGCAAAGATGAGAATGTTCATGGCATTGAGCTGGGTGAAAATTTGCTTTACGGACACCATGAAGCCCATGACCCAGGCGAACAACACCACCAGGAAAGCCAGCGCCGCAAGCCGCCCCTTCCCCAGGAAGCCCAGCACCACCACCGCTCCCAAGAGGAACCAGATTTGCCACTTGGGTAACCAATTCCAGAGCTCAGTCAATATGTTCTGTATCATGGCTTCCGCCTCCTGACAATAGCCTTACAAAAGACTAAAACCGCTTCACCCAAATTGTCATCCCAAGCGGCTGCTCAGCCTGGCGATGAATTCCCCATCACCACCGTCCGGCTATGGCCGAGCCTTCTCGACATCATCGAGGTCAAGGTCGCGTTTGTCAGAGGTACCTGAGTTGCCTTCTGACTTTCCTCACGTTCGACCCAACAGCCAGCATACACCAATAGCGTGGCGGGGGCAACCATATCTGCCGTCGGAACAGGGCGCCTCCGATAGTAGGGCATCAGAGGCCCGCTCGAAGCGCCCCTGGTCAAGCGCGTCGGCCCGCACACACCCGACGCAAGTAACGGCTCTCGGTCCCGCCCGTTCTGCACTCTGAAAACCATTGTGCACCACATCTAAAGAAGCGGTTGCGCGCTGAACCTGTCGCCTGGTCTCAGCGGATGACCACGCACATAGTCTCTCGCTGCCATCCTCCTGCCACCGGCAGGTTGTATCTCGATAAGCAGCAATTGTCCTCGTTGGCAGTTTACCCCAATTCCACCCGGGTGCTTGAACACCGTACCGGTAGGAGAATCGGAGCCTTTACCTGCAAGCACCTGGCTCCCCAAGATTCCCAGCCTCAGCGCCTCCTTCCCACCGGAAACCAACCACGTATAAGCGCCCGGACGGGGAGCCAAGCCCCGGATGAAGTTAAAGAGCTCTTCCGCCGACCGGTTCCAGTCAATCAGCGCATCCGCTCTTCTCAGCTTCGGAGCATAAGTCACTTCACCAGCCTCCTGGACACGATAGGAGACCACACCCACTGCCATCCCCTCGAGCACCGCACAAAGCAGCTTTCCCCCCAATTCAGCCAGTCTTGCCTCCAGTTCACCCGCCGTCTCATTTCTACTGATAGGCGTCGCCTCCTGTGCCAGGATGTCACCCGCATCCATCCTCTTCGTCATTCTGATGATTGTGACACCGGTCTCCCTCTCCCCCTTGATGATAGCCCACTGGATGGGGGCTGCCCCCCGATATTTGGGCAGGAGCGAGGCATGCACATTTACGCAGCCCAAGCACGGAAGCCCCAGAAGTTCATCCGCCAAAATCTGACCAAAGGCAGCCACCACCCCGACTTCAGGCTCATACCCGCGCAAGGCTGCTATGCTCGCCGAATCGTTGACGTTTGACGGTGAGAAAACCTTCAGACCCTTCTCCAGCGCCAGGCGCTTCACTGGTGTGGGCAGGAGCCTCTGGCCCCGGCCCGCCCGCCGGTCAGGCTGCGTCACCACCACCGCGACTTGGTGACCGGCACCCACTAACGCTCCCAGGCTGGGGAGCGCAAAACTCGAACTGCCCATAAACATAAGTCTCATGGCTGACGTGCGCAAAAGAATGGGTGATGGAAGGTGGCTGTCAAGGTTCCTGCCCGCCGTCGTGGTACGCCCGCTCTAACTCCCTGAGTGTCTGACGGCAGGCAATACGTGCTGCCGGGCTCATCTTATCGACCAGCATGATCCCGTCCAGGTGGTCCAGCTCGTGCTGCAGCACTCGCGACAGAAGCTCGTCCGCTTCGATCTCTATCTCCTTACCCTGAAGGTCGTAGCCCCTCACTGTGATTGTCTGGTAACGGGGGACTTCCACCTCAATACCGGGCATGCTCAAGCAGCCCTCCACGCCCATCAACTCACCACTGCCTTCAACGATGGTGGGATTTACGAGCACCAGCTCGTCAGGATGCTCACCACCGGTGGTCACCACGGTGAGTTTCTGCAGGTGGGCCACCTGGTTGGCCGCCAGGCCCATGCCCTTTTCCGCGTACATGGTCTCGAACATCTTCCGGGTCAGCTTTCTGACCTCGGCATTGATGCTCTTAATCTCTGCCGCCTGTTTCCTCAGCGCTGGGTGGGGGTACTTGACAATACATAGCCGTGAAGGCACCATGGCTCTCCGAAAACAAAACAGCCCTACCCTCCCGGGTAGGTAAAACCCACAGCAGCGTTCAGCTGAATTAAACTGTTTCAGAAGGGAAAAAGCAAGTTCGAAATTCTGTTGACAGAACAAAGCACATGTTCTTATCATAGAGGTGGTTGCGGCCCTGCGGAAGGCCGCCCAGTGGTGTCAATGTATCCTGAGTAGGTGAGGATGAAAGTGGCTGCAGAGCACTTTATCGACCGGGGAGAGAATGCGCTGGGGACAGGCAACTTCGATCTGGCGCTGGACTTGTTGCTCAAGGCGCTTGCCTTTGAACCCAATAACATGCGGGCTCGGCGGTTGCTTTACTCCGCCGCCCTGAACAGGCAGAAAGAGCCACAGCCCAGCATCTTGAGTAAGCTCGGCGGCGGTCTGGTGGGCGCCTGGGTGAGCTTGCTGGCGCTCTCCGGACTTCGTCGGCAGGCGATGGCTGCGGGTGACAAGCACCTGGCCCGTCACCCTCATAGCGGAGGCGTGCGGCTGGCGCTGGCCCGTGCTGCTGACCAGGCTGGTTATCTCGAATCCGCCGTCTTTGAGTACGAGCAGACGAGTCGCTTGCTCCCCAATAACGCGAAGCTGCTCAGGTTCCTGGGCAGAGCCTACCGCGAAGTCGGAGAGGTGCACAAGGCGCTGGCTTGTTTTGAACGCTTGAGGCAGATGAAGCCCGAGGATAGGGAGGCCACCCGTGAGTCTCAGCAATTAGCCGCCCAGGGCGCTATCTTGAGTGCGGGGTGGGCAGAGGCTCAAGACTACCGTGAGGTCATCCGCGATGAGGAGGAAGCCACCAAGCTTGAAGCCAGTCAGCGGGTGGTGCGCACCGCTGAGGACGTTGACCATGCCATTGACCGGCTCCAGGAGCAGCTCGAAGAGGAACCTGAAGAGCCCCACCTCTACCTGCGCCTGGGCGACCTCCACAAGCAGAGAGGCAACTTCGATGAGGCCAACGAGGCCTTCCAGCGCGCCCTGGCTCTGGACCGCACCAACTTCACCATCCGGATAAAGATAGGTGACCTCAAGTTGGACAAACTCCAGCGTCAAATGCAGGAGCTGGAAGCCGAGCTTGAGAAAGCCCCACAGGATGCCAACCTCTCGGCTCAGTTGCAGCAGGCTCAGGAGAAGCTGAAATCCGCGCGCCTGGAAGAATATGGCCACCGCGTGAAGGCCCGGCCCACTGATACCGGGCTCAAGTTCACCCTGGGTAGGTTCCTGCTGGAGGACGGTCAGACCGATGCTGCCATCGCCCAGTTCCAGCAGGTCATCGGGGACGTGCACTATCAGACCAGAGCCCTGAACTACCTCGGCCAGTGCTTCGCCAACAAGGAGATGTACGACATGGCCGAGAGTCAGTTCAAGCGGGCTCAGGACCTCTGCGAGACCTTCGGTGGACAAGCGAAGGAGATTGCCTACAACCTGGGGCAGACCTACGAGCGCATGGGTGACCTCCAGAGGGCAGAGGTGGAGTACCGTAAGATTTACGAGCGCGACATCGGTTTTCGCGATGTGGCGCAGAAAGTAGAAGCTCTGTATAAGAAACGAAGGGAAGAATCCCAGAGTTCGTAACAGTAAAGGATGTAAGTACACATGCCCAATTTGCCCTCAGCCAAGAAAAGACTCAGACAGAACCTAAAAATACGACTGCGCAATCGCAGCATCAAGTCGGCACTGCACACTCAACTGCGCAAGTTCGAGGAGGCTGTAGCTGCCCACAACATCGAAGGAGCACAGCAGGAGTATCAGAAGTCCGCCCGTGCCCTGGACAAGACTGTCAGCAAAGGCATCATCCACAAGAACACTGCCAACCGCAAGAAATCCCGCCTGCACAAGAAGCTGACCATATTGGCAGGCACCGAGGCGGGCGAAGCTTCAGAATAGCTTCGTCCTCCCGAAGGTCAAGAAGCTCGAGGAGGCTCGTGACCTATTACGTGCCCACCGGTGTCAGCACCACGATTCCTTGAGTCGATGGCAGGCTGTCGGCATTAACTTCGAGTTCCTTGTGGGTTTCGACATGGGACTTGCCCGATAGAAACGGGTCCACGCCGGCAATGGGCAGGGTGAGCGCACCGGCTTTATAGTGCATGGGAATGGTAATGCGGGGCGACAGTTGTTTCATCACCTGGGTGGCTTCGTCCGCATCGATGGTGTAGGTGCCCCCCACCGGAATGAAGAGCACCCCTACCTCACTCATCTGCTGCAATTCGTCCCCGGCAAGCAGATGTCCCAGGTCACCCAGATGACAGAGCCTCACACCATCGACCTGGAAGCAGAAGATGATGTTCTCGCCCCGCTCCGACCCTTTGGACTTGTCATGGTAACTGGGGATACCCACAAACGTAATTCCCCTGACCTCGTGGGTGCCGACAGCGCGAATCACTGTCGGATTTCCCTTCACCACATCGACGGCTGCATGGTCGAAGTGCGCGTGGCTGACGGTTACAATATCTGCCTCTTCGTCGGAACCCGGAAAGCCCAGGGAGGGGTCGAAGGGGTCGGTGCGGATACGTGTGCCAGCGCTTGAGGTGATGACAAAGGAAGCCTGTCCCAACCATTTTATCTTCATGGCTTACCCTCCAATAGTCGTCTGGATATGCCCACCATAGACTTAAGCATTCCCGAACTACAGCTTGTCCTCTCTTGCCGGTATCAGGCAGAGGAATGTCAAAGGCGCATTGCCCACGTTCCGGAAACAATGCTTCTCCCCGCCTGGCATAAAGACCACATCGCCGGGGCCCACGGGGTTCTCCCCGGTTGCAGACTTTACCATCCCCTCGCCCTCCAGGACGAACACCTCGTGCTCCCACCGGTGGTCGTGATAAGGAGTGGAAGCGCCGGGTGCCAATGTGAAATGGCGCATGATGAACTTTCCGGCGCCGTCCGCTTCAGTAATTAGCCAGCGGATGGTCACCCCGGGCGCCTCTTCCACCGGCTCAGACTGAACTTGCTTGTAATTGACCAGTTTCAAGGTTGTCTCCTCATTGTCGAAACTTCCAGGCTATATCGGCTCACCCGTTTGCCAATCGTAAATCCAGGCAAGCTGGGATTTGTCGCTGGGGAAAAGCTCTTCCTCACTGAAGAATAGAGCCAACTCCTTGGCCGCCTCCTGGCGCGAGCCGGAACCGTGCACCAGGTTGAAGCGGTAACTCATTCCCAAGTCACCGCGCATGGTGCCCGGCTTGGCCTCTCGGCAGTTGGTGGCACCCATGAGCTTGCGCAGGACATCAACCGCATCCTTCCCCTCCACCACCAGCGCCACAATCGCTGATGCCCTCATGAAGCGAAGCAGGGGCTCATAAAACGGCTTGCCCACGTGCGCCGCATAGAGCTTCTCGGCTACCTCCTGCGACATTCGTATCATCTTCAAACCAATAATACGCAGTCCCTTGCGCTCGATGCGGGAGATGATTCCTCCTATCATTCCCCGCGCAATCGCGTCGGGCTTGATTAAGAGCAGTGTGCGCTCCATTACTCTCCTGCCATTAGGAGCTTTCCCTGAGGTCACCAGCGCAAAGGTGCCTGCCAGGCCTCCTTCAGCTCCCATATGTCTTCCTCGATAATATTCTCCCCGTCTTGACCCTTAAGGCGCAGGATGGTCTCCTCGAGCGTGGTTCCCAACTGGCCAAAAGGCACTCCTCTCAGCCCCGCCTCGAACTCCTGAGCCCGCTGGCGTGTGACCTCCACCAGGAATCTCGAGTTCGATTCGGAAAAAAGCAGCACCTGGTCCCGGAGCGCTCCTTCCGCAGGCACCTTGCCCAGTTCCAGCTCCAGGCCCAGCCCACCGGCAAAGGCCATTTCCGCCGCTGCCACGGCCAATCCTCCTTCAGAAAGATCGTGACAGGACTTGACCAGCCCTCCCTGGATAGCGTCGGAAAGCTTCTCATAGAGTGCTCGTCCCAGCTTTACGTCAACTGTGGGAACGCGGTTTCCGATGGCGCCGTGTATATGGTAGTAGTGTGAGCCCCCCAATTCATCCCTGGTAAGACCCACAAGGTAAATGAGGTTGCCCGGGGCTTTGAGGTCCATGGAAATCACCGTGGTCACGTCGTCGATGATGCCCAGCGCAGAGATCAGGAGACAAGAGGGAATAGCAATGGTGCCTGTCTCGGTGCGAAACTCGTTGTTGAGACTATCCTTGCCAGAAATAAAAGGTGTGCCATAGGCCCCTGCCACGTCATAGCAGGCCAGCGACGCCCGCACCAATCCGCCCAGACGGTCGGGCTTATCGGTATTCCCCCAGCTAAAATTGTCCAACAGTGCCAGGCGCTTCAGCGTTCCGCCTACCGCAATGACCTGACGCACTGCCTCGTCGATGGCGCTGGCGGCCATCGCGTAGGGGTCGATGTCACTGTATTTGGGATTCAGCCCACAGGCAATGATGATGCCCTTGCGGGAGCCCAGGACGGGCGTCATCACCGTGGCATCGCCCGGGCCGTCGTTATGCTGGCCGACGAGGGGCTTGAGGATGCACCCGCCCTGCACCTCGTGGTCGTACTGCCTCACAATCCATTCCTTGCTGCAGACGTTATAGGAACCCAGTATCTTCTTGAGGTCCTCGCCATAGTCCGCCTTCTCTGGAAGCTCAGGCTCCTCGTGACTGGGCTTCTCCCAGACCGCCTCGCGCAGAGGCTTGGGGAAGCCCTCGTGCAGGAACATCATGTCCAGGTCGGCCACCTGCTGACCCTGGTAGAAAAGCTCCAGTCGCTTGCGTCCCGTGAAGGAGCCGATGACGGTGGCTTCCACGTCCTCAGAGGCAAAAAGAGCCAAAAGCTCATTCTCCTTCTCAGGAGGCACGGCCAGGAGCATACGTTCCTGGGCTTCCGAAATCCAGATCTCGGTGTAGGAAAGTCCCTCGTACTTCAGAGGCACCCGTTCCAGATGCACCTCGACACCCAGCTCCTGCCCCATCTCACCGACCGCGGAAGACAACCCCCCTCCCCCACAGTCGGTGATGGCGGAATAGAACCCTCGGTCACGGGCCTGCAGCAGGACGTCCACCACCTTCTTCTCCGTAATCGGATTGCCTATCTGCACGGCGCCGCCTGACACCACTTCGGAGCTTTCAGTCAATTCACCCGAAGCGAAGGTAACGCCATGAATCCCGTCGCGGCCGGTGCGGCCACCCACCACCACGACCAGGTCGCCCTGCTTCGGCTGCTTGAAGGATTTGTCCTTGGGAATCAGTCCCACCGTCCCACAATACACCAAGGGGTTGCCTACAAAACGTTCGTCGAAATAGACGGCGCCGTTCACCGTAGGGATACCCATGCGATTGCCATAGTCCCTCACTCCTGCTACCACACCCTTCATGACGCGCTTGGGGTGCAGGGCTCCTTTGGGAACCTCCTCGTGGGACATGTCAGGCAATCCGAAGCAGAAGACATCGGTATTGGCAACGGGCTTGGCGCCCAGCCCGGTGCCCAGGGGGTCCCGGATGACGCCTCCAATCCCCGTCCCGGCACCGCCGTAGGGTTCAATAGCAGAAGGATGGTTGTGGGTCTCCACCTTGAAACAGACATTGTAATTCTCGTCGAACTCGATGATGCCCGAGTTGTCCTCGAACACGGACACACACCAGGGCTTATCCAGCTCCCGGGTCACCTTCATGATGGTGCTCTTGAGCAGGTTCTTGATGTGCCTACCCTGGTAGTTGATGTCACCCCGGAAGGTTTTGTGCACGCAGTGTTCCGACCAGGTCTGAGCGATGCTCTCCAGTTCCACATCGATAGGGTCCCGGCCCAGGCTCTGGTAGTAGTCCCGGATGGCCTGCATCTCCAGCAGGTTTAGGAAGAGTTGTCCCTCCCGACTGAGCCTGAGAAGCTCCTCGTCACCGGCCTCTCTGATGGGAACCGTAACCTTCTTGAATTCATAAGTACCGCCGGCAAACATGCGCCGGGTGTCGGCTTTCCCCAGGGTCCACTCCTCGATGGAAGGGTTAGCCAGTATCTTGGTGCTCACCAGTTCCAACTGCGCCTCGGTCAACTCTCCACGGATAATGTATTTGCGCGCCGTCTTCACTGCTTCGGCTACTAGTCCCATATCCGAGATAGCCATGAGGGCGCTGGCTTCCACCGCATCCATAACCCCGGGTTTGCGAGCCACCTCGACGATGTGGGCGCCCTCCTCGCCAAAGGCAGGGTCACGTCCCTCGAGGCGCACTTCTTCAGTCACCGGGTCAGCCAGAAGCTCCTTGGCCACCCTGGCAAGGTCTGTTGAGGCGAAGTCCGCCACCAGCACGTACACCCGCACGAAGCGAACCTCCTCTACCCCGGTGATGCCCAAGTCCTCTATATCACCCACCACCTCTCGTCCCACCGGGTCAGGCAGGTGAGACTGCAAAGCAACCTCTATCCGGTAATGCATCTCCATTCTCCTGGCATCCACATGCCTGCAAATGCGCGCTTGCTTGGGAAACACGCGTCGCTATCCCAGCTTCTGCCGCTTATCCTGTGCTTGCGCCAGTCGCTGGCGCAGGTGCTCGATGTCCTTTAGCTCCAGCAACCCCGCCAAAGCCTCAAGGTTCTTGGTAAACTGTCTCAACAACGTGGCAAGGTTCTCAGCATTGGAAAGATAGATTTCCATCCAGAGGTCAGGCCCGCTAGCCGCGATGCGGGTGAGGTCCCGAAAACCACCTGCCGCAAAATCCAATGCTTGGTCTCCTACCAGGTTCATCAACTCCGCTGCGACCAAGTGCGGTAGGTGACTTACCTCTGCCAATAGCTGGTCGTGCTGCTCGGGGCTAAGCTCTCGCACCCGAGCACCCAGCGCCTGCCACATGCCCCCCACCACACCCAGCGCTCGCGCCGAGGTTCTGGGAGTAGGCGTGAGCACGACGGTGCAGTCCTGATAGAGGTCATCCCGCGCCTGCGCCACGCCTTGTTTCTCCGAGCCTGCCAGGGGATGCCCACCAACATAGTGCACCCTGTCAAGTAGCGCCTCTTCGATTGACTCAACCACCTCGACCTTGGTGCTGCCCACATCTGTAAGCACCGCGTTGGCCTTCATAGCCGGGATAGCCCGACGCGCCAGTTCACCTATGGAACCAACCGGGCTGGCGATGATCACCAGGTCCGCCTCGCTCACAGCCTGGACCAGGTGCAGCGTTCCGCGGTCGATGGCGCCCGTCGCCAGCGCCCGTGATAGCGATTCCTCGCGTCTGCAAACTCCTGTGACCTCTGGCGCCGGCTCGAGCTTTCTCAGCCCCAGGCCGATGGAGCCGCCCATAAGCCCCACCCCGACGATGGTGACGCTGTTCACTTTCACCGCTGCTGGCAATTTCGCACCCTCTTCAAGGCCCAAATACGAGATAATGGATGGACAATACGGAAAAGCACAATATAAGGTGTGCTGGCTTTCCCTGTCACCCCAATAGTCATAAGATGCTAACGACAGGCCGACGGGCTTGTCAACAATTTTCCGTTGCTTTTGGTGTTCGGGAGATTAACATAGGTGACAGGTTTGAAAACGGGCAAGCTCACACTTGCTCCGTCGTACTTATACTCATGAACGAGGTTTTGACATGCAAGCAGGCGAGCTGGACTTTGAAAAGCCCATCACCGAACTGGAAAAGAAGATTGAGGAGCTGGAGAACTCCGGCAAGAAGAAAAACCAGGCCGAGCTAAAAGAGCTCAAAGGCAAGTGCGATGAGCTCAAGCGTGAAATCTTCTCGAACTTGACCCCCTGGCAGCAGGTGCAGATCGCCCGTCACCCCAACCGTCCCCAATCCACCGATTACATCCGCATGCTCTTCCAGAACTTCACCGAGCTGCACGGCGACCGCAGTTTCAGCGACGACCAGGCTATCATCTCCGGCCTGGGACTGATGAACGGGTTCAAGATGATGGTCATCGGCCAGTACAAAGGCAAGAGCACCAAGGAGCGCCTGCGTTGCAGCTTCGGCAGCGCCCACCCGGAAGGGTATCGAAAGGCCATCGCCAAGATGAAGTTGGCTGAGAAGTTCGCCCTGCCGGTGCTCACCATCATCGACACCCCCGGCGCCTACCCGGGCATCGGCGCCGAGGAGCGTGGGCAGGCCGCCGCCATTGCCTATAACCTGCGAGAGATGTCCAGACTGCGCGTCCCCATCATCTGCGTGATCATAGGTGAGGGGGGAAGTGGCGGTGCCTTAGGCATCGGCGTGGGGGATAGGCTTCTGATTATGGAACATGCCTACTACTCGGTCATCTCCCCCGAGGGCTGCGCCGCCATCCTCTGGCGGGATGGCAAGTTCGCACCTCAGGCCGCCGCGGCCCTGAAGTTGACGGCGCAGGACCTGTTGCGCCTGAAGCTGGTGGACGACATCATTCCCGAGCCCCTGGGCGCCGCTCATCGCGACCATCAGGCGGCCGCTTCAGCACTGAAAAAGGTGGTGCTGAAATGCCTGCGCCAACTCCGGAAGCTCTCCGTCGATGAGCTTCTCAACACCCGCTACCAAAAGCATCGGCGCGTGGGTTACTTCCTCTAGAGCGCCATCCGCCGCCACGTGAGCGCGCGAGTCCTAGTCGGTTTGGGCCGGGGCTTCACTGGCGCCAGCCTGTGTAGGTTTCAGCAGCGCCAGCACCATCAACCCCACACCCACGCAGATAAAGACATCAGCCAGGTTGAAAACCGGCCAGTGGTAGCGAGTAAGGGTATGTATCAACTCCAGGTCGATGAAGTCCCGTACCTGCTGCAGGAAAATGCGGTCCCAGAGATTGCCAAAGGCGCCACCCGCGATGAATGCCAGCGCACTCACCTGTAACCCTGAGTTATCCTTCAAGCTCAGAAACCACGCAACTACTGCTGTCGTCGCCACCAGTGAGAAGATGACGAGCAGGCTATTATGCCCGGAAAGGAGGCTGAAAGGCCCTCCCGCATTGTGGACGTAGGTGAGCTTCAGTATCCCCGGCCAGGGGGCGATGGCACCACTCCCCTGACTGGCGAAGTATCTACCCGCAGCGACCTTGGAGACTTGGTCCAGGAGCAAACAGGCGGCCGCCACCGACCAGAAGATTGCTTGCTTGTGCCGGCGCTTCATGTGTGCTGTTCTTCTCTGTCCTGACATTCGATACAGAGCCGCGCGTAGGGAAGCGCCAGGAGACGTGACTTCCGGATAGGCTTGGCGCAGTCCTCACAGGGGCCGAACTCGCCCTTCTCAATCTTCGCCAGCGCATCATCGATGAGTTTCAGCTCCTCGTTCTGGTTCTGAATCAGTCCGATGGTGAACTCCTGCGCATAGTTGTCGGAGGCAATATCGAGCATCTCGGGCATGACCGCGAGGTTTCCGGAGGCCTCCGTACGATTCTTGTTGAGCGCCTCATCCTCCATACCCTCTATGGTGCTGGTCAATTTCTGACGATAAGCCAGGAGCAGGTCCTTGAACTTCTTCAGCTCTGCTGCTCGCAGTTTACCGCGACCACCCCGACCGACGCTCTTTCTCCTAGGCATCACACTATCCACTCTTCACCAGGGCTGACCCCCGGCCAGCTCTTCACCCAATAATGCGCCAACCCTAGACTTGTAAAATGTATCAGGCGCGGGACCATTTGTCAATGCTTTTTCACCGCTCGGCCCGGACTCATTTGGCATCGAACTTGTTGAGGAAGAGCACGTCCTCCAGCTTGCGCTTGGGAACGTAAAGGGTATTACCCTCCTTCCACACCCTGGTGCTGCCGTCTTTCACGTCTACCGCAACTGGCTTCTCGGCCTCAAAATCCGGATAGCCCAGGGCCACCACGTTCATCAGCCGCCAGGGCATGCTAATCCCGAAGTACTCCTGCAGCGCCGGTCGGTCCACGGAGCCCAGTATGCAGCTTCCGATACCCAGCGCCTGCGCCCCCAACATGATGTTCTGAATTGCCATCAGACTTTCCCAGTAACGACCGTCGCCCACCACCCTCTTCACCATAATAGAATGCGGCGACAAGAACTTCCTACTTGCCCTGGCACGATGACCCATGGAAGGATATGGCTCGTTGAAAGCCGACGTCGAAATTTGCTACCTGTGTGGGGAGAAGTTGACCGGGAACGTGAGCCGGGATCACGTTCCGCCAAAGCAGTTCTTCTCAAGTGATGTCAGAAAACATTTCTCACCTAAGCTACTAACCCTGCAGGCTCACCAAGCCTGTAACAAACAATACCAAGAAGACGAGGATTACTTCGTACACTCGCTCGGTCCGTTGGTGATGTAATCCTACCCGGGGAATCTGCTTTGGAGAGACATCAAGCGAAGGCTGCACCGACGAAGAGGAGCACGACTGTCCCTGAAGGTTCTGCAGGAGTTCGATGAGGCCCCCGGCGGAATAGTCCTACCCGCTGGAAGGGTGGCAAAACTGTTCGATGGCAGGCGCATCCGCAGGGTTATATGGAAGATCACGAGGGGGCTTTTCTTCATTGAAAAGAAACAGTTTCTCTGGCAAGAGCCGCCGCGTCTGAACCATTTTGGCGCGCTCTTGGCACGAGAGCCTTCGCGAGGCAAGTACGGCAGAGTTTTCGACTACAAATACACCTGCCTTCCGGAGGTGGACAACTTCCACTTCTGGGCTATGTTGTTCTGGGATAGACTGATGGGCCTCATCTATTTCCACGATCCGGGATGTGACTGTGACAAATGTTTGAAGCTCAAGAAGCGCTAGTCTGGTCTTGTTTCGCACCGAGACTCAGGTTCGCTATTTTCTGTGGGAGTTCTTGCTCTGGGCAGAAGAAGCCTGTGCTTGGTCGGGCTGGCCCGGAGACTCTGGAGCGGCATTTACGGGGAGGTAGTCGAGGAGGCGGCTGAGGGTGGGTTTGAGGTCGGAGCGATTCACCACCATGTCCAGAAAGCCGTGCTCCAGCAGGAACTCGGAGGTCTGAAAGCCTTCAGGCAGCTTCATCTTTACTGCGTGCCACATGGTCCTGGGCCCGCTGAAGCCCAGCAGGGCGCCGGGCTCGGCAATAATCACATCACCTAAGGAGGCAAAGCTCGCCGCTATCCCGCCCATGGTGGGGTCAGTCATCACCGAGATGTAAAGCCCATCCGCATCGTCGAGGCGGGCGAGTGCAGCGCTGGTCTTACTCATCTGCGCTAATGAAAAGACGCCCTCCATCATGCGAGCGCCGCCTCCACCTCCGGAGACGATGACCAGGGGTTTACGTTCCTCGATAGCCATCTCGATGGCGCGCGTAATCTTCTCCCCCACCACCGAGCCCATACTGCCTGCCAGGAAGGCAAAGTCAATGACGCCGAAGATAATGGGCTTGCCCTCCAGGCGCCCGTGACCGATGAGAGCAGCTTCCTTCAGACCGCTTCTTTCCTGATGCTCTTTGAGGCGGTCAGGATAGGTCTTGAGGTCGGTGAACTCCAATGGGTTCCCTGAGGTCATGTCGGCATCGCATTCCTGGAAGCTGCCTTGGTCCAAGGTGAAGTCAATACGCTGACGGGCGGAGAGGCGGAAGTGGTAGTTACACGCGGGACAGACCCGGAGCTTTTCCTCCACCTGCTTCTTGAAGACCATCTCACCGCAGCCTTCACACTTGATGTAAAGGCCGGCGGGGATTTCCTTCTTGCGTCCGAAGGGGAACTTGGCCCAGGGCTTGCGCATGGCCGTCACCATCTCGTGGGTTATACAGGTTTATCCGTCAAGGCAGCCACTCCGAGGAGCTCCTTGCCCTCCAGGAACTCCAGCGCGGCACCGCCTCCCGTGGATATGTGAGAAATATGGTCCGCCAAGCCCAGCTTCTCCACTGCTGCCGCCGAATCCCCGCCTCCGACCACGGTGGTGGCAGAGCTTTCCGCCAGTGCTCGAGCAATAGCAATGGTGCCTTCCGCAAAAGGTGCCATCTCGAAGATGCCCATGGGCCCGTTCCAGAAGACGGTCTTCGCCTCCTTGAGTTCATCACAGTAACAGTCGATGGTCTGGGGGCCGATATCCACACCTATCCAACCGGGCTGAATGGCATCGGTCTGAATCTGGGTCTCCACGTCAGGAGCCACCTTCTTGGCCACCATGTGGTCGATGGGCAGGAAGAGGGGGACGTCCTTCTCCTGGGCCTGGCGCAGCAGGCAGCCCGCCACCTCGAGCCGGTCATCTTCACAGAGCGAGTTGCCGATGTCCTTGTCCTGTACCTTGAGGAAGGTGTAGCTCATGGCGCCGCCTATGAGGAGCGCATCAACCCTGGCCAGGAGGCTTTCGAGAATGGGAATCTTGTCGGAGACCTTCTTGCCCCCCAGCACTGCCACGAAGGGACGGGCAGGACTTTCCAGCAACGGTCCCAGGTACGCAAGCTCCTTCTGCATCAGGTAGCCGCCGGCAGCCTGGAGGTGCCGGGTCACACCCACCACGGAGGCATGGGCACGGTGAGCGGTGCCGAAGGCATCGTTGATGAAGACCTCACCCAGCGAGGCAAGCTGGGCGGCAAAGTCGGGGTCGTTTTCGGTCTCACCCTTGTGAAAGCGCAGGTTCTCCAGCAGCAGCACATCGCCCGGCTGCATCTTCCCGACTGCCGACCTGACCTTGCCTCCCACACAGTCACCGAGCTTCCTGACGGGTCGTCCTAGATGCTCCGAGAGCCGCTCGGCGATGGGGTCCATCTTGAGTGCGGATTCCTTCTTGCCCTTGGGTCGGCCGAGGTGGCTCATGAGGATGAGCTTGCCACCGTGCTCCAGGACGTAGTTGATACTGGGCAGGGCGCGGCGGATGCGGGTATCGTCCGTGATGTGAGCGTTCTCACCCAGCGGGACGTTGAAATCAACCCGCATGAGGACGCGCTTGCCCGCAAGCTCCAGGTCCTCAATAGAAAGTTTCGCCATGGTGCCTCTTCCTTATGTTATTTGCTCATCATCAGGAGCATCAGGTCGGCGCAGCGCACCGAGTAACCCCACTCGTTGTCATACCAGCCGATGACCTTGACCAGCTTCCCATCGAGGACCTTGGTGGAGAGCGCATCGAAGATGCAGGAGTAAGGGTTGCCGATGACGTCGGAGGAGACCAGCGGCTCCTCGGAATATTCCATAATACCCGCAAGTGGTCCCTCGGAGGCGGTCTTCATGGCAGCATTCACCTCGTCCGCGGTCACCTCCTTCTTGAGAACCACCACCAGGTCTGTCACCGAGCCGTCAGGCACGGGCACGCGGAGCGCCATCCCGTCCAACTTCCCGGCCAACGAGGGAATCACCTTGCCCACGGCGACGGCAGCGCCGGTGGTGGTGGGGATGATGTTACAGGCCGCGGCGCGGGCACGGCGCAGGTCTTTATGCACCATGTCCAGGATGCACTGGTCATTGGTGTAGGCATGAATGGTGGTCATCAGGCCCCGCTCAATGCCAAAGCTGTCTTCGAGCACCTTTGCCAGCGGTGCCACACAGTTGGTGGTGCAGGAGGCATTGGAGACGATGGTGTGCTCAGGTTTCAGGGTGTCGTCATTGATACCCAGACAGATGGTGGCATCCACATCGCCTCTGGCCGGCGCCGACAGCAATACCTTCCCAGCACCAGCTTCGAGGTGCTTGGCACAGCCTTCCCGGTCCCGGAAGACACCTGTCGATTCCAGCACCATCTCTACGCCCAGGTCCTTCCAGGGAAGCCTGGCAGGGTCGCGCTCGGAAAGCACTTTGATGGGCGCGCCATTCACCACGATGTCATCATCCTTGGCTTTCACCTCGCCAGCGAACTTGCGGTGCACGGAATCATATTTCAACAGCGCCGCCAACGTCCTGGCATCGGAAAGGTCGTTGAGGGCCACCACCTCGAACTCATCCTTCCGCTCGTGCAGGGCACGATAGACGAGCCTGCCGATGCGACCGAAACCATTGATTCCTACACGTATTGACATCTGTTACCCCTTTCTCCGTTACTTATGCGTCAAAGTGCCCTTCACACATAGTTACACGTGAAACTCAAGAGTATAAGCATGCGCAAAATATTGTCAAGTGCAATTCAGTTGCGCATTGGAACAGCGCAGGTACGTGGTGACCCACCCGCCGTGCGGCGGGTAAAGGTGGGACAAGTTGGTGCAGCGGAGCGCAGGCGTAGCCGGAGCGGAGTTGCACCAGCCGGGGCGGTTCCAGCTTTCGCAAAATGTATTCCCGCCCGTCCGCGCTGAACTCACCAAAGTCCATTCGTCACCTCCTCACGCACTCTGCGTTTGTACCTGTAGCGATATGGTTATGATTACAGTCGCTCCTTAGAATCTTCGACAATAAGATTAAGGAGGAGGATAATTCCGGGTGCTGGATGATTCCGGGGACATAATACAATGGCGCTGACGGGCGAATTCAAGAGTCAAGCTATGGTCTCCCGCGGACTTCCTGCACGGCACGTAAGCTTCCGGTCATCATCCACCACAGGGAAAGAGAACGGTCAGAAAAAATGCCAAATTCCTGTGCAGGCCCGAACACGAGTGCAGGAGAGGCGGCAAGGGACACCTGCGGCGAGCTCAGGTCGAGTCCGAAGCCCTTGCCCTACCGAGCCTGGGTCTAGGACTTGAGGTTGGGTTCCCAGTAGCCCAGCATGCGCTCATAGAGTTTCTGGTAGTCAGCGAAGGTGTCTTGGTAGACCCTCACCCACTCAGGGTTCGGGTTGGTCTGGCGCGTGATTTTCACCACCTGGCGGGCATGGTCGGCAACGTCGGCAATCAGCCCTGCCCCCTTTGCCGCCAGGAACATACTTCCCAGGAGTCCGCCTTCGGGATTCTCAGGCTCGAGGAGAGGCAGGTTATAGATACTGGCCCTGATTTCTTGCCAAAAGATGTTCTTGGCGCCGCCCCCGATAGCGCGCATCTCGCTGACCCGGAGCGCCTGTTTTTCCACTTCGCTCAGGAAGCTTCTGAGTGCTAAGGTGGTGCCTTCCATCACTGCGCGCACCAGGTGCGGAGCTCGGTGTGAGGGCGTCAGTCCTACAAAGGCGCCGCGCGCATTGGCATTGTCCCGTCGGCGCTCACCCATCAGGAAGGGATAGAAAAGCAGTCCATCACTTCCCGCCGGCGCCCGGGAGGCCAGTTCGGTGAGCGCATCATAGTCGAGTTTGCTATCAAGGATGCTCTCCAGGAGCGAGCGCATCCAGGCCAGCGAAGCGCCACCACTTTCGACGATGGTGAAAGACAGCCAGGACGAGAGTGGATGACACAGATTGAAGACCTGTGGAGCTCGGAGGGGCTGGTCGCTCAAAACCGCAAGTTGAGAACTGGTGCCTGTGATTTCGCTGGCTTGTCCTGTCCGGGTAAGTCCCACTCCCAACATTGAAATCGGGAAATCGCCACCACCCGCCACCACCGGTATCCCCTGGGGAAGGCCCGCTTCCTTTGCGCGCGCGATAGTCTCCCCCACGACTTCGTAAGAGCGCTTGATTTCCGGAAACTTCGCTAAATCCACACCTAAGAGGTCCGCAAGCCTACCAGACCACTGACACGTATCAGGGTCCATGAGATAGGTGCCGGAGGCTTCAGTTGTATCTATGGCGCGGGTGCCGGTAAGGAGAAAATTGATGAAGTCTTTGGGCGTGAGGAAGGTGTCTATTTCGCGATAGGTCTTGCCGTCGTTGTCCTTGAGCCAGCGAACCTTGAAGCCCATCCAGCAGGGAAGCGGCGGGTTGGCAGCCAACCGCTGAAGCTCGTCACCGGATACGCCGTTGACAATCCGTTCACACTGAGGAAGGCAGCGCTTATCACACCACAGTTGCACCCTGGGCGTGACGAGTTCACCTTGGCGATTGATGCCCACGGGCGCGTGCATCTGGCCGCAGACGGCAACAGCGGCAATGTCATCGCCAGCGATACCTGCTGATTCGAGCGCCTGGCGAGAGCACTGGCAGACTAGCTTCCACCAGTGAGCGGGAGCCTGCTCGGCAAGGTGGGGACCGGGAGTTTCTACGGCTTGTTCTTGCTGGCTCAGAGCCAGGCACTTGCCATCGGCGAGGAAGACCGCAGCCCGCACACTCTGCGTTCCCAGGTCAATAGCCAACAGATGCTCAGGCAACGCCTCTCCACTGGCTGTGGGCGTCAAATTGGGCTTGAGAGTGAACCCCTGCTATGAAAGGGCAACCCCATTAGCCGGGACAGATAGGCCGCAGACCAAATACCAGCCTCAGCTCTGCATCGACGCAGCAGATCAATCGACAGTGGCCTCGCCGCTCTGCATAACGCCATCCCACACGCCATCTACCCAGCTCACGTGGTCAACCGTGAAGCGGAAGACCGTACCCGAGCTCGGAGACCTGACGCGGTTCGAGCGGCAGTCGAACTCGCCGTTTTCGTCGGTCAACCCGGAGTCCCGATCAGTGGTGGCCAGGCTCCAACAACCGGAAACCCGAACACGGTCGAGGAGCCTGCCTCTGCCGTCAGTGACCGTGACGGTGGCAATGGCATACCAGTAGCGACGCCGCTGCCGGAGCGTGACAACCACGCTGGCTACCCGCGCTCTGAATCCCGAGACCTCGTTGTCAAGCGTGACCGTGATGGTGTCTTCGCCAGTCTGACCGTAGTCATCCGTTGCCACCGCTCTCAGGGTATAAGTGCCATTGCTGTCCAGAGTCGTATCCCACTCGACGCTATAAGGCGCGCTGGTATCTTCACCAAGGTAGAGCTCGTCGAGGTAGCACTCCACCGCAATGATGGCTCTCCCTTGAGCCGGCGCTGCTGAAACCTGGATGTCCACCAGCCCGGACAACACGCTCCCAGGGGGTGGCGCATCTATGGATACCAAGGGGTCCGCGTAATTGTCCACATCCACAGTTATAGAGGTGGAGGTCTCGCGACTGGCTGCATCCACTGCCGTAACGGTAATAGTTTGCGGGCCATCGACCACGCCGGTGCTATCCCAGGTATAGGTATAGATATCGCCCGGGTCAGCGGAGGTGTCACTTCCCACCAGGGCGCCATCCACATAGAAATCGACACGGGTAATGCCCACTGGACAGGCAGCCACCACCACGATGTCCACGTTGCCACTGACGGTGGCCCCCTCCGTGGGACTGGTGATGCTGACGCTGGCAGGCCCGGCGCCGCTCAAAAGGACAAGCACACTTTCAAGAGCCGGGTTGCCATCGTACAACTGAGGCCTTTGGTCCCCCCAGGTGTAAGATACCACTTGGGGCTGAGCGTAATCGAAGAGCTCCTCAGCCGAAAGCATATCATTACTGTCAGCATCGGCAACATCTGCATCCGTGGTTAATCCTTCAAGCAGATAGTAGGAGAATACGCCATGTCCCAGCCACCAGTCTTCCCAGCTGAGGGCGTTCTCTTCGCAGGCCATGAGGACCACCGCGTTGGGCCCACTGATATCCCGGCTATGGGCGCCTCCGGATGGGCCGGCCAGTTGTTCCATTAGTCCCTCGCCAAAGGGCTTGCGGGCTTTGGCCCGCTCAGGCACATAGGAATTGCGAAAAGACTTTACCCGCAGGCCCTCAGCTCCTCTGGCCAATCCCCCGGCAAAGCAGGTGTCGAATATGCAGATAATGTCGGCATCTTCAGGCAGCAGCTTGCTCAGCCAGATTCCCAGTTCATCGTCAGTAACACCTCCCATGGTGAAGCTCCAGAAGCTGCGGAAATCCCAGGCACAGATGGCCTCATCATACAGGTCGCTTTCCTCTCCCGACGGATCAAACATCTGAGTGCCGTGACCGGAGAAGAAAAAGACACAGACGTCGTGGTCACCGGTGTCGGCATCGGCCTTCTCCCCCATTCTTTCAACAGCGGAGTAAAGACCTTCCTTACTGGCATCGGAATCAATCAGGAGCTCGATCTGGTCTGCCCCTGACCAATGAGGGTAGCTTTCCAGTGCAGCCACAAAAGCGCTGGCATCATCATCCGTAAGACTGAGGTCGCTGATATAGGCATAGTCAGCCACACCAGCCACAACGGCCCAGTACTTGGTCTCCTGACCCTCCGTCACTGAGCTGAAGGCAGCCAACTGCAGCGCCAGTACTACTATGAGACCTGTCTGCAACTTTGCACGTGCGCCCATCTTACACCCTCCAGAATTGCAGTCCCCTGACCCAAAACACCGCAAACGTCCGAAACCGAAAACATATCTTAGCATTTATTCTAGTGGGACTTTAGAAGCTTGTCCACCAAAAATTAAATATCTTTGCTAACTGCTTCGTAGCTTGTGTAACAGGGAAAAACAAATTAGCCACTCCCCAGGATACTTCGGCTCGAACCGCGCCACCACCGGCAACGGCATGAGCACCTTGACTTCGTGCTCAAACAGTCTAGCATGTAGGCGTGACCATCGTGTCTAAGAGGGGTTGCAGCTGCGCTGAATGCAGTAGATTCGTCGCGTACAATCCGCGAACCTGAGCAGGGGGAAAGATGCTGCTAAGATTCCTATGCGTTCCCGTAGTGCTATTCATATCAGGTGCGATGGCACAGGCGGAGCATCCCAGGCTCTTTTTCACAGGATCCGACCTCCCTGCCCTGCGACAGCGCGCGCGGAACTCACACAGGAAGTATGTCGAGATGGCCAGAATCATGTTCGATTGGGACGTAAGAGCTGCCACCCCTCTTCCCACCACGCCCATTAAGAAAATTGACGGTTGGACCATCGAGCCCTGGACGGCGCGGATGGTTAATGCTTCCTTCCTGTGGGCGGCCACGGATGACAAACAAGCGCTGGCTCAGGCGCAAAAGTGGCTCCTGGGGTTGTGCCAATGCCGCGCTGCCCCTGACAACAGCTACACCTACGGCGAGTATGCGCTGGCGCTGGCCACCGCTTACGATGTCTTACACGATGAATTGCCTCCCGAAGAGCGAGAGGTCGTGCGAAAGCACCTAGGCGAGGTCTGCCAGGGACTTTATGAATCCGCTATCGGCAGAGCCCGGGGCTGGTGGCGCCAGATTTACCTTCATCATGATTACTGGATACCGACCTGCGGGTTAGGTGTGGGCGCATTGGCACTGAAGGGCGAGGATGAGCGCTGGCGGACCTGGTACGGCTTGGCAAAAGAGGAGCTCACATTAGCACTGTCCCTACTGGGAGATGATGGGGCCTGGCACGAGGGTGTGGGCCCCTGGTGCTATGCGCTGGCCAGCATGCTCCCTTTCGTTGAAGCCGCCCGGAATGTTGCCGGAGATGATTTCTATCGGTTTGCGTGGTTCAAGAACACTGCACTCTGGAGGCTTCACTGCAGGCTGCCTGACGGGTCCTACGTATTCTATGGTGACTCTTACCGGAATGGGCGCTATGGTCAGATGGGCTCCGCTTCCAGCCACCTGCTGCGACTGTTGGCAGCTCGCTTCCGTGACGGACATGCACAATGGCTTGCCGACGAGGATGAAGCATTCGACTTTGCTGGGTTTGAGAAAGCTCGCGCTACCTACAAGCCGGGAACGCCTCCCCCTGCTACTGCATCCTTGCGGGCGCTTTACTCGGCAGGCTGGAGTCTTATATGGTATGACCCCACGGTGAAGCCTATCCCACCTGATGGTCTGCCGACACATAAGGTGTTTGACAACCTGGGTTACGTTGTGGCTCGCAGCGGCTGGGAGACGGATGCTGCGCTGCTCACCTTCCGCGCCGGGCCGGTGGCAGGCAAGCGCGGGTGCCGCGCCGCGCGCCGACTGGGAAGGACCTTCGCCCAGCGCATGACCGACAGCGCTGAACATGCCCACATGGACCAGAACGTAATTACCTACTACGCGCGGGGCACCTACTGGGTTAACTCGCCCGGCTACGGTGCGCGTTCGTCGGCACGACATACCACCCTTGCCATCAACGGCCGGGAGCAGGTTAAAAGCAGCCTCACCGAGCCCCTGCTGCTTCGCCGAGAGTTCAACGAAGACTACGTCTATCTTCTCGGTGACGCCTCGACGGCCTATCCTGACGGCGTTTGGCTTGAGCGTTTCTATCGGCACCTGGTATGGCTCAAACCGGACGTGCTGGTTATTTGTGACGATGTTCGGACCAGGGAACCGGCCACATTCGAGTGGCGGATGCATCCAGATGCGAAGCTTCCCTTTCCTGAGCTGGACAAGGGCGGTTGGCATTTGAAAGCATCCGACGACGCGTCCGCAAGCACGTTCGTCACCGAGTTCCTTTCTCCCCAGGAATTGACCTTTATCCGACCTTCCGAGAAGCTTGACTGCCTGGTGGCGAGGACGGACGTCCCTTCCGCGCATACTCTGTTTCTGGTAGTGCTGGGACAGAGAAAAGCGTTGGCGGAGGTGGCCCCGCTGGATGTCAAGGGAGGAGCGGGGGTCCTGCTGAAATCAGGCAGCTCCCGGCTGGCAGTAATCTTTTCGCTGGAGCCGCTGTGTCGCGCCAGGGAGATGCAGCTCGATTATGTAGTGCCTGCGCCTGGCGCTGACAGGCACCTTATCGTGGGGCTGCCTGCGGTCACATATGTAACGGTCGAGCGTGCGCGAGGCAAAGACGCGGTGCTCAAGGTATCGATAAAGCCAGGCAAGGACATCCAGACCTCCCTGGAGGGTACGCTCCTTCTGGACTAGCGTCGGGGACAGTAGGAAACTTCTTGCAAATCTGGCAGTGGGGGTGGTAACTTAAGGGTATAATTTCTATCCTTCTGCTCGTCCTAATCAATATTCGGTGAATCGGAAGTTCTCTAAAGTGCACTGTTGAAGTCGAGAAGAGTAATTGAATGAAATGCAAGGGAGCAATATGAGATTGCGAATTGTGCTTGCCGGAATGGTTTCACTGGCCATAGCGCTTTCCACCTGGTGCTTCGCTAACGAAGCTGCGGACAAGGTGCCCAGCGAGGCGGCGCTACTCCAGCAGAAAATTCAGGAACTGATGGGGAAATGCGAGGAATTGGCCAAAGAGAGGGAGTACAAGCAGGCATCCAGATTGTGGGACCAGGTCGGACAGATGCAGGCCGCCCTTCCTTTTTTCGAGACCCGAAAGCAGACGCTGGCGCGGGAGACCGACGCGCAGAAGGCCGTGCGCAGCGAGCTTTATCAGCTCGGAGGATTCATCGTCTTCCAGATGGAAAAGGAAGGAAACACCGACATCTACCGTGTCGATATCACTGGCACCAACCTAACCCGCCTCACTACGCACCCCGGCGAGGACACGATGGCCAGGCTCAGCCATGACGGGAAGAGGTTCATCTTCCTGTCGAACCGTGAAGTATTCACACCTGGCGCGGAAAAACAGAAGCCGGGAGGCGTCTTCATCGGTGATGTGGACGGTAAGGAAGCTCCAGTGAAGGTGATGGATGGCACGGATTGGCAGTGCGCCTGGTCGCCTGATGACCAGGCGCTCATTTGCGCCCGCTACGATAAACAAGGGAATGCCAACCTCGCTATCTATGTCCTGGATAGCAAGCAGACAATTGAAATCACTCCGCCCAACACCCGTAACTGCTTTCGTCCGGACTGGCACCCCAGCGGCAACTGGATACTCACCACCTGGCAGCGCCCCGGCGCCAACTGGACGGTTGCTTGCGCCGCCATCGACACCAGCACTTACCAACTCACGGGGAAGTGGTTTAATGCGGTTGCCAGTGACGGATGCAATTGGCAGTGGTCCAGAGACGGAAAGAAAATCGCCTGGGTGCGGGACCATAGCGGGGACTCCTACTCCTCCATCAATTGTGTGGATTTCACACCCGAAAAGAAGCAGCGCGCTCGCGCCGTTAACCTGGGCTTTCCCAAGGGCGCCACCTCCTGGAACTACTGTCCCACTTTCACCAGCGACAGCAAATACATCATTTACACCCACGGGCCGAACTATCAGATGGCAAAGATACTCAATTGGAAAGAGACCAAGTACCACGTTGACCAGATGGACCTGTATGCGGTTCCCGTGGAGGGCGGTCAGAGCATCAGGCTCACCTGGATACGCGGCGCCATCAGATACCACGACTGGGGAAAGAAGAAGTAATGGCCAAAGAAGAACTCCCCAAGGCACCCACACCGCAAAAGAAACGGAATAGACTGCACCTGGGGTTGCAAACAGGTTTGCTAATTGTCTCCCTGGTTTTGGGGTTGTTTGCGCTCAAGGATATGCTGGCTCTCAAAGAGGATTTCCCGGGGTTTCTCTTCACCCTCCAACCTCATCGGTTCGTTGCCGAAGTGCTGCGCATCACGGACCTTTCCCGGCCGCAGGAGTTGACAATCCACTTATCTCTTCCCTTGCTCGCAGGGTTTTTCCCCGGCATGCTCTTCCTCTGGAATCTATATCTCATTCTCCGCCGAAAGTCCCGTGCCCTCTTCAAGCTCTACCTCCTATTTTCTATCGTCCTTCTAGGGGTATGGTTCTGCTACTTTAACAAAGCGGTGCCCTATCTCATCGCGCCTAAAGCTGACTGGTGGTGGTGGGTTTGGCAATATAGGTGGTGGCCGGGTAACACGGCGCCGCCCGCAGAGCTCAACAAGGTGCCCATGAAGCTCTTTCAGCGCACCTTATCCCTGTAGTCAAGAGGGGTTACAAATGGGTGTGGTAGGGAAGGAGGCAAGTGATGTTCAGAGAGCAAATGTCTGTGGATGAAAGGTCGCGTGGACAAAGCTATTGCCGTCGCCCGCGAAAGGGAAATACCCTTATCATCGTGCTGATTGTGCTGGCCATCATAGCCATACTCGCTGCCATGCTTCTGCCTGCTTTGATGCGAGCGCGGCAGCAGGCCAGGAAGGCCAAGTGCAAGTCTCAGCTCAAAATGATTGGGCTGGGGCTGCACATGTTTGCCAGCGACCACGAGGACAAGTTCCCTGAATCCCTCGAGCAACTGGTGACGCTAAAATACTTGAGTGGTGAGCAGGTGCTCGAGTGTCCATCTCGAAAAGGAGGCGCCCCAGGCGAGAGCGACTACGTCTATCTCAAGGGCCTCTCTCTCGAGTCCGGACCGGAGGAGCCGGTGGCATTCGACAAGAAGGGTAATCACCCGGACGGGCGAAACGTGCTCTTCGTCGATGGACACGTCCAATGGCTGGAGGAGGCAGAGTTTCAGAAGCGCTTCGGACATCTCGAACGCTGAAGAAAAGAAATGACAATGTTTTTGTGAACTGAGGTTTCCGATGTGGCTTGGCTTGCTAGCTTCGGCAAATCTCGCTGCTTCTTGACCAGGATGAGCCTATTTATTCCACCCCTTGTTCAAATTCAAGAATCAGGATGCTAGAAAGGGGCTTGACAGGTTCGGTCGCTTCGATAGAATTTGTAAATTCGTGTCAGGTGTTAGTTAAAGTTGCGTGAATTGGAACCTCTCACCGCGCCCCGCTCTCAATGCGGCTCGCAAAACTCATATCCGAAGTTCTTGGATGCTTGCACGATATGTTGTTATAATAGTATTGGGAATTTGTTGTATCTGTGATTGACAGGATAGAAACCAGTTCCATGAAAACCCGGTCACCCAATTGTGCCCCTGTGACGCAGCGGGCGCGGACCGTCGTCTTTGTGGTAGTGACGCTGCTCCTTTTCTCACGTCAGGCTCATGCCGTCATCGTGCCCTTCATGGGGCCACTGCAGGCGCTGATTGCTGTCCTTCCACAACTCATCATGGGCCTCTTTGCTCTGTTTCTTCTGGTATTCAAGCGCACCACCTATGTCCGCCTGGGCCGGTTCTTCTGGCACCACAAGGTGTTCTCTGTCGTTCTCATCTTTATCATCGGTGGGAGCATCGCCTGGTTTTCACTGACCGGCGGCGCCCAAGTAGGCGTGCAGGAAACAGGCCAGGCATGGCTGGGCTTTCGGGGTGGGTCAGCCCGCACCGGGCATGAGCCAGGCTCGCTTTGGCCTAATTCCAGCACACTCAACTGGAGCTTCCTAGATAAGGGCTTCGGCTTGCAGGACTTTTATGCTTCCCCGGCCGTCATGGGTAACAGGGTTTACACCGGCGCCGCTCAAATGAAGGTCACCGGGGGCTCCGGGAGGTTCTACTGCCTGGACGCTGATACCGGCGCAGTGGTCTGGTCGAAAAAGGGCTTTAAGCCTTTCTTTTCTTCACCGGCAGTAACCGAAGATATGGTGATTACGGGCGAGGGGTTTCACTACGACCCCGACTGCCGTGTGTTGGCCTTTGATGTCAATACGGGTGAGCTCAAATGGTCGTACCAGACCAAGAGCCACGTCGAGTCCAGCCCCTTTGTTGCTGAAGGACGCGTCTTCATCGGCGCCGGCGATGACGGACTGTATTGTTTTAACCTGGCTGACGGGGAAGTGCTTTGGCACCTTGCAGGTGAGGACTACCCCGACATCGAATCGTCCCCTGCCGTTTTTGACGGGCGCGTGTACTTCGGCTGTGGCCTTCACGATGAACTAAAGGGCAACAAGCGCGGACAGCGTGTGGTTTGCGTTTCTGCGGAAGGTGGCACGCCCATCTGGGAGAAAGAGACCCCCTACCCTGTCTTCGGCGCCCCGACGATTTATGCGGGCAAAGTCTATGTGGGGATGGGTAATGGGGATTTCGTGAACAAAGACCCCCAGCCTGCCGGTGTCGTTATGTGCCTCGACGCTGAGACCGGTAAAGAGATTTGGCAGGCGAAGACCAACGATAACGTGCTTGCGGCCGTCGCTATCGCGGGCGGCCGCGCCTATTTCGCCTCGCGCTCCGGTGACTTCTGGTGTGTATCCGCGGAGACCGGCGAGGTGATTTATACATGGGACGCGGGTGCCGACATCCTGGCCTCGCCGGCCGCGTCCGAAGAAGGTGTCCTGGTATCGACGGCTGCGGGGAAACTGGTGGCACTCGATCCTGACCGCGCCGAGGTCAAGTGGTCTGTTACCCTGGCCCCCAACGCGCCCAATACCAGCTCACCCGCTGTCGCCGGGGGGCGCATCTACGTCGGCAGTCTGACCAAGGGCTTTTTCTGTCTCGGGCAGCCAGGACGCATTAAAGAAAAACCACCACTCTGGGCTGGTCTCATGGGCAACTCCCGGCGCAACGGCTGCGCTGATGAGGGGGGACTGCCCGGACAGGGTGAGGAAGCCTGGCAGTTCAAGCTTGACGAGTTCACCGACGCAGCAATCCTGGCGCCGCCGGCAGTGGTGAAGGAATCGGTGTTCGTGGGCGTAAGCCATGCCGAGGGTGGCGCCCTGGTTCACCTCCATGCCAAGACAGGCGAGATGCTCTGGCAGGTTCCTACCGCAAAGGCAATTGAGATTTCCCCGGCTGCAGATGGTGAGCGTGTGTATTTCGTCGAGGGCAAGCGTGGCCAGGCAGGCAGGCAAATTATCTGTCTGGCGCAGCAAACACGCGAACAGCTCTGGCAGCGGGCGCTAGACAAGGATGCCTCCGCGGAGTTTGTGCTGTCCTATCCTGACAAACTGGTCCTGCTGGACATGCCAGGTCAGGTTAGAGGATTGACGCGCGCAGGCCGAGAGCTCTGGACTGCCGCCGTGGGTGAGGTGGTGGGAGCTCCACTGGCGGAGCACGGCCTGGTCCTGCTGAGCATTGGCGGGTCAAAGCCGCACTTACTATGCCTCGATGATGAATCGGGAGTGGAACTCTGGCGGCGACAGCTTTCTGCTGTGCCGGTGACGCCTCTCACCCTGTCGGAGTTGGACCTCTTCGTGGTCGCCGACCAGGGGGATGTTACTGAGCTTCAGTGTTACGATGTGCGCAATGGCGAGCTGCGCTGGTCGGAAGCCCTGCCTGAAGAAGCCACCTCACCTGTGGTTGCCGGCCGTGACTACCTGGCGCTGACTACGATTTCAGGCAGCACTATGGTCCTCTCCAGGGCTGACCAGAAGATGGTCCAGACGCTAGGACCGATTGAGGACGCCGTCGCTCCCATATTATTCCGGGGGACATTAGTCCGTGGCGGGGAAGGCACATTGGACGCTGTGAACCTGGGGGTCAGCGGGGAAGGTTCTACCAAGACGCTCTGGTATTACCGAAAGTACAAGATAATGGGTCGCTTGACTACAGGCATGGCCGCTGGTGCGGGCTACATCTTTGCGGCAACGGAGAGCCGAGGGCTGGTAGCCATTGGTGAGCGAATCAGGGTGGCAATGACAAATGACTGAAGCAAAGAAAATGACCTATGTCTTCGGTGCCGACCGCACTGAAGGCACCGTGGATATGAGGGACATTCTGGGTGGCAAGGGCGCCAGCTTGGCACACATGAGTCGCGAGGGGCTTCCGGTGCCACCGGGGTTTACTATCTCCGCCGAATGCTGTGGCTACTATTTCAGCCACGATAAGACCTGGCCTCCGGGTTTGGAAGCGCAGGTGCATCAGCAAATGCAGCGGCTGGAGGAGGTCACCGACCGACGGTTTGGCAAGGCACCCAGGCCGCTCCTGGTATCGGTGCGTTCCGGAGCAGCCGTCTCCATGCCCGGCATGATGGATACCATCCTCAATACAGGGCTGCATCCGGGACTTTGCGAGAGCTGGAACCCCATTACCTTTTGGTATGATTATGCAGAATATGTGTCCTCCTATGCGCGCAGCGTCACCGATATGCCTGCGGATGCCTTTGAGGAGATGGAAAGGCAGCTTCGCCGGGAACGCGGGCGTTCACCCGAGGATATATTGAGTCCCGAAGAATCCGAGGAACTGGCAAAGCAATTCCTGGAAGCCTACAAGTATCACACCGGCGAGGATTTTTCTACCGACCCGGGTGAACTCCTGCGCCGCGCCATCAATGCTGTCTTCGAGTCCTGGACCTCCGCGCGCGCCATCCACTATCGCCAACACCACGGCATCAGAAGGTTGACAGGAACGGCTGTCAACGTGCAGGCCATGTTCCCCTCGGAAGTATCTGGGGTGCTTTTCACCGTCAATCCTAACACCGGTAACAGTTCCGAGATGATTATCGAAGCAGCCCGTGGGCTGGGTGAGCTGGTGGTCTCCGGCCGCGTCTCACCCGACATTTACGTCCTGGACCGGGAAACAATGAAGGCAAAGGAGTCTCCGGGTGAGAACGGTTGTCTGGCTGAGAAGCACCTGCGCGAGTTGGGAGAGTTGGCCCTCAAGGTGGAGGAGGTTTTCGGCCATGCCGCCGACATCGAGTGGGGGTTGGCAGAGGGGAAGCTAGTGCTGCTGCAGGCCCGTCGCATTGCCGGCCTGGACGTGGTCATGGACCTTAAACAAGCCCGCCTGGACGAGATAGCTAATCTGAAAGCACTGGCCGGGGACCAGACCAAGGTGTGGTGCATTCACAACCTGGCCGAGACCATTCCTGCACCGCGACCACTGAGCTGGGACATCGTGAGCCAATTCATGAGCGGTGCGGGTGGATTCGGACGCATGTACAAGGAGCTGGGGTATGTCCCCAGCAAGCAGATTGACGAGCGCGGATTCCTGGACCTGATAGGCGGGCGCATCTATGCCGACCTCACCCGGGCGCCGGAGCTCTTCTTCGACCGCTTTCCCTTGAAGTACGATCTGGACAAGACCCCGGAAGACATGATTGATGCCCTCGATGCGCCTCCCCAGAAGTCTGACTTCACCAACGTTGACCCCCGGTTCTACCTGCGCCTGCCTTACTACCTCTATAAGATGTTGGCCACCCAGCGCCAGATTAAGAAGCAACTGCCTGCCTACCTCAAACGACTGCAGGAGGAAATCCTGCCGCCTTACCTCTCTTACGTTGAAGAGACCCGCAAGATGGACCTCGGCGCTCTGTCCGATGAAGAACTTCTGGAGGAGTTCGACGCCCGCCTCGACCGCGTCATGAACGACTTTGGCAAGGAGTCTATCAAGCCAACTTTCTTTGCCGGCCTGTGCTACGGCATGGTGGAAGGCACCCTTTGCTCGGTATTGGGTGAGGCCAAGGGAAAGACCATCGGGAGGCAACTGGTGATGGGTCTGGGTGGAGACAAGACCCTGGAAGCTGATGCGGCACTATATGATGTGGCCTACGACAAGCGCACTATGGACAGCTTCCTGGAGGAATACGGGCACCGAGGCATCAACGAGTTCGAGCTGGCCCAACCCCGCTGGCGGGAGGACCCCAACTACCTCAAGCGCATCCTCGCGACCTATCGCCATCCGGACACCCGACCGCCTCAGGAGCACCACGAAGAGCAGAAAGCCCGGCGTGAGGAATTGGAGGCCAAGCTCCCGGAGATGTTCGCTGCTGAAGGTGGCGCATTTCTGCTGGACGGCCTGAGACAGGACCTCAAAGACGCGCAGACCTACATGCCCTGGCGCGAAACCGCCAAGCACTACCTGATGATGGGTTACGAGCTGCTGCGCTGGGTGCTTGAGGAACTCGGCTGCCGCTGGGAGCTGGATTCGGACATCCACTTCCTGTGCTATGAGGAACTCTTCCAATACCGTCAGCGCCAGCGCGAACTGAAGCAGGAGATTGCCCGCCGCAAGGTCCGCTGGCAGGCTCTGCAACGCATCGAACTTCCCGAGGTCATCCGCTCGGACGACCTGTCGGTGGTGGGAAAGCCAATGGCGAGGTTTGCGGTGACAAACGAGCTGGAGGGCATGGCGCTGGCCTCGGGGGTGGCTGAAGGTGTGGCGCAATTGCTCAGGAGCCCCGACGAAGCTCGGGACCTGGAGAACTACATCATTGTGTGTCCCTCCACAGACCCGGGCTGGACACCCCTTTTCGTGCGCGCCGTGGCGCTGGTGGTGGAACGGGGTGGGATGCTGTCACACGGCGCCGTGGTGGCCCGGGACTTCGGGATACCGGCCGTGCGCATCACCGGTGCCATGCGGCGCATACCTGACGGCGCCAAGCTGCGCGTGGACGGGAACGAATCCAAGGTCTATATCCTGTGAGGCACAAGTAATGCAACAGTTGATTGAGGCTCTAGATTGGATTTTCGGGTGGTCGTTATACCTTCCACCTCTGTTGGCCATTACCGCGCTGGCGTTCCTCACTGGAGTGGTGCTGGTGCTCTGCCAGAAGTACTTCACCAACCAGCAGAAGATGCGCATGTTCGTCACCGATGCCAAGACGCTCAAGCGGCTCACCAAAGAAGCCAAGAAAGCAGGTGATAAAGAACGCTTCGCCCGTTACCAGGCCCTGAATGGTATGATTGGTTGGCGGCGCTTCCTGGAATCTTTCAAGCCAGTTCCCATCATCATGGTCCCCATTATGCTCCTAGTCACCTGGGGTGGGAACCGCCTGGCATTCCTGCCGCTGCGCCCGGAGCAAGATGTTAAAGTGCGGGCCTACTTCTCCGAAGGAGCGGACGGGCTAGCCCACATCATCCCCCGCGAGGGTCTGACCTTCCTGGATGGACCCATACAATCCCTGCAAGCTGCTGAGGGTGAAGTCACCGCTGCTGGCCACGGACAGCAGCCCCTGCCCTATGCCCTCTGGCGGGTCAAAGGCAAGGTCGGTCATTACGAACTGGACATCCGCTATCAAGGAAAGACCTATCCTGGTTTCCTGCTCGATATCAGTGAAGGGTGTGAAGTCTCACCCCAACTGCAGCTTCCCGACGCACCCAGCAAGATGGCAGGTGAAGAGGAAGTGATGGAGGAATACCGACTCGAGCGGGTGGAGTTGGGACTGGAAGAGAACGTCCCTATCAAGGTGTGGAAGGTGCATCTGAACTGGTTGTGGTCCTACTTCGTCCTGGCCATGACCTTTGGCCTGGGCTTGCGCTCCCTCCTGGGTGTTAAGTAAGCTGTCGCCGCCCACAACTGTCTAACGCTCTGGTAGCGCTGAAACATCTCGGCAAACGCGCTGACGGCTGCGCGAACATGAGAGACACCACTTTTTCTACATAGTAATTCAGTTACCTTAGCCTGTATGAACTCCCCATGCGCGGAGGGATTCTTGAACTGATGAAGGTGGAGGAAAGAGAGAACTGATGAAAGCCAGGTTGGAAGCGGCGCAGGTGGTCTTGACGGTCGGAATTATGGTGCTGTCCGCTCACGCGGCTTCAGCACTCATCAACCCGGAGTTCACCCCGGTTGATGTGGTCGCGCAATCGGACCTCATCCTCCGCGTCCAGGCCAGGGCCGACCCCCAGAAACCTGAAGCGACCCTGAAGGTGCTGGAGGCGCTGAAGGGGGAATCCCCGGGGGAGTCCCTCACGATTGACCTGTCGGGGGCCTGGGACCAGGGCCATATCGATGCCTGGCGAAGTATCCTCGAAGCCGTGGGGGACGAGTCCGCTATTCTTTTTGCTGGTGAACTGGAAAGCAAAGGGGGTGTGGGTCTTTTGCACGTCGGGGGCAATTGGTTCCGCCTGGTTGAGATAGCAGGGCATTGGGAGCTGGAAGGCCTGGACACGGTACTCGAGGGAACCTGGGCGGGTGGCACAGATATGCTAATCCGCGCTACCAGATACATCCTGCGCGAGCCTTACCCCGTCATACCCGTGGCGGTGGGTACCGACTGGGCGGACATTCTCGAAGTCGGCAACATGTCAGGCGCTGTCCGTGGGTTACAGGCAGTAGATTTGGTGGGTGATGGCAGACTACATCTTTTCGTGGCTTGCGAATCCGGTGACAAACTCTTTCAGTACGTGAAGGAGGGCGACACCTTCAAGGAGGTCACCGAAGCCGCCAAATTGGGTTCGAAGTCCCATGTTGCCGACTGGGGCGATTTCAACGGTGATGGCCGCCTGGACCTGGCTTCCTGGGATGGCAAGACGCTGAACCTGTGGCTTCAGGTGAAAGACGGCACCTTTGCCGCGCAGCTCACAAAGGCGACAGGTGCGTTGCCTGAGACCTGCCTAGGGCTTTCTGCCCTCGACGCAGGTGTGGAGGGGAAAGCTGGTTTGCTGGTGAGCACGTTGTCTGCCCCCGTGTTACTGGTGCCTGTCCCTGACAACGGGTTCAGGGTCGTTGGGATTCCATATTCCGCCGAGCTCGCAAAGGACCTCGGCCGCGCTTCCGCCTGTCTGCTGGCGGACTTCGATGGCGACCGCGTCAACGACATCCTTCAGCCTTTCACTAAGGGGAGCCTCTTCTATCGTGGCGAGCAGGCTGGCGGCTTTGCACCACCGAAGGCATGCGCGGTAGCGTTGGGGGAGGCGCCGGCCGGCGCCTTTCTGGGGGACTTCGACGCCGATGGCAGGCTCGACGTTTTCACTGCCAGTGCCGACAGTTGGCAGCTCTGGGAGAACCGCGGAGAAGGCGACTTCATCGACACGGTACACCTTGCAGGCGAAGTAGCCTACATCGCCCGAGCCGGGGGTAGCGGTGGCGCACTCTGCGACATCAATACTGACGGTCGCCAGGACCTCCTCATTATCTATGCCGATGATTTTCCTCAGGTTTTCTTCAACCGGGGGTTTCGCAGCACCGGCTTTGCGCCGCAACTGCAGCTCGACGAACTCCTTCCTGAAGCCGAGGAGGGACAGCAGGCCGTCACGGTGGCGGACCTCAACGGCGACGGCGCCCACGATGTGGTGCTGGCACTTAAGAGCGGCAGTATCCATGTGCTTCTCGGTGCATCAGCATCCGGTGAGGCGCTCTGCGTGCAGGCAGTGATGCCGCCGGGGACAAAGTCTGCGGGACCCATTACGGTGCAGGCCTGGGTTGAGGGTTTCAGTCTCGGTGCCTGGAACCTGAAGGCAGGCAGCGCCGGAGCTCTCTTCGGCATGATGGAAGCTGGTCCCTGTAAAGTGAGGTGGCAGTATCCCAAAGGCAAGCTGCAAGAGAAAGAGGTCCTGGTCGAGGATAGACCGGAAAGGCTCCTGCTCACTCCTTAATCCTAACCCACCGGGAAGGAGCGAGTTTCTTCTGCACCTTAACTGCTTCCGGAATGGGCGTGTCCACTGGTAGAGCGCAAAGGGAACCATTGACCGAAAAGATTGAGCGCCTCACCCGGCGCATCTGGGTAGCCGGGGACACACACATCGGCTGCGCCGACAAGGCCGACGGCCGCGATGGCGCCGATTGGTTTCGCCTGGCGCTCGAGGACGTGCAAGCGCATCTCGGGCCGCTGGATTATGCGCTCTTCCTCGGGGACATGACACATCACTCCAGGCCCGATGAGTTCCGCGCCTACGTCGAACTGCGCGACAGCTCTTACATCTCCACCTGGTACGAAATTGCCGGGAACCACGATTTCCAGGCGGTGAAGACAGGCGCGTATGCCAGATGGGTCAAGTGTCCCCTTCGTTTTACGGTTCTGGATGGCAACTGCGCCTGGTTCTTTGCTTCTGCCGAACGGGGCGGCGCCGCGGGTTGGATGAGTGACGAGACGGTGGCATGGTTAAGAGATAGCATCCGCAGCCATGAGGACAAGAACATCATCGTCTGCACCCACCAATTGGTCTATGGCACTGTCCGCTTTTCCACCAGCGAATACCGCTACCTGCACCGCGAGCCTCACCCCAAAGAATGGGTGGACGATTTTCTCAAAGAGGTGCGCGTGGACCTGTGGCTGGGTGGCCATGCCCACTTTCATTCGCGGGATAAGGAAGCCCCGGACCCGGTGAAAAGCCCCGGGCCGCCGAGCTGGTATAGGAGAGGCCATACGACCTTTATCAATATCGCCTCCATCACACACGCTTATAATACGGAGGCGTGCCTGTCCTATCTTCTGGTGATGAAGGAGGGTACTAAGAGAGCCGAGGCCCGCTGCCGCATCCACGACCACCCGCCGGGGGCGCGCTGGGCTCGGCAGCACAGTGTGCAAATCCAATTTCCCCATGCGTGGAAATTTCAGGAAACGCTTGCGCTGATTGAAGCTCCGGTATAGTCGCACAGAGCCAAGAAAATCGCATGAAAGGCAACGTTTTTATGAAAGGAACCTGCCATGATGGATTACTATGCGACTACAAAGGACCAGTTCGCAAAACTTCGCCCAAACTGGACCTGGAAGATTGTTCCCACGCCCACTGACTGCATCCTCGAAATTGCACGTGATATGGCAGCTACCATCCGCGCCTGTGAGAAAGAGAAACGGCCGGCTGTGTTTATCATTCCGCTGGGAGGCGGGTTGAATTATGGTCTCCTGGCGCGCTATTTCAATCGCGAGGGCATCTCCTGGCGGAAGGTAGTCTCCATCAACATGGACGAGCACGTCACTGAGGACGGAAAGGATATTCCCCTGGACGACCCCATCTGCATGCGCGCGGCGGTCCAGCGGGGTCTTATCTCCTAATTTGACCCTGACAAGCGCCCGCGGCCCGAGAACATCATCTTCCCTTCAGCTTCCTGCCCTGAAGCCATCGGCGAGCGTATTGAAGAACTCGGAGGCGTGGATGTGGTCTATGCGCCCTTCGGCATCAACGGTCACATTGCCTTCAACGAGCCGCCCGAGCCGGGGGAGGAGGTCTCAAGCGACGTCTATCGTAATCTCCCTACGCGCGTGCTCGCCATCAGCCGGGAGACCAAGACCGCCATCGCGCTCACAGGCACCAAGGGCAACTTTGACCTCATCCCGCCTAAGGGCGTGACCGTAGGTATGCGTGAGATACTCGCCGCCAGAACGCTACATTGTTTCTTCATGCGCCCCCATAGCCCGGGCATCTTAAGGAAAGTGCTCTTCGGGCCTGTCACGCCTGCCTGCCCAGGCTCTTTCGTGCAGGAGCACCCGAACCTGCGCGTCACGCTTACGGAGGAGGCTGCGCAACTGCCCCGCATAGGCGGGTGAGTTGCAAATCAGTATGTAAAGAGCGTTTCCGTTCCCAGGCGGACCTCTTGTTTCTGGCTTGCCACCTGCACCCAGGAAGATTCAGACCCCTCCAGCAGTGTTACAGATAGACATTGTTTCTCGGCGCGCACCTCATACAGGTTGCCCCGGTAATGGAGTTTGCAGGCGATGGATTCCCAGACGTCGGGTAACTCTGGGTCAAATGTCAGCATCTCACCTGACGCTTGCAAACCCAGGAAGCCCCGCACCACTGCCTGCCAGGTGCCACCCAACGCGGCAGCATGGAGGCCCTGGCCGGTATTGCCGTGCGGGTCGTCGAGGTCGGTGAGGGCCGTGACGCGGAAGTACTGATAAGCTCTAGTTATCAGTCCCAGGTTGGCGGCAACGATTGCATGGACGCTGGCGCTCAAGGAGGAATCGTGGGTAGTGCGAGGTTCGTAGTAATCCCAATTGCTCTTCCTGACCTCCATGGAAAAGACATCTGGCAAGAGCATCATGAGCATCACCACATCCGCCTGCTTCAAGATCTGCGACTTCCAGATTTTGGGCATGCGCACCTTCTCAGGCTCCTTCGAGAAACGTACTGACAGCGGCTTGGGGTCAACATCGTCCAGCGCGAGAAACCCCTCGTGCTGAACGTGGATTTGCCGTTCCTCGTCGAAGGGGATGTAAATCCTGCTGCCTATCTCCCCCCAGGTTCCCGGCTCATCAGACGCCACTTTCAGTCGTGACCTCAGGACTTTCCAGGCAGCGGGGTCGTCGCGGGCGAGAAGCTCGACTAGCTCGCCAGCCAGCCGCAGATTCCAGGCTGCCATATAATTAGTGAAGGCATTGTTATCCACGTGCTCGTGGTACTCGTCAGGACCGATAATATCCGGTATCTCGTAGCGCTCCCTCTTTTCGTTGAAAGTCACCCGGCTGGCCCAGAAGTGCGCGGTCTCGATGGCAATTTCGGCAAGGGTCTCGCGGAATGTTTCATCAGCGGTGGCCTGCCAATAATGCCAGGCGCCATAGGTAACCATGGTGCTGATGTGCTGCTCAATCTCACCCGTCCAGACACGCACCGGCTCACCCGTTTTCGGGTCAGGCACGTAGCGGGGACAGGTTTCGTCGCCAGTGTCGGCGCTCTCCCAGGCGAACATGGCACCCTGGTAACCGTTCTCCTTTGCCTTGCGCCGAGCGCCGGGAAGTGTGTGCTGGCGATACTCCAAGAGCTGCCGAGCACGTTCAGGTTGTGCATAGATGAAGAAGGGCAGCATGAAGATCTCGGTGTCCCAGAAGACGTGCCCACGGTAGCCCTCACCCGTCAGGGCTTTGGCAGCAATGCTTACCGTGCCGTCGGACTGTGAGCACGCTTGCAGCAGTTGATAGATGGCAAAGCGTACGGCGCGCTGGTCCTCGACTGGGCCCTCAATCTGCACGTCACAGGTGTCCCAGAGCTCCTGCCAGGCAGTAGTATGGGCACGCCTGACCGCCTCGTATCTCATCTCAGGTGAGGGAGAAAGGGCTTGGCGGGCTTGCTCTTCCACCGACTCGACGCCAGGGTCACGCGAAGAGTAAATGACAATGGTCCTCTGGAACATGGCTTTCTGTCCCGATTCCAACTCCACTACATACTTGACTCCTGTTTTCCGGTCACTTTCCACATATTGGGGGAGAGGAGATGCAGTTTGGTGCACCCAGGCTTCAGAGCGGAAGGCTTGCGCAATACGGATGCGCGTGTCCTTCGTTTCGGTGACAAGGAGGACGGCACTTTGGTCAAGCTGAGATGCGTTGACCGTGCGCAGATGCTGGGCCGTCATATTGCTGACTTGAGCATCGAGTGAAAACGTCAGCGCCACTTCTCCGCGCCAATTCAGGGGTGTCAGCGAAATGCGCTGACCGGCAACGTGAGGCAGCGCCACATTGGCAAACCGTTCAAATTGAACCAGCGTGGACTGTCCACCGTCAGTATAGACAAAGGAGCGCTGCAGCACCCCCTGATGCAGGCAGAGCCTCCGGGAGTACTCACTCACCCGTCCGGGAGCAAGCCGCATTGGTTTGCCCCCTAGCTTGAGGTCCAGGACAAAGAAGTTGGGCACGTTCACCAGTTCAGGTATCCCGACGCTATCCGGGTCGAAGACGCCGGCAATATAGGTTCCCACCAAGGAGGACCCGGCCGCGAAGGGCTCTTCGGGAAAGCCTCTAACGCCCAGGTATCCATTACCGACGGTGAAGATGCTTTCCCAGAACTGATTGCGCTCAGGCTGCCACTGGGGCTCAGTGATCTGCCATCTGGGGTCGTCCGGTATAGTCAGCATGGTTTCCTTACCCTTTCATCCCCGTGAGCGTAATCCCGCGAACAAAGTAGCGCTGAGCCAACAAGAATGCCACCAGCATGGGTACCATGGCAAGAACTGCTGCCGCCATCTGAAATTGGGGATGACGTTCGTGCAGAGAGGCAAAGAGCGCGATACCCACACTCAAGGGGCGCATCTCCATAGTGTCGGTCACAATCAAGGGCCACAGGAACTCCTGCCAGGTGGAGGTGGCCGCAAAGATGGCCAGCGTGGCCAGCGCTGGCTTGCTCAAGGGCAGCACAATGCGAAAGAAGATAGATAGCTCCCCGGCGCCATCCACCCGCGCTGCATCTTCGAGGTCCCGGGGCAGGGTTTGAAAGAACTGCCTCAGGAGAAAGATGCCCCAGACACTGCTGGCATAAGGCGCAATAAGGGCGAGGTAGGTGCCCTTCCAACCCAGCTCCACAATTAGGAAAAACTGGGGGATGATGACCACCACCGGAGGCACCATCAGGGTGGCCACATAGGCGATGAAAAGCTTGTTTCGCCCGGGAAAGCGCAAGCGCGAAAATGCGTATGCCGCTGTTGAGCAGACCACAAGTTGAAGCAGGACGGAGGTGACAGTTATGATGATGCTATTGAGCAGGAACCGCCAAAAAGGCACCAACGTCACTGCCTCCTGGTAGTTCTCCCATTGGGGACGGTCAGGCAGCATGGGCGCCGGGTAACGCAACGCTTCCCGCTCGCTCATAAGTGAGGTGGAGAACATCCAGAAAAGAGGCACCAACATGCTGAGTGCCAGCATGAGAATGAATCCCAGTCCCAGAATGGTGATCAGTTTTTCGGTGCCCTGTTTGCGCGTTCTCACGCGTACTGCACCTCCCTGCCTACCAGTCTGAACTGCAACGCTGTCACCGACAGGATGATGAGGAAGATAATCCAGGACAGCGCCGCGGCCAGGCCAAAGTTGCCGGCTCTCCAGGCATGGTCATAGACCTGATAGACGAGGACATCCACCTGGTGCGTGCGCAGCAGCGCCCGTCCCACCATCACATAGATAGCCGTGAACACCTGAAAGGTAGCAATCACCGAGGTGACAAGGATAAAGAGAATTGTAGGCTTGAGAAGGGGCAGGGTCACGTGCCAGAAGGCCTGCCAGACGCTGGCACCATCTACCCTAGCTGCCTCGTAATAGGTAGCGGGTATGCCTCTCAACCCGGCCACCAGAATGACTGCCTGCACCCCTAAGCTCGCCCAGATGGACATCACCATGATGGATACGAGAGGCAGCGGAAGCATGCCTCCCAGGAGGTGAGGGTCCGTGAGCCAACCGATGTACGCCGAGACTCCCAGTTTGGACAGCACCGTATTCAGGAGGCCGAAGTCCGGGTTGTAAATCCATTTCCACACCACCGCCACTGCCGCAAACAGACAGACCTTGGGCAAGAAGAAGATGGTCTGAAGCACGGCGCGGCTGCGGCGGAAGTGGTTCAGTGTCACGGCAACACCCAGTGCCATTCCAATGGAGAGAGGCACCTGGAGGGTGAAAAGCGCGGTATTGCGCAGCGCTATCCAGAACTCCCTACTCCTGAGGAGCTGGGCGAAGTTTGCCAATCCCACGAAATGTCGCCCCGTGGGCAGAATACCCCAGCGCTGGAAAGCCAAATAGAGTGAGAACAGCAGCGGCGCGACTATGAAGAGCCCCAGGTGCAAGAGCGAGGGAAGCAGGAAACCAATGGCGCTGAGTGCTTCACCACGACCAGCGCGGGGTGCACGGATTGTGAGACTTATTACCGCAATGACCAGTGCCAGCGTGACTATGGCAGCGAATATCAGCATGAGGCTCGAATGACCTGCAAATCAACGTTCAGCGGAGAATGCTTTATCAGTTTTGGCAGCAGCTTCGCGGAGCGCCTGGCGGAGGTCTTTTCCCTGCAATAATGCCGATGCAAAGGCCTCCTCAGCATGCTTTTCGAGGACGTCCCCCCGTTCAATGCGCGCCCCCCAGGGTGCTCGCGCTGACTCCAGTTCCTGGAAGAAGGCGTTCTCCAATCCCGATTTGTCCTGGCGCATGAGCTCCTCGGCTAAGGAGCGGTTGGCGGGGATTGCCACTCCCTGCTCAGCGCGCCTCTGATTGGCCTGGACACTGCTCAAGAAGTGAGCCAGACGCACAGCCCGTTCTGGATGTTTGGTCTGTTTGGAAACCGCCCAGCCCGCTTCATAGAAGACCGTAACATGCTTGCCCCCTGCAGGTGTCGGTATGGGAGCGATACCAACCCGCAGGTCCCCCTCACAAATCGCTTTCTTCAACTGAGGCATCCACCAATGTCCCGATACCGCCATCACCACCCGTCCGGAGAGGAACAGGCCCAGCTCACCTCCCATTGATTCTGCCGTGTCGTAGCTTGCTGCCACCTGGTGACGGGTACTCAGGTGCAGGAGAAACTCCAGTGCCCTGGCGGTATCAGCCCCGTCGAGATAGCCCGAAGCCCGGCTGCCCGCAGGGCCGAGGAAGTCCCCGCCTAGAGACCAGACCCAGGGCGGCCAGAGGTAGAACTGGGTGAAGGCAATGGTCCCATACTGGTCGATGCGCCCATCCCCATCCAGGTCACGGGTGAGCTTTGTGGCCAGGGAGAGGAACTCCTCCCAGGTCCAGGAGTCGCCTGGATAGGATAAATTGCCCTGGTCGAAGAGCTCTTTGTTGTAGTACATCACCAGCGGGGTAAAGTCCTTGGGAAAAGCGTAAAGGTGCGCTCCCCGCTTCGCAATATCCAACACCCGGGGATAGAAATCGTCCAGGTCGATTCCCAGAGACTCAACGTAAGGGCCAAGGTCGAGAAGCACGTCAGCACTGATAAAATCGGGGACGGTGATGGCATCCAGGAGGAAGACATCCGGACAGGTGCCCCCGGCAATACTGGTGAGAATCTTCTGTTTGTAATCCCGAGGGATAGGCTCAAGGGCAACCTCGACATCCGGGTAGGAGCGCTGAAACTCATCCAGGTTCGCCCGTTCGATGGCAATGCCTTCGGGACCAGCCCAGTTGGCCACCCTCAGCCTGATACCCTCATGCCTGGAGCAGCTTGCGCCGGAAAGCGCCAGCGCGCCCAGCAGAAGTGCTGTCATCGAGACCGGAGCTGGGCATCCGCGCAAAAAGGCTATTTTCTGTTCCTCCTGGTGCGCTTTTCAGGCTCGGAGTCACAATCTTCCTTGACTGCTTCGACCATCCCTTGCTGCACCTTCGGCTTAAGTGACGAGAAGTAGTCGAGGAAGAACCAGTACCCGCGGACGTGGTGCGTGGACTGGTCAGCAGACATGGTATAGTCATACCTGGGGTCCCAGGACCAGAAGCCCCAGTGGGTGTTAGGGTCGTCGGCATAGTCGGTGCACTGGCCTGGCACAGCCTGTTGGGTCAAAGAATACTTCAGCGCTCGTGCGGCGCAGACCAGATACTTGAGGTCAGAAGTCGCCTTGTGCATCATGAGCATGGAGATGGCAATATTGGGTACGTCGCCCGGCCCGACGTATTCGCTAACGGGTACGCCCCAACGGTCAATGCTCACATACCAGGCGCCGGAGGGCAATTGGTTGTCTATATGCCAATCCGCAAACTGCACCGCCGCCTCCAGGAACTTGCTGCGCTCCGTCTGCCAATAAACCCTGATGAGGGCCCGCAGCTCCTCGGCGGCAATATCACTGGAGTAGTAATCATTGTTAACCAGGTAGAAACACCCATCGCCGTCTTGTAGTCGTAAGCCCTCCTCGGCCCAGGCTTCCGCCCAGTCCAGCCACTGCTCCTCGCCCGTGAACTCGTGCAGGGCCATCATGGCTACCACTACCCTGCCAAACGACTGCCAACCCCTTTCCAGCCAAACCTCCAGCCGATGGTCATACTTGGGCGCGAATCCATGGTTCTGACTTTGCAGAAGAAACTTGCCGCTTTGTATAGCTCGCCTGAAGAACCTCTCATCGTGTGTGCGGCCATAGAGTGCCAGGTTCTGCAGAACGTAGTCAGCCGTGTACTTGGTCCAGAGATGGGTGCGCTTGATGGTATCCTCCACCCCTCCGAGAACCAGGCTCATGGGATGGTCGTCCACCATGTTGAGGCTCAACCAGTCCGAGGCCCGCCCCGCCCAGTGCAGGGACTTATCCTGCTGAGAGCGGTCGTAAGCGGCAATAAGCTGAAAGGGGGCAATGAGGTTCGCCGTCTGAGGCTCGGCCAAGCTCTGATTGCGTGGGTCATAGTAGCCGTGAAAGGCACCGACATCCTCGTTGAACTGTCTCGGCAGCCACTCCGAGGTATTGCGACGAGCACGTTCCTCCAGGTCGTTCTGTGCCAGGCCAATCTCCGTAAGCAGTTGGCAATCCTCGTTGGTGCTCGGCTTGAGCCCCCACTCTTTGGGTGACACACTCATATGCACTTCGAACTTTTCGGGATCAGCTTTCTGCATCGTGCTTCCTTCTCTCCTAGACTACGACCAGTGATATCCTTCACGGCCCTACCTGGCGCTACTATGCTTGGCGATGGCACTGTGGTAAAGTTCCAGAGTCTCTCTCGCCATTCGTTCTCTGGAGAAGACCTCCAGAGCCCGCTTTCGTCCCTGCGCACCGAGTTTGGCGGCCAGCTCCTTGTCCTTGAGCAGACGAATAATCCGCTCTGCCAGGGCCTCGGGGTCCTTCTTCTCAATGAGGTAACCGGTCTCGCCATCGATAACCGATTCCACCATGCCCCCACTGCGGGTAACCACTGTAGGTTTCCCACAGCCCATGGCCTCCACCGGCACCAGCCCGAAGGGCTCTTCCCCGATGGTGGGATAGATTACCACATCGCTATAATTGTACACCCAGGGAAGCTCCAGATAGGGGAAGGGCTGAGTGACCACGTTATGCTCCAGTCCCAGGTCGGAAATCATCTCGAGGACTTCTTCCTTGTATCCTTTGAGTTCACGAATCCAATCCACGATATTCTCAGTATCGGTCACAATCAGGAGCGCCTTCGGAAATTCCTTGCGAATGTTTGCCATCGCCTGCACGCTGTAGATGACGCCCTTCCAGGGCAGCATCCGCGC
>SDBU01000720.1_pt1 | contig 47147 bp, 80 predicted proteins | sample 2277071 | NCBI WGS metagenome assembly SDBU01 (sample SAMN10397929, study PRJNA504765) | marine sediment metagenome | isolation source: marine sediment core GS08_GC12, 126 cmbsf | place: Arctic Ocean: Gakkel Ridge, Loki's castle | collected 2008
CCCGCTCCACCCGCCAGTTGAGAGGTAGAGGGTCGCCTTCGCTTCGTCATGTTGCGCACGGTCAGGGTAAGACCACGCTTCGCAGACGAATGGTACAAGATCATCAAGTTCGTTTACGGGCCATGCAGCAATCACACGCAGGGTGTCTTCTGTGGGATAACCATCTGAATCAAAGGTCGGTTGGTTTGCCATCCTTCTCCTCCTTCAGCCTCTTTACCCGTTCAGCCCACTTCTTATCAATATTCCGTATAATGAAATAGCGCACAAATACAGTGAGTAGAGCCGCCGTGAGCCAGCCAACCATTGCTCCAACCATCATGGCAGTCCAAGTATTCATGTCGCTTTCTCCTTTTCCTGTTGAAGCCTCTTCAGTTTTTTGTCTTGAAGCACCCAGAGCCACGAACTAAATAGTATCTTGTCTAACCGGACGTGATACATTATTTGTCTCATGTTTGGAGTGCCGGGGAAGCGTACTGAGATGCCACACACAGTTCCATTCTCACGGTGCGCCTGCTTCCCTAACATCAAGGTGATACGAACCCGTTCTCCAACCCCAAACTTCTGTTCGCCCCTGAAAGTAACAAGTGGTTTTATTAGTCTACCCCTGCTCATCCTTCTCCTCCTTCATTCTCTCCAGCCCTGCAATCGCGCAGGCCATGCGGGCTTCGTCTAGAGTTTTACCCCAACCATCAAACCATCTACCGCTACGTTGCTCACACGCATCATTTCCCCATGCCGCTCTCCATGCTACATCTAAGTCTATATCTCTTGAGGCTTCAAAGAGTGGCAAAAGCTCTGCGTCAAACAAGCTCTTCTCCGCAATCTCGATTAGCTCGGAGGGGGGCTTGGTAACATACTTCGATTTCCATTTAGAGCCGCACACAGTACATATTTCTCGGTTGATGTGCTTGCTGTCTGGGTATGCATATTCACAATGTCCTCCGCCGCACCCACGCCGCTCTAAATACTGCCCCCCCTCCCCAATCAGTGTGGCCAGCTTCTCTTGATTTGTCATTTCTTCTCCTTCGCCGCTTTCAACTTCTCTATATAATAGTCTAATCGAAAAGAAGCGTGCTCAAACTTCTCGCGCCATAACTCTTTTTTGAGGCGAAGAATTGCTCCGTCCTTTACCTCACACACCGAAGCAAGTGCTGCCTGTAGGTCGCTGTAATCGAATTTCTGGTCTGTCATGGCTTCTTCTCCACAAGGCTCATGCACTCATACATCTGTATGTAGAAGATTTTCCCAGCCGAGTTTTTGATAATCCACGCATCGCCCGTAGAGCCTGGAATGTAAAGAATAACACCCCGTATTATCATTTCGTCACATCTCCACGACACCTCAACTGTATCTCCAACTTCGATTCGTTCTTGGTTTGTCATTTCGGCCATACTCCCTGTATATACAATGTGGGAACGGGATATTCTTCGTCCAAGGCTCTCGGCTGTGCGATTGTTCTTCGATGATAGCCATGACCTTCCTGGCCTTGATAGCGAGGCGTTCTCGGGTTGTCATGGCTTCTCCTTCCAAATCTTGCAGTTTTTCATCCACGGCATTACTCCTTCACATAACCAAATGCTATACCAGTTCTGCATATAGAATCTGTGCCCAGAACGGAAAGAGTAAAGGTAGTTGGAAAAGCTGCGAACCTTTCGGAAAGCAGATTCATATACTTCTATACGCTGATTCTCCTTCTGTAGTATCCATCGTGGAGCACAAACACCCTGTACAAGCGTCCACTGCCCCCTGCCATGCCAAACCTTATCGCCCAGATTGTATGAGAATACCCACTTGAGCGATAAACGAACAACGAAGCAGTGCCAGTAAATGCGAGATAGTAGTTTCTTCATGTCTCCTCCACCGCTTCCTTGATTGCCTGCTGGAAACTGCGTACTGTCCTCCACAGTGCTACACGGCGAGATGGCCCCATATTTTTGCTGGCAAGATCTGTTGCCATCTTTTCCACTACCGTATCCCCAAAGACAATCTTCTCGAAGCGGGCGAGTTCTTGTTTTGTCTTATCAAATGCTTCCTGCAACTTCTTCAACTCCGAAAACTTGACACTGATGTCTGGGTCTATATCGCTCATCATTCCTTCTCCAATTCAGCAAGTGCCTGACGCAAGACCGCCCTTGCACGGCACATCCAACACCCAGGATTACAGACATGGTTGTCTTTGTTCTTTGCATAATCTTCCGGCAGAAGGCTTGCTCTTTGAGTACAAGAGAACAGCCTATCCCGCTGCCCCTTGGCCTTGGTGAGTTCTGCTTCGGATTCCTTTCTGAGGTCGCGCTGTCGCGCAAACATCCTTCCAGAATGGAGCAAGTCTTTGCGGAGTTCCTTATTGACGCTTTTCTGCTTGGCGAGTTTGGCTTCTACTTCGGCCACGCAACCGTTGAGGTAGTCAACGGCATTTTCGGCCTGTTCGCGCATTGCCTCAAGCTCCTCGACCTTTGAGACAAGCCACCTCTTTTCCCAACTAGCGTCTCTTTTATCGGCGGCATTTTGAGACCGGATTCTTTCAAACAGCTTCTTATTATCCTCTGCGTTCATCTCTCCTCCTCACCAAACAAATGTCCTCAACCACTCAAACACAATATCCATTATCCACCACCCAACCGTAGCAGCCGCCGCCACAATACAAACCATCATTAACAAAGTGGCAACAGCCTCAACAATAGTGTGACCAACCCCACCCACCATGTTATTCTCCTGTTTCCTTGAGTACATCCAAAGTTTGCATCATACCCATAATACGTCCCATTGTGAACACTGCTACCAATGTGATGGTTTCTGCTGCTATTGCGTCTACTCCAAGGGCGTCACTTAGTCCTTGAGCCTCTCTTTGATGGCGCGACGCGATTGTGGATGCTAACTTAACTGCTCTTTCACTCGGCATTGTTGGCTCCTTCCTGATGGGTGGGGTTGACCTTATCCTAATATCGCATCTTTAAACTTTTCTACTAATTGTTCTTTCTTTATGGGAGGTGTGAAATGTATTACTACCTGCCCACCTTCAACCTTGATTATCAACCAATTATGGCTGCCGCTGTCCGATTCATCCCACTCTACACTAAAATTCTCTGTCTTTTGTGGGTGCATTGAAACATAGGTAGTCATCACAATCCCTCCATAACAAGCCTAACCTTGAGCCAGTACTTCATAGTACTGTTCTTACTCATTCCTTTGGGTCCCCCATTCCACACTCTAGCCATTTCCTCAGCCTCTCCACTTCTTGCATAGTGGTTCGTATAGATGTCAAACATATCCAGTGCCTTGGATACACTATACCTGTCTCGGAGAGAATATCGCACACATCCGAGAATCCTATTGACATCTTTGACACATATCGGCCTAATCTGCGCAATGCCAGCCGCCTTCTCTTCTTCATTGTACTTTGTAGGGTCATTGTTACTCTCCACTGTGCAGATTGCTTTGAATAGTGATGCACGGCGTTCGGGTTTACTCCCAGTAACCCCGTTTACCGGTTCCCACATTTGGCTCCGGGAGCCTGTGGAGTGCGTTTCCCGGCTCGGTGTTGTATTCTGGGCCTTACGCCGCGAAGTCCCTGCCACAACAGGGCGCCGTGCATCATCATATGGAGGACCACCACGACTTTTGTGAATAGCGCCCTCCTGGAGGGACAGGAAGATGAGCGCCGCCGTGATGGCCCTTTTCGTTTTCACCTTTGTCCCTCACATAGTTCAACTAATACATCTCCGTGACAGGGTAGGGGATGACACCAACACCCCAATATCTTCCCTTCCAATTCTGGTAGGGCGGCCATAAGGTGTGCCTGTCCCGAGAGGTATCGTCTATACAATTCAATAACTTCCTCCCTCGTTCTATGACTACTGATAGAGTAAGGGTTCCCCCACTTTGACGGCCTGCCAATATATACATCATATGGCTCCCTCTTGCAATGCACAACTCTAGTCGTGATGGCCCTTTTTCGATTCATCCTTGCTCCAACTCCCTCAGTTCAGCCTCTCTTTTAGTGAGTGTTACAATAGTGAACTTTGCACAGTCGAAGAGGAGGCTAATGTCCTCCTGGCTTTTTGGCCCCATGAGGAGCATCCTCATCAAATCCACAATATGCTCCTTTAGGCCCGCCGCAAGTTGATCCTCCAACGCAATCCCCATATTCTTCAACATTTCCTCATTCATCTCACATCCCTTTACCTAGTTAAAAGCATACCTAATCTCATCTGGTGCATCCCTCAACACAACCTCCAAAGGCGCTCCACGCATCACACCAATTATAACAAAAGATGTGTGGCTGCCAACCATCAATCCATAGTCAAGGATACACCTTTTATGAGTTATGAGGAGCACTCTTTGTACTTCTATGTTGGGTGTAGTGTTCATTCCTCCATCTCCTCCCACGCCTTTACACACCTCTCCAACCCCTTTATAACATTATGAAGGGGGGCAATGGCGGCGGTGATGTTATTCCTCACCTCATCAGGAGCCTCCCTACACTCCCACTCCGCGTCCTTCAATTCTTCATTGAGGAGTTTGGCGCGGTTTAGGAATCTATTCATCTCTTGGAGGGTCATGTTATCACCCTCACCGCTTCACAGAGGACGGTTTTGGGGTAGATGCTCTGGGTTGGGATACCAGCTACTTCCCCCATTGCACTTAGGGATGCATCTCGTAGTAGCTTCATCCCCTTACGCCAACAATTAAGAGATATGTCAAGCACACCATGAGAAGTGACAATAGCAAATATGAATTCAGGTTGAGGGAGTATCTTACCCACTAACTCAACTTCAATAACTTGTGCTCCTCGATCCTTCAAACAGAAATTAGCAGCAAAATCTGTCGCATGTAACCTCTTCTCAAAGCAAAATATCCCAAAAGACCTTCCCGCCATCCTCACCACAGTACCCTTCTTATACTTCCTCTTATAATGAGGCCTCTCCATAAGGGCACTCTTTCTATCCTTTGTTACGACTTTGAACAGCTTCATATCAATCCCTCCCTTTCAAGTTGCACCCTCTTCAATGAGGCGCGCTCTTTCCATTTCTTATGCTCCTTATCCCTATGTTCTCTACAATACTTACTCTTTCCCACGGTGAGGCGTTCACAGGTGGCACACTTATTTGCCCCATATGATGCGAGGTAGTCAGCTCTCCTTTCGGCAGAGGTTCTCACGATTCTTTCTCAATTCGTGTATATTTGTAGTCACCACAAATCTCATCAAATTCTTTTTGTGTGATTTTGTCTACTACATCTACTTCAATAGGATCATTGCGCCTATTTCCATTACTAACCTCTATAAGACACACCCTTCCATAACTAACCTGGACCAGAAGGTGTTCACCATCCTTGCCCATAAACCAATCCCCTATTGAGTATGTCTTTTCTTTTTTCACTCCACACAACGCCTTCAATATGCGCTTTATTGCGGATCTGTGATCTTCACATATTACATCCTTTTCTGCATCAAGCTGATTCAGTCCAGCCTCTAAGTCCAATTTCACATCACTCATAGTACACCTCTATTCAATCTAAAGAGCCACAACAACATCCTTATACACAGTATCATCCACCTTCTTCCTCTTCTTACTCGCCCTCTTGTAATTACGAGTGGGAGGGTGAAAGTTGAAGAACCTTTGCGTTTTGGTAAGCACCCCTCCACACAAAATGCAGCGGTGCTCACTAATTGAATCCCCCCTCACAAGGGAGTAGTACCACTCCCCACCACATTCCTTGCAGTAGAAGCGAGTTTTTGGGGTGTCCCATGGTGTTCTCATCTTTTATTCCCTCCCCTATCTATCCAAGCCTGCATCTTCTCTTTTGACCCCCAACAGGGAAGAGGCGCTTCGTTGTAGAAGTATCCAATATAAGCGGGGAGGTTAGCCAAGTTCTCGTCATCCGCACGACCTACTGCCTCTTGTAAGTCATTGCCTATGACGGCACGCAGGAAGTCACCCGTCGGCGTGCCGTCGTCGATATAACGTCTAATACCACTCATCATACGTGCGGGGATATAGAAATCCCTAAACCTATACACCATTTCATTTTGTGATTCTGTGCCGGTCATATCAATCCCTCCTTACAGGTAATAGCATGTAGCTGCGCCGCGAGTGATTGACACTCGGGAATGACATACTCCAGAGTGCGCACCACACCCCTACCTACATCGAAACCTTCTGAAAAGATTCTGCATATGTTGTCTTTAGTGGAATCATCCATTAGGTTTGGATCCTTGGCATCCCCTGCATGTCCACAATCAAACCCAAACCACCATACCCCATCAGACTCAGTTGGGTACCCACCTTCGCCATCACTGGAGTAGGTAAGTCCTCCATGCACCTCAAATGATGTCTCATGCTCACTATAACTAACACCATAAAGTGGGTGTGCCTTTGGTACTCCAACATACCCACACCTATGCCCCACACTGTGAAGCGCAAGTGCAATACACCTTAGACCACAGTGCTCCCAGTCTTTCTCTACAACAACCTTTTCCTTTTCATCAGTCATATCAATCCCTCCCATTCTCAAAATCCTCAAGTAGGCGAAATGCTATCCTTGCTATCCTATTTCGTGCCTTTGCATCTGCTTTGTCAGCCACTACAAAAGATTCTTTCCATCTTACCTCTGCGGCACGTGCCCTCTTTGCTTCTACTAGAATTGTAAATAGAACATCTAAAACTGCCTCTTTACGCTTCGCCGTCCATTTCTTGAGTGTTGTAGCAAAAGCAGCGCCTGTCTCCATTGCTGCCATCTCAACGTCAGAGAGTCTATCTGCAACCATCATCATCCCTCCAATTCAGTCTGATTCTATAGTTACCCAAAGTTTGGGTGGTGGAGCCCCATCAAACGTGTTTCTACTGAGTGCCATACTACGAAGCATAATAAGCCTACCTTGTGGATTGCGTCCTTCAATAATTTCAGCGTATATATAGGTGTATGGCTCTGTACTTTGAAGTGTTACCTCTACTCGCGTATGTAGCATCTCTCATCCCTCCAATTCAGTATATTCAAAATTTGAATTTACCGCCCACACAGTGGACATTTCCCCTCACAATGAATCGCCGCTGCCTGTCTCCTCACAATATCACAGACGAGGTTGAATAGTGGGGACCTACCTTGCACATTATTAGATTCAAGGCGCTTTGTCTCCATAATCGAGGCACGCCGCATGTCCTCCTCAACTTCATTAGCACGTCTATCTTCATCACCATTCACAGTTTCATTTCGGTTCATCCTTCTCCTCCTCAACAGAAGTACAAGAAAGTCTAGAAATAGCCTCAATCTTGCCCATCTCCACAAGCAACTTCCGTATTGCTTCATATTCCTTTTTAGCACATTCTATAGTAGCCGATACAATAAGGAAGGTTCCATGAGGGTCGTCAACCATCCTGCGAACCAGTACATAACGCTTTGCCGTTGAGAGTGTCATCTTTGTACCCTCCAAATATTGCGAGTGGCCGGATAAGAGTTTTTAGACCTATCAAAGACAGGCCTAGGTATTTATAACACCGGAGCCAAACCAATCTCTCGCTTTCGCCGCACTCGCAAGATCTCCCACACACGCCCGGTCGCGCACACACTTTATTAGAGATCCTATGCCCAATCCCGGTTCCGTGTGTGGGAGTATTATCATTAGCTTACCTTCACCACCAATCCATCCTTTACAGTTACCCTCGCATACCACTTATGTGGCTCAGGGTAATGGGGACCCTCCACAGATTCACTTCCCTCAGTGCGACAGGGAAATGGTCCAGGCGAGTATACCTCAACCCTATCCCCCTTCTTGACCGCCTCTTTCAATGCCTTCTTTGTACGAAAGTTAGGGTTGACGTACATGATTAGTCCCTCCAAAACTAGGTTTGTACCATATTGATGGTACGATTATTGCATTTTCTAAAAATGAAAAAGCGTAAAGCCTTGATACGATTGCGTCTATAAGGATTATATCACATTCAAGGGGCAATGTCAAGGAAAAAAGTGAGAATAAATTCATTTTTTTGATTTATCATAATGAGAATTGAAATTATCAAATTGATAAAATTGAATTTACTAATATGAAACTATTCCAGCCTTCATACGAACACATTTCAAGAAGTGCTTATAGCAATCTTCACAAAACCATGTAATATCATCATATGGCTTATCACGCTTGTAGTGGTATCTGGTGATATGCTTCTCTTGCTTACATATATCACAAAGTAGCGGTGGCACTATCTTACCTTCTCGCACTGCTGTCTTGAAATAGTGATACTGGACATTCTTGGTAACTTGCTCTGGACTAAGTGCTTTGGTTGGGCGTCCCATTTGCTATTTCTCCTTATTATGATTGATGTTGAGGTTCTATATATATTGTATCCCATGAAGCCTGCAATGTCAAGGAGAAATGACGAAATAATCGCAAATTCAGAGAATGCCGGCCGCCGTAAGCTGGATCATTGAATATACGATAAGAAAAAAGGTGCAGATCTCGTCATAACTCCAATGGCTTCAGAGAATCCCATAACAAAGTTATGGGTTCATTGAACTGTCAAGTTATTGATATAATTGGAGTTATGATAATGATATAGAGCCCTTCTAACCCATTCAACCCCTTACCATGATTAGACTTATGTCGATCATTCAGTTATGGAGAGGGGTCGGCGGGTTTTGGTGAGATTGATACTCTCTTACACACACACACACACACACACACACACACACCACCACCACACTAGACCACTCTCTCTCTCTCTCCCGAACTCGCCGACCCCTGCCTAAACCTAAATGCTCAACATAACTCCTTGCTATCAAAGACTTTGGATAGTTTAGAAGGTGTTATGGTGATTTTCTAAGTTCAATCATATCAACACCTTATAACTCATGGTTTCCCATAACATGTTATGGGATTTATTTTATTCATTAGACTTACAACAACCCATTCCCCCACACCACCCACCCACAAAATATTCCCGTATATAGGTGGAATAGGGGCGGTATGGCACAAGATTTGCTAGTATGCAAATACCATACCACTACCACAGAAATAGTGACAAATATAGTAAAAAGAAAAGATAAATAAAAGCTGATTTATGCTTGACAATCACTTCAGAATATGGTACTCTATATATAGTCAGTTTGGGAAACACAATGGCCTTAGATTAGGAACACGAAAGGTAGGTGATAACAAATGGCAACATATGTAACAGGTATTGCAACACTCACGGTTACGGCTGCTCTACAGCATGGCGTCACTATCTCTGATGATATCAGAATGCCCTATCGTGTGGTGGGGTATGATATTGGTGGAGAGATTTCTGCTAACTGCCAGCGTAGAGCGAATGGTGGATTGAAGCTTGACACCGCTGATTCTCTGCGGAAAAGCAAGATCACAGAGTTAGGTGGCACTGTGAGCGTAGCAAAAGAAGGCACTGTCAACGAGGATGCTGTTGATGTTGATGCTGTCCTGTAGCATGTAGCACACTAGCCCATTTGCGTAAACAGGTGGGCTAGTTTTATGCCTACTTACAATCATACCTCCGCTGTTTATGTCCCCTTACTTATCTAATACTAATCCCCTACTTAGCTGGCTAGTGCCTGTCTAGTGTTCAATAACTGAACAAGCGGCTGTCCTCTGCAACAGTAGGACGCCTCCCGTCCTATACTAAATAGGATACTATCCGTCCTACCATCCCAAGGGGTGCACCCCATCCACCCCCACACCCCCCGCGCACAGGGGAGCATGACTGACTACCAAATATATAGTGTGAACCCTACTAACACATCTTCAGAATTTGAAAATGCGCCCTTTATCGCTGAATCAGCGTTCTAATGCTAATTCAGCATTGCTTCCCCCCACCTGTCTCGCTGTGCTTGCTCTCATGCATTGCCTCTCCCCCTCACCATTGTACCCGCCACCCTGCGGCGGCCGTACGGGGGCTTAGAATCGTTTTTTCAAATTCCTGAAAATACGTCAAAAGTGGCACGCCATTTGCTGCGATTATCATAATGATAAAATTTTTTCTCATTTTGAGAATTTTTCTGATATTACCCTTGACACCACCATACCTATACTATATACTATAAATAGAAGCGTATCATGGTGAGATGTAAATGTATATATGAATTTTGAATTTATGTTTAACTATGATTGGCCGCGAAACGGAGTTTCGCCGTAGTGGCATGATGCATGATGAGTGGTTGTAGTATGAGAGTGAAGTGACAAGGTGGATGAGAGGAAAGAAATAAAGAAGATTAATAGTAAGCAGAGACAGCTTATGTATGAGTTGATTAGTGGGGCCACTGCCGCACAGGCGGCGACGCGTACTGGTTTCTCCGAGAGCCATATCAGCATCATTAAGGCTTCAAAGATGTTTCAGGAGGAGATGAAGAAGTTGGAGGGGGAGGTAAGGGCACAATTTGTGGAGAGTGAGGGTACGAAGCATAGTAGACAATGGTTCTCCGAGCAAATGGATGAAGCACTCCCAGATGCAGTAGACACCCTCCGAGAGCTTACAACTGATGCAGAGAATGAAAGTGTTAGGTTGAAGGGGGCGAGTGAGATTATAGCGATGGCGGGTATGAAGCAGCCGGAGAAGGTGGAGGCTAAAATAAGTGTGATTGCGCCGGAAGGGTTGGCAGCTATGTTGGCTGATTTTAAGAAGATGAAGGAGGATAAGGGTGATGGTAACTAACCTCCTCGACCTCCCTATTAGTGAATTGGAGTGTGTGGCTGATGTCTGTAAGGATAGTTTCAAGCACTTCTGTTGGATGATGTTGGAGGAGAAGTTCTTTGATCCTGTTTTTCATGGGAAGTTGTGTGACTTTATACAGTATAGTAAGGCGCAGGACATCGCTATCATTATGGCGAGGGTGCACCTTAAAACCACCATTGCCGCTACAATGTATCCATTGTGGAGGGGAGTGAAGAATCCCAATGTGAGATGCCTTATAACTACGAACACACATAGTAATGCATGTGCGACGGTGGGGGAGATAAGGCAGATTGTGGAACGCAACCAATTCTTTCAGGCTCTCTTCCCTGAGGTGATACCCAATTTTGGGAAGGTTACATGGAACAATGAGAAGGCGTGCCTTAACAGAACTGGTACATATCCAGAGATGACATTTGAGGCCGCTGGTGTTGGTACGCAGGTGACGCGCCGCCATTATAACATTATCATTGAGGATGACCTTATATCACCGCGGAAAGATAATATGACTGGTGAAGAGATGCTCCCGACAAGGGAGGATGTGGAGAAGGCATTAGGGTTCCATAAACTAACAATCCCATTGTTAATTGATTTTGAAACTGATAGAAGGGTTACAATAGGGACAAGGTGGATGGAGGACGATGTGTTGCAGCATATAATGGAGAAGGAGACGTTGGAGAATGGGGGGCGGTATGAAGTCCTTGACATCCCCGCGATTGATCCGGTTACAGGGAAAAATATGTATAAGAAGTTTAGTCTGAAGGCATTAGACCAAATACGGCGCGCTCTTGGCCCATATATGTTTAATGCTCTCTACCTCAACAACCCAATAGCGTCACAATATATGAAGTTTAGGCCGCAATGGATGCGTTATTTTGAAACAGATAAAGATGGTAAACTATTCCGCTACAACACGTTGAATGGGGAGAGGGGGGATGAAATAGAGGTTGATGAGGGATTCGTTACCACAACAGTTGACCCAGCCGACCCCCCCACAGGTAACACCACACAAGACTTCACCGCTATTCTCACTGCCCTAAATTGCAGCGGTGGTCTATTCGTGCTTGGGTATGATAGGGGGAGATACACAGAGGCAGAGGTTATAAGAAAGAGTTTTGAGCAAGCTGAGCATTATAAGAGTGATAGAATAAGGATGGAGAAGGACAAGTATGCTCATATGGAGGCTGGCTTCAAGGTGGAGTGCGCGAAGAGAGGTAGTCAAAGGTTTGTGGAAGGGGTAAAGACGAGAGGGAGAAGGAAAGAGGCTCGTATATTGAGGCTCTCCCCCCTTGCTGAGGATGGCCTCTTGTGGCTGCGGCCGGGGATGACTGAGTTAGAGGATGAGTTGTATAGGTTTCCAAAGGGGAGGCACGACGACCTTATTGATGCGCTGGCGTGGCAGGTATTAGATGACTTCATCACTCCTACATATAGAGTGCAAGATCAAGGAGAAAAGACCTTCAAGAGGGGTAACATATTCTCCTTCGATCAGATAATGAAGTCTACCCAACGTAATAAGAGTAGGCTCCCTTATGGTAGGGAGTATAGTAACGTGACGGTAAGTTCATAAAATGAATATACTAGGAAAAGGAGTAAAGTGATGCCCCCACAGGTAGATGTAATCAATAGGGATGACTATTATAGTAACATTGCATACACGGTTGCAATTGGGGCGAGTGATGTGGAGTTGGATATTGAAGCCGCTTTGAAGGTGTTAGGGAGGCACCCATTAAAGAGTGAGTGTAAGTATCTCCACCTTATCACCGATGTTGCAATTACGGTGAAGTTGAATAAGACCACATTTGGAGCAATAACAATAGCGGCGGGTGCAACTGGGAGAGTGTTCGATAGAGTGATACTGTTAAAGAAGATATTCTTCTCCCTTGCCGCCGCAGGTTGTCCTGCAACTGATGCAACAGTGCAAATCCTCGCATTTTAAGGCTTTAAGAATGATAATGCATGTCTCAAGTTGGGAAGTGTGCTGTGGGATAGCTAAACACCTTAGTTATTGGCTCCCATTTGCTTCCGCGTATAGGAAGCATCATATATTAGCTGAATCCCCTCCCCCCTGGGTTGTGGAGAGTCCTGGATGGTATATTGAGGGAGTGAGTAATGAGAGGACGTGGAGGAGGAGTACATTAGAGGTTGCTGATGCTATCACAAAAGCGGCGGGAGAGAAGAGTGCGAAGGTCATCCATCTCCAATACGCCCCAGACTTCATGCCCTTCGATGCGTTGAGGAGGGTGGCGGGGTGGTGTAAGGATAATGACACTTTCCTGGTTGCAACAATGCATGTTGTGATGGATGTCCCCGAATTCCTACATCAGAATAAGGCTATATTGAGGTGGATGGATCAGGTGGTGGTGGGCACGCCGGCGATGAAGTTGGAGGCTGAGAGAATAGCAAGGATGCACAACATAACAATAAGGAGACCTGTTAGGGTGATATTCCTCCCCGTCCCCCCAATTCCCACAAGGGTTGTGGAGAAGATGACTCCTGGTCCAGTTGTGTTGTCGTGGGGGATGTTGGGAGGGGTGAAAGGGTTGTTGGAGGTGAGTAGAGCAGTAAAGATGTTGAGAGATTATAAATATGTGGATGCAGTGCATAAGATTGTTGGGAAGGCATTCACGGGGGAGCAGAGGAGCAATTTGGAGGAGTTGAGGAGGGTAGCAGATAGTAGTGATGGATGTGTGAGGGTGGTAGATGACTTCCCAAACGACGCTGAGATATATAGGTTGTGTCAGGAGAGTCATGCAATAGTGATTAATCATAAGAGTGGGTACCCTTCATCGAGTGGGAGTGTATCATTGAGTGTGGCGAGTGGCACCCCAACAATCGTGAATAGGAGCACTATTTATAGTGGGTATTCTGAAATGGGAGCGGTGTTGGAGAGTGATGGGACGGCGGGGAGTATAGCGGGAATGATTGAGAGGGTGGTGGAGGACCCTGGAATATTAAATAGGGGGAGAACTATGATGCTACAAAACATTATGGCGCCCATTGTGGCGGCTCAGTATGAGGATGTATATAGGGAGGTGTTGAGGTGAGTGTGAAAATAGTGATTGATAGGGAGAGGGCTGACCGGGTGGAGGGTAGTTATAGAGAAGACCCTCTTTCTACAAATACCTGCCATAGTTGTGTGCATTGCATGTTCGCGGATGATCCTAATGTGGGGATGGATAAGTGCATGATTGTACAGGGGCCGGTGGAAGATGATGGAACTTGTTCTGAATATGAGGTGATAAAGTGAGAATATTGGTGGTTGGTCACCCCGCAAGGGGGAGAGAACTAAACTTCGCCTTATTGAAGGCGGGGCATGAGATATTCCCTGTTGGCAACGCCGCCGCGTATGCAATATTAATGGAGAAGAAGGATATTGGCCCCCTTGATGCTGTTGTGCTTGGGGGGACATGGCACCAACTAACCTTCAAACAACGTCCTGTTAATTTGGAGCATAAGGACATATATGGGCCGGTGCCATTCCCAGTTGGGATTGCAAGGGCGGCTGAGGAACATGGTACTGTGCCAATTTGGTGGTATGGGAGTAATGGATGCCCCTACCTCAGTTACAACACAGATCCAGACGCAAGGAAGAGGGAGCATGATGATAGGGTGAGGTGGTTGTGTGAGAGGAAGTTCTTCGCTGTCCTCGCTCCATATTGTGTGAATACATATAAGAAGGCTGGGGTTCCAGGGAGTAAGATGAGAATAGTACCCACTCTCTTTGACTCCGATCTTTTCCATGTCCCATCGAAAGCGGAGAAGGCTGGGAGGGAGAGGTTATGTCATGAGTGGAATCTTCCAACAGGGAAGTTTTGGCTTGGCACAATTGGGAATACACCTAATAGTAAGGGTGGTGACGACACCATGAGGGCACTGGCGCTCTTAAAGGATGAGATGCCAGACCTTCATTACTTTATCCATCATACTGATGCAGCAAGGCTTACCACAGTAAAGGCGGTGGGGCCAGACGGAGAAATTGGTAATAGTGAAGCAGATGTGCTTAGGATGAGTAAGGTTTTAGCTGTCAAACTTGGAATAAAGGATAGGGTACATTTTAGGGGGTTGAAGTTGGATAGGAAGTTTATGCCTTGGTCATATAGGATGATGGACGTGTATTGTAGTCCGAGTAAGGCAGAGAACCTTGGCCAACCCCTTATAGAGAGTCAATTATGTGGCCTCCCCCTTGTAACGTATAGAGGGTTTAGTTTCAACTTCTGTGCCTGTCCCTTCTCTGCATCCCAATACAAACCAAGTAAGACAGAGACAGATGATTGGGGACTTGTTATTCCCAGTAGTGATCCAATGGACCAAGCGAATGCAATTAGGAGGGCAAGGAATATGGCAGAGACAAAGGGGATGGCTGAGAGGACGCATGAATGGGCGGCGGAGAAGTTCGACCACCGCAATATCTTCAAAATGATCGACGTGATCGAAGAATATAGGAGCATGATGTGATGAGTGTCCTGTATATAGTTCAAAGTGCGAGAAAATGTGATGGGCAGTGGTCTGAGTGGAATGCATGGGACGAAGAGACTGATGTAAAGGAAGCTGAGCGGCGACTTGAGAACCACCGTGAGTTCTATACTCATCATGGAGAGATGAAGTGGCGTCTTGTGAAACGTGTTCGCACAGACGAAGTGCTGTTTGAACGGCACATGAACGATGAGAAAGTGGAAGTTGAATTATAGGGGATGATGTGAGTGAGCAGAGTGTGAATGAGATGCAGGCTGGCTATGAAGCTGCGGCGGAGCGTATCGAGCTTGAAATAGGGATTCCAATAGGGAGTGTGGTGGACATTGGGTGTAGTGATGGAAGTGGGATGGAAGCACTTCAGAAAAGGTGGCCCTCCTCGACGTTGTATGGTATAGAGCCGGATGGACTAAGGGTGTCACAGGCGTGGTGGAAGAAGATGGATGTAAGAAAGGGGAAGGGTGAATTCCTCCCTTTCTCCCCAAACACAATAGACCTCGTGTTCTCAAGGCATTCATTAGAGCATGTGGAGAAGCGTGGGGTGGCAATAAATGAGATGTATCGAGTGTTGAAGATGGGTGGTCATGTTTACATCCAGGTCCCCATTGAACCAAATGGTACAAAGAATAAACTCCACCTCTCCCCCTTTACGTCGTTGGAGGAGGTAAGGGGGGCAATGAGTATGTTATTTAAGGAGGTGTATTGGGGGCCGCAGGCAACGGTGACGGAGTTCATAGGAGTGAAGGAATGAGTAGAGAAGGAGTGGCCTTTATAATCGACTGTTTAGAGGCAGTCTGTGGCATTGCCTCACCATGTAGGCATGAAGTAAAGGGTGAGGTCTGTTTGGCCAAACATGCTAGAAATACTTATAGATATCCGAGTTTATCAGATAGTGATTGCAATGACTGTGAGCATATACTTTTAGATACAATTCAACATTGTCATAGGTGTTCTTTATCTAGGAATGTTATTTGGATTGGGGCTGAGTGTGATGAGTTTAAGCTGTGTGAAGGGAAGCACGCCGCATTGAAGGTAGAAGAGTTAGCGGCTGGAATGAGGAAGAAAGATGCCTAGAAAAACCACCACAGATTGGCTCAAAGCCATAGACCTTGGAATAGAATATAAAAAGATATATGGGAAGAGCCAGAGGTGGAGTAGGTACAAAGACTATTATAGGGGAGATTTCCCTGGGCACAAAGATCCATATGGGAATATGACTGGCCTCTATTTCAACCTAACATATGCAATGGCACGCACTATTGTACCCAATGTATATTTTCGTAACCCATATCTCAACATCTCCCCCAGGATTGGACCATTAGGGGGAGGGGAGGAGAAGCAGGGGAAAGAGGTATTTGCTAGTATTGTAGAGAGCACATTGAATTGGTTAATGGTGGAGATGAATGTAAAGAGGGCGTATAAGAGGGCTGCCTCAGACACATTCTTCTGTGGAAGGGGAATGTTGAAGGTTGGGTATGATGGAGCTGGAAGAACAGCACAGAGAATCATAGACCTAGACCTCCCCGCCAATATTGAGGAGGAGTTGAATAGGAATGATGAGAAACTTACGTTGGATATAAATGCAAGGGAGGGGATGCCGTGGTTGAGGAGGATAGCTCCTGAAACTGTTATAGTGCCCTTCGGGACAGAAGAATTAATGGATGCGGAGTGGATAGACCACATTATATTGAAGCCAACCGAACTTGTAAAAAGAGACCCCCTTTATAAGAATACAAGGGGGATGCAGGGAAGTCATCTCCTCACGAGTAGGATAATGGAAAGCTCCATGCGTACTCAATTCTTCAATAAACTCACTCAAGAGCATGAACTAACAGAGATACATGAGATAAGGGATAGGAGAAGGAATGAAATAATTGCAATCATATTTGAAAGTAAGGTACATAACAACCCAATAGGGCACCGTGTTATACGGGGACCAAAAGATGACCCCATGCAGATTGAGGGATTGAACTACTCCTCATTATGTTTCAACGATGATCCTGATTACTTCTGGTGTGTACCATGTGCTGCCCACCTTGAACCTCAACAACTTGACATTAATGAAACATTAACGCAGGCGATGTATCATAAAAGAATTGCCCTTTTGAAAATCCTTTATAAGAAGGGCGCGCTGGATGATGGTGAGTTGAGGAAGTTGTTGAGTGGGGAGGTGGGGGTGGGAGTTGAGGTGAAGGGTAGTGGTCCAATGAAGGACCTAATCCTCCCAATGACAACCAATATTCCCGCCGACCTGGTGGGGTGGATGGAAATGACTAGGATGCATATGAGGGAGATTATTGGGATTGGGAGGCAGGATACAGGGGAGGTATCACCAGGGAGAAAAACTGCAACAGAGGTAAACATAGCACATGGCGCGAAAGAGTTGAGGATGGATGAGAAGAGGGATGCTATGGCTGACCTTATTGAGGATTCCATGCGGAAGGTGTTGCAGGTGGTATTCAAGATGTGGACTGATGAGAAGGTGATGCAGGTTGTGGGAGTTGATGGTGCGAGGTATTGGGTGAAGTTTAAGCCTTCCGATTTAAAGGCTGAGTATGACTTCAAGGTGGATGTTGAGTCATTAACGCCGCAGACGAAGCAGGTGAAGAGAGGGCAGTTAATACAACTTATACAAGCGTTGGGTAACAATCCAAGCGCTAACATCAACTACCTCTTACGAGAGTTGTTGAGGAGTTTTGAGTGGATTGATGCTATGAAGGTGCTCCCGGAGGCGCAAGAAGGACAAATGAACCTTCAGCAGTTCCAACAGCAACAGGGTGACTTAAAGAAGAACCCAAATATGTTAGCGCAGAGGGCGAAGCAGAATGCGAATCTTTTGAACTTAGGGTGAGAAATGCCATTATACACCTATTTATGTAAAGGCTGTGGAAGGAAAGTAGAACTGTATAGGTTTGTAAAGAATAGAAATAAGGGAACAAAGTGCCATTGTGGAAAGGTTATGAGGAAGGTGTTTAGTGCAAGTAGGGTTGAAGTCTTTAAGCCAATGATCTACGAGCATATTTGTGAAACCCCCATCCTTGTAACGAGTAAGAAACAATTAAGGGAAGAGTGTAAGATACATAATGTTACAGCCGCTAGGTTAATGTAGAGGAGGTGAGATGAGTAAACCAGTTGTAAGAATTACCATTGAGGTGTATGACTTAGAGCCCGCGGAGGTGAAGTTTGAGCAACTTGTCCCTGAGAAGCCCATGAAAGGGAGGTACCTCGCGCTGTGTAGGAAAGCTCTTGCGGCGTGGTGGAAGGTGCATAAGAGAGGTATGTATAGGCAAGTTAGAAAGGATAAAGAGATACAAAGTGTTTCAGAGAGAGTACTATTACCCGATATCGAACCAGATAGTGTTAAATAGGAAAGGATGTAGAAATGCCTCCCGAAGAAGGTAGTGAAAACGAGGATCAGGTCGAGATGCAGACTAAGCTCGATGCGCTCCAAGCGAAATTGGATGTGGCTGCAACAAAAGAGGAAGAGTCCAAAACTGCGCGAGAACAGTTAGAGACTCGCCTGTCGGAGGCTGATGATGCTCTTACCGGACAAGACTATCTCCATTTCCTCGACTCCCGGGAAAAGGGAGGAGAGGGTGGGAAGAGTGCTAACGAAAATGTTGGTGAGCTAGATAATATGACTGGTTCCCAACTTGCCCAACACATGCGGGCTTCAAACACTGAGGCCCTAGAAAAGATGCAAACAGAGATGCTTAAGAAGTTAGATGAAACTCTGGGTGCAACTAGAAAGCAGGTTGGACAGGTGATTGGACAGTTAGATCTAGACGTAACCAAACTAAAGCACTCCGACTTTAAGGTCATGCTTGATGGCAAGGAGTCAAAGGCACACTTTATGAGAGTTGCAAGTGAGCATCCAGATTGGGGAGCCGAGAAGGTGTTTGTACAAACCAGGATTGAGGATAGAATTGCAACTGAAGTGAAGGCTGAGATGGAGAAGGAGAAAGTGGCGGCGGAGGAGAAGATTGCTAGTGAGAAGGGTGGGTATATCCCTGGAATAACAAAAGGGAAACAGCCCTCCCCTAGTGAGGCTGCTAATATTGCCGCTGATATTGTCGGTTTGTGATGTTAAAAGTCAGCCATAAACATATAAAGTGCATTGAAAGAAGGTGATTTAATTGCCGCCAACTTACACAGAAACATTGGATATTCTCTACACCACAACGTGGCAGATTCGGAGAAAGGAGGTAATCGACCAGATCTTCGAGACCGTACCCTTCTTCCTCCTCATGACTCAAGGAAACCGAATCGAGACACAGGAAGGTGGGAGATTCCTCGAAATTCCCCTCGCTTACGATAAGAATGATACAGTTCAGTATATTGCAAGAGGTGGGAACGTCGCCCTACGTTCGCAGGACTTTATGACGGTTGCTGCGTACGAGTGGAAATACCTCACTGGTCACATCCTAAGGCTGTTTCAGGATTTCCAGAAGAATAGAGGTAGAGCTGCCCTTATTAATAGGGTGCAGCAGGACACCACGAACCTAAAGGATAGCCTCATCTCTCGTCTAGATCGGGACTTGTTTAGTGATGGTACAGGTGATGGTGGAAGAGCCATCAATGGCCTCGCTAACCTCGTTGCCGACGCGCCGGCGACTGGGACAGTGGGTAGGTTGAATAGAGCCACATATAGCTGGTGGAGGAACCGTTCCAAAAATATGACTGGCGAAAACGTGAGCATTCTCCTTTTGAATAGAATGCGCACAATATTCAACACTTGTGGTATCATTGGTGCGCAGGGAGCAGATAGGTTCCCTGACATCATTGTTACAACGCAAACCATCCATGAGGCGTATGAGGAAGAAGTTCAAGAGATAGCTAGGGTACTCATTTCGGGTAACCCAAAGATGGCTGATCTTGGCTTTGGAAACCTCGCCTTTAAGGGGAAGCCCATGACTTGGGACCCCTTCTGTGGTGCAGGGAGGATGTATTTCCTTAATACGAAGTTCCTCAAGATTATTTATGATCCACTTGAGTGGTTGAATCTTGGGGAATGGCTTCCGATCTTTGACCAGCCAAGGGATAGGGTAGCTCATAACATGAGTGTACTCAACATGGGTGCGTCAAACTGTCAGAAGCAAGGTGTGTTGTATAACGTCAATCCATAACGAATTGTAAACAGAGGCTCCTCCCCTTTGAGGATTGGAAGGGGAGGAGAGAAAAGGAGAAAGAGATGCCTAGTAAAGGTGGAGCATTTTTAGCTATTAAGACTCCTCAACAGAGTATTTATGAGGAGAGTAAGACTGGACTTTATCCCCTTGGTACATTGCACCAACTTGGGGAGAGGTGGTTTAGGTATGCCCATTGTGGGACTGGTTTTGGACAAGGGCTAGTGTTGCAGAGTTCTACACCCATTGCGGACCATCAGCAGCGGGTGAATGCGGTTGCTGCCCCCGCTGGCACTAACATTGTGACGCCGGCGATTGGTGCAACTGCTGTTACAGCTCATCAGTATGTTGATGGGTGGTTTATAGTCCCGAAGGTGACTGGTCTTGGTGGTATGTATAAGATCAAGAGCCACCTCACGAACGCAGGGAGCTTGAGTTTCCCCATTACCTTGTATGACCCGCTTTGGGAAGCCCTTGATGTATCAAGTGAGGTAACCCTCACGGTGAACTCGTTTAGAGGCACTATTGTGGTGCCCGCTGCGGCGGACGCCCAGACAGCGAGACTCCTTGGTGTAGCGTTGCTTGATGTCACCACTGATTATTACTACTGGTGCCAAACGAAGGGTCCCGCACCTGTGTTATGTGACACTGGTGAAACCCTTGTAGTGGGTAATGAATGTAGTCCCCAAACAACCACAGAGGTTGCTGGTGCTGTGGGTGTGGTGGCTAGCCTACTTTCTAATGTCGTTGGTCGTGTTATGAGTGTTGCTCCGGCGGCTGAGTACGCCACCGTGCACCTCGACTTGGATTAAATAGGAGAGAAAGGGAGGGGAGCATTCCCAACTGAGCATAGGTTTTGCCCCCTTTATCTAGGCCATTGGGCTCCCCTCCCATTTTTGAAAGGATGGAAAGATGAGTGTTCAACAGAGTTTTATTGATGTGGTGTTTGTTGGGAAAAAGAATTTTATGGAGGATATTGTACCTTATGCGGGTGTACCAGGGTACAATGCGGATGTGGTTGGTGAATTAGTTTATGATTATACAAATGATGATGGCTACATAGCGACTGATCTTGTTGGTACCTGGGTCAAGTTAAACGCGTAGTATATTCAAAAAATGAAAATACTGGGTAGGAGGTAAAAATGGCCCTAACCTTTGCCACTATGCTTGATTATGTGAGGAGCAATATCAAGCGTGATGCCGCAGATCCAGTGGGCGCCGCAGGTGGATATAGTGATGATAAGATAAAGCAGACTATAAATTGGGCGCAAAGGGAGATAGCGAATAGGTATACATTTGAGGAGATGAGGAATACATATGATGGAGCCACCATTGTGGACCAGCGTTATTATGGCTTCCCTGCAAATATGAAAGACATATACTCATTAGTGTTAGTTGATGGAACGATTAGTGTTAAACTAAGATATTTAAATGCTAGGGAGTATGATGAGTTGAGGCCCGCCCCAGAAGAGTGGTCCTCCCAAAAACCCTATCATTATATTGATTATGGGAAGAACTTTGAACTCGCACCTATTCCAGATGCAATATACAGTATGGTGTTAAGGGCGAGTGATTTCCCAACGGTGTTGAGTGCGGATGCGGATGAGAGTGACCTTGATGAAAAAGATGACCTCATAATATCAGTCGCAACCTGGGCTATCCTCTTCGACCTTAGGGAGGTGGAGTTTGCTGAGTGGTGGGAGAATGGAAGATCAGCACGCCTCTGGCAGGCCGCATTAAGGGGAGATCATAGCTCAGAGGATTGGACCCCCGTTGCGAGAGGGTTTATGAGTACTGGTGAGGGTGGGGGAGGAGACTATACCAACCCATGGTGGGGGAGGCGTAGATGGTAGCTAATGTGTGGAGTAAAAGGAGAAGGGTTGGACCCGATGGTGTGTTTGCTGAGAAAGGGTATGGGTTGGATGTATATGGCACAATTAGGTATGGTCAACCATGCCCTCTCACATCTTTTACAATCGCGTTTTGGACTAAGAGGGCTAGAGTTGTGTCTACTATGGTATAGTGAGGTGAATCATGTCTGATATTATTACATTTACATCTTACCTAAACCTCTCAAAATTCCCCGATGGGCATTGTAGTTGGGGGGAGGGGTCAAGAGAGAACCTAGACCTCATTGATGCAGAGTTGAGTAGGTTGAATACGGTTAATATAGGGGTTGGGGGACCAACCACACACCCTGACAACTATATTCCATTGTGGAATGGTGCTGATACTCTCATCCTAAAAGCAGGCCTCTCTTTTGCCACGACAGTTGCAACTCCAGGTGTTGACACACAACTTGTAACAGAGCAGGGGATTCGGGAGTCGCTCGACCTATACACCCTAAAGTCCCTATTCGCAGCTAAGGGGACTATTTTAAGCGCAAGTGCGGCTTCCACTCCCCTTGCTCTTGCAGTTGGGACAAATGGGAAGGTTGTAATGGCGGCGAGTGGGGAACCAAGCGGTCTAAAGTATGGCGATCATGGTGACCTTGCTGGCCTCGCTGGCGACGACCACACTCAATATCATAATAATACGAGGGGAGATGCTAGATACACCCCCATAGCGGAGAGAGTCACAAATGGTAATGCACATGACCATGTAGGAGGGGATGGAGCACAAATTGACCATGGTGGACTTGCGGGTCTCAATGGTGATGACCATGCTCAATATCATACCGATGCAAGGGGGGACGCAAGATATCCCCTTAAAACCGTCCTAACTGCTAAAGGCTCTATATATGGAGCCAGTGCTGCCAACACACCAGCCGAGCTGGCTGTTGGAACAGATACCCATGTGCTTGTGGCAGATAGTGGGGAGGCCACTGGCCTAAAGTATGCTGACGTTGGGGTGACAAACGGTGACGCACACGATCACGTTGGGGGAGATGGAGCACAGATAAACCACACAGGGTTATCAAATATTGGGAGTAATGCCCATAGTGTTATTGATACTCATATAACAAGGCAAGAGGCAAGTGATGCACAGGCAGCTGAAAGGACAGGCTTCCCTAACCTCACAGATAGCGTAATATCATGGGATGATGCTGGGCCAAGAAAACTAACGATAACTGGCACCAATTTTACAATTTGGAGTAAAAATGTACCCTCGTTGAAGAACACCGAGTTAGTGCAAATAACAAATACTGCTGGCCTTTGGTACATCTATTACAATGCGGCTGGAACACTCACAGCCTCACAAGTAGAGTGGTCCTACACAGATGGAAGTGTCCATATTGCTACAGTGGATTGGAACACCACCACTTCTGAGGGTATCATGTCTGATGAGCGGCATGGGATGATTATGGATGGTGCCACCCATAGGTGGGCACATTTTGGAATTGGTACTCGATATGATAGTGGGCTAACAATAAGTGGTTATACGTTAGATAGTGATGCAAATGCTGATGTGCAATATGGAATCAGTGATGGTGAAATCCATGATGAGGACTTAGAGCATGATATTGTGGATGGTGTGGTAGCAACTCGCTTCGCGCAGCCCCTAACTGACCCAGCTGAAATACCTGTATATTATAGGGATGGAGCAGGTGGTCCCTGGGTTAGAGACACAGCCACTGTGTATGCCTTTAAGAACACAGGTGCAGGGAGAGTAAATTATAATAGTGAGGCTGGAGGAACATGGTCACAAACACAAGTCACTGACAATTATTATGTAGCATTTTGGGTATTTGCCACTAACTTCCCCGACCAACCTATTATTGCAATTCAGGGGCAGAGGGAGGATCAAAAGGAGAAGGATGCACTAAATAACAATACAGTTGATAGCCTTCTCCTTGGTACCCTTCCAGGGGAGGAGTTTGTCCTCCTTTATAGAGTCCTTATAAGGACAAAAGATACATTTGGTGGTGCGAGGAAGGCTAAGATTATCGAAGTCCTCGACCTAAGGGGAGCAGCCGCTTTCGCGGGAGGGAGTTTTATAGCTACCTCTCATAGTAGTCTCTCCTCCCTTGCTTTTGATCCCTCTGGGCACATAGGTTTTCAGAGGGCGACAACTGTATCAGCGGCAGACCCAACTGCAAATGAGGATGCTGATGATGGGTATGTTGCTGGTGATCTATGGCTTAACGACGTTACAGCAGATTTCTTCATATTGAAGGATCCAACTGTGGCTGCCGCCGTGTGGGAGAAGATAAATGTCACTAATGGAGATGCCCACGATCATGTTGGTGGTGATGGGGCGCAGATAGCTCATGGTGGGTTATCAGGGCTAGGAGCTGACGACCACACAATATATACGAAAAAGGCTACATTAACAGCTAAAGGGAGTATATACGGCGCAAGTGGAGCAAGTACTCCATCTGAGCTTGCTGTGGGGGCTGACACCCACGTATTAGTGGCTGATAGTGGAACGGGGTCTGGGTTAAATTATGCGGATGTTGGTGTTACGAATGGAGATGCCCATAATCACGATGGAGGTGATGGTGGAGCGATAGATCATGGTGTATTGGGTGGACTTGCAGACGACGATCATCCACAGTATAATAGGTGGACACAAACAACCGCCTTTGACGATCAAGCTGCTTCTACAAGCACTATTACCATGACAAGTGATATTACTGGTAGTCTTAAGGTTGGGATGCCTATTAAGTTTAAACTTTCTGGATCCTATTACTATGCAATATGCACAGCAATAACTGCCAACCTATTAACGATTGCAGGTGCACCTTTAACAATTGGAGATGGAGACCTCACCGAACTCTACTTTGGTCGTACTGAGATGGTAGTTCAAGTAAGCTTTTACATTGATGGGACGTATGGAGATGGTGTAGAAACTGACCTATTGAAAAGTGATATGAACTCCTTCCATAAATGGACGCAAGGGAAGTGTTTCCTTGTAGAGTTCTCAGTCATTCATACGGATGTTGACACTGGCGCCGAACCAAAGATAAATGTTCAAATCGACAATGCAGCTGTATCTACGAATGATGGTAATAATGGGATACAACTTGCGGCAGCTGACACTTGGGTGGATAATTCGGCAGTTGAGATTAATACGACTAACTATGAAATCACTCGGGGTGAGGAGTTAGAGGCTGCTTGTACGGTTGCTGGTGGTACAGGAGACGCAGAGAATTTGTCTGTACTCATGACATTTGTGGCAGAATAAACATGCAAGTATTGAGAATACCCAGAAATATTATAATGGGAGCGCCGCCGATCCCCGCTGGCCATGAATGCTGCGGTAATTGCTATATTGATGATTCAGGTGGTGGCGTACACGTTGTGGATTGCCGTACTGCGCCGTATGTGCCATCTTGCGGTACTCCTATATGTGCACCATTGTCCGGAAGTTGCACATACAATGAGACTGCCAAGACCAACGACGGCGACGCGTTTGGCGCAAAAGCTTGTGGATCATGGTGTGACGAGTCAGCTGGTCCGGAAGTAGTATATGATTATGCATCCGACGATTGCGCCTGAAAATAGAAGGACAACGAAATGGATTTACATTGCCCGTATGAACGAAATCGGCGACCTCCATTTGATATGGAAGGTAATCCCCAAGATGAGACGGCACAGTGTAGAATTGTGACCGTTGCTTGTGGTTTTATAGTGTCGAATGGCGGCTCGATCTGCGAATACTGCATCTCAGGTACGGCGTGGAACGATGCCCATGTCCCACAACTCAAGCCCGAAGACGAAGCACGGACACCATCTGAGGCCGATGCAATGGCATTGGTGCAAGAGAGTCCCTTCTTTGCATCACTCTATCGGCAATCGCTCAAGGGCAGATTGATTGGTGGCGACTGCCCGCTCTATCAAGGGCCGAATCCGGTTGACCTGTCTGCGGCCTTCACGAAGTATCGGGATGCCTTTGGAGATGCCGGGGCCAAAGACCTTCTTACAGAGATGTTGGTTGTGCAGCTGCGGAAAGCTAAGGCAAAGGTTGATGGAGTCCATCCCGAGTCGGTTGTACGAGAAAAGATCGCAACCCTCGCGGAGGACAATGGTTTTGTCGCTCCAGAGCAGGCGGCAAGAATAAGAAGTGGAGAAGAAGATGTCTGATGCCTTCTTCAAACGACTACAGACCGTACTTGCGCTTCATGCGCGGTCATCTAAATGTGTGCGTCGAGGGAACACGCTCCGTAGAGAGAAGTTGAAGTGTTGTGGAACTGTTGAGATTTTCGATTGTGCCAAGCGAGAGCGCGAAGTACATCATACAAAGTGCAGAACGTGTGAGTATTACACCATAGAAAGGAATACCAATGTCCCCAAGTGACAGAGAAAGGATCGCCGCTATGGAAGCAAAATGTGAGGAGCGCACAAAGACCTTTGAGTCATTAGCTGATAGTGTAAAGGAGCTAAATGGGAGGTTAAGATGTTTAGTTATTAAAGTTCATGGAGCATGGATGGTGGTATGGGTTATCACCGTTATAGCGATTGCAACACAGAGTACTTGGAGTAAATGGTTTAAATAGGAGAAGTGAGATGGATGTAGTACATGAAGGTGCAAAGAGTGTGGAGCATAGACGCTACACAGTGTTGGGTGTTATCATCACCTTATTGGTTGTAGGATGGATAACTGGCTGCCCTGCAACCACACAAAGTGTGTTGAATCCAGATCTTCAGGTGGACGCTGAGGGTCTACGTAGGGAAGCTACCATTGTCGACTCCTACGTGGCGCAGCTTGAGGTTGCGGCTGCTGATATTGAGAGTAAGGTTGCACGAAGGAAGAAGATAATCGAAACAATTGGTGCTCTTGGAATGGCTGCTACCACAGGGAATCCAGCCGCAGCTGGCATAATTGGTGCCATCCTAACCATTGGATCAATCACTATAGGTACAGGTGCAGTCCTCGATAAACGTAGAACTGACAGGGTGTTAAAGAAAAAGAATAAGAAGTAGGAGATAAAAAATGGCTATTCTACCAACCACAGGATGGGACGAAACCCAACCCCCCGCAACACAAAGTGCTGGGTTGGGGGACGATAGAATAAGGGAGATGAAAACTCAGGTGAGAGAAGTGGTAGATGTAGACCACAAATTCGACTCATCTGGGAGTGATGCAGAGATGGGGATGCACAAAATCATTAGGTTTCTAACTGAGGCTGGTACTCCCCTCACCGATAGTGACCACATTCAATTCTATCAGAGGGAGGTGGGAGGAGTAGATGAACTCTTTGTGAAGGATACGGCTGGGAATGAAATACAAATAACAGATGGTGGAGAGGTGGCAGATGTTGTGTTCCTCAGTGGAGCCCAAACCATAACAGGAGTAAAGACATTCCAAGCCGATCCAACCCTTGAGAAGAGTAACCTTGTAGCAACCCCATACAACACAGGTAATGTTACAGCTACCAACGGAAGTGTAAACATTGTAGGATCAGGCACGCTGTGGGATACAGATGATAATGTAAAAGCTGGTCAAGCAATGTTTATGACAGCTGACGACCAATATTATATAATTAGTAGTATTACAGATGATACCCACCTTGTGCTTACCATTGCTTATAATGGGACGACTGGGGCTGGTAAGGCGTATGAGATTGTTCCCACATTAGATGGACTATCAGCTGGAAATCATAAAGAGGTAACATTATTAGACCACCCTGATTCAAGTGTAACAACGGCGAAGATTGCCGATGATGCAGTTACAACAGACAAAGTAAACGATGATGCAATTACAGGGGATAAAATTGATCTTGGTGCATGGGTTGCACGAGTCCGTGATACAAGCTATCTAGCAGTAACAGCTGGTTTTGTGGTTGGTTGGGCGGGTGGTCCAGGAGCAGTTGCTGGATATACTGATGCTGCTGACCCCCCAATTACAAGGCGTGTTCAAGATAGTACTACAGGTGGGTCAGGTATGAGTTTTATGATGCCTGTAAGGAAGGGCCATTATTGGAAAACAACCGGTACAACTGGTGGTACTTGGTGGGTTCCTTTAGGAGCAGTGTAAGAAATAATGCCTCTCCCAAAAGAAAGAAAAATTAGAATGGAGGTTGCAGCCCCTGATAGTGGGTTGAACTACTCCATCCCCTCCACCATGATCGACGATAGGCAGTCGCCGGAGGCGAGTGGAATAAGGTATAAAAGGGGAAAGCTGCAAAAGATGCCAGGGCATATTGAGTTCGCTGACACCGATGGCTCCCCCCTCGATGGGATATTTATGCTTGCCTATTTGCAGGGTACCATCCTCATCTGCCACACAACGACGAAGATGTATAGGTTGGGGGGAGGTTCCTTTATAGACATAACTGGCACCACCTTCACAGGGGGCGCGAATAGCTTCTATAGTCGGGTGTGGATGAACTCCCTTTATATTGCAAGTAATGGTGCTGACCTTATAAGGAAGTGGGACCTATCGGCTGCAACTGAATCTGTTCTCACAACCCCGGCGCCATTCATAGCAGGATGGATCAACACCTTTGGGGGGCGCCTCTGCCTCTACCACACAACAGAGGCGGGGACAGATAGAAAGTTAAGGTGTAGGTGGAGTAAGGTGGGTGACCCCGAGGATTGGATAGCAGCGGGGAGTGGCTTCGCCGACCTTGAGGAATCATTGGGGGATAGTGACACCATCCTTAGAGCTGAGAGATTGGGAGCATACATGGTGGTGTATGGCGACAATAGTATGTGTCTCCAACAGTACACCCAAGACCCATATAGGCCCTTTGTTTTCTCTTCAAGAATAGCTTCAAATGGGCTCGCCGCCCCACGTGCTCTTGTAAATCTCCAAGGGAAGGCACACATCTTCCTCGGCCTCGATAATGTTTATAGGTATACTGGTGGGGTTGGAGTAGAACCAATTGGAGACCCAATACGTACTGAACTATTCGAAGCCCTTAACCAAAACCTCTACGGGCGCTCCTTCTTTATACATATCCCAGAAGAACGTGTCCTAAGGTTACATTTTCCAAGGGTTGAGGACACCTTCTGTGGTGCATTTTTTGAGTATAACCTTGAGAGTGGGAGTTGGGCAAGGGGGTTGAGGACATATAGTGGGTTTGGGAGAGGTAGGAGTAGCTGTGACATAACATGGTGTGATTGGTTTGCTCTTGGTCTCGTTTGGGATGACCTCGCTGGAGTGAGTTGGAGAGATATTGCATTGAGGAGCGGGTTTCCATTTACAATATATGGTGATGGTGATGGGAAGGTGTATAAGGATGATGGAACAGCTGTTTCCCTTCTTGCGACTGCTATTGATGGAAGGCATGACACAAAGGACTTCACCACAAGTCCTGGTTATAGGCGCACCACCACGGCGTGGATGGGCCTTAACTTTGAGGGTATGGGAGATAGTGTTGACATATACTATAGTGCCAATGGTGGGGAGACTTATATCCTCCTTAAATCAGTAACCCTTGATGGATATTGGAAAACCTATCATATCCATTTTGAAATATATTCAACTCGTGTGAGGTTTAGGTTTAGGCATACAAGTGTAAATGGTAGTTTTGCAATTAGGTGGTATGAGGTAGAAGCACTTGCAGAGAGCGAAGTGGGGGTGGAGCATGATTAGACTATCATCTGACCCCATACTCCCCCTTCCCCTCCCAGATGAGGATGTAAATGTGTATACGAGGAGATTGACGGAAGCCCTTAACATCCTCTTTCGTGACATCTTCCTTGACCTATCGTTGGGGGGAGGGAATAGGAGAATACTCTCTTCTGTTCCAAACGCGGCCGAGTTGGATGAGGGGGAGATAGTGTTGTATGAGAGTGGGGTTACAAGAAGGTTATATACGAAGATCAATAACAGTGTTAGGTTTGTTGGGTTAACATAAGGAGACAGTTATGCCAATACAGGGTTTTCAAGGTGTAGGGGGAGAGCTACAAACATTCTCCACCCTTGATCCAAGGCAACAAGACGTATTAAATATGGCCTCCCCCTTCTTTATGAATCTTGCGGCGAATCTTGGTAGAAGAGGCCCAACATATGGCCCAATTACACCCTACCAACGAGGTGACCCTTTTGGGTTTGTGCCTGAGTTTAACCCATTTGAGCAAGCGTCATTTGATGCGGCGAATAGATTTGGTGGAGCACCCTTAGATTATTCCTTCCTTACAGACGCCCTACAGGGAGCGGTGAAAGGCTCCACCCTTGAAGAATCATTAGGTATATTCGATGAGAGGGTTGGGCCGGCGAGGCAGGAGGCATTTGAGAGAGATGTTACACCCTTTATAGATGAGTTATATGGGGCAGGGGGGACATTTACAGGGAGTGAGAGGGCTGGTGCTCTAACAAGGGCAAGGCTCTCGGACTTTACTCAGCAACAAGCACAGGGATTGCAGTTTGCACAAGGCCAGCAAGCCCTATCTCAACAGGCCTTAGGAATGGCGCCAAGTGTTGCAGGCTTCGCGGAGCAAGCACCACTAAGGCAGGCACAAGCCCTTGGTGGCGTTGGTGCGGCAATAGCATCTAGAGAGCAGGCTGAGATAAGTTCTAGGATGAATGAATTCTTAAGGACTAACCCAGAAAGTGCTGCTGCTCTTGGTCCACTCTTTGCATTTCTTGGTCTTGACACAATGGGTGGGTTTGCTACTGAAGCGTCTCCAGGGCTCTTAACCTCTTTACTCACTGGTTTTGCCCCTGGACTTGGACAAGGTTTAGGGCAATCAAGCCCTGATTTGTTCCGTGGGATTGGAAATCTTTTTGGTTTAGGGTAAAGGAATAATAAGATGCCAAACTTTCAGTTTTTTGGGACTCTTCCAACAAAGGAAGGTGCTACTGCTAGAGCAGTGGAAAGGGGTGCTAGAGGTTTTGCGTCTGGGTTTATAGGGGGGCGTGAGGAGGAACTTAAACGTAGAGAGCAGCAGGCCGGGAGAGCACAGCAGGAGAGTCAGTTTACGAGGCAGTTTGGATTACAACAACAGCAGCTTGAATCACAAAAGGCGTTTCAAAATGAGCAGTTGCAGGCTAGTATAAGGAGACAGAATTTTGAGAGTGATAAGTTTAGTGCTTTAAATACATTCCGGTCACAACAAGAAGTTAATACAGCCCAATATAGAAAGGAGGGACTAGACCTACAAAGAGATATAATGGAGAATGAGGAGGAGTTTAGAACCACCGAGGGCAAAAGAAAAGCAAAGGAGCAAGCAGATAAGATGCTCCTTGGGTGGGCAAAGATAGAAGTAACTACCTTCCTTGCGTTAGCGAAAAATAGCACAAAAGATCAAGGAGCTGCTATTAATAGAATATTACGGCAGTTTAATGCTGGAAGGTTAGAAGAGTTTCTTGGCTCTGATATTGGAAAAGCATTTCTACTGGATAGTGGTACAGAATATAAAGATTGGGAGAGGTTGGTTCAAGCTGAGAGAGGCAGAAAAGGATTAAAAACTCCTCCACCCTTATCACAAGCAGAATTTAAGCAAGCAAATGAATTATTAAGGGCAAGAGCAGCGGAGAAGGCTGATATAGGGAGGGGATTTCTTGGGAGAGCTTTTACTGGCACAGGAACAGAAAGAGCTGCGGCAACTAGAGGCTTAGAGGACGAGCAACTTAGGAGACAGAAGCTTCTTGGTGAGGGGGGACAGTTTGGAGCACAAAGATTTGGTGCTGCCCCTCCACCTACTTCCACACTCAGCCCAGAACTAAGTGCCTTCCTTAACTCCCTCCCCAAAAAGACCCAACAACACCTTACGTCTCCAGTAGTGACTGAAGCTATCATGGTGGCGGTAGGGGTAGGTAAGGACGCTAAGGAGGCTCAAAAACTCCTTGAAAGCATGGGTATTCCCTGGAAAAAGATCCATGAATTGATGAGGAAACAATAGTATGCCTGAAGCAACCCTCTTAGAAAGATTAAAGGCGTATAAAGAGGAGAGTGAGAAGCCCCTTATAGAGAGGTTGAAGGAGTATAAGAAGGCAACAGATCCTCTTCCTTGGTTTCCTGGCTCATCTAGGTTCAAAACAAGATCATACACCTTTAGAAAGGCTAAAGAGGGAGAGGTAGGAGACCCTGGGCTTGAAGGGTTCATAAAGGTACCTACTAAAGAGACAGTAGAAATCTTGAAGGCGTCTAAAGAGGAAGAAGAACAAATGGGGGCCACCTTAATGGCTCCATTAAAAGGTTTTGCTGGTACCGCCTCGTTTGGACTTTTACCTTACCTCGGAGCAAGGTCTGAGAATGAGTACTTAAAGCTATTTGCTCCAGAAGGAACAAAAACGAGAGCTGAGGGGGTGTTGGAAGGGGTAGGGAGCCTCCTCGGTTACGTTGCTCCAGGAGGTCCACTTAGTGCTGGCGGAAAGATAGTATCCAAACTTCCCTTCCTCTCTAGGCTCCCAACAACCACAACAGGAGTTTTCTTCCATCAGGCTATGAAAACCGCCGTGACGTTGGGGATGGCAAACACCCTTATGACTCCAAATGATGGCTTCTTCGCCATTGGGGCGAGGCTGGAGGCGGGTGCAACCACTCTCCCAACTGGCTTTGCATTTGGGATGGTGGGGCAGATTCCAAATATTGGGGCTCTTGGAAGAGGACAGTCCGCAGGTCGTGTTATTGCCTCCTCCCTTGTTATGGGTGTGCCAACCACACTACAAGAACTCCCCCTAGAGGATCAGGTGTTCCAATATGGGCTTGGTGCTGTTATGGGAAGGAAGGGTATAGGTCCAAGGCAGAGGGCTGCTATAAATAGAGAAATCCTTCAAGGGAAGAAGTTTTGGGCAGCTAATATGAAAAGTGCGGAGGCGGAGCAGGCGTCACTTGATAAGAAGTATAAGGGATATGGAGCGCCGCCGTTGAGTAGGAAGGACGCTGCCCTTAGAACTCTTAATATGGGGGGTGTGTTAAGGCTGGAGCTAAAGGGTGGGAGGCTTACAATCGCCAAAAGGGCAACCCTTAATAAGAGCATTGGAGGGATGCTTAAAACAATCAGGAATGATCCCTTCTACCCCATGTTTGATAGACCCACTAAAAACATCGTGGAGTATTTTACGAGGTTGGAGAAGGGTAAGTATACAGCGGATGTTGGGAAGATGTCTAAGTTGAATATGAGGGAGTTGGGAGGAGCATTTGAACTCTTACAAGCTGCCCAACCAAACCTTGACATCGCTGGACAACATGGCCTTGTTATAAAGTCTGGACTCCCAAAGGGTACAAAGGGGAGGGAATTTGGTTTACTTGCTCCTGCTGGGAGGCCCTTATATAAAAGGATGGAGAGGCTAGGCTTTAAGCCAATTTGGGCGGGGGAGGGAGTAAATGCAAAGATGTGGAGTGGGGCAAGTGAGATGTCATATGATAATCAACAGTATGCTAAGATGACTAATAGGTTGAAGAGGGTTGCTGGGTTGAGGAAGGAGGTTAAGGTAGACCTTGCAGAGCATCTTGATAGAGGGAGGGTACCATTTGCCAATGATATGGCGGAGATAAGAGACCTTAAGACAGGGGAGGTGATGGTAAAGGCAACAAGGAGGGCGTTGCAGAAACAGATTCATGGAGAGGCAGGGAAGGCTGGAATATTTAAGGAGGTTAAGGGTAAGGGAAAAGAGAAGAATCCAGTGTATAGGGCACTCGCCCGTAAATCGACTGGGAAGAGTAGCACTAAGGACATGAGCATGAGGGATATGCAGAACTTCCTTATCGCTATCCGAAAGAGCCCCAACTCAAAATGGAAGATGCCAGAAGACATTATCACAAGAGAAGAGTTAGTGAGAAGGCATGGAGAGAAGGTGGGGAGGACAGCAGATGTAATTGAGAAGTGGTGGCGCTCCTCCCTTGACGCCAGAAATCGCCTTCGTACTTTAAGGGGACAAGAACCAATAGAACCCCTCACCAACTACTTCACTCACATATTCGACATTGATGCATCACAGGGTATGCAGGACTTCCTTAAACTCCCTCAACATATACAAGAATTGATGGTGGGTACACAGAGGGAAAAGTTCTTTGCGTTTGGGGAGGCAAGGAAGGGGAAGGTTGGATATGTAAGGGATATATGGAGAGTAATGGATGCATACCAGATATCTAATAGCAAGATGCTCCTTGATAAGCCGATTGCAAGGATGGGTGACCTTATAGACTTCTTCAAAAATATGCATGACATTGAGAGGGGGAAGAAGGGGAAGGCGGTAAGTGTAAAGAGGATAAAGAAGTTAACTGGAAGTGGTACATTTGGTATCATAGACTACCCAACCCTCATAGATCAACTTGGGAAGTTGCAGAAGGAATATTCAGGGGCACAGTATGCAGTAGACACTAACATTGAGAGTAGGGTGGGGTGGGTAAATAAGTATCTTCCAAAGAGACTACAAGTTAGGAGTGCATACAGCGCCAGCAACCTCCTTGTTGAACTAACATATGGCACAAACCTTGCCTTTAGAGCAAAGTCTGCTATAAGAAATCTTGGACAGCAATCACTTTTAGTTGGAAAGTTGGGAGTTAGGGGGACAATAAAGGGGTCTGTTAATGGACTATCTGTGCTTCTTGGGGTTAATAAGAGCCCAGAGATGCTAAGGGTGGCGAAAGACAGTCTTATGATTAAAGGGAGGGCATTACAATTTAGTCCCGAGACAGAGGCATTATCTGGTACTGGAGCAATTAAAAGGATTGTTAGGTTTGGGTTACAAGGGTTTAGTGGTGTTGATAGGTGGAATGTATATGCAGGGGTGTATGGTGGATACTTTGATGCGAGGGGGAGAGGGTTATCATTTGCGGAGAGTGTTAGGTTTGGGGATCAAGTTGCGGCGCAGACACAATTCCCTTATGGAAAAATGGGAAGGATGCCCATTTCCACATTCTGGGGAAAGTCTAGGTTAATAGGGAGGCCATTCTCCATCTTCACTTCATGGCCTGTGCATTATGCGGAGTATACTAATAGTATCTGGAGAGAGAATCCAAAGAGGGCGGCTGAGTACACTACAATAGGAGCACTTATTACCTTAGCGGGTGTATATGGAGGATTTAGGGGAGCACAGTATGTTGGGTTTAGCGCTATTCCTTCTTTATATAAGTTAGGAACAGGGCAGCTTCCAGTAGCTGGCATTGCACAGAGGCCGATTAAAGGTGGGTTATGGAGGGACATAGAGAAGTTTGTGGAGAGCGACCAAGACTTAAAGGCGTATATGGATGGCATGTTCTACCTCCAAGATCCACGTAACTTGGAGGAGGATATTGAAAAGTTGCAGAGGGCTATTGGTCAGTAAATTCATTTTTTGAAATTACTACCCTATAGTAAATCACTCCTATACATCACCTCTGGAAACATCTCCCTTAGATTTTTAATAGTTCTCCTCACCCTCCCCCTTGCCTCCCCCCTTGAAGCACCCGCCGCAGTGACCCAAGCAAACTTTATATCACTAGTCTCTCCCCTCCCCATCACCCACACATGCTTTCTCATCTCCCTTGGTATAGGTGTATTATTCTCTTCCCTCCAAAACATTAAACATAAGAGGGCAAATCCATACTGATGCTTATACAATAACTCCTCCCCTAACAGTAGTCTCCCCACCTTCCCACCACTCATTTCCACCTTTAATACAAAGCGTGGGAGAGAGAATCCAATATTTATTTCTGTCCCAAAACTAGCCTGTCCAATATACCCAGACTTTTGTAGGAGGGAGGTAATAGGGTGGGTGAATGGACATAGATGTGGAAACTTATTGCTGGGAGCAAAAGAATATAAGCCAGATAAAATGCGTGGTCCTATCCCACCATCCATCAACCCTAGCTCTGTATAATAAGTGAAGAAGTTAATAGCATCCACTCCATTCCACATAATCTCAAAGAATGGATCTTCTACTTTATGGTCTCTATTAAGCAAGTTATTTATTGTTTGATTATAATGAGTGGCGTCAGCCCACACCCCACCACCCCACATCCTAACCCCCCTCCTTCTAAACTCCTCCACATACCTCCCCACTCCAATACTCCCAATTCCAACAGTTGGACTAAATTCCCTCATAATTTGGTTGTACGCATCTGGTATAGTTCTCCCTCCCCTTTCCAACCTAATAACCATTACTCCCTCTCTATTTGAGTAAAAGCTATTAGTATTTTGGTTTGGTATAATTACTACTCTATGTCCCTCTTCTATTAATCTTTCTCCAACACTAAACAGCTCGGTCTCTTTACTTATCAGTATGACATTCATATCCTCACCCTCCTACTTGTATTGTGGGTAAACGGATGCTTAAAGCAAAGCGGCGCCCCAGATTCACAAATAATAGGGGGGCGACAACGCATATAAGTTCCACCCATCTTTTTCCTTATCCTGATAGGGTCTTGAAAGAACACTCCAATAACCTCTCCATCACAAATAATACAAGGCATCATATCCTCACCCTTTCATCCATTCTATAAAACTTCTTCCTTACCTTTGATCCATTCTTCCCAGTAACCTCTTTCTCCACCTCCACCACCATCTCCGCCGCAATTAGGGTATCCAGCACCTCCCTCAAATGTACCGCATTCATACAATACGCGAGGGAGCGAAGGAGTTCACTATACCTTATCTCCCCCTTCCTCTGTATTGTCCTCATCACCCTCGTATTACTCTCCCCCCCTGGTGATGTTTGCAACCTCCTCATAATCATGGGGGCACTTCTCTCTATCATATTCAACACCCTTAATGCTTCCTCCATATCTATCACTCCAATTAATGTGTTACTGGAGCGGGCGGCGGCCATTATCATTGACAGCTTCAATAGAGTATCATGCTTCCTCCCCGCATACGACTTCAATTCTGGTTCCATCTGGTCAGGCTTAAATACATTCTCATACCAATCTTCAAACCACTCATATGCCTCTGGAGTCTCTACCCAAAAACCATTAATCCTCCTAATCTCTTTAAGGTCTTCAATCAAGTCCTTCCTTAACTTCCTCATCCTATCCGTAACACGTGGGTGTGCTATCTTCTTCCCGCTTGCCATCTGGTACACAAATATAACTCTCCCCGTAAACCCTCCCTCAATGGCGTATGTGGGGAGAGAGTCTCGTATCCATTCAGGGGTGGATGCAGCTAACAAGTTAATACATACATTCTCACACTCTACCCATCCCCATTTAAGGGTGTGTAATTTAAGGGGGGAGTCTTGGATAGAATAGGCTTCTGTTAATACTTGGACTATTGAGTAGTCAGCGGCTGAACTCTTGAGGAAAGTAACAAGCTCATCCTTTATTATATATCCAGCTCCCACCCCTGTCTCCTCATACCTTTTAGATAGGATATGTATAAATCCCTGTGGAGAGTCACGGTGGCCAATAATGTGGATGTTGGGGACAGCCTCCCTCACAAAGGGCTTTATAATATCAAGGGCGGCGGTCTTTCTACTAACCGCACTATCCGAGACAAGCACAATGTAGAGGTTGGGGTAGAGGCAATAGTAGCCTCTATCCAACTTAGAGCCTCTTTCAAGTATGGCGGCGATGGCGCTTATCCCACACCAGAGGTGGAAGATTTCTGGTGATTCTTGTCCAGAGGTGTACTCTAAATAGGACATCAACCAGTTGTCGGTTTTCCTCTTTTTTGGCACCCCCTTATTCTCCTATTTTCCATGGCTCCATATGTCCCCAATCCTTCCCCACCTTCACATCAAAGGGTATTAATAGCCTTCGATTGTGGATTGTAATAGGGATGTCAAAGCAAACCTCTAATACTTTACACACATAATCCAATATCAACGCCTGTTTAACAGGGATTTGAAACACCATACTATCATGCACTTGAAGAAGTATCTTCCAGTCCAACTTATATTCCCTTATCTCCTTCTCCAACCTAATCAACGCCAGATTCAACACGTCTGCAACCGTACTCTGCGGCACATACGCTATTGCCTTCCTAACCCTATCATCCCCCCTCCTCCCATGAAACTGCCTCTTTCTCCCCATTGGGGTTTTCATTCTCCTAAACTTATTAATCTGGTCCTCCACCTCCATATGCCACCTTTGTATACGGGGGGAGGCGTCATAATAGGCATTACGAATTGCAACCGCCTCCCCATATGGCAACCCAGTCATCGCCGCAAATGTTTTAGGGCCCTCCTTATAATTTAAGGCGTGACAGTGCTTTTTACCAAAGAACCTCTCCTCCTTTGTTATGTCCTCTACCCTTTTCCTATAAATCCTAGCGGCGTTCATAGCATGGATGTCCTTACCCGCCGCAAATACAGCCATCATCGCCTCATCCTGGGCGTCATACGCCACCACCATTGCCTCCGCCTGCTTTAAGTCGGCCTCAACAAAGATATAACCAGGATCAGGGAGAAATATACACCTCACCTCCTCTGGTTGATTCTGGAGGTTGGTGCCACTTCCCACCACTATTGACTCACTCGATGATATGCGTCCAGTTTCAGGAGCACTCTTTACCCTTATATCACCTGCCACCCCCACCTCCTTCACACTCCCTCCTATGTTGTAGGAGGTGTGGATGCGTCCAGCTTTTAGGGGGACATCGAGGTAAGTACCTATTATCTTACTATGCCTTCTAATAGCAAGGATTGCCTCAAACTCAGGAGAGGGGTAGCGTTTAGAGAGAAATGCTATTGCGGCCGCATTTGTGGTAACCTTCCTCGTTCCCCTAACCCTCTGCACTGGCAGCTTCATCTCATCATATAACAACACTGCAAGTTGTTGTGGAGAGAGGGCATTAATTTCATACCCCACCATCTCATCCAACTTCATCTCCCACAACGCGAATTTAGCTTCATGCTCCTCCTTCATCTTTTCCCTAAGTTCAACATCAATCCGCACGCCCCGTAGTTGCATCTGCAACAGGACATCAATAAGGGGGTGGACGTGCTTATAATAAAAGGCACGAAGGTCCATCTCCTCCAACTCCTTCAACTCCCTCTCCGCCACCTCCAACGTAACCATTGCATCGTAGCCATTATACCTCCAGAAGGCACCATCCCCCATCTTCGCCCAATGGTCGTAATAGGGCTGGTCGGTATATATAGAGCGTTGGATATTAAGGCTTTTCCTTAACTCAGGGTTGAGGGTGTGAAAGGCACACATTGTATCCAACACCAACCCCTCCGTCTTTATCCCATACCTCCACTGCAACACCCCCATATCGAAGGTAGCGTTTTGTGCAACCTTCTTCACCCCCTTATTTTTCATAAACGTATTAATGTATTGGAGGATGCGATAGTGAGTCTCAACATCCCAATATGGATCATGGGTATCAATGGTGAAGGGTATTACAATGGCATGTGTTGGGGAGGTTGCAAACGCAATAGAGGTCATATGCAACTCCCCACGAGTAGTCTCAATATCAAACGCCACCATTCCCTCGAATTCCCCCAACCTCTCCATCTCCCTCCTTATCTCCTCCTCACTAATAAGTACATCCACCACCCTCTCCTTCTTCACAACATTTGGGGTGGTACTCTCCTTCAACACTTTACAGAGATCAACTCTCACAAGGGGGTGGTAGTCCCAATTTCTTAATATGGCGGCGGGATGAATTGTGGGTATAACCTTACAGTGAAACTCCTCACTATACAGCACACTCCCCCTCCAATTCGTGATGCCAGTATGCCCCATTATCACCTTAAGTGGTACATTCCCAAGGGGAACAATAACATTAGGGCGTACCTTTAGAATATCCTCTTTAAGGTGAGCAGTCTCAACCTTCACCAACTCAGGGGCGAGGTTCTTAAACTTATTCCCCCTTGGCCTCACCCTGCTGACATTCGCTATTCTGCACTCCTCCCGGGTGATTCCTGAGTCCATGAGGAGGGCGTCCAGTACCGTCCCCGCTCCCCCCACGAATGGCTTCATCCTCCTCACCTCCTGCTCCCCCGGTGCCTCCCCTATTAGCATTATGTTCGCATCCAAGGGGCCCTCGTAGGGGACTAGCTTTTGTTCCATCTTCTTTCCCTTCTTTTGCTTCAATATAAAAGACAGATTTTCCTATAGAATTGGCATAATTTATTTCTCTCCTTGTACTATTTCCTACATACCCTCCCTTATTTATCACTATTACAAAGTCACAAAGGTCTATTTTTCTTAGGTGAAGCTGGTCTAAATCTCTTTTCAAGTCTCCAGATGCAACCTTAAGATCGCCTGACAGATAGCCCGCTCCCACTCCCAACACTATACAACCACTATGGGTTAAAAATGTATGGTTGGCTCGCCATACATCGGCGAATTTTAGGGAGCCACAAAGACATATAATTGGGGGTTTCATTCTTATCTCCTACATTTTAAGAATTCTAGCGAGTGGAGCAAAGTAACTATATGCTCCTTCAAATAAGTTTATCATTCCAGTAAGTCCAAAAGCAAACGAGAGTACAGCACTTATAATACATACTGCTATATTAGTCTCCTCGTTTTCCTCTAACTGAATCTTCTTAAAGGATCGAATAAACACAAACCTAATTAAGTAAAAGGAAATTGTTATACCTATAATACTAATACAAGCCCTAAACAATCCCCACATTTGCACCTGTCTCACCAACTCCTCTGCAACAGGCTTTAACACATTAAAAGCTTCTCCAACCTTCTCCGCAACTTTCTCGATTTCGTTAGTGTTCATCCTTTCCTCCCTTTCACACTAAAAATAGCAACCGTAGCAACACCACAACACTTCCTCCCCACATTCCACCACCCACACCTCACCTCAAAGCACGCCGCAGGGATAAGCTTTATCATCATCCTCCCCTCCCCACCAACAACAAGGGGTGGAGCCTCTATTGGGACAGCCTTAGACAAAACAGGGCAGAACCTGATACTATCCACTCTACCCTCCTCCACCTCCTCCCTTACATCATTACTCCTCCTTATCTTCTCCAACGACGGCGGACTCACTCCCTCCGCTTTCTTCTTCTTTTCTTCCTTCCCTGTATCGCTTGACATACTCCAACATCTCCTCCTGAGCCTCTTGAAACTTATTATTATCCCTCCAAGCCTTCCCCCACTCTGGCGTGCCTGGCACCAATCCATCAAACCCTACCGCCTCCTTTGGACCATAAATGATCTCCTTCTCTACCTGAACCTTAACCGTTTCCCTAATACTCTCCTGAATGTTAACAATCCCCCTCCCATAGAAATCTGCATCCAACTCCCACCCCATCGCCTCCCTCCCACACTCGAAGGCTGCTACTATTGTGGAGGCAGAACCAGCGAAGAAGTCTACAACGAGTTCACCTGGAAGAGTACATTGCTCTATTATCTTCCTTAAAAGGGAGGATGGCTTCTGTGTGGGATGCAACTTCTGTTTTGGTGGAACCCTATCTTCAAGGAAGAAGTTTGGTTGACCCTTTTTATTAAGTGCTCGCGTCCCCTTTTGGCAATGTAATATATACTCAGTGTTCATAGCAAAGTAGGAGGTGTTTGGTAACACTCCTCCTCCTCCCCCTTTACACCACACCACTGGTAAGTCACAAACACTAAAACCAGCTGCCCTTGCTACCTCCTTCAACTTCTCATAATGCTTTATATCAAACCACACCATCATAATAGTGTTGTCCTTCAACACCCTATATGACTCTTTAAAGATGAGGTCAATGAGGTTGAGTACATCATAAGAGTTATCTTCATAGGGGGTAACATCATCCTCCTCTGCCTTCATTCTTAAATCTTTCCCATACGGCGGGTCGATGAACACCATGTCCACACTCCCACTTTTCAACCCCTTCGCTCCCACCAATCCATCCCCATTTGTCAATGCCTTCACATCAGCCCTAACTTTAGTAGTGGAAGCAATCTGCGCTATCAACTTCCTCTCCCTCATATCCTTTAACATCCTCAATGCTGAACTCTTATTTTTAGCCTTCTTCAGTTGGGGGAATTCCTCCATCGCCGCCGCAAGATTGATATCCCCACTAACACTCCCAACACTCACCCCAAGATAATCAGCGGTTTGAACCTGCCCCCATCCCCCACCATGACCCTTCACACTAGCACCCATCATCCTCTTCTTTATGTCATCCAGCCCCTTCACAGCCTTCACCCTCTCCTGCCATGTTAAGTCCTTGCGGCGGACATCCTCCTCAAACTCTATATCTTTCCTCTCTAACTCGGTTAACTCTTCTTTTCCCTTCACCCTTACATCAATTGTGTCGAGTTCGAGGCGGATGTGTGCTTCCAATCTCCTTCTCCCCGCCACCAACACAAGCCCTTTCGTAACGATTATGGGGTGGAGAAGGCCAAGCCTATGTATACTCATCGCAAGCGCATCAATATCACCGAGGTCCTCCCTTGCCCTATCATCTGTTATCTTTATATCCTTCACCTTAACAGCTTTTACGATTGCATCTGGCATTGTTGGTACCTTTCACATGAGTGTGTGTTTGTGGGTGGCCGGGCTTGATTCCGGCTATCGACGTTTAGACCACACCCAGCACTTTTGGTGGTAGCGGTAGTCGATTTAGCGGTTCTCAGCGTGTCCTTCCACGCCGCACCCACAAACACACAAAGATGATGATTATTGTGGGTTGAAACCCGCCACGTTATCCCGAATCCTTCCGTCATACAAGCGGTGGGTATTCTTTACCCTCACCATCACACCAGCAATGAGGTCGGTATTGAAGGTGTTACCTTCCCATGTAATCCCTGCCGCTTCAAGGAATCCTTTAGTGATACCAAGACCATCCCCTTCAAGCATGAGGTTCCAGAACATAACTCTACCTTCTGTAGTAACCTCCTCTCCCGCCTCGTTGGTGGCGATAATGGGCTCTAACACCGTACCCTTACAGTTCAGCATCCTTGAGCCCTTCTTAGATTTCACCTCTTCCGGCATCTCACATTTCACAAGATACTCCCCCACAGGGAGAGGATCAAACCCAGTCTTAACATTATCCAAATTCTCCGACACAGTTACCATAGGCATTTCTGCCTCCTCTCTATGCTCTCTACTCTTTAGCAGAGAGACACTTTAAAATGGCGTCGTAGGAGGGCTCCATCAGTGGATCCAACCCCAACCTACTCTTCGCCGTATACATGCTACCCGCCGCAGTTCTCATTGTATATGTTTGATCTCCTCCTTTCTCCTCCACATTTAGCCTATACACTTCATCAAAATATACACAGATTTCACTTGGTATCTTCCTCCCAAATGCATATGGCCTATACACAATGTTACCAATGATGTCATCCTTTAACAGGTCTTCATGCGCCGTAAGGACGGCATGAAAATCAAGAGCGTTAATGCGTTTGAAGAAGTCTATCACTGGCTGCACTGTTTTCCCCCAATCCTCCCACTGCGGCGTCATATGTCCATTCAACGCAGCCACATCAGAGGCAATGTATTGGATGAGGGTGGTGAGGGAGTCAAACACCAATGTCTCTGGCACATATGATAGTTCTCTCCCATCCAACCCAATAAACCTCCCCCCCTCAAAACCACCCAACACCTTCTGCACACCCTTCCACGCACTCTGATACCTCACCCCATTTCTAAATAAGTCTTGGAAGGTGTCATATTCAATGGGGGATGGGGAATCTCGGAGAGTGAGCATACCCTTATCAAAGTCGAAAAAATACGGGTGGGGGAATGTACCAGCGAAGTGGGTCTTACCAAAGCCACTCTTCCCATAAGGGACGATCTTCAACTTCAACTTGGTAAGGTCGAAATCATTTGTTGTTGGCATTATCCTCCTCCTTCTACTGGATTTTCTATACTAAAGATATTTGCTCTCCATCCAGGGGGATGGGACGCTATCTCGGCTTCCACTTTTTCTAAAGCCTTTTTTAATGTCGTCCCACATGTTCCAACATACTCCACTCCGTCCTTCCACCAAGCAAACCGCCGTATGCCATCTTTTATCCCTGCAAGATATATCTCATACTTTGTTGTCATCCTTCACCTCCCTATAAATCCTATTGAAATGCGTGGGGCCTCTAAAGCATGGGCCTTTATGACCTCCGCCAAAAAGAGGGCATCAGGTTTGGAGACTATAGCTATCCCATCATTTCCCCTACAGGCAAGGGTATAAGTACCTGCTGTACTACTTATTACAATGTCCATTATTTACCTCCCTTATATCGAATAGGCGCGCCGCCGTCCTAGGATCATCCCCATAAATACACAACTCTGCATACTTACACCCCCCATACTGTGAACACCAATCGGTGGACATCATCCACGCTCCCCGAATAGAGGTGTGGGCCGCTTGAAGGCTTATAGAGGTCTCTATCTCCTTCACCCATCTGCAGAAATTAACTTTATACAACTCCATCTCCCTCTCCGTCCTCTCACTCACCTCCCTCCCAAACCGCTGCTGTGGCTTTATCGCCGTAGAAATACCATTAATAATAATCCCTCCACACTCCCCCACAATCTCCCTACAAGCATACACATACCCATCAAATTGAATATTTGGTCTTGCCCCCCTAAAAAATGCCTTCCCTATCGAGGATGATGTCTTATGGTCCCATGCATACACCACACCATTCCACTTCACCACCATATCAATCCTACCAGTCAATATTGCTCCATTCGGCATTGGAATGGCGAAGTCTGTTTCAACGCCTTTACCTCCATATAGAACCTCAAAGGGTTCCTTTGGGTACCTCTCAACATACAACTTAAAGATAGCCTTCCCCCTCTCCTTACTCCAATTCGTCCCTTCAAAACTTTTCGGAATCTGCTCCAATGCAAGGAGGGCATACTGCACATCTCCCTTCTTATACCACCTCTCCAACACCTCATGCATTATAAACCCAAAATAACGAGCGGGGGCAGCATCATCTGAAATACGATACCCCTTCACATTACACCAATAAAAGAGCATAGGGCAGTTGAGGAAATTCCTCATCCCCGAAGAGTCAAACATCCTCTTCCCTACATCGAGGTGTCCACCCAACTTAACTTTTGGCACTTTTAGTCTTGGTGTTGATTCTCCCATCGTTACGGCGGGCATCTTTTCTCCTTTCATAATCAGAAACAGCCATACACTCTGTATGTACCCAAACTTCTTGGATTGGGTGTCCAAAACGTGATACATGAGCCATCTCAGGCTCATGCCCTATAACATTACATACATAACACTTATGATGATCTGTAATAAGGTCTGAGAGATAACTAAATTTACTATTTAGTTTTCTTATCTTCTCATACAACTCGTTAACCTTTAAATTTAAGGCGCGTATTTCTCCTTTACTATCAAGCAGTTGTAAGTCAAACTTAAGCTTTCTTTTTGCTTTCTTCCACTTGAGATCCTCCCAATCGTATCTCATCCTTCTCCCTCTCAATAATAACCATCGCCTCTTGAAGGGCCATCTTAGCCCTCAACACATTACCCTTATTCAAATCCATCGCCTTCTTAGCAAGGAAGGAGGATGTTTCAGCTATCTTCTCCCGATATAATTCCAGCGACCTCCCCCTTGTCGGGCTTTTGCTCCTCCTCACCGGCCTCCCTCTTCGCGTTGCCATCAAACCTCACCTCCTTTCTACTCTCTATTGCATACTTGTACCAAGCCTTACATCCAGCACTCTTCCCCCACCCCTCACACATCACAATCACATCCCCTTTCGTGGTGAGGAGCTTATCCATCAACTCCTTTACAGCTTGCACAAATATATCATGTGTGGCGGCGTTATCCATGAAGGCGGTGTTTAACACTGGTGACACCACATTATACCCCTCACGCCACCACTTCATAGCAACCTCTTTTGCATTGTTTACTCTTTCTATCTTGGTTTCTATGATGGGGTGGGAATAGGGACTACTTATTATTGCTATTTTCATCCTTCACCTCTTCCTTAATAAGTCTAGTAGGGGCATCCAACTCAATATACCAATGATACACAAAACCATTCCTCGCCAATATGGTGGTGAGGTAAGTCATACTTGAAGTGAGGGAGGGGGGTAGATCATACTCCTCCCTCGTCCTAACAATCCTCACTCCCTGTACCCCTTTTTCCTTAACATCCTTCTTTTTATCAAGCTGTGTCGTCCCAACATAATAAATGTAGAAGTCACCACCCATCTCCATGATTGTATAAAGGGAGAGGAGGGGTGGATCCAACGTCACATGCTCCTCCTCTTTCCTCCCCAACCTAACACTACAATTCCGCATAATCATAACTCCACCTTCACTTCCTCGAACTTCTCATAATCAACCTCCTTCTTCTTCTTTTTACCCTTCCCCTTACCCTTCTTTTTCACTCTCTCCTTACTAACTCTTGTCCCCTGGGATCTCATTTTCTTTAGTTCCTCTATCGCCTCCTCTCTACTCATCTTTTCTATGTCCATCTGTAGCAACTCCTCCCCTTCATCCTTCTTTTCTTCCTCTCCCATCACCATTCCTCCAGTAATTTCAAAAAATGAATATACTACTCCTTTAGTTCCTCTTTCTCCCAAAAGAATCCACAGTCCATCTCAAAATCACCGGCCACCAGAAAAGATTGCTCTACGCATTGCCCAAGATCACCGTATTTAGGCACCTTCCAATGTTGGCAATCTTCGCATTTACGCTTCATCTTTCTCACTTTCAATCAGGCTGTCGATTGCGGCGATTAGGGCTGTTGGCTTATCTGTGTATGGCTCTCCACATACCCACCATTCCTTGTTTCCAGCCGTACAAGGCCCGGCGTGCATAGCACTGAGCTTTTCCTCGATGGCGTGTTCGAGGATGCAGGAGGCTATGTGGCTATCTATTTGCTTCACTACAACTTCCCTGTATCGAGATGGACATTTTATGGTTATAGCCCAATTAGCATTTTCATCTTTAATAAGATTTCTTTGTGTGACCAGAACCCACCACTCCACATCCCCCAGGAACTTCAAGTGCGGCGGTTTGATAAGGTCAGTTAGCAGCATCTTTATATCCTCTCAAGCGAAACCAGTAATGTCCACCACGCTGCGACTTGAACCAATACCACCAAAACGCAAAGTTCTTTTCAAGTGCTTCAATGATATCCTCGTTCCCGCTCCACCCGCCAGTTGAGAGGTAGAGGGTCGCCTTCGCTTCGTCATGTTGCGCACGGTCAGGGTAAGACCACGCTTCGCAGACGAATGGTACAAG
>SDBU01000721.1_pt1 | contig 47136 bp, 38 predicted proteins | sample 2277071 | NCBI WGS metagenome assembly SDBU01 (sample SAMN10397929, study PRJNA504765) | marine sediment metagenome | isolation source: marine sediment core GS08_GC12, 126 cmbsf | place: Arctic Ocean: Gakkel Ridge, Loki's castle | collected 2008
GTAGGTCATTGTTCTCCTTTGACTTGCAGGTCTTGGAGAATATCCTACACCATCTCACTCATTTAATCTTCTCTTTGTTGCACTTGCTTGTTGAATCTATATTATAAGTAGTACAATTATCCATCAAATAAGAAAGTGCAGATATAAAAACAACTTTAAAGAATCCGATATTGATGAAATATTAAGCAGGAGAGTATATGCCGGAAATTACTGTAACTGTAAATCATGAAGTAGGTCTTCATGCCCGACCCGCGTCCAAGTTTGTGCAAACCGCCACAAAATTTTCAAGTGATATCGAGGTTGTCCACGGCGAGACTACAGCCAATGCAAAAAGCATTCTGGCTATTCTTACACTTGGAGTTCATAGCGGAGCTGAAATTAACATCAATGCTGAGGGAGAAGACGCCGAAGAGGCGTTAAAAACTTTAGAACAGCTGGTGTTGGATAATTTTGGTGAGAACGGATGAAATCCATTTCGGCCATTCCTGCTTCCTATGGCATCGCAATTGGCCCGGCATTTGTATTTGACCGGGCTGAGATAATCATTGAGACCTATTCGATAAAAGATCCTGCTGCAGAGTGGGAACGGTTTGAAGAAGCCCGGGGAAAAACCCACCATCAGCTCGATGAAGCTTTTCAGAAAACCAAAGACGATTGTGGTGAAGAAGCAGCCGAAATTTTTAATGCCCAGAAATTAATGCTTGAGGATCCTGAATTAATTAATTCTGTAAAAACCCAGGTTAAAAAAGATCTTACTAATATTGAATCGGTTTTTTATGAAGTTGCCGAAGGTTATGCTCAACAGCTGGAAGCGATTGATGACGAATACCTCAGCGCCCGTGCCCTTGATGTCCGGGACGTTTCATCTCGCTGTTTGAGGAATCTACTGGGTATAACCGAATCCCCAGCTGCTGCATTAAAGATCCCCTCGATCATTGTAGCTATGGACCTCACTCCCTCTGATACAGTTTTGCTCAATAAGGATTTTGTTTTGGGGTTTTGCACCGCTGAAGGGGGATCAACTTCCCATACAGCAATCTTAGCCAGAGGATTGGGTATCCCTGCGGTTGTTGGAGCAGGTACCGATATTGAAGATATTCAGAACGGCGAGGAATTGGTAGTAGATGGTGATGCGGGGGTAATTGTTATCAACCCCGGAGAAGAAGCACTAATAGAATTCAGGAACAGACAGGAAAAATTTAAAAAGATCCGGGCCGAGGCTGAGGCAATCACCCATCAACCCGCTGTTACAACGGACGGTCATCAAGTGGAAGTGGTTGCCAATATTGGAAATGTGGAAGGAGTGCAGGCAGCGCTTGATGCCGGAGCTGAAGGCGTGGGATTGTTGCGCTCCGAATTTTTGTATCTGGAAAGATCCAGCCTGCCGTCTGAAGAAGAACAATATCAGAAATACAAAACGATTGCGGACGCATTTGGAGATAAACCGGTTATCCTGCGTACGCTGGATGTTGGGGGAGATAAGGATATTCCCTATATTGATATTCCTCAGGAAAACAACCCCTTCCTGGGAGTTAGGGCAATCCGGCTTTGTTTGTCCCGTCCCGAATTGTTTAAACCCCAATTACGGGCGGCATTAAGAGCAGGGTATGGGAATAACCTGAAATTGATGTTTCCCATGGTTGCCACGGTAGATGATGTAATTAAAACCCGGGAGGTACTGGAAGAGTGCCGGAGTGAGTTGAAAAAAGAAGGCTTTGATGTTGCCGATGAGATGGATATCGGTATTATGATCGAGATACCTTCCGCTGCGATTATGGCTGATCAATTATCTGAAGTTGTGGATTTCTTCTCAATTGGAACCAATGATCTCAGCCAGTATACCTTAGCGGCAGACCGAACCAACGCCCAGGTTGCTCAGATTGCATCCGGTTTCCAACCCGCCGTCTTCCGCTTGATCAAAGGGGTGATAGATGCAGCGCATTCAAACGGTAAATGGGTTGGATTATGCGGAGAGATGGCTGGTGAGCTGTTAGCCATTCCCATTCTACTAGGATTAGGACTGGATGAGTTCAGTATGAATCCTCCTGCCATTCCTTTTGCAAAACAGCTGATTCGCTCGATATCTTTAAAGCATGCTCAACAGGTTGCTCAAACAGCGCTAAACTTGAGGGGCGACAGTGAAATTCGGGAATATGTCCAGAAAATTGTCCCGGAAGTTAATATCGGGTAGAAATATCAATGCGAACATTTCCTGAATGCTACAAATGCCTTGTCCAGCAGGCTCTGTCTGCCATGGATTCCGCTGAGGTAGATCAAAAAACCCAATCTCAAACTATTAAAAAAGTATTGGATATCCTTAAGAAAGCTGACGACTTGCTTTCTCCCCCTGAGCTTGCCAGCCAAACAAATCAGGTTATCAGGGATTCAATTGGAATCGAAGATCTTTATAAAGATATTAAGAGCAAGAGTCATCATATAGCACTGGAATATCTGGGGGATCTGATGGATTTATCAAAACAGGGTAAAGATAAGCTGGAGCAGGGATTAAAAATAAGCGCGGTGGGCAATATGGTTGATATTCTTCATGCAAGGGAATATCATCTCTGGAATGAGGTAGAAACCACCATCCGTCAGGAGATGCACGGGGGTAGTGTAGAGATATTTCGGAAGAGAATCAAGGAATCGCCATATTTACTTTATTTGGCAGACAATGTGGGGGAAACGGTATTTGACAGGGTATTTATTGAAACCTTGGATATTCCGGTGATCTACGCAGTTAAAGGGGGTCCAATATTAAATGACGCGACCCTGGAAGATGCCCTGGCAGCTGGAATTGATCAGGTAGCCGAGATCATAGAGACGGGTTCCCGGGGGCCGGGGACGATCCTTAATCAATGTTCAGAGGAATTCCAGCAACTCTATAAAAAGTCAAACTTGATCCTGGCCAAAGGGCAGGCAAATTATGAAACGCTGGACGATCAGGGAGATAAGGTTTTTTTCTTACTGCGTGTAAAGTGTCCCATCATCAGCCGCGAAATAAAGTACTCAATTGGCAGCTTGGTGTTGAAGCAGGGAGATACATTGAACTGAGAGGCCAGAATTTATTCCCCTACCACTCCATATCTGCTAGATTTCAAACATATCCCCACGTTCCGGATACTCGACATCCCGTATACCTGCTTCATGCAATTTCTCCATCAATGGTTCTGCGCCGCGGGGTTCACCGTGGACCAGGAACACCTTTTTGAGGGTTTCTTGGGTTGCCTGGGCGTATTCCAACAGCAGCTGCTGTCCGGCATGGGCGGAAAAGCCATTAATGGTGACCACTTCTGCCCGGCGGTGGTAGGTTTTCCCAAATATTTTAATTTCATTTTTCTGCTCAGCCAGCCGCCTGCCCAGCGTGTGAGGAGCCTGCCAGGACACAATCAAAATTGTGTTGCGAGAGTCCTCGATATGGTTCTTTAGGTGATGGAGAATGCGCCCGGTTTCAGCCATTCCCGAGGCGGAGATGACCACATATGGTGGTTTTGTGAAATTAATTTTTTTGGATTCCTCAACTGTAAGAGTGTATTTTAATCCCTCAAAATCCAATGCAGCGTGATGTTTATCCTCGGAGATAAAATACTGAGTCTCCTCATCAAAACATTCCGGGTGCTCCCTAAAAACCTGTGAGGCGCGAATAGCCAGCGGGCTGTCCACAAAGACCGGGATTTCGGGGATATCCCCAGCCTCAACCATTTTATGCAAGCAATACACCAGTTCTTGAGTGCGGCCAACAGCAAAGGAGGGAATTATCACCCTTCCCTTACGGGCTACGGCTCGTTGGACTACTTCACGAAATTCAAGAAAAGCTGCTTCCGGCTCGCGTTTTTTCTCATCGCCATAAGTGGATTCCATGATCAAGATATCCGCGTTGTCAGGAAGAATCGGATCACTGATTAGCTGCAATCCGGGTCGACCGATATCTCCGGAGAACCATAATCGGGAAGTTTTTCCCTCCTCAGTAATATCCAGGACAACCGCAGCGGATCCCAGAATATGACCGGCATCAACCAGGTGGGCTTTTACCCCGGGAACCGGTTCAAAATATTCCTGATAATTGACACACTCAAACAGAGGAGCCACACGAGCAGCAACTTCCTTGGTGTATAGCGGCTCAATTAGCGGCTTGCCCTGTTTGAGGCGCTTTTTATTGAGATATTCAGCATCTTTTTCATGGATATAACCAGAATCCAGTAGCATGATATTATCCAGATGAGCCGTTGCGTAGGTGGTGTAAATCGGACCATTGAACCCTTGTTTTACCAGATTGGGCAGGTTGCCGCTGTGATCGATATGCGCGTGGGAAAGGATCACAGCATCAATTTCATCTGGGCGAAAAGGAAAGGTCCGGTTGCGCGTGAAGGCTTCTTTTCGGCGGCCCTGGAATAAGCCGCAATCCAGCAGCAATTTATGATCATTGATTTCCAGCAGATGCATGGAACCGGTAACCGTTCTAGCAGCCCCGTGAAAATGGATTTTCATTCAGCGCTCCTTGATATGTTAGCCTTTGATAATATAGACAAGATATCTTCGCCAAATCTTTCCAATCTCCAGGGAACATCTGCCAACACCTTGTCTAATTCCTCTCTATTAGCAGGATTATTTGATATCAACGCGTAAAGCAGTTCCCGGGGCAGAACCACAGCAGAGTTGACATTCATTTTTTGGGCAGTTTGTTTTCGCCAATCCCGCAGCGCTTTCTCCCTGGTAAAGAAAGAATCATCGGCCCGTTCACGCCGGGGTGGACGAACAGGATCGGAAGCCAAACCAGCACTGATGGCCTTAACCAAACCTTCCGTGTGCCTCCGTAAAACATTTTTTCCCACCAGGTCCAACTTTAGAAGTTGCTGGGCGCTGGTTGGACACTGCTCTGCCAGGCTTAACAAGGTTTGGGAGCTGATCACCTTAAATACTGGCTGGTTTCTTTTCCGGGCAACCTGTTCCCGATATTCGAAAAGTTTAATCAGGACAGCTGCTTTTTGGGGTGGGAGTTTTCTGGCTCCGTTGATCCGCCAATAGGGAGCTAGTCTTTCCTCCCGATCCTGACGGTGCACCCGACAGGCGCGGGAAAAATCCTCGGTGGCAATTGGTGTAAGCCCCTTTTTCTTTAAATCTGCTGCCAGAGTGTGGCGAATTTTTAGTAGGTAGTGCGTATCCATTTGTGCATACTGGAGCATGTCTTCTGATAAAGGACGTTTCCCCCAGTTAGCACGTTGGTATTTTTTATTAACTTGAATACCGACAATTTCTTCCAGGAGCGCATCAAGACCAAGTTTATTTCGGCCCAGAATTTGAGCAGCCAGCATGGTATCAAATATATTCCGGAAATTAAAATGATACTCGTTGTACATGATTAAAATATCATATTCAGAGGCATGGAATATCTTCTCTATTCCGGGATTTGAAAAAATATCTCCCAGGGGAGAGATGTCCTCCAGGGCGAGAGGATCGAGAATATAATCCTTTGTGGAACTGGAAATCTGGATCAGGCAGACCTGTTCCCGGTAGGCATAGAGGCTGTTTGCTTCAGTATCAACAGCCAGGGTCTTTTCCCCCTTAAGGTCCAGCAGTATTTTTTCAAAAACAGCTTGCTGGTTTACGAAATGTGGGGGCTTAAAGGCGATATTGTTTGGCGTCATAGATTTCTATTATAGCAGGGAGATGCGTTTATTCGATCTCCGATAATCCCTACGAGAGCATCAAATATTTTTGTCATTCCGAAATTAATGTGGAATCCATAATACGATTAGAAACCAAAACACCGAATATTGATAGATGTGATTGTTTTGTTGCCTGATCTCAGGATGGATCCTTCACTTCGATCAGGATGACAGAGTGAATGAGGTCGTCATTGTCTCTTCTTGCGTAGTCGGAGGACTCAGAGTGACAATTAAGTGGAGTGCAAGGTCTTTTCAAAAATCAGCGCGTCATCCCCACCTTTGTAATATGCGCGCCAGGTATCAACCTGTTGATAGGCATGTTTTTTATAAAGCTGGATGGCGGAATGGTTTGACTGGCGTACGCTCAAACGGATCCGGGGCAAATTGATTTGCGATTCGCAGGTTTCCAGCAGAGCTGACCCGATTCCGGCTTTCTGGTAATCTGGATGCACAGCTAAGGTGGCGATCCAGGCAGTATGCTGCATCCGGCGTAAATCAGCAGCAATGAACCCAATCATATTGCTATCATCCACTGCTTTAAACCGCAGCACCTGAGGCAGGGTCAGCACCCCGAGGACATCCAGCATCGGCCAGGCATCAACCTGAAAACAGATCCTTTCCAGCTGGTAAAGCTCTCTTAAGTCATGCCAGGTAGCGGGTATAATTTGAAATCCGCTACCTGGAAGGGTTTTAAACTCACTCATTTAACTATCCAGAAAGGTTGGGCTGAGGCAGTCAATTATAGGTCTTTTTCATAGTAGCGGTGCGTTTTATACACTTTGCCACCCATGGCAATAATCGGCCTGTTCATCAAGTCATTATTATCCAGGATCCAGCTCATTTCAGCCATTTTGATGCCTTTTTTCAAGGCTGCCTGGGCAGTCTTATAGTAAAACAGGGCATCTATGCCCAACTTGCGGTATTCAGGAATCACGCCTAGCGCGTATACTCGAATCCAGCTGATACGTTTGCGGATCTTCCAATGCCAGACCAGTTTAACCATCGTCCACCATTCTGGGGTATTGGGTTTGGGATAAGCAAGCCGCAGCGGTTCATTTAAATCCAGAAGCGCCAGACTGAAACCGACCGTTTTTCCATCCTTTTCGGCAACAAACACTAAATCTGGGTCGAGTATGGCATGTAAATCCTCACCCAGTTTGTCAAACTCAGGATCGGTCATTGGAATAAAACCCCAGTTCTTTGACCAGGCATTATTGTAGAGAAGTTTTACTTTTTTAACTTCCTCATCATACTTCTTCATATCCAAGTTGCGAATGGTGATATTTTTGCGCTCCATGATCCGGGTTGTGAGTTTATCCAGCCGATCCCCGGATTTTTCCATAAACTCTTTCACGCCTAGCTGATACGCCCATAGATCGCGGGCATATTTGTAATTCAGCTTTTCAATATAATCTACATAATAAGGCGGGTTGTAGGTCATCAAGATGCGGGGACGGTCGTTAAAACCATCTACCAGCAGTCCGCACTCATCGTTGGTAGAAAACTGGGCTGGTCCCCTCAAGATAGTATGTCCCTTTTCTTTCGCCCATGTTTCAGCTGTTTTAAACAGCTGCTCCGCAGCCTCATAATCTTCCAGGACTTCAAAAAAACCGAAGAAGGCAATATTTTCGTTGTGATATTCATTGTGGAGATGATTGGTGAAAACTGCAATTGTACCTACTACCTCATCACCGCGAAGCGCCATGTAGAACATGACATCAGCGTGATGGAAGAATGGATTCTTCTCCGGGTCGGTAAAGTGCAATCGCTCTGAAAAGATGGGAGGGACCCAATAGGGGTCATTTTTATATACCCTCCAGGGAAATCTCAGAAATGTTTTTCTATCCTCTGTGGTCTTAACAGGTTTAATTATGAGAGATTTCATAAGGTTATCCTTTGATAATAGACAAAAAGCAGTTCACTCAGAAAGGGAAATATCTAATGATCATCCTGATTATACTAGATAGGAATCCCTATGGTATGATTTTAGGGTGATAACCCAACCCTTGTTCTGGGGACTGCTCCCCCCTTATTCAATCATCCTGACCTGCAGTGCGGCCCTCGGTTTGAGCTTGTCGGCTTGGATGGTTGCAGAGCGGAAGCGGTTCACCTTTGATGCTGGATTAGGACTGCTATTTGTAAGCCTGCTGGGGGCCAGGGCAGGATATATTCTTATTAATCTAGCCTTTTTCAGAAATAATTTAAGCCAAATACCTCAAATCTGGCTGGGAGGTTTAAGCTGGCCGGGTGCTTTGGTTGGAGCCGGCATTTTTTTATTGACCATTCACCTGATCTGGAAGGAAAATGTGGGAGAATTGGCAGATAGTTATCTTCCATTGATGGGAACTGTTGTCGTTGCAATCTGGTTAACCAGTTGGGGATCAGGGATTGGTTTTGGTCCCCGAACAGATTCCTGGTTCGGGATTCCGGTCCGGGACATGTTTGGAATTACTGAAAACCGCTGGCCTCTCCCTATTCTTGGGGCAGCGTTAAGCGCAGGATGGATAACTGGTTTAGTCCTGATTCCTATGAAAAAATGGAAGGTTAATCCTGGCTGGTGGGCAACCCTCGGAATTACTGGCATTGTGCTGATGAATGGTGTTATTTCACTCTTTCGGGTGGACCCTGTGCCTTTGTTATGGGGAATTAGAGGGGAAACCTGGTTTTCAATGGTCCTGCTGGGTAGTATTGTTGGAATATTTTTGAACCAGAGGAATTCTACAAACAATGAAGAAACTGATTCTTAACGCCCCCCAAGCAATCGATTCCCTGACCAAATTCATCAAATCCACTGTGGAGAACGCTGGTTTTTCCAGGGTGGTACTGGGGGTTTCTGGGGGAGTGGATTCTTCATTGAGCGCGTTCCTCTCCGTCCGGGCATTGGGAGCCAAAAATGTATTAGTGCTGCGGATGCCGTATAAAACTTCCTCACCTGAATCTCTTGAACACGCCAATCTGGTCATTGAGCAGCTGGGTGTTCCGTCATTGATTATTGATATTTCTAAAGCGGTGGATGCAGTCCTGGAAAATTTTCCGGATGCAAGCCCAGTACGGCGGGGGAATGTGATGGCCAGGATTCGGATGATTAATGTATATGATCAATCGGCGGATTTTCCTGGATTAATAGTTGGCACAGGCAATAAAACCGAGTCTCTGCTGGGCTACAGCACATTACACGGAGATGGCGCATTTGATTTTAATCCGCTGGCTGATCTTTATAAAGCCCAGGTCCGGCAGCTGGCGGCTGAATTAGCTGTTCCCCGGGTGATCATCGATAAACCTCCTTCGGCAGACTTGTGGGTGGGACAGACGGACGAAGAAGAACTCGGCTACACCTATGATGAGATGGACGGTCTGTTGTATGCGCTTGTAGAAGAGGGACTCAAGCTCGGAAATTGTGTGAAAAAAGGATTTTCGGAGGAGTTTGTGCAAAGTATCATCAGACGCGTCAAAAGGTATCGCTTTAAGAGCACCCTGCCCTTGGCGGGATCGGTTGGTCAATTTCCGCTCGCTGATTTGGAGCGGCTGCCGGCATTTTGTGATTAGTTATTAAAATCAACAGGTTTGTCTATGAATCATTAAGCCAGGCGATTTTTATCGCTTGACTTAAAGCTTCTGGTTAGCACGGTTGTTTTTCAATTAATCATCTTGTCATATCTTAACCGCGTGCCGTTCCCTGAGTATTCTCAGCGCCCGTTCGATTTCCCCCTGCTGAACCTCCACGGTCCAATCTAGAATTTCTCCGATGATTCCAGCCAGCTCGGTGATTGAATCGATTGAGACTTGATTAATCCAGGCCAGCTTTGAGCGGCGGATGAGGAAATCATCCAGGTGGGTGACCATTTCCTGTTCAACCAGATAGGTAATTTCCCCCTGGGAATACCCGGGCAAATGTTTTAGGGAGGAATCGGGATTCTTTGCGAGAAATTCGGCGATCTCTGTCGCTCGTGTGCCGTAACGGGCAAAGAGCTGTTCAATTCTCCCGAGATGGACTCCACTCTTTTTTGCAATGTTCTTTAGCCATGTTTGCTGTTTGTCCGCGTCTGCAGGATAATCCTTTCCTCCCCCGATAGGCAGCCTTGAGGTACTCGCCTGGCGGGCCTGGTTCAGGCGGTCAAGGACCTGGTCTGTGACCAGCTCCGAAAACGCCCGGTAGCTGGTCCACTTCCCGCCTACGAGATTAAGAATTGGCCAGGGCGCTTGAGGAGATTTTTCCAGGACTTCAATGGAATGATCCCGGCTGATCTGCCCGGTGCTTCCCTTGGCCACAGGAAGAGGACGGACTCCGGAGAACTGAAATACGATTTGTTCTCTGGTAACTTTCAAGGAGGGAAAGATTTGAGGAACCATATCGAGGATATAATCAATTTCTTCTTCGGAGCAGACAGCCTGATCGGGATCATCTATCCGAATGTCGGTGGATCCGATCATGACATGATCTTGGAGGTAGGGGAAGATGAGTACAATCCGCCCGTCCAAATATTCAAAAAAGATCTCGTGGTCGCCGATCGCTTCCCGCAGTTCAGGATATTTAACGATCAAGTGAGAGCCTTTTGTTCCGCCAATAAAGTTTGATTTGCCGTTAATTTCATTGTTGATAAAATCAATCCAGGGTCCTCCGGCATTAATTATTATGTCCGGAATAACAGAATATTCTTCCCCGCTGATTTCATCTCTCAGCAGCACCTCGTTACCTTCGGATTTCACAGGGCGGATGTAATTTAGCGCCCGGGCATGATCCCCTTCCGCTTCTCCATCCAGAAGAATTTCTATCGCTAACCGCTCCGGGGAATACATACCACCGTCATAATAAGTGGCTGCAAAACGTATATCCGGATTTAAGGCAGGCCACTTTATAAGGGCTTTATACCGGTTGTCGAACCGGTGTCCGGGCATGGGATTGACCCCCCGGACATAGGCATCGTACATCATCAGGCCCAATTTGATAATCACAGCGCCCCGCTCAGCTGGCTGATCCAGCAGTCCAAGGAATTTAAGGGGGGAATTAAATAAACCTGAAAACCACTTAAAGATGGGAATTGTAGTGGGTAAGGGGTGGGTCAAATGGGGTGCGTTCCGCAGCAGGTTGTTGCGTTCATACAGGGCTTCGCGGACCAGGCGAAATTCTCCGTTCTCAAGATAACGGATACCGCCATGCAGCATATGGGAGGAAGCCATGCTGGCACCGGAGCAGAAGTCGGAGCGATCAATGATTAAACAGTCCACTCCCTGTAAAGCCAAATCACGAAAAGTACCGATGCCGTTGATTCCGGCACCAATAATGAGGGCAGTTGTCTTTGGATTACTCTTAATCGACCGTATCGTTTGGACTCGATTCATCATGATTCGTAATCTCCCATAATAACCATCCTGGATTGTAAACGATTAAGCTTGGTACTTTATGATCCGGCCTATTTGTTTTTGATATCTAACAGTCATCTTACCCTGCTCTTTTTGCCCAAAGGTTATAATATGTCAAAAGATATTTTATCACCCTGATTTCTTATTCGTAAACAGCTGAGAATAATTACTAATTTAACGGCGGCGATTGACCGCTCTTTGGGAGGAGAGGATGACTTCATTTCATACCATAAAATGGCTGGATCCGGGGTTGGTGAGCATGATTGACCAGCGTAAGCTTCCCCATGAGGTTATTTACAATGAATATCAAGACCCTTCTGCAGTAGCAGGAGCTATCAAAGACATGGTCATCCGCGGCGCTCCGGCCATAGGCGCAGCCGCCGCCTATGGCTTAGCCTTGGTACCATGGCATGACAAGACAGGAAGCTTGGAAGATGTTTATGAAAAACTTGAGCAAGCGGCGGGTATTCTCCGGAAATCCCGTCCGACGGCTGTAAACCTATTCTGGGCCGTTGACCGCATGATGGCTCTGGTCGAGGAAATTGATTATTCTTCGGTAGCAGAATTAAAAGAACGGCTGTTGAAGGAAGCACTGCAAATTGCCGAAGAAGACGTGGCAACTAACAAGGCCATCGGTAGAAATGCGATGCCCTTGATTCCGGACGGCGCTGTGATCTTTCATCATTGCAACACGGGCAGCCTGGCAGCGGTGGATTATGGCACTGCGCTGGGCATCATCCGCTTGGCGCATGAGGAAGGAAAAAACGTATTTGCTTTTGTGGACGAAACGCGTCCCCGACTGCAAGGTGGACGATTGACGGCCTGGGAACTGCTGCAGTATGGCGTACCGTTTAAGGTCGTCGCAGACAGCACCTCAGGGCATTATATGCGGACGCAAAGAGTTGATTTGTGCGTGGTGGGGACTGACCGAGTGGCGGCGAATGGCGATGTAGCAAACAAGATCGGGACCTACAATCTGGCTGTGGTAGCCCATGAAAATAAGGTACCGTTTTATGTTGCGGTCCCAAAAACGACTATTGATATGAACACGCCTTCCGGAGATCAGATTGAAATCGAGGAGAGACCGGCTGAAGAAGTCACTCATGTGGGCAACTGGCAGATTACTCCGGACGGCACTCCGGTGGGGAACCCGGCCTTTGATGTTACGCCGGCTAAATATGTAACCGCCTTCATCACGGAGGATGGGGTTGTGTACCCTCCGTATGAAGAAAATTTGGCGAAATTGTTCCGGGAACTTGAGTGAAAACAATCTTATAAATTTCAAAACGGCTGAGGAATAAATGGAATTTGAAAAAATAAAAAAAACCGAATGTTTCTTGTTTGACCTGGATGGTACTGTTTACCTTGGAGACCAGCTTCTTCCTGGTGCCAGGGACATGTTGGCCTATCTGGATAAAAATTCCAGACCCTATCTCTTCTTGACCAATAATTCCTCCCGCTCCCGGGCGGATTATTCATTGAAACTGACCAAATATGGATTAGATACACCGGATGAGAAGATTTTTTCCTCAGGCATGGCAACCGCGATTTATCTAAAAAAACAACAACCGGGCGCCAGGGTTTATCTAGTGGGCACTCCCTCGCTGGAAGATGAATTCCGCTCCTATGGGTTTGAGCTTGTTGAGGAGAATCCAGACTTTGCCGTGCTGGGCTTTGACACCACCCTGACTTATGAAAAAATCTGGAAGCTGGCCGATTTTGTGCGAGAGGGAAAACCCTATATTGCCACCCATCCGGATATCAACTGTCCGACTCCGAACGGCTATATGCCTGATATCGGGGCTATGATGGCGATGATCGCCTCTTCCACAGGACGGGAACCGGACGTAATTGTCGGGAAACCTCATTCCCCTATGGTGGAAGCCATCGTAGAAAAAACCGGATTTGGACCTGATAAATTAACCATGGTTGGGGACCGCTTGTATACCGATATTGCCATGGGTGCAGCCGGGATCAGTACTGTGCTGGTGTTAAGCGGAGAAACTAATATGGAAGATCTGGTGACTGCTCCGTATCAACCGGACCTGGTATGTGATAACCTGGGGGAATTGCTGCGTTTGTTAGATGAGTAGTTGTCTGTAACCAGCAATCATATTCGGTTTGCCATTGGACAAAATCTAGTCTAACAACAATAAGTTTAATAGTTTAAACTTCTAGAAATAACAACCTTTCAACTATCTCTTCAGGTTGCCCCTTCACCTAGTCTCCCCTTCTCCCTTTCCCTCCGTCACCTGGTCCCCTAGTCTCCCCCTCTCCCTTTCCCTTTCCCCCTATCACCTTGTCCCAAGTTTAAACCCGCGTTACCGTCACCATGTTAAAGAGGGACAACCTGCCCCAGGAGCGCTGGAAATCATTCTCAGACATCCAGTACAGCAGATCCTTCCCGGGCCAGGAACTGAGAAATCCCCAGGGAGTAGGTAAATCCTCGGTATTTCTGTGCTGTAGATCGTAAGCTCCCAGGATCATTAAATGTCCTCCTACCCAGCGGGTGACCCCCAGGGAACTGGAAGTATTCTTTCCAAAAGCAATGACTGGTTCGTTGTCCTGGAAATAGGTGACAGAAACTATGGAAAACGAATTTCTATCTTGAAGGTTTTCCATAAGTGTTTTTAATGTCCCCTTTCTGCTTCTCACCGTTGGTTCCAATCCGTTAAGCTGTCCCAGCCTGCGGATCAAGTTGGCTGCCTGAAAGACAAAACTCCCATTGTTATTGCCAAAGATGGTATACAGGGGCGTCCCCTTCAAGCAGCGCCCGTTGAGCCAATCCACCAACGAATCCCCGGTTAGAGAGGTGCCGTAGAGCAGGTTCAGCACAGATGCCGCGGCGTACTTGCCGCAGTGGTTAGTGCTGCCCTGGTTTTGCTGATAGGAAGCCAGTTGTTTTTCTGACCAACTCCGCCAGTAAATAGTGATATCGGACATAATTGTTGGATCTCCTAAAATCATTTCTTTTACAACGTTAAGTATACACTGCAGGATGTAGCGGTATCAAATCGCCAGTTTCATAATGCCCGCCTGGTGCCGATCATCCAACTGGATTTGACTTACAGTAAGTCTTTCTCTATAATTCATACAGTTGGGAGTTTGAATCCTAAATGATCATTTGGCTCATCGAAAATCTTTCGGGAAGGCTGTAATGGAGATAAGGACCACGTTATCGATCTTTTTACTTGGAATCCTGGTTTTGTGTCTTCCAGGGTGCCTTCCCCCAACATATGACACCAATGCTCTCTGCGGAGATAGAGAGGTGATTTATTGCGAAGATTTTGAAACGTTATCTCCTAAGATTTACACTTATAATCTAGCCGGTACAGGTTGGACAATTTCCCTCGAAGAGATTCTTAGCCAGTCGATTTATAAACTTCCTGTTGAAGGTAGATCCCCGGAGTATCTGGCGTCAATTGGATACCTTAGCAGTGATTATGAGAATAGCAGCCAGGCTTTGCTCTATACTGAAATAATAAACCTAACTGACGCAAGCTCAGCAACGCTTTATTTTAATTTGCTCTACCTTACTGAACCACATTGGGACGGCTTAATTTTAATTGCTACCCAGGATTATGGTGAAAACTGGATATTCCTTGAACCACAGGGCGGATATCCAGATACCATAAATATTGAGGGCATTATTACCCCGGGGTATTCGGGAAATAAACCGTATTGGATCCACGAGGAAGTTGATCTTGCCCCGTTATTGGGCTCGGAAGTCAGCCTTGGTTTCTATTTTCTCTCTGATCGCGACACTGCACATTTTGGACTTGCCCTGGACGATATAGTTGTGGACACTGACACCAAAAGGAAAATATCAAGCGATTCACAGATCCGGGATTTTCCAGAAGTGAATCTGGTCCTCCCCCAAGATCCTTTAATCAAAACCGAGATACCGCGGGCAAATGCCCTGGTTAATACTCCTTGCGAAGGGGAGGAATCGGAAATCTTAAAGGAAAGCCAGAGAGCCTTTGTGAAAGCGGTTAATGAAACCAGGGACCGGTTTTTAGTGCTGCATCCCGAAAGTGGTAATTTCTGCTGGGTAAGGCAGGAAGATGTCTGGATAGACCAGAATGATTACGATCTCCCGCAGCTGTCTGATCAGAATCCGGAAGACTTGTTCCTGCCGGTTTGCGCACTGAACAGGGTTCCTGTCTTGTCTGAACCGGCCTGTTTAGGCGGTACTGGTTCCGGGGAAGAAGGAACCAATTTACTCACGTATCAAATCTGGAGCGCACTGGTTGAAATGGGCAGGATCACAACGGTGGTCATGGATCCGAGAGCTAGTTTTGTCGAAGTGAATACCCAGGAAATTCCAGATCCCAGAGTAAGTGAAATGGAATCTATCCCCGGAGTAATAATCGATCCTGGAGCAAGCCCTGGTGGAATTATCTCTGTGTCCATTAATGACATTAAGGGAACCTGCGCGCTGGACAAAGAGCATCTTGGACGGGTGGTCTGTGGTGATCTGTCCCTTGATGCAGCTGGCCCGCTACAGGTAGAAATCTGCTGGCAGGGATGGGACGAAGGTTCCCGGTGCCCTCCCGGCTTTGGGGCGAATCCAACAGGAGAAGGATGTACTATCCTGTCTGGCCCGGATTCCTGCACACTGGAATGTCCGGATGGATATTTGTTTTCCCCGGGTGATGGATTGTGCCAGATAAAAAATAATTTTCTAGAAGATGATCGGACCGAAGAGCTCTGCCCGGATGGGTTTTTGGTTAACCCGGAAGCAGGATGCTGTGTCCCTTCCACAGCTATTGGCCAAAGTGATTGCCCTGATGGGTATTATTACGCACTAGATATATCTTCCTGTAAAAGAGTGCCGAATGAAGGAATCTGCCCTGAAGGATATATCTCTCAAGTAGAGACGGCAGCTTGTATCCCGGAGACCGGCACAGTTCCTCCTGTGTGCACTGCTTTTGAGGTTATTTTTCCTCTGCCCGAGGTAACTGTAAAACAATCCACCCGTTGTTGGAAAGGTCCGGGAAGCAGTTATGAGATCGTGAGTTCTCTGAAACCGTTTACGATTGTGGACGTGCTTGGTGTTGGAGAAGTTGGGGAGTACCTGGTGGTGAATAACCCTGATTATCAAATTCCCTGCTGGGCCAATAGGGATGACTTTTATCTTGATAAACTGGATCTGATAATTCTTCCGATCATCCCAGTATCATCAAAAGATGACTAACCGGCTCAGGATAATTATCAGCGGGTTATATGTCTGGTATTTGAGAATTTGTCCATAGATTGATGATCACTGACAACTGAATGCAGGACAGTATTACCCGAGAAGGGTTTCCCATTCCACCAGCAGACCCTCCAGCTCTTTCTCACCATCACCATAGCGTTTCCCGAGTTGAATCACCTCGCCAGCATCATCTGGAGGCTCGGTCAACGTTTTACCGAGCTCTTCCAGTAAGTTTTCCAGTTCTGAAATGCGTTTTTCCACTTCCTGTAAACGGGCAGCCTGTTTGCGATCATTTGCTAGAGCTCTGTTTTTGGCGGCTTTTTTATCCTTGTACGAATCCAGAGATTCTTCATCTAGATTGATTAAATCTTGGGCAGCAGCCCTATTTTCCCGCAGGTAGATCTGGTAGGACTGGTAATTTCCTTCAAAAAGGATCAAGTTTTCCTCGTTCATATCAATTTCCCAGATCTGACTGGCAAGGGCATTGATTAAATACCGATCATGGGAAACTAGAAGAATGGTACCCGGGTAAGAGGATAACACGGCCTGCAGGGTTTCTTGAGATGGAATATCAAGGTGGTTGGTTGGCTCGTCCAGCAGCAGCAAATTCGCTTTGTTTAAAGAGAGCTTAGCCAGCGCCAGTCGCCCTCTTTCCCCACCGGACAGCACACCGACTTTTTTGTAGGCTTCTTCCCCTGAGAAAAGATATGCGCCCAGATAGCTCCGGGCAGCGTGTTCCGATTGGAATTTCCCCGCATCCTCGATTTCTTCCAGAACGGTGTTGCTGTCAGTAAGATCCTGGTGCGCTTGGGCAAAATATCCCACATCCAGGTTGGCGCCAAGCTTCACGCTGCCAGACCAGGATTGGAGCTGGTCCAGGATTGTTTTCAAGAAAGTGGTTTTTCCCGCCCCGTTGGGTCCGATTAGGGCGGCACATTCCCCACGAAGCAGAGTGATGTCAGGAACAGAGAACAGGGGTTTCTCCCCGTCCGGGTAGCCAATTTCCAGGTCAGTTGTTCTGAGAACCAGGTCTCCTCCCCGTTTTCTCGTGTTTAAACTCATGTTTAATATTTGCGGTTGTTTAGCCGGATTCATTAAGGAAGAAATCCGCTGGTGGGCTTCTTGGACACCCATATAGCTGGTGGTTGTTCGTACATCCTGGCTGATTTTAGCCCAGGATTTTCCCTGGATTGCTTGTATTCCCAACTGCTCAATTGCCTGCACTCGACGGCTTAAAAGGCGCAGTTTACCTTTGGCTTGATTTGTGTTCTGCCCGGCGATATTTCTTTTGACATAGTCCAGTTCATTAACCAGGCGGGATTTTTCCGCTTCAAAGGTTTCCTGCTGCCGCTCCCAGCGGGATTGGCGCTGGTCCAGGTAGGCGCTGTAATTTCCACGGTAGGTTTCAAATCCACCCCGATTCATCTCCCAAATTTGATTGCATACCTGATCGATAAAGTAACGGTCATGGGATACCAGCAAGATACCACCAGAGTAATTTTTTAAATAACCCTCCAGCCACTGGATTGCTTCGATGTCAAGGTGATTGGTGGGTTCGTCAAATATCAGTAAGTCTGAAGGGGTGAGCAGCAGCCGGCTGAGCAGAGCCCGGGTTCGTTGTCCACCCGAGAGGTGATTTACCGGCATGTGGAAATCTTGAGCATTGAATCCTAACCCGGCCAGCACCTGCTTAATCCTGCTTTCGTAGGTATATCCACCCCGGTGTTCAAAGTCAGCCTGAAGTGTTCCGTAGCGGGTTAAGAACTCTTCGGTTGACCCGCTGGCTTGGCTCATAGCTGATTCAAGCTCTTGTAGATCGCGCTCCATCTTTCGCAGGTCATCGAAAGCGGTCAGGATTTCTTCCCATAAAGTATGGGTCGTATTTAAATCACTTTTCTGCGGCAAATATCCGATTTTAAGTTGGTTAGCGCGTTGAATTTTACCCCCTGAAGGAGATTCTAGATCTGCCAGGACATTCAGCAGGGTGGTTTTCCCGATGCCATTTTCTCCTACCAGTGCGATCCTGGATTGGGGAGGAATTGTCAGGTTCAATCCGCTGAAAATATCGTCAGAACCGTATGATTTGGATAAACCAGAGGTGGTGATAAGTGACATAAATCCTTCAATTTTATAAATAAGCAGTCAGCTGCTGGGTTAAGTGAACCGGTTGAATGGTAGATTTACCTGGTCTGGAGCATGTTATAATCGCGACAGTACCAAACAGGACAATCGTGAGCTATTATAGTCTGGTATAAAAAAATTGACAGGGGTCTTTCCGAGTAGTTATGCAAGGTTACTCATCTCAACCAAAAAAAACACCCGATTGGATAAAAAGCGGTTTGTGGGCGGCTTTTTTAATTTCTGCTTTAATCACCGCCTTGCTGGCATTTGGGGGGTTGAATAACAAGACAGGGACTCCTCCGCCGTCACTGATGGGCGGACCTTCTTCTTCCTTCTCTGACACAGAGATCTCCCAACCCACATTGGCTGATGATCGGCTGCTTCAAAGCACCTCTAGCCGACCCGGGTTTAAGGAACTCGATCTGGATCAGACAATATATTTTTTACTGACCGGATTGGACAAACGGGAATGGGAGGGAGATACCGGACCGGGATTAACGGATACGATCATTGTAGCTTTTCTTGATACCCAGAAACAATTTGCAGGTTTAATCTCCATCCCCCGGGATACCTGGGTGGATTTGCCCCAGTACGGACCTTATAAAATTAATCAGGCATTTTCTCTGGGAGAAGCATATGGCTATCCGGGCGGAGGACCAGCATTGCTAATGGAAAGTGCCGGGAACTTGCTCGGGATTACCATAGAGTATTATATTCAGGTGGATTTTGATGCATTTATAGTTCTGGTGGATTCGATCAATGGCGTCCCGATAGATGTACAAAAAAAAATACTAGTTGATCCTGATCCCTCAGTGGCTGGAGACATGAAAAAATTATTACCTGGAAAACAAGTACTGCCGGGTGACCTGGCTTTGGGATATGTCCGGACCCGGGGGACTTCAGAAGGGGATTTCGGGCGGACGAAACGTCAACAGCAGGTCCTGATTGGATTACAAGAGAAGATCTTTTCTTATGAGATATTACCTGAGTTGATTCCTAAGCTGCCGACTCTATATCGGGAGCTGTTTTCCCATGTTGAAACAAACCTCAATCTAAGCCAGGTTGTGGCACTGGCCTGGGCTGTCAGAGATATCAATCCAAGAAGTCTGAAAACCAAAATTATCAATCAGCCTCTGGTGGAAGCGGGATTTAATGCCCGGGATCAATATGTTTTGTTCCCGGATATCGAACGGATCCAGAAAGTTTGGAGTGATATGCAGCAATTGGCAGCAACCCCTGTTCCGGAGCCAACCCGGGAAATCACCTTGGATGAATATCTCCTGGAAGAAAATGCCAAAGTGGCAGTCTTGAATGGAACCAATTCGCCTGGATTGGCAGGAGAAACAGCCGATTTCTTCATCGCGAATGGTTTCCAAATTACTGAAGTGGGAAACTCAGATAATTTCAAAGACCAAACCCTCATTTATGATTATTCGGGAAAACCACATACTATTCAGGCGCTCCTGAATTTAATGGGGTATTCTAAAACCCGGCTTTTTTATCGATCTGATCCGGACAGCACTGTTGATATTGTCATTGAGCTCGGGACAGATTGGGTCCAGGAGAACACGCTTCCAAGTACAGAATAAAACAACAATTACTATTGCCAGAACCCTACGGCAGAGCATAAAATGAGAAAATCCTGTTTGACACCATACAAGAAAACCGATAGACTGTAAGTATTATTCATCCTAAAGAATCAGGAGGGCGTTTATGGGGTATAAAAATTTTCGTCTGACGGTTATTAAAGGATTTAACAAGGGGGAAGTATTTCCCTTAGAGGAAAATGAGGTAATCATCGGCCGGGGTGAAGAAAATAATATAGTCCTGAACATTGCCGAGATTTCCAGAACGCATTCGGTTCTGACCAGAGGGGAAGGGGGTTATCTGATCAAAGACTTGGGTTCCACAAATGGCACTTTTGTGGACAAAAAGAAAATTGGAGGAAAGTATCTCCTAAAACCTGGTGACACAATTATGTTGGGTGATGCGATTTACCTCACCTACCAAGCCGATGCAGATCCTGATGAAACACTGGTAGCTCCCCGCCCGGTTGAGATTGGCGCGCCTGATGATACCGTTGTGACCCAAAAACCCGCTGCCCGGGAGAAAACTTCTTACCCGGCAACACCTCCGCAGCAAAGGAAACCCGCAGTCGAAATTTTATACCGGGACCAGGTCACTGAGGAGAAAAAAAGCCGGACATGGTTATGGGCTGGCATTGGCTGCGTGGTGGTGATCTTCTTCTTGGTCGTGATCGGGTTGATCGTTTTTGACTACCTGAATCTATACTGTACGCCGCCATTTGACACACTGCTGAATTTTCTTTATACTTGCTCTTATTAATTGACCGGGTACAGTCCTTAGCAATCCGAGTTAGGATATAAACTCGCTAATACGCGAGGATATTGGCATAAACAGCTCTGGCTGAAATGAATCAATCCAAGGAATATGAAGTTACCCCCACCGTACATGTATATGGTGGAGAAACCCTCGCCCGACTTCCTGATGGTCGGGCAGTTTTTATCCCCTATGCCCTTCCAGATGAAAGAATCCGGATCAGGCTGATAGAGGAAAAAGAACGGTACGCAAGAGCTGAACTGCTTGAGGTATTATCTACATCTCCCAGTAGAATTGAGCCTCGCTGTGCACATTTTACCCAATGCGGCGGCTGCCACTATCAGCATTTTCCTTATCAGGAACAGCTACTCATTAAACAAGCTATCCTGAAAAATCAACTGGAACGAGTTGGTAAACTCCCAGATCCTCCTGTGAGCAGTATGATTCCGTCGCCGGCTGCCTGGAATTACCGGAATCGTATTCAATTCCATATCTCCGAAGGAGGAAATCCTGGTTTTCTAAAGCATCGTTCAAACCAAGTGCTTGCTATTCAGGAATGCCATTTGCCGGAAGAGAGTCTAAACCAAATCTGGCCGGCATTGGACTTGGAATATATACCCGGATTAGACCGTATCAGCCTCCGGTCAGGCGAAGGGGGGCAAGATACAATGATTGTTCTGGAAAGCAGCGACCCAAAACCGATTGAATTTACGGTCGATTTACCGCTATCTGCGGTCCACCAAGGTCCGGGTGGCGAGATAGTGCTCGCAGGAGATGATTTTACAATTATTGAGGTCCACGGATTTCCTTTTGTGGTATCTGCGGGATCCTTTTTTCAAGTAAACACTCGCGTGGCCGAATTGATATTGGATTATCTTCTGGATATCCTGCCTTTAGCGGAACATGCTATTCTGCTGGATGTCTATTGCGGTGTAGGGCTGTTCAGCGTGTTTTTAGCCCCACTTGTAAAACAAGTGATTGGTATTGAATCAGATCCCTCTGCAGCAGAAGATTTCCTCTATAACCTGGCAGGGTTTGACTCTGTTGAACTATATGATGTCCCGGCGGAAGATATTTTGCCTTATCTTGAGATCTCTCCCGACATCATCTTGCTTGATCCCCCTAGAGCGGGCATTTCAAAAAAGGTCTTGGATAGTGTGGTTTCCTTACAACCGGATTTGATTGCCTACATCTCTTGTGATCCGGCGACACTGGCTCGGGATGTGTCACGATTGCACAATCAGGGGTATCAACTGCAGGGTTCAACCCCATTTGATATGTTCCCTCAGACCTACCAAATTGAGAGCGTCAATATATTTCAAAGAACATCTCAGGAAGTGTGATTTTCTGCACTTTGACTGTTTTTGAGATTAGTGTAAAATGCGGGTACAGAACTGTATATAAGGACAATATCTAACTGATTCGAATAGAGGATGCTCTGGAATTTGCCTGGAGATTCTCTTAGGAAACCATTTGAATGTGTTAACCGAACTTTTTGCTCTTTGTCCATTCCAGCGGCTTGATCTTCTTACCAGGCTGCTGGCTATTATTCAGTTGTTATTATCCGATACCTGAGAATGGTATCAGGCCTGTTTCGACAGAAAAAAATCGAAACGGGCTTTTTTTATCACCATATTTGTACTATTATGATATTCCACTAGTATTCACAGAAACACCCTTTTTGATTGGTTTAATGGGAGGGAAAATATGGAAGTAAATCATGACTTGAATCGCGAAATCCCCGTATTGGATTGGGAATCGCACCTTGCCGAACGGACCAAGGGCATGAAGAGTTCAGCCATACGGGAATTACTGAAGCTTACCCAAAACCCGGACATCATTTCATTTGGTGGCGGGTTACCAGCCCCAGAGCTATTTCCCACGCGGGAAATAGAAGAAGCATGTATCTATGTTGCTCGGGAACAGGGAAGAAAAGCTCTCCAATACAGCGCTACAGAGGGGTATTATCCATTGAAAGAATACCTGGCGAAGTCCATGCACAAATATGGTATTCCTGCTACTCCGGAAAATGTATTGTTAACCAATGGGTCTCAGCAAGCCCTGGATTTGATTGGCAGGATATTCATTGACCCGGGAAGATACGTATTGACCGGGCGTCCCACGTATTTGGGCGCAATACAAGCTTGGCGGGCTTATCAGGGAGAATTTCATACCATGCGCTTGGACGAACAAGGTATGGTAGTTGATGAGATTGAACGCGCATATCACAAAGTGGTGGAGGACAGCGGAAGCCCCCCGGCTTTTATTTACGTTCTGCCCAATTTCCATAATCCGGCCGGTACAACTTTATCATTGGAACGTCGAATAAAATTGGCCGAGATTGCCACCAAACTTGATCTGGCTGTTGTGGAAGATGACCCTTATGGGCAACTACGTTTTGAAGGTGAGTATATTACCCCCATTTGTAATCTGATCCCGGAGCGTACAATATACCTGGGTACTTTCTCAAAAACTTTGGCGCCGGGTTTGCGATTGGGCTGGATAGTGTGCTCTGAAGCACTCATGATGAGATTGATACAAGCCAAGCAGGGCTGTGATTTGCATACCGGTACCTTTGTCCAGTATGTCGCGAATGATATCTGCCAGCGGGGTTTCCTGAAACCGCATATTAAGAAAATCCGTAAAGCATATAAAGAGCGAAGGGATACCATGGTGGATGCCCTGTCCGAATTTTGGCCCGATGGGTGTAAATGGACAGATCCGGAAGGCGGATTGTTCCTCTGGGCCAGGGTGCCCGAATCCATTGATACCAATGTGTTTCTCAAAGAAACAGCGCTAAAAGAAAAGGTAGCTTATGTTCCTGGAGTGCACTTTTACCCTAATACAGATGGCGGACATCACGCTATGAGGTTGAACTTTTCATATTCTCAGCCGGAAGTGATCGTTGAGGGTATTAAACGGTTGGGCACGGCATTAAAAAAGGAACTCGCCGGGAAGTAAAGATAACGGATTATTTCAGAAGGAGGTTAGTTTCATTCTTACTAAATAATACTGACAATTGTCATGTATTTGGTTTTCCTGGACACCAGAACGTCTCAGGGCTTGTATGATATAACAGCTATTCTGGGAGTCAAGTTCCAACCATGCAAAGCTTATGGATCTGCTGCCGGAAAAATCGAGAGCAATGTGTATCAAGGAGGTAAATTGTGTCACTTATCCAAGATGTGATTGCGAAGGTAAAAGAGAAGGATCCTGCCCAGCCGGAGTTTCACCAGGCTGTTGAGGAAGTGTTCAATACGCTGCAACCTACCGTAGAGAGACACCCCGAACTTGTCCAAGCAAAAATTTATGAACGGATTGTAGAACCAGATCGAGTGATCATGTTCCGCGTTCCCTGGATGGATGATGATGGGGAAGTGCATGTAAACAGAGGGTTCCGGGTTCAATTTAATAATGCCATAGGGCCATATAAAGGCGGGTTGCGCTTTCACCCCTCTGTAAATTTAGGCATTATCAAATTCCTCGGATTTGAACAGGTCTTTAAGAACTCACTCACCACGCTGCCGATGGGGGGAGGGAAAGGTGGGTCGGATTTTGATCCTAAAGGAAAAACTGACAGCGAAGTTATGAATTTCTGCTATGCTTTCATGCGCGAGCTTTATCGCCATATTGGTCCAGACACTGACGTCCCCGCCGGGGATATTGGTGTCGGAGGCAGAGAAATTGGTTATCTGTATGGATATTACAAAAAGATTATGAACGAACATACCGGCATATTAACCGGGAAAGGATTGGAATATGGCGGTAGTCTGATAAGGCCAGAAGCAACCGGCTACGGCGCAGTATATTTTGCCGGTGAAATGCTGGCAGTGCGTGACCTTAGCCTGGAAAAGAAAACAGCCTTAGTCAGTGGATCAGGTAATGTTGCCCAGTATACAATCGAAAAACTACTGGACCTGGGCGCGAAACCTATTTCATTGTCAGATTCAAGCGGCACAATTATTGATAAAGCCGGGATTGACAGGGAAAAACTGAAGTATACCATGGAGTTAAAGAACATCCGCCGTGGACGCATTAAGGAATACGCTGAAACCTATGATGTGCCATATTTCCCCGATATGAGTGTCTGGGACGTGGTGAAGAAAGAGGGCATAAAAACAGAACTGGCATTCCCGTCTGCAACGCAGAATGAAATCGATGCGAAACACGCTCAAGCACTGGTGGATAACGGCTGTATTTGTGTCTCGGAAGGCGCGAATATGCCCTCCACTCAGGAAGCTGTTGACATTTTCCAGGAAAACAAGCTTCTCTACGGCCCCGGGAAAGCGGCCAATGCCGGTGGAGTGGCGACATCTGGTCTAGAAATGAGCCAGAACAGTTCCCGGTTATCGTGGACCCGGGAAGAAGTTGACCAGAAGCTGCACGGCATCATGAAGAGCATCCATAAAACAGCACTGGATGCCGCCGACGCTTATGGTGATTCCGGCAATTATGTAATGGGCGCAAATATTGCAGGATTCCTGAAAGTCGCCAAAGCCATGCTTGCCTATGGTGTGATCTGAGTTTCCGATCAGACAAATAAAAATAAAACCGCCAGCTGCTATTCAGAGCTGGCGGTTTATTTGTAAAACAGAAGATTCTCACATACGAAAACAAGAAAACTGAATTTACCGTGCCATCACCTCGCTTTTGGTAAACACTACAACTTCCTTCCCCATTAATTTCTCCTGCACTTTTTCGATGATCAGATTAAGATGACCATTATTGGCGACAAAATCCAGATCATCACCGGGGATCGTTAGAACGGGACACAAACTGAAATCCTCAATCCATTGTTCATACAGTAGATTCAACTGTTCAAGATAAGCGGAATCGATTTGTTCTTCATAATCTCTGCCGCGCTGCTTTATGCGTTGTTGCAGGGTTGGCACTGATGCCCGGATATACAACACAAGATCCGGGGGAGGTAAAAATTCTACCAGGGCTTGGTAGAGCTCCCGATAGGTCTGATAATCTCTTTCTCCTATTTGCTGTTGTTTGTATAGATTATGGGCAAATATTTCAGCATCTTCATAAACACTGCGGTCCTGGATGACGGATCCAGGATGAGCACAGAGATTTTTATGAGCCCGGAGACGCCTGGCCAGGAAAAAGACCTGGCTGTGGAAAGCCCAGGTATGCATGTCCTGATAAAAGTCTGCCAGGTAGGGATTTTCTCTTTCTGGTTCAAAAAAAGGTGTCCAATCGAGACTGTCACATAGCTTTTGCACTAAGGTGGTTTTGCCCACACCGATGTTTCCAGCGACTGCGACAAATTTTTCCATAATCTCTCCCGTAAACTGTTAAATTTAATCCTCGATTTTATTATGCTGTCGTGTTTATTATTCAGATTTGATATTGATTTGATGATGATTGGTCCGTGTGAATTGCCATCTTTGTTTAGGAAAACAATAAGAGCCCGGTTTCGTTACCAGAAACCGGGAAGTCCGTCAATTGTATCAATATATATAATATTTAATGTGATTCTCAGTTGCCCAGGTGCATTGGCATGATGACATGAAGGAAGTCATCATTACCGACCGGACGAATTACTCCGGGACTGGTGGATTTTGAGGTTTCAAGCGCAACATTAGGGGTTTGAATCACATCAAGCACTTCCCGGAGGTAGCGGACATTAAAGGCGATAATGATATCATTGCCCTCGATCGTGGCATCCATAATAGACTGGCTGGAACCGGTCTCCTCGGACTGACCGGAAATTTCCACCTCACCGGGTGAATTCTCTTCTGCACCGGGCCGGATATTAACCTGCGCGATTAAAGAACCTTCCCGGGCAAAAATCTCCGCTTGCTTGCATGATTTCAAGAAAGAGGTAGTTGATAAGATAGTCCGGGTCTGGTATTCCTTGGGAATGATTTGCTGGTAGTCAGGGAATGTTCCTTCAATCAGCTGCGAGACGAGTTCAATATCCTTGGTCCGGAAGACCACCTGTCCCCGGTCAGGGGGCAGGGTCATGGTGATGACTTCGCTACCATCATTGCTGATACGGGCTAATTCACTGAGAGCCCTGGAGGGAATGACAGCTTTCACCGGTTTCTGAACTGACGAGGATAATTTTACGGTCTTGACAGATAATCGGAAACCGTCGGCTGCCGCGAGTGTCATTGTGTTGTCCTCCACGGTGACGAGAACCCCGGTCAGGATGGGTCGGGCTTCATCATGGGAGGCGGCAAAAACAACCTGCTTGATCATTTCCTTAAAATCAGTGACATTGATTTCAATACCGGATTCCAAATAGGGTGACGGCATGGGTGGGAATTCCTGTGCGTCAATACACTTGATATCCGTATTGAGGGAGCCACTTTTAATATTTAATGTCTGGGTGGGCTCATGAAGCGTTATGTTGGTTTTTGCAGGGGGGATTGTGCTGACCAGGTCTGTAAAAGTCCGGGCTGGAACAGTGGTGGATCCTTCTTCTTCAATTTTTACGCCTATCCAGCAGGTAATTCCTAATTCAAGATTGGTAGCTGAGAGCCGTAAACGGCCGTCATCTGTTGCGACGAGAATATTGGAAAGAACTGGAAGGGTGCTGCGGGGAGAGACAGCCCGGGATACAATGCTCAGACCGTGAGCGAGGTTTTCTTGCAGGACAGAGATCTTCATAAATGATTTCCTATTATGGCATTGCGGCGTCGGCTGGGTAAACTAATAGTAAGTATACAATGAGAGCCATTTTTTTACTAGCTCAAAAACCCTACTGCAAAGCAGGATGAATTCATAGTGACAGGATCTTAGTCAGGGGGATTATGTTTGCTAACTTAGTCAGCAGTTCAGGATTAATTGACAACCTCTCTCAGCCGTGTTATCATTCTCCAAACAACAACAGATGCCTTTTTAGGCACTCTTATCCAGAGAGGTGGAGGGAACGGCCCTTTGAAACCTCGGCAACCGGGCAGCGCCACGCGCTGCAGATGGTGCCAACTCCGGCAGGTGGAATCTGGAAGATGAGAGGGCAAAGCCGAATTTGTGCCCTTTCTAACAGGTTAGAAAGGGCATTTATTATTTAAGGAACAAACTCAAAATCGAGAGGGAATATGAACAGTTCACTGAATAGCACACCGAGTTTATTATTTACATCTGAGTCCGTTACCGAAGGTCACCCGGATAAAATATGCGACCAGATCAGTGATGCGGTTCTGGATGCCTGCTTAGCCCAGGATCCCAGATCTCGCGTTGCCTGTGAAACGGCGACAAAAACTGGTTATGTGATGCTGCTGGGAGAAATTACTACTACAGCAGTTATCAATTATGACAAATTGGCACGAGATGTAATCACCGGCATTGGGTATGACCGGGCAAAAAAAGGCTTTGATGGTCAAACCTGTGGAGTCCTGGTAGCAATTTCCCAACAGTCAAGCGATATTGCTCTCGGCGTGGACCATGCCATCGAGTCAAGAAGCGGGGAAGTGACAAAAACTGAAATTGAAACTATTGGAGCAGGTGATCAGGGCATGATGTTTGGTTATGCCTGTGATGAAAACCCAATATTGATGCCAACACCGATTTACCTGGCTCATAAGCTGTCCCGCAGGCTGGCGGAAGTACGCAAAAACGGCACTCTGGACTGGGTCAGACCTGATGGAAAAAGCCAGGTCACGATTGAGTACCAGTACGGAAAACCGGTTCGGGTAAATACAGCGTTAATCAGCACCCAGCATGCACCTGAGATTTCGCAAGAAGATATCCGGGAAGCCATCATCAAACATGTGATTCGGCCGGTCCTGCCAGAAGAGATGGTGGACGATAAAATAAAAATCTTAGTTAACCCAACTGGCCGATTCGTTATTGGGGGACCGATGGGAGATGCAGGATTAACCGGCCGGAAGATCATAGTTGACACTTACGGTGGTATGGGACGTCATGGTGGAGGAGCTTTCTCTGGAAAGGATCCAACCAAAGTTGACCGATCGGGTGCCTATGCAGCCCGCTGGGTAGCTAAGAACGTCGTCGCTGCCGGCCTGGCCAGCCGCTGTGAAATTCAGGTTTCTTACGCCATTGGTGTTGCCCACCCGTTGAGCGTCAACGTTGAAACCTTTGGAACAGGCAATGTGCCTGATGAAAAGATCAGCCAGCTGATCAAAGAGTATTTTGATCTTCGGCCAGGCGCGATTATCCGGGATTTGGATCTGAGGCGTCCAATTTATCAACAGCTGTCAGCCTACGGTCATTTTGGCCGTGATGATCTAGAATTAACTTGGGAAAATACCGACCGGGCAAATGAAATACGCAAAGCCGCGGGATTGTAGATTAAAGGTTTGTCGTTAAACTAAATAGACCCCCAATATCTTTAATAACCTCGAAGGTCTCATGATTTTCAGGCTCCGGAAACCTTAATAGCTTCCGGAGCCTGATATTATAGAAAGGGCTCGAATGTGGTTAATAGCTGTTTCTTGGGTCGGAATCCAGTAATCCGGGTTGCAATTTCGCCGTCTTTAAATAAAATTAATGACGGCACTCCCATTACACCATATTTTACCGGGGTTTGCTGATTGGTATCAACATCCATTTTATAAATCTTGGCTTTGCCTTCCCATTCCTGCGCCAGCTCTGAAACCAGGGGAGAAAGCATCTTGCAGGGACCGCACCAGGTTGCTGTGAAGTCAACCAGGACTGGTAAATCCGATTTCAAAACATCCGATTCAAAAGTTTCTTCTGTTACATAATTCAGTTCTTCCATTCCGTTCTCCTTTCATGTGGTATTACCAGTAATTCTTCTTTCCCGGTAATCCACTTGGTTCTTTTTATAGGGTGGATTAGCCCGGGTATTATATAGAGTCGGTGTCAGGAGAAAATTATACCAAAGTCACCTGGGAACCCTGGGGAGTCTTTTCTACAAACAGCTGGGTTGAAAAAGCTTCTTTGATCTGCTCTACGTGCGTGATGACCAGGATTTTTTCGAAATCACCCCGGATCAGGTTAATTGCTTCAATAAGTCGCTGCCTGCCGATGGAATCCTGACTGCCAAATCCCTCATCGATTACCAGGGTCTGGAGCCTGGCACCAGCCCTCTGCGCTAATACATGGGACAATGCCAGACGGATAGCAAAATTGATCCGGAAGGATTCGCCGCCGGAATACATCTCGTAATCCCGGAAACCGGACTGGTCCCGGATTTGGATGTCGAGAGTTTCCTTGAGGTCTTCCCGGCCGGAATCTTTATACGATCTCTGGGTGAGAAATCGGATTGACATGGTTCCGCCACTCAATCGCTCTAATATCTGATTTGATTTGGCTTCAATGTTGGGAAGTTCCTGTTCTATTAGTAAGGCAGGAACCCCATCTTTGCCGAATGCTGCTTCCAATTGTTTATATTGTTTCACCTGACTGCTGATTTCCTGGCGTTCCCCTTCCAGCGCATTTTTGCGCAATTTTTGTTTCCCAAGAACTGAAACCTTTTGCTGGGCTGCGCCAACTTGTCGCTGGAGAATGTTTTCTTTCTCTTTAAGCTCAAGTAGATTATTTTCTACCAGCTTCGTATCCGGGGCTTTCCCTTCCGCTGTTTCGAGGGCTTGACGGCTGCGGTCAAGTTCAGAAATTTGCTTTTTCAGGTCTGTCTTATCAGAAGCCAACATCGCAGTTATATCTTTGATTTCCCTTTCAAGCGGTTTTAAAGCTGACTGGGCACTATCCAGAGCCCGTTTTCTTTCCTGGATAACAGGGCTCTGCATAACAATTTCACGCATTCGGTCATGCTCGGCAGCGTCATAACCGATTTTTTTCAGTTCGGAGTTGATGTCGGTAAGCAGCTGGCGGGATTTTTTCGCGTAGGAATTATTGTCCAGAGTCTGTTGAATATCCTCCATCTTTTTCCTCTGATGTGAATCCCAAGATTGTTTTCGCCCGTTTAATTGAGTGATTTGGTTTGCGGTTTTGTCCGTTCCCTGAATCAGATTCCGCAGCTTATTTTCTACCAAACTGAATTCAGTGATTTGCAGCTGCAGATCTTTCACCACCTGAGCTGCTTTTTTTAGAGTGGTTTTATTCTCCCGGAAGCGATCTCCTAAATCTTTACCTTCTGCTTTGAGAGAATGGATGAGAGATTCTCTATCTTCGCGTGAGAGCGCCTGTCCACATAAAGGACAGAGTGCCCCTTCGGTTTCTTCCAGCTCATCAATCCGCTTTTCCAGTTCCTTCATTTCCTGATATAAGCGGGGGTTTTCAGCTTTTGCATTGGCCTGCTGTTGACGGGCCTGGTCCAATTCTTTTTTCTTTTGATCCCGATTTTCTAGCTCCTCTTCTGCCTGTTTGACTTTATCTTTTTGTTCAGCCAATACATCCGTTAAAGCTGGAATATCATCTAATGAGCTTCGCAGCTCCTTGTATTGGGCTTCCAGCGAAGTTCGTTCCTGCAGCAAACGGGCTTTTTCAGCAGTGATTTGGAGCAAAGGTTCCTGCCTTTTGTTTTCCTGCTCCCGGAATTTTTCTGCCGTTTTTTCCCAGTCAGATAATGCGTCCTGCGCTTTTTTCCAATCCTCGTTTTCCTTATTGATGCTTTCAGCCTGGGACATAATATCCTGGTAGCTTTTTCTTTCCTCTTCCCTCGCGGAGAGTTTTTCCTGTGTTTGTATCACCCGTTCAGTAATTTTTTTTGTTTGTTGGGTTAATGTGTCCACCAGTCTGCGCTGTTCTTTTAAAACAGAATAAATGGACTGCATTTCTTCCAGCTGCTTTTCACCAACTATTCTTACCTCGTGTGCCCGGGACAAATCCTTTTCAAGGGAAAGAAGGTGGTCTTTCCTCTGACCCTCTTCCTCTAATTCACTGAGGATTTCCGCGATACGGCCATCCAGCGTATCAATTTTTGATTCAGCAGCTTTTCGTTTCCGGGATGCCTGTTTCCGGTATTTTTCCCAGATCTCCAACCCCAGGATCTGCGAGAGAATCCTTTTCCTGGTAGACGGATTTTGTTGGGTAAATTGGTCTGCTTCACCCTGGAGTAGAAAAGATGCATTAATAAAAGATTCGTAATCAAGCCGCAGAATATCCACAATTGCCTGGTCAGTTTCTCTCAAGGTCCGTTCGGTTAATGGCTGCCAGATTGGATCGTCCGCGTTCTTGCCATTCTTCTGCTGAATGTGAAACTCTACGAATTTAGTCTCACCTCTGGGATTGCTCCGAATAATCCGGTATTGATTACCCTCGTAATAAAATATGAAGGTTACTTCTGCCCGGTGGGATTCCAGGTTAATTACGGATTCATCGTGTTTTCTGGCTCTTCCGAATAAGGACCAGGTGATTGCATCCAGGATGGAGGATTTCCCTGCCCCGTTCTCTCCGGAAATACAGGCCAATTTAAAACTGGTGAAATCAATCTCTACCGGTTCTTTGTAGGATAAAAACCCAGTTATGGATAATGAGATAGGGATCATGTTACCAATGATAACAGATCGAAATAAAATTCCCCCCAAATTTGGAATGATGCGTTCTCTGATTAGAACCCGATTTCTTCCCTGACAGTTTGGAGAAGCTTATCTGCTTGAAGATCAGTGAGACAGTAATAAGATGCCTTTAAGTGATCAGCAATTTCACTTGCCAGGCCTTTGTCAAATTCCCGGTGCTCCATATTGATAACGACACTGGGAATTTCTTCCATGGCGATTTTTTCGGCAATCTTATTTGCTTCTTCCTGGGGCGGCATCCGGGTCATCGATACATTTCCAACCCCGTCTGTGAGCAGGATCAGCAAGGGACGGACATTGGGATGAGCAAGTTCCTCCCGTTTAATAACCTTGAAAGCCATGTTCAGCCCTGCTGATAGGGGGGTTTTTCCCCCTATGGGAATATCTGACAAGGAGCGCCGGGCAAGCTCTATAGAGTTTGTGGGAGGCAGAACCAGCTGGGCCCGGTCTTTTTGGAAAACCACCATGCCAACCCTGTCACGCCGCTGGTAAGCATCTGTCAGCAGAGAGAGGATAGCGCCTTTGGCAGCGCTCATCCGTTCAGCAACAGCCATTGACCAGGAGGCATCCACTACAAAGAGGATTAAATTGGAAGTTTGTTTAACGCGGACTTTTCGCTGGAGGTCATGCTTTCGAATGGAAAAAGCCAATTGATTATCAGCGGAGCGGCGCTGCTTCTGGAATGGCGCTGCTGCCCGGATAGTGGCGTCAAAAGCGATATCTGATGTCTTGCCCTCGGCCGGCCGGGCCTGGATATACCTTCCCCTTTTTGTTTCTGTTCGGGTCTGAGAACGGCGACCGCTGGATCGGCGGTTCATCCGGTCGAGAGGGGCATCTATTATATCCGGGTCAAAAGTGTCTCCGATTTTTACAGGATTACCGCCTTCCCACCAAGCGGCATTGCTATGCTCAAAGACCTCTCTGGACCCAGATTCCGCTGGAATTTCGTTATGTTGTGTATCAATAACCGAGCTTGCTAGTGTTTTTTTTTATCGCCGTTATCCCCAGTTGCTTCACTGCCGGATTCCTCGCCCTGATCTCCCGGCTCTCCCTCAGCTTCCGCTGAAGCGCCTTTGAGCTGTTCAATCTTTTCCGTCAATTCTTCAGCAGTGACTTCAGATTGCTGGAAAGGTCCCCGCTTTAATCGATGCGGGTAAGCGAGTTCAGCGGCCAATCCAATATCTCTGCCGGTGATTGCCGTTCTGCCTTCAAACGCAGCATGAGCCCTGGCGGTTTTCAAGATTACCAGGTCGGAGCGATGGCCATCTACCTTGAGGGAGACGCTCAGGTTGGCGATATCAACCAGGTTTTTAGAGGAATACTGTACTTCCGGTAGCAGTTTTCTGGCGAGGGTGATTTGCTGGGATAATTCCTGTTCTTTGGGAAGCCATTGTTCCCGGAAAGCTGCGGGGTCCTCTTCGTAGGCCAGGTGCCGTTCCATAATCAGAACCCGTTTATGTATATCACGGATTCCGCGGATGTCCACTGAGAGAGCAAAACGATCCATAAGCTGCGGGCGGAGATCACCTTCTTCGGGATTCATGGTGCCAACCAATATGAATCGGGCAGGATGACTGAAGGAAATCCCTTCTCGTTCAACAATATTCATACCCATAGCGGCAGAATCCAGCAGCAGGTCTACTACATGATCATCCAGCAGGTTTACTTCATCGATATACAGAAGTCCCCGGTTAGCATCAGCCAGCACACCCGGATCAAAATGACGTTCACCTATCTGGATGGCTTTTTCAATATCCAATGTGCCGACCACCCGGTCCTCAGTTGCTGAAACTGGTAAATTAACAAAAGGAGTTGGCAGTATTTCAATTTTCCGCTGGTCGCCATTTTTCGATTTTTCCCGGCATTCAGTGCACCAGGTTGTCGGCCGGTTTGGATCACAGCTAAAGCGGCAGTCAGAAAAGGTTTCCACAGTGGGCAGTAAAGCTGCCAGAGCCCGAGCAGCAGTGGATTTTGCAGTTCCGCGTTCCCCACGGATCAAAACGCCGCCGATTCTGGTATTAACAGCGTTAAGAACCAAAGCACGCTTCATGCGTTCTTGACCCACGACTGCTGTAAAAGGGTAAATCGACGTCATTTGGTTCCTGATTTCAGGCGAAAGTTGCCTTAATTTCCTTATATCTATCAAAAACTTCATAAATAATACAGATGTTTTTACTCAGTGTCATCTTACCATAAAGGTTTACAAGTTGATATTTGCACTGTATAATGATGTCCATTCTAAAACGGAGCGTGCCATTTTATGGAAGAGAAGAAGTCCCAACTTTGGGGAGAATCAATTCAAGAGAATTCACCCCCCTCAGAAATTATGGATATGGAAACACTCTTAGCCCAGGAAGGCCTAGGGCTAGGAAATATCCCTGAACGGGGAGATATCCGAAAAGGGGTAATCACAGCGATTACCTCAAACGAGATCCTGATCGATGTCCAATCGAAAGCGGATGGTTTGATTGCCGGACGGGAGCTGGAGGGTATTAACCCCCAAACCCTGAAAGATTTTCAAGTTGGAGAAGAAATCCTCGTTTATGTACTTGAACCGGAAGATAACAACGGTCATGTTGTGCTTTCGTTTACCCGTGCCCAGGAAGAACAGGACTGGGAAAAGGTAGAGAGCAGTCTGGAATCCGGGGAAGCAATTACAACTTTTGTGGAAGGATACAATAAAGGTGGATTGCTGGTTCCGGTTGGTCAGCTGCGCGGATTTGTTCCCGGGTCATTGGTGAGTGTTTTCCGCGAAGGTGATGGCGGCTCAACGGAAGACCGCTGGAGCGAAGCTATCGGGAAAGAAATTACTTTGAAAGTAATCGAAGTTGATAGATCCCGGCAGCGATTAATCCTTTCAGAACGTGACGCGATTGGAGAAACCCGGGAAGCAATCAAGGACCAGCTGCTGGATAATCTAGCAGTCGGAGATCGGGTGTCTGGTTACGTAAGCAGCCTGGCGGATTTCGGTGCTTTTGTAAACATCCAGGGAGTGGACGGATTAGTTCACCTTTCCGAACTTTCCTGGGACCATGTAGACCATCCTAGTGATCTGGTGAAAGTTGGTCAGGAACTGGAGGTTGAGGTCATCAGCATTGATGAGGACAAACGCCGCATTGGTTTATCCATGAGACGGCTGCAGGATAATCCCTGGATAGAGAAAGCTGAGGAGATCAAGGAAGGACAGTTGATCCAAGGCACGATTACTAACCTGACAGATTTTGGGGCCTTTGCCCGTATTGAGAACACAGATTTGGAAGGATTAATTCATATATCTGAACTCAGTATGGATCGAGTCGGCCATCCTTCTGAAGTAGTGAGTGTAGGAGAAACCCTGGCTTTACGTGTGATCAGTCTGGACATGGAGCGGCACCGAATTGGATTAAGCCTGGAGAAAGTAGACTCGGATGAATACGCTGCGATTGATTTGGAGCAGATTCGGGAAGAACTGAATGGAGAAGGTTCATTAGAGGATTTGTTGTCCGGTGCAGAAGCTGGGGAGGATGTGGAAGAAGAAACTGTGTCTGAACTTTCCGATGATGCGGAAGCGGAAAAGGAAGGTACAGAGAACGAGGAAACAGAAGAGGAAGAAGTAGTTGAACCTCCCGCAGATGAAGAACCAGAGGAGAAAGCGGAAGAGGAAGTAGATGAACCTCACACAGACGCGGAAGAAGAAGACTCTCCTCCGCCAGATGAAGAGTAAACCTGAACGATTAAAGCGCATCTGACCAGATGCGCTTTTTTTTATCCTTGTGATCATGCAGCGCCGAAGGGGAAATCACAATATATAAATTTCATTAATACATACCGCTTGAGGAGTTATTGAAAGGTTATTTGGTAGAATGGTTTTACAAAAACCAGCGGGGAGATGAATAAAAACACATTTGCGGTAATATCCGGGTATTTACCGGATTATTGCGGGAGGTTGTACTTTGGCTAGTATGGAAAGATTCACCCAACGCGCCAGACGGGTTCTGAGTTTAGCTCACAAAGAAGCTGAACGAATGCAGCACTCTAAGATTGGAACCGAGCATTTGTTATTGGGTTTATTACTTGATCAGGGTGGAATTGCCGGTAGAGTCCTTCGAGAACTTGGGCTGGATACTGATAGTGTCCTGACAATAATTGAAAGGATAACTGGCTATGGAGAATACAGCGGAGATGCCTTGGCGCTTTCTTCAGGAACCCAACGAGTTCTAGAATTGGCAGTGGAAGAAGCCCGGAATTTAAGTCATCATTATATTGGTGTGGAGCACATCCTGCTTGGATTGGTAGCTTATAAAAAAGGTGTAGCAAATGATGTGTTGACGCAGCTCGGTTTAACCCCGGAGCAAATTCGGCGTCAAACAATACGGGTAATAGAAGAAGCAAAAGATAAAAATAAGCTGCAGCGTGAGCGCAGACAAGCCGGAAAGACCAAACGGGTACAATCCAAAAGCAAAACACCGATGGTGGACCAGCTGGCAGTGAACCTTACTGATCTTGCCGAGGAAGGGAAACTAGATCCGGTGATTGGGCGTGAGACTGAAATTGAACGGGTGGTTCAAATTCTTGCCCGCCGGACAAAAAATAACCCTGCCCTCATTGGAGAACCCGGAGTGGGAAAAACAGCAATCGTTGAGGGATTAACGCAGCGGATTGCGGATGGAGAAGTTCCGGCCCCTCTACTTGGCAAGCGGGTCTTGCAGTTAGACCTGGGCTCAGTCGTTGCCGGCACCATGTACCGGGGACAATTTGAAGAAAGGCTGAAACGGGTGATTTCTGAATTGAAACAATCTGATGCAATATTATTTATTGACGAAGTCCATATGCTGGTAGGGGCAGGCTCAGCCGGCTCTGCCATGGACGCTGCCAATATCCTTAAACCTGCTCTTTCCCGTGGAGAACTGCAAGTGGTGGGTGCTACAACTCTGGATGAATACCGTAAATATATAGAAAGTGATGCGGCTTTAGAAAGAAGGTTCCAACCAATTATTGTGGATGAACCGAACCGGGAAGAAACGATTGAAATTCTACAGGGGATCCGTCCAGCTTATGAAGAACATCACCAGTTAAAAATTTCTGATGAAGCGCTGGAAGCAGCAACCGATCTGTCTACCCGATATGTATCAGGCCGATTCCTACCTGATAAAGCCATTGATTTAATTGACGAAGCTTCCTCCCGGGTACGGATGTATAAAAACCCTATCGGTGAAGAAGCTAAAGATGTTGTTCATAATCTCCGCACAGTTCGCAAAGAGCTGAAAGACGTGGGAGAAGATCAAACACAGGTAGAAGCGCTGGAAAGTCAAGAGAATGCCCTGGAAGAAAAACTCGAGGAGCTTAAAGCCGCCTGGGACCGCGACAGCAGTCCTACAGTATCTGTCGAAGACATTGCTGAAATTGTATCGATGTGGACTGGCATCCCGGTGATGGAACTTGCCGAGGAGGAATCGGATCGATTGCTTCATATGGAAGAGGAACTTCATGAACATATTATTGGTCAGGAAGAAGCTATCGAGAAGATCGCCAAAGCGGTTCGCCGCTCCCGGGCAGGGTTAAAAGATCCCAAACGACCGATAGGATCCTTTATTTTCCTGGGGCCAACAGGTGTGGGAAAAACAGAACTCACCAAAGCATTGGCAAAATTTATCTTCGGCAGTGAGGATGCACTAATCCATCTAGACATGTCGGAATTTACAGAAAGACACAGTATCAGTCGGCTGGTTGGCGCTCCTCCCGGATATATTGGTTATGATGATGCTGGGCAGCTGACAGAAGCTATCCGCAGAAGACCGTACTCTATCGTGGTATTTGACGAGATTGAAAAAGCCCATCAGGAAGCCCACAATATGCTGCTTCAGATTATGGAGGAAGGCCATATCACAGATGCCAGAGGTCGAACAGTTGACTTCAGAAACGCGATGGTGATCATGACCTCCAATATTGGCGCTGAATTGATTCAGAATAGTGCCTCTTTAGGATTTGAACTGACCCAGGACGAGGAAAAAAACCGCAAACGGGACTATGATGACATGCGCAGAAAGCTGCTCAAATCACTGAAGAGCACTTTCCGCCCGGAATTTATCAACCGGGTTGACTCAGTAGTAGTGTTTCAATCCCTGAGCAAGGAAAATATTCGGGATATTGTTGAACTTGAATTGAACAAATTGAGAGAACGATTGACGGATAAGAGCTTACGGCTGGAGATCACCCAGGAGGGTGTGGATCTGCTGGTAAAGCTGGGATACAACCCGGAAATGGGAGCCCGTCCGCTGCGCCGTGTTATCCAGGAAAAGATCGAAAATCCACTCTCAGACGCAGTACTTTCCGGAAAATTTACCGAAGGTGACATTGTGCTGGTTGATGCCATCACGCCAGAGGATGCAGAAGAGGGGGAAATTATCTTGGAGAAAGGGGATCCGGACCAATTTGGGAAATCTATCTTCCCGGATGAAGAGGAAGAACCCATCGCTGTAGGATAAAGGAACTGCGCAGTATTAATAAATAAACTTCTGAAGTCTTTACAGGATTAGTTTGGCAGAGTGACCGCTAAAAGACTTCAGAAGTTTTTTCTATCTACGCTCAAAGCAATCGCAGACGGGTGCTTCTGGTGTTTTTTCATCACCTGCGGCCAGTCCTGCCGCTCCTGAGAGAAGCCGAAGGGACGGGTTCGGGAGCTATTATTCACATATTAGATCGGTTTATTGTTATTTACTCGCCTGCTAAAGCTGCCAAGATTTCAGCGCTGTGTTTTTGGGGTGACACTTTTTTATACACTTCTTGAATGCTGCCTTCAGGATCGATTAAATAGCTGGTCCTGTGTACGCCATCATATTCTTTCCCGAAGCTTTTCTTTGGCCCCCAGGTCCCATACAGCTCACAGACCCGATGATCCTCATCAGCCAATAGAGTAAAAGGAAGATTGTATTTGTTTTTAAACTTGGTGTGTGATTCCGGTGAATCCGGGCTGACACCCAGAATGGTCACATCGTTTTTATCATATTGGCTGTAATCATCTCGAAAGTTGCAGGCTTCTGTCGTGCAGCCGGGGGTATCGTCCTTGGGGTAAAAATACAATAGAACATATCTGCCTTTATAGTCTGACAAACGGCGGGCTTGCCCGTTCTCATCTCGAAGTTCAAAAGCAGGTGCTTTTTGTCCAACTTCTAGTACCATAATTATCTCCTGATATCCAGCTGTTGATTTAGTCTAACATCGGGGTTCCCGGTTTAGGTTGGCATTAAATTCTCGAAAACTGTATATATCGTGAGAGCTGATTGCCTGCACTTCATCGCTGTGATCCCTGAGCAAACTGCGAAGCTGGGAGACATGGTTCCCTATTACCCGGTGAGTAAGACCGGCGGAGAGAAAATTCATTTGATGGGCTGATTCTCCCCGGTTGTGGAGATCGGTATCACGATGGAATGGTGAGGCAGCATCCCCGCAGTGCAGCAGCCACTTACCCGGTTTACCAATAGCCACACCGCAGTGTCCGCGGGTATGACCGGGGAGAGGAATGAGCAGGAAATCCGCTTCAGGCGTCTTGAGCGCTGGGATAGACTCAAATCCAAACCAATCAATTACAGGCTTTTCATAAAAAACCCACTTTGGATCATGAGCCCAATGCGTCTGATCGTAGGAAAATTCCATTATTCTTTTTGGTTTGTTGGCTGCCAGATACTCGGTTTTGAATAAGTGGACATCTGCCCAGGGAAAATCTCCCAATCCGCCGGTATGATCTATGTGCAGATGGGTTTGGACAATATGCCTGACATCTTTCGCCTTATATCCCAGAGTTTTTACTTGAAATAATGCCGTCTCATTCGGATTACGGGGGACACCCATATAATGGAGGAAAAAGCGCATCTTCAGGGAAGGGGCAGAATAATCCTGGGATCCAAATCCGGTATCTATCAATACCAGACCGCTGCTGGTCTCAATCAGCAAACAGTAGACGATGGAGTCCAGATGGATAAAGGGAGCTTTGAGAGTTCCGCAATTCAAATGGTGAATGACCATTAATCACGCCCGGGGAAGGAAATATATGGATGAATAAACCCACTGAAAAAACTACTAGGCTGATGGTTGATATGCATTCGCGTTCCGGATTCGTTTTTCAAGGGCTGGGTGGGAATGAAGCAGAAACTCTATCCAGGGATCAGGATTTACTTCAGCCAAATTTTGATTGCTGAGGCGTGTCAGCGCGGAAGCATAGGCTTTACCCTTTCCAGTAAGAAGAAGCGCAAAATCATCTGCTAACCATTCCCGCCAACGGCTGAATCCGTTGCTAAGGGGCATGGTGAGAAGACCATAAGCGCCCAGGGATAAACCGAATAAAGGCAGGGCAGCAATGTCGGAGATGGACTCAAATCCAAATTGGGAGATTCCCCAGGACAATCCCAGAGAAGTCAAGTATAAACCGCCCAGGGTGATGACGGTTTGGACAGCCATTCCCAGCGGGATATCATGGTTTTTCTGATGCCCCAATTCGTGCGCCAGGACAGTTTCAATCTCATCAAGGGAAAAATTTTCCAACAAAGTATCTCCGAGAATGATTCGGCGGGTATTTCCCAGCCCGGTCAGTCCGGCATTGGCGGCTTTGGTCCGGCGGCTCATATCAAATTTAAACACACCGTCCACGTTTGTGCCGGCTTTTTTCGCCAGCTTAATTAAACGTTCCTGAAGGTCTGTATGCTCTTCAGCGAGTGGTGAGAATTTGTAAAAGATTGGAAACAATAGCACGGGAGCCAGGTTCGCGAGTAAAACATTAAACAGCAGTAGAAAACCCGCAGTCAACAACCACCAGGTTTCTGGAGCAGTCCTCAATACCAGGTAAACGACTTCCAGCAGGAATCCGCCAATGACTGTGGACAACAGGGTGCTCTTGATCAAATCGCCCCACCATCCCCACAACGTCTGGTTGGATTGTCCAAAGCGGTGGGGTAGGACATAACCAGTGTAAAAAGAGAGTGGGAGATCAAGGATAGAAAACACTGCGACAAATATTGCCCCAAAAGTTATTACGGCAACCCATTGATTCTGAGTCCAACTGAAGATCCAATCCCGCAGAAACGCGGACCAGCCCAACAGGAGCCAAACCAGCAGCAAAACAGTTCCCAGTACCAGATCGAGCAGCATGAATCGGCGCCGGGTTTTGGCATACTCTTTAGCTTGCTTCTGCCTTTGAGGATCGAGAATTTGAGTTTCCATAATTGGTTTTAAGATATACTTTAATTCTATGCTTAATAGTGATCCTATTTGGTTTGTATTATACTGGACAGGAGGTTTCTTTCCCCGGTTTCAAAGTTTTATTATCTCGTGAATGATTTGTTGAAGAAAGAGAAAAATCTTGTATATAATTCAAGAGTAGGTAAAAGATAGTTTTTCATGTTTAGAGTGGACGTATTGGAGCAGAGACTGAAACCTGATGGCTCAAGGGAATAAAATCACGCTTTATGCTTTGGATTGCGGAACGGTAAATTGGCGCCTGTACCGCATGGAGTACCACTATGATGGGGAACAGGCTCAGCATGTCACAAGTCCGCTTTCATCTCCACTGTCTAATTTCACAGACCGAAAACTTCCTGCTGTTCTTACATTAACAGAAGAGGGCACAGATATTGAATCCATGGGAGAGACCGCCCTTAATATGTTAGAGGACAGACTGGTCCGAAATCGAGTACGGGAGTTTTTTAAACCCTCTATCGGATCCCATTTATTAGAAAACCCCGCCCCTCATCAGCTGCGCTACAGCCATTTCGAGGGGCTTCTATTCACGCGCCTGTTATTAAAATCTCTCATTGACCAAATCCGGGAAGAAAAATTTAATGCTGAACCTTTTGATGACAGCATTCATTTTTCAATAGCCTATCCTGACCGATGGTTATCAGAAAATGAGGGTAAAATCTTCGATGATTTTTACCACGTGATTCTGGAATGTTTCCCCACGGAAATTAGTGATCAGGTACATTTTATTCCGGAATCGGAGGGAGTAATACTGGGTCTACGAGATCAAGCTTTATTAGATCAATTTCACTCGCGGGAAGTGAATCTAATTTTAGATGTGGGAGCGAGCAATACAACTGTTTACGCACGGAAATTTAATTCCGAGACAGGTAAATTAGATAATATCAATCGCTACGAAGAACCCTTTGGGGGCGGATTGTATGATGCGCTGCTAGCCAAGTACCTCTCAGATGAACTCCAGATTCCAGCCAAAGAACTGACTGCAGACACGTCCGCTTTTATGGCGCTGCGGATCTGGGGACAACTCCTGAAAGAATCTCTCAGCCGGAAGATCTTAGGCGGGAAAGAAACGGTGGATGATTTGTCCGACCAGACGGTTACCCTGGTTACGAAAAACGGCCAGGTCTTCAGGAAAAATATCAGTATCAGCCTGGAGGAATTCAGCCAGTTAAATCGTCCGCTGGATAAAGCCTTTCAGGATGTTGTCTCCCGGGCGTTGGATACAATGGAGATCGATGAAGATGCAGTCGGACGGGTCATTCTCCTGGGCGGGGGAGCATTACAGCCAGGTATTCTAGAGGGTATTAAATCCCGATTTGGAAAAGACAGGGTTATCTTCCCGGATCATCCGGAAGAAATTATTGTTAGAGGAATAGGATTAGCGTTCACCGGCTCTGTTCAGGAGAACGCGGCCGTAGATAACAAACATAAACCCAGTAAAAAAACGGATTGGCGGCTGGTTCGTGAAGATGGAAACATCGTAGAAATCAAACAGGAAATTATGATTGCAGGTCGGAGCAAGGAAGCTGATATCCCGCTGGAGAGCACTAAGTGTTCCAGAACTCATGCCCTGATTCGTTTAGAAGGTAACGTCCTCACCCTGATTGATCTCAGAAGTAAAAACGGCACATTAATAAATAATTCCCAGGTTCCACCCAGTATACCTCAACAGCTTGCGGTTGGAGATAAAATCCAATTTGGTGACCAGATATTCACCGTAGAATAAAATTATTTTTGGCACAGACCGTCCGCATATAACCCAATCCCTATCAATATAAACCGATTACCCCGCCGGGGTGCTGCGTAAAAATCGCAGTTAGGGGTTTCCCTTCGACGGAATTTTCCCTGCCTGTCTGCCCGTACTGAGCCTGTCGAGGGGCTCAATTCATCTTCGCTAAGCTACGCCATCCTCGATAAGCTTGGGACTTTGCAGTGTACGCAGGACAAGCCTTCTACCACTTTCGCGAATCCCTTCGGCAAGCCTGTCCTGAGTGAAATCGAAGGGCTCAGGATAATATATCCTGTAAGGAAGTCAGAACTCCGGAACACGATACACGATCCCCACTCTAAATTAGTAATTTGTTTCGGCGCAGATAGTGGCGAAAACGACAAAGGGTCGCCTTTTTGACAGCCCCTTTTTGATTCATTTATGGGTTCCTGGAGCTTAAAAAACTCCGGGAACCCTTGTTCCCCAATTTCAAAAAAAAATTTAGATCCAGCCCTGATCTTTGCAGAATCCAGTCAGCCAGGGAAGCTCCAGCCATTCACCCTGGTAGGCTTTGATCGCGGGATAGATTGTGACCAAACCCAGGAAGGGCGTAATACAGGCCAAAACAACCGTAATGCCAAGAATCAGACTAACGATTCCGATAATAACGCTTGCGCCGATTGCTTGCACCGCATGAAAACGGACAAAAGCCCGGTCTTTCTGAGGTTCCATCACAAGAGATATAATCGCCAGGATCCATCCCACCCAGGGAATCCAACTCAACATGGCCCATAATTTGTCGTCATTGCTGACTTCTTCATCAGAATGGGGGGTTTTGATAATTTCTTCAGTCATGTGTGTCTCCTTATTTGCTCTGATATTAGGTAGTTATTACTATAAGTGTTTAACGTAAAACTCAAGGATTAGTTTCAAACATGTGCAGCGTTATTCTACCGGTGTGAGAATCCACTCTGCCAGGGCATTTATTTCCTCAGCTGACAGTTTCCCTCCAAAAGCGGGCATCGGGTCAGATCCATTTGTGATTGTTTCAGCATACTGGGGCGCTTCCTTTGTAAGGCGGTCAGGGAGCAGAGACGGTCCTCGTTTTCCTGAACGGTCAGCTCCATGGCAGCTAGCGCAATTGCTTGAAAAGATAGCTGCGGAGTCGATGGCTGCTGGTTCTGGTTCACTATCTTCATCCGCCGAGTCTGAATCCTCAGCTTTCCCCTGATCATCCTCCTGGACTACTGGAGGAACTTCTGCGTTATTTGGAGGAGGTACATTAGCTCCAGTACAGGCAGTGAAGAGGAAGATTGCTCCAATTGCTAAAATCCATCCCAATCTATTTCTATTCATCTGATTCCCCAATGGTCTACGAATAATATGAGGTTAACTATACCCCAATCCCTCTGATTTTGTGCGATTTTAACATATCATTAATGTTGATCTCGGTGAAATTGTTTCTCCAAGAGATAGGTTTCAAGTACAATTCTAAGTACCCTGACAAAACCATAATTGTAGATCCGGGATGTGAGTAAATGAAAAGATTACCATCTACCCGTGAAAAAAGAATAGAATCTTTACAGCAAAATCGATATCCTTCCGGCCTGGACGAGAAGATCCTGGAGTACCTGGCTCAAAACACACGCTTGATTTCCTATGACTCAGAAGAATGCATAATCTGGGAAGGGCAGCCTTGCCAGGGGCTGTGTATTGTTGAATCCGGGCGGGTGAAAATATTTAAGAATTCTCTTTCCGGACGGGAAATGATCATCAATGTTTTTGAGGAAGGCGATTCATTTAACGAGGTCCCAGTTTTTGATCAATTGGAAAATCCCGTAAATGTTGGGGCAATTTTAAACAGCCGGATCTGGCTGATTGATGCCCTGGCTTTGCGCACAGTGATTTCCGATCATCCAGAAGCTGCTCAGTAAATTATCATAAATATATCTCAGAACCTGCGCAAATTTGTTGACATGGTAGCAGAATTATCATTTTATACCGTCACTACCCGGCTTGCGCGCCTCTTGCGGGAAATACCCCAAGATCAGCTGTCAGAAAGCGGCTCCCAGCGTTTGACCCAGGATGATTTGGCTGCCCGGATAGGTACAGTCCGCGAGGTGGTTGCCCGTTCCCTGAAAGAACTAGAAAAATGCGGGGCAATTGAAGTCAATAGGGGGAAGATAACAATCGTGGATAAGGATCAGCTGATTGATTGGGAATGAAACTTATGACTTTAGGATAATTGGCATAAGGGAGCTGAACGATTAGATTAAAAACATCACCGGGAACCGATAATTAATGCATTTCCCCTTTTCTTGGTGAGTTTAATAACAAGAGTCGTTATTCGAAGAAAATAACGGCCCTTTGATTTAATTCCCTTCAGCTATGCTACACTGCGCTCAGAACAGGCAGTACAAAACCCATGAAGGATCCCTGGAACGAACAAGAATTCAGTCCAGTGAAAATTACAGAACCCTCATTGTTTTTGGATAAATCAGCTAAATGATAAACCGCTCACAAAGGCGGCAGTCATCAAGAATATCAGGGCTGGCAGGAGAGTGAGGATGGTCTTTTGTGACAGAATAGGTTGTCCAGCTTTTAGAAATGTCAGCAGCAAACCTCCCAGACCCATCACCGCGGAGCCTAGACCAACCAGGGCGAATCCGGCAGGCATGGCTCCCCGAATGCTGAGAAAAATCGGTAGGAGGAATATTATCAAGCCGGCGATTCCGTGGACCACCGCCAGGACAATTGTGGCAATTCTGTCGGTGACTGAAAACCGGGTGATAACGATCGCTGTAAATCCCACCACACAAATAATGAGATAAGGAATGGTGTATTCAACTAGGTGTTCCGAGATGAGTCCCAAAGAAAGGCTGAGGGGGATAAGGGTTGAGACAATAATAATTGCCTGGATCTCAAGCCCTTCGAATCCGAGGATAATCAGCAATAATCCCGCGACCAGCAGTGTGCCAAAACTGAAAGTGTAAAACCAGATCGTCAGAGGTTCCATGCCATCCATGCCCCCTGCAATCTGGTAAGCCGCCAGCAAGACTGTCGCCAACAGAAGAATCCGATCAAGGGCAGATATTTTTTTCATAAGTTTAGAATCCTGCGGCGAATAAGAGCAGCATAGAACTCAGCATATACAAAGAGGCGTATTTAAACAAACCAAAAGTGATTCGGTCTGAAGGCAGCGTTAAACTTCGCACAGCTAATATCAGTAATCCGACAGCCAGCACCGCCATCAACCGCAGGAAGCCCCAAGTCATGCCCACTCCAAAAGCAGCCAAACCCATCGACAGAGCAGTCAACACACTGGAGACAGCGATAATCAGGCGTGTGATTTGATTATTGTAAACACTTGGGAAAGTTGGGATATTTGCGGCCTGGTAATCTTCATGATAACGCATACTGAAAGTGAGGATGTGAGTGGGTATCCAGAATAAGACTGCCATGGCCAGGGCAATGCCGACCCAGTCTATTTGACCTGTTCCTAAGACCCGTCCGGCCAAAACCGGCATTCCGCCGGAAATCCCGCCCCAGACAATGGACCAGGCGGTTCTCCTTTTGAGCCAGATCGTGTAAACAACCACATCGAAAAACAAACCGGCAAAAACTACAACTCCATAAAGAGGATCTAGCACCAAAGCCCAACTGATGCCAATAACGGAGAGAAATAGCCCAAAGATCAACGCTTCCCGTGGTTTGGTCTCTCCGGTACTCAGAGGGCGGTTGCTGGTACGGGGCATCTTGGCATCGATATCCCGGTCATACCACATGTTCAGCACAGTGCTGCCGCTGATGGACAATAACAAACTTCCAGTCAGCGCTAATAGAGTGGATATGTTTAGGACGGGGCAGCGAGCGCTCATATATCCCGCTAGGCCGGTGATGAGTAACAATCCGGTCTGGAGGGATTTGATAAGCGGGAAGTATTTTGATTTTATTTGCTTGAAGATTCGTTTCTTGTTTCCCATAAATTTTTGTTTTAATCTGGTAATTAGAATAGAGGAAAAGGAAAATTTTCCTAGCTCTATTTTACTTCATCCCGGACACACCTGAAACCGACTTGTGGACTGTAGAACTGGGGAC